>Ga0164295_10005321_pt1 | contig 10165 bp, 26 predicted proteins | sample GEODES006metaG_FD_111798 | JGI IMG/M metagenome (GOLD analysis project Ga0164295, IMG submission 111798) | Oligotrophic lake water microbial communities from Sparkling Lake, Wisconsin, USA - GEODES006 metaG | ecosystem: Environmental > Aquatic > Freshwater > Lake | place: USA: Sparkling Lake... | reverse complement strand
TGGGTGCCAACTTTCTGCGTTGGCCAGCGAGTTGCCGACGTTGGGAACGGCTACCGCCGCCGCGTGACGCCATCCAAACCCGTCGAAATCGACGGAGATAGGCCAGACGTTGGGGAGGGGTGGAGGTGGCTGGATGGCGAGTGCTTGCATCCGGGCGACATGGTGCTGATCCATACAAGCCACGGCGATCCGCGCAAAGAATGTTATTTCATGGAAATTGATGCTGAATTGTTCGGAAGCACATCTGGCCCTCCCGGCAACTTCCGCCGCCGCGTGACGCCTGACAGTGCATGGGAACAGCTACGGCGCAAAGTTGACGATGTGTCGTCCCAGGCCAATGCCCTGCTGGCCGACGCGCTGCAAAAGGCGGCGAGCGAGGTGGAGCGATTGAAGGCTGAGAACGCCATGCTACGCGGCGGCGTCGAACTGCTGAGCGCTGAGGCCACCACGCTTCGCAGCGAGGTGGAGCGGCTGCGGCTGACGCCGGATGAAATCCTTTCGGTGAAATGCGCTGAGGCGATGCTGTCAGATTTGCCAGACGGAAAACACCATGCCGATGTGCTGTGGACTTTGCTTGCAAGGCTGCGAGGTGGGGAGTGATGCACGACATCTACGTTGTCTCGATTGTGTTTTTTTGGGGGCTGGTTGCTGGTGCGCCGGAACTTTGGTGTTTGGTTGGGTTGGTCGGCACTTTCTTGACGGCTGCTTTTTTCTTAGGAAGGTGGAGCCGGAGCGGCCGCAATAATAAGCGGCAGGGAGGTGGGGAGTGAGAAGTGCAGACATCGCCGCGCGCTGCCGCGAGATCGCCCTGCGTGTCCAATGCAGCGGCGAGTGGGGCGAGTTGGGCGACACGCTGCGTGAGGCGGCGGCAGAGGTGGAGCGGCTGCGGCTGCGACCGGATGAGCGAGAACTGCTACAGGCGATTGTGGACGCGCCAATCACGATTGGTTGCTGCCGCTCAACAATTGCGGGACTCCTCCAGCGGCAGCGAGGTGGGGAGTGAGTTGGGAAATGTTTTGGGATTTCCATCTGAAACAACTGATGGTTTCCGCTGCGGTGGCAACAGTGATCGTGATGGGCGCAGTTTTGATTGTGTTGCTCAAGTTCTATGGAGGTGATGAGTGAGAAGTTCCGACATTGCCGCCCGCTGCCGCGAGACGCCTGACGAAAAGCCGTTGGGCGCGTTCCTTGACGAAGAGAACAACGAACTGCGGCAGCAGATTGCTGCGCTGAAGGCATTGGTGGAGCGGCTGCGGGAAGATTTGTTTCGGTCGCAGTTGACGTTCAAGGAACGTAAAGCTGTTGCGTTTGCGGAGCAGCATTTCGTCTATTTCAAAAATCAAGCACGAACGCTTCGAGGTCTGCTCAAGCGGCTGGGAAATGGGGAGTGAGCGGCCTCAAAATTATTTGCTGTGCCATCGTCGGAATCGTCGCTGCACCAGTCGTTGTGCTTTTGTCGGTCTGCGTTGTCGCTTGTTTTTTGTGTGTGTTTTGCGGAACGGTCGCCATTTACGCGGCAACTGGCGTTTGGCTGATTGAGCCGAAATGTTTTCAAGCGTGTATTCCAGACCGCGAGTAGCAAGGGAGGTGGGGAGTGAGCGCACGGCTGGTTGTGAGTGACACATGGGCGTGGGAGGAAACCGCTGCGGACGGTTCGCACTGCTTGATCTGTGGGGATCAATGTTTTCTCACCATGTTTCACGCCGTTTTTTATTTTGAGGGCAAAAGTTTCCCATGCGCCCTGCCTCTGTGCGGATCGTGTGGTGCAGCGATCGGAGGTGACAAATGACCTGGGCGATGTATTTCGATTGGTATCTCAAGTCGCTCATTGTGAGTGCGGCGACAGCAGCGTTGGTCTGCATTCTGGGAATCATACTTTTGATGTTGGACAACCGCAGGAGATAGAGAGTGACGCAGAAGGAACGCCGCCGCGAGATCATCGCGGCAATTCACGCCCTGTGGAGCAGGGACGATCTGACCAACGCCGACATAGCAGAGGAGGCAGGGTGCCACCCCAACTCCCTGCCAGAGATCGCCCGGCGGGAGGGGCTGCCGCCCAGGCTCAACTCGCCCTATTACCAGCGGGCGAACACGGGCATGCCAATCGCAGACCCGACGAAGCAGGAGATTGAGGAGCGGGCCGCGGAGTTGCGGCTGAAGTGGGACAGCGAGCGGGTGTTCGCTCGAGAGCCAGTGCATTCTTGCTATGACTTCTAGGAGGATATCTTGGGCAGGATTCTGCGATTCAAGGAGCGCGTGTCGGTGCCGCTGCTGTTCAGGCTGTGGAACGACGAGACGAAGAGGCCGGAGGAGATCGCCCGTGAGCTTGGGTGCAGCGTCCCGACGCTTTGGCGGCTCAAGGGCATATATGCCCTGCCAAAGCGGCCGGACAGGCAGGTGGATGAGGAATATAACGGCTGGTGCGTGGACGACCCCACTGAGGCCCAGATCGAGGAGCGGTCGGCTATATGCAGGGCTAAGTGGAGCGAGGAGATGGAGCGAAACCGCCGCACCGCAGACAGCCGGCAGGAGGTTACCATGGTGACCAGTAAGGACATTTTCGGCCCCGCTGCCTACTCTTGATCCGTAGGCTACCGGCCCCCATAATCCAGAAATGGAACGCGCTCCTCTTGAACGTGTGATCGTCAAGAGCGTCATGGATGTCGCCCGCAAGCTGGGGTGGTGGTGCGCAAAAAACCATGGCTCGGCGTATTCGCTGGCCGGGCTGCCCGACGTGATCTGCATCAAGGACGGCCGCGCCGTCTGGATGGAGGTGAAGCGGCCGGGCCAGAACGCCACGCCAGTGCAGGTTCGTGTTATGGCGCAGCTTATGGCCGCCGGCTGCCACTGTTCCGTTGTGAGGTCGGCCGAGGATGCCCGCCAGTTCCTGGGGAGGTTGTGATGGATACGAAATGGAACGACTTCTTCAATGTTTACGACAACCGTCTGGAGATGCTGAACATCATCCCCAAGGGTGGCACAGTCGCAGAGCTTGGCGTGTTCGCAGGCGACTTCGCCGCGGAGATCACCGCCAGATGCCAGCCAAAGTTTTTCGAGATGGTTGACCTTTGGCCTGACAACTGTTTTTCGGCAGACGAGAACGGCGGCAACCCGCGGATGTTCGAGAAAGGCGACGACCTTGTAAAGCTGGTACACGACCGATTTGCCAACAAGGTGACAGGCGGATTAGTTGTTGGCTACAGGTACTCCACCACCGACTGGTTTGCGATGCAGGGCAGCGCCACCTTTGACTTTATCTACATCGACGCCGACCACAGCTACCCGGCCGTCAAGGCCGACCTGAAGGAAGCCTGGCGGTGCCTTCGCCGCGGCGGTTACCTCGGTGGGCATGACTACTCAGTCAACCCGGCCAAGGTCGTAAACGCCGAATACTACTCCCACATGGGCGTCAAGGCTGCGGTGGATGAGTTCATGGCCGACAAAGGCATTCCGATGCACGGGATCGCCATGGACGGGTACACGTCGTTTCTGTTGAGGAAGCCATGAACAAACTGCTGATCACCTACGGGTGGGGCGACGAGAACGAGGAGCTTCACCGGATCACGCTGCCGGGTAAGGAAGCGTATGCCAGGCTGCATGGTTATGACCTGTGGTGTCCGAATCGCGAGACGTTCAGCAAGGTTGACGACGGCCGACATGCAAGCTGGTTCAAGGTCAAGGCGATTCAGGACGCGATCGTTTACAAGATTCGCAGGCAATACAACACACCTACTGGCTACGACGTAGTCCTGTGGCTTGATGCGGACGTGGGGATTGTTGACCCGTACTTTGACATTCTGTCGCATGCGGCGTCGGCGAGGCCGTTCCACTGCGTCACGCACCACACTGCTGACGGGGCCGTACCAAATTGTGGCGTCTGGCTGGTCAAGGGGCATGCCGCAGGCTGCAAAGTATCAGACATGCTTGAGCGAATCTGGAACCACACTTCGGCCCCTCGAGCAGACCACTGGTGGGAACAGGCGGCATTCATCGACCTGTATGCCAACACCGTGCATTGCAACAGCAAACTGCACTCAGTCTGGAACCCGCACCGCAATGACTCTTGCTCAACAGCCGACGAATCCTACTTTTTCCACGCCACGCAGTGGCCCGACCGGGCCAGCGAACTCAAGAAGAGGTGTTTCATATGAAGGCGACAATCTGCCCCGAAGACTTCTGGAACATTGACGACAAGTATCTTGAGGACTATCGCGATGCGGTGGCCGAGGGGATGAACACTGCGTTGTGCAGCAGCATCGTCATCGTGTCGATCGCCAGAAACGCCGCCCGCATGCTTCCCAACACGCTGGCGCTTGTCGAGCAGTTCCGGTCGCTGTCTTGCCTCGGGCCGGCGAAACCGCACTGGTACGTTTACGAGAACGATTCGGACGACGGCACCGCTGAGATGCTCGACTCTCACGCCGCGGCCAACGGGTACATGACGGTCGAACACGACACGCTCAACCGCCCGCACCTGCCGGGGGAGTTCGCTGGCCCGCGAACGGAGGCTCTCGCCGAGTACCGGCAGAAGTGCATGGAGTGGGTCAGGGTAAACGCTCCCTACGCTGACTATGTGATCGTGCTGGACATTGACCCAGAGGGGGGCTTCAGCGTCGATGGCATCTTCAACTCGATCGCTCAGTTGGACGCGACCCCATCGGCCTACGGCATGGGCAGCTATTCGCTCTACCTGACAGTGACGGGCGACAAGCCGGCGCAGATTGCTCACTACGACTCTTGGGCCGCCCGACCGGTCTGCTGGTGGGAGGATCGTCGCGAGGAGATCGGCCTGGGGTGGTTCTCGATGTTCTTGCCGCCGGTCGCCGCACCCGTGCAGCCGATGAACTCTTGTTTCGGCGGGCTGGCGGTCTACAAGACCCGATACTGGCTGATGGGGAGGTACTCCGGCGAGGATTGCGAGCATGTCTGCCTGCACAAGTCGATCGCCGACAAGACAGACGGCGGATACCCGTGTGTGCGAATGTACTTAAACCCTGGCAGCCGGTATGCGGCACTGATTAGGGAGGGTTGATGGACTTATCGACCCGGCAGAAGCAAAAGCTCCAGCGGTTGTGGAAGAGCGACTCGCTCGAGGACGAAATCTGCGACGAGATGGGTTTTTCGGAGGCGCAGCTTGCCGCCGCGGCGGCGCAGATGAAGCTCCCCTACCCCCGGCAGGTCGAGGTTTACATCCCGACGCCGGAGCAGATCATGCTGGCAAAAACGGCAATAAAGTCGCAGTGGACGCAGGTGGAGCGTGACCGCCGCATCGACGCTGCTCATCGGGTAGAATGACTACTGGAGGACAATATGCATGCTCGCGGAAGTCACCCTGACTATCACGAAAACGCAGGCTACCCTTGTCCTCACATCCGGCGAGAAAGTGCTTGATCAAGAACTCTGGATTCTGCCGAAGCGGATGGAGCCGGAGGTAGCCAAGATCGCTGGCCGGATGGCCTTCGACGAGATTTACGATTGGATGCAGTACCTTGTCCATCCTCCAGAATGACGAATCCGACATTCTGACCCCGTTGTCATACGGTGACGATTCCACCCCGCTCATCTCTCGGGTGCCAGAACAGCCCCCAAGCCATTGGGGGAAAGTCACAAGCAAAAAGTCTGCTGCGTATACGAAATTCCTGGCCGATGCCCGTGCAAAACAGATTCGCAAGGAGGCGAAGAAGTGAACGAACAATTTGACGACGAACAGTTCGGTGCTGGTCTTAGCACTCTCCAGAAAATCAAGCTTTTGTCTGACTGGGGGCCGCTGCTGCTGCGGTTGCAGTCGGTGCTGGCCGCCCCCGACGCACACGGCCGGGCTGTGGCGTTTCTTGACACCTGCCTGTGGGCGGCCGGCAAGTCGGCCACCCCGATGGACGACGAAGCCTTGGAACACCTCGAGGCGATCCTGAAGTCGGATGAAGGCAAGGCGTTCTTCGCGTGGATCGTGGCGCAGACGCAGGGGGCGAAGAAATGACTTACGAGCAGATCGCCATTTCGGCTCTTGCTGCCGTCGTCGCCTTCTGGCCCAACCTCGCCGCGCTGGCCGAGAAGGCAGCGGTCGGGGTTGGCGGTGCGGTGGCCGACAAGCTCGTGCCGCCGCCGGCCAGCACCGAGACGGGGTCGTATCACGAAGCCATTGCCGACCTCGCCAACGTGCGAACCAGGCTCCTGAAGACAGAGCTTCTTCTTGACCCGCAGAAGGCCGCCATCGACACGTTGACCCTCGCCCTCGTTGGAGGCAGTGACAAACCGTGAATGCCCGTCTAAGGATCGCCATCGTGGCCGTGCTGCTTGTGTTTGCGTGGAGGGGGAAGATCGACTCCCTCAAGTGGCTGACGCCATCGCAGGACGGGGTGTCGATTCAGCGTCCCGACGACGAGGCGATGAAGTGGACATCCGACATCCCCGTCAACGACATCGCTCCGGCGGATCGGCAGTACTACTCTGCGTTCTACGACGCACTTGGCAGCATCATTCGCAACGACGGCACCCGGCCACACCGGCTGATCGATACCTCGGAGAAGTTCGCCCGCTTTCACGCCGGCAGCCTTGATCTGGCGATTGAGCAGAAGAACGTCGGCAAGGTGCCGGGGCTGGGCGACAAGATCGACGCCGCGTTCGTCGCGGCGGCCGGGGACGGCGACGTGAAGCCGGTCGATTCGGCGCTGGCCGATCGGTATGTCCGCTGCTGCAAGGCTCTCGCGTGGAGGCTTGCAATCCATGGCGAGTAGTTTTGATCCGAAGGCGGCGTATTCGACGGGGCTGGTCGGCTGCCGGTTCGATCCGCGAGCGCATGAGGTGCTGTGCGATTCGATCATGCGGGCCGGCGGTGATCCTGACGGCGGCCGCGTGGCCTACGAATGGGGTCTTGCCGAGGCTGGCAAGGGGAAGCTGTCCACCCCGTGGCTGTCGGTCGAGCGTGTGTTTCCAGGCTGCTGGCCGGGGCCGGCGCAGGAGACTGGCGACTGCGTGGCGCACGGCACTCGAAACGCCATTCTGCTTTCGATGTGCTGCGAGGTGGTCGGCGGCCTGCCCGACGAAGAGACGGGGCGACCGGAGGGCATCCCGCAACTGACTCCAACCGGAGTTCAGAACGCTGTTATCTCCAGTGAGAGTTTGTGGTGGTGGCGTGGATATGATCACGACGGCTGGTCGTGCGCCGACGCCGCCCAGGTGGCGACGACAAGGGGTTTCCTTGTCCGCAAGCCGTACCCCGATCTCAAGATCGATCTGACAAAATACACCGACAGCAACCTGCGTCTGTTCGGATCGAAGCAACCTAACTCACTGATCGCCGCCGAAGCGTTCCTGCACAAAGCCCGCACCGCCACGGTGTTGAACGGCCGCGAGCAGGTGCGCGACTTTCTGGCCGCCGGGTATGGTGTTAACACCTGCTCGTCTCTTGGCTTCGAGGATGTCAGAAACGAGGACGGCGTCAGTCGTCAGGTTTCGGTGTGGCAACACTCGCAAGCTCTTTGCGGTTTTGACGATCGGCCTGAGACAATCCAGAAGTATGGTCAAGGCTTAGTACTGTGGCTCAACTCTTGGGGCAGGTGGAACTCCGGCCCGCGAAAGGTGCGTGGCACAGACCTGCTGATCCCAGAGGGAGCCTACTGGGCGCTGGCCTCCACGATCGACCGCTGCCGTCTGATCGCATTCAGCAGCATCGCCGGCTGGCCCAGGCCGAAGCTCCACACCTACGGCGCGAGAGGTCATATCTGATGCGTTGGATCATTTCTCTCGCTGTCGTTTCGTCGCTCGGGTGTACCCCGGCGGCCCAGCACCCCGATCTGACCCCGTGGATGGCCGTTTCCGGCCATTACGCCCTGCTGACGGCCGGTGCGCCGCCCAAGCCAGTAACGCCCGAAAAGGGCTGCGTGGAGGGCTGCAAATGCAATGGAACGGGGAAGGAGAAATCGGGCGACGGCATCAAGGTCGTGAATTGCCGCTGCCCAGAGTCCTGCGCTTGCAAAAAGAAGGGAGCCTCGCCATGCCTGACCGGGACATGCCCGCCGACCGCTACGGTTCGCTAAAGCGGTTCGTTGCTGAATCGTCCCCCGCTCGCGTTTCTATGCACGGGGGGCTGCGGGATCGTCTGGTCGAGATGGCCGTGGAGGAATGGCCCGCCGACGCCCCGCCATCCCGCCGGGCCGAGGTGCTGAAAGCCCGAATGAATCGACGGGTACGGGGGGAGTACGGATCGATCATCGCCACGTTCGTGCTGTCGATTCTGGTGCAACTGATCGTCAACGCGATCGTTCGGTGGGTCGAGAAGCGCCGCGCCAACGAGGTTCTTATCGCCGGCTGGTGTTACGATGCCCAAACGCCCCCAGCCCTTTAGGCCCGCTCGAGTCGGCCGGCGTGACGGCCACCGGCCGACCGCCGCCGCCCGCGGCTACTGCACTGCCGCGTGGCAGCGACTGCGGCTGGCTGTGATCGCCAGGGACGAGGGGGTGTGCCAAGAATGCGGTCGAATCTGCAACGGCCCAAAAGACGCCCAGATCGACCATATCGAGGAAAAGGGAATCAACGAGCCGGCGACCGCCGCCGGCCTTTCGGGGTTGAGGCTGCTTTGCCTGAAGTGCCACGCGAAGAAATCCTTGCGGCTCGGATCGTCCCCCCCTTAGCGCCCCATGCTTTGACGTTCGCCTGGTGCGCCTCAGAGTAGTAGGGGTAGTAGTGGGCCTTCAGCAGGTCGAGCTTGTCTTTGCGGATCAGCGTCCGATTGAGAATCTTGATGCAGATTCCCTCCCGGCCGCCGGCCCGCTGAATCGACCGCCAGACGGCCCGCGGGCTGCAACCCAGGGCCGCCTGCACCTCTAGGGCTGTCATGTACGGGGAGAGGTCGAATGGTTGGTCGCTCATTAATTTACCCCCCCGTGACCGACCATAACCTGCCGCACATCGACGCCCACAACACGAATCGCCATCTCGGGATGATCGACCGGGCCAAAGGTCAGCGCCACGACGTGCGTGTTGGGATCGATTTCCCAGTTGATGCCGATCTCATGCCCCTGCCATTCGATCTCCATAGCTGCAAGCTGCGGCGTCAGTCGCTCGATCAGCCCTTCGCCCAGCCGCTTCTTCCGATCATTGTCCATCGTCTGTCTCCTTATGTGCCAAGTCTAAGAATCATATCAAGAATCCCCGCAATCGTCTCGGCCAGTCGTCCTGACTGCCCGATTTCCTGCCCAAAACGAATCAGAACCAGGGCGCGAATCCATTCGTCCCAGATTTTCTTCATATTGCGAACTCCAACTGGTCGGCCTCGACCCGGAGCAGTTCGATCTCCCGCCGCACCTCGCCCGCCAGAAACCGGCAAGCCTCGCGACGGGTGTCGAATGCATGCTCGAACGACGGAAAAAAGCTGGCGACGTTGCCGACAGAATCCAGGTAGAAAACATGCTCAATGCCATCGGTGGTGATGGCACCCCGCCGCAGTTCGCGAATCACCGGCTTGATGCCACGGTCGCTCTTGCTCACATAGGCAACGAAAACTGGAGTAGTGGTCATTCTTGACCCTTTCTGTTGGTGGGGAGTCTATCGATCCTGCGATGATTCAACCGCTCTGCAATCGACACTGCCGCCCGCTTCATCGCTTCGCGGGCGTGTTGCTCAGTAGCCAATCGGCTCTTGACCAAAAAGGTCAGCCAGCCAGCCTCGTACATGGAAATTCGGTTTGTCATGTTCGGGGTACTCTCGTTTCTACGTTCGGGGGTTATCGGACTGCATTCTCAATGATCGCCAGGTGCTGCTCGCTGTCGCCGTCAATCGACAGCCCTGCTTTAAGCAGTCCGGCGTGAGCGCGTTGCCGCTGGCGATAGGTTGCTCCACGCAGGAGGTGCCTGTACTCGTAGCTCCAGAACCAAGCCATGCCCATGTAGTCGGCGGTGCCGATAAACCCAGCATCTAGCCAAAGAATGGCAGCCTCGGCCTTGCTGGTCGCATAAACCTTCAGCGAGAAGAGTTTCCCGCCGCTAATTTCCTTGCCTGCGGTCGCACTGATGTGCCGCCGGCCAGACTTTTGCTTTCTCTCAAACTCGCACTTGAAAGAGTGCATACAGGTCATGATTTTTTCAAGAACGAGTTTGTCTGACTTCTTCATTCTTCTCTCGTTTCGCCGCACGGGGTTTCGCTGTTCGGGGGTCGGCGGCATGACCCC
>Ga0164295_10005319_pt1 | contig 10165 bp, 7 predicted proteins | sample GEODES006metaG_FD_111798 | JGI IMG/M metagenome (GOLD analysis project Ga0164295, IMG submission 111798) | Oligotrophic lake water microbial communities from Sparkling Lake, Wisconsin, USA - GEODES006 metaG | ecosystem: Environmental > Aquatic > Freshwater > Lake | place: USA: Sparkling Lake... | reverse complement strand
CTGGAGGGGGCATGAGGGAATAAAACGAATCTCGTCTAAAAAATGATAAAAAATAATTTGTATATTCTAATACGAATTATTAATTATAAAATGAAATTTTATGAAACAAATTACGAAGATTATTTGCACGCAATCCAAATGTTCAATTTCCATCCCGAATTAACGCCAATGTTTCAAAAGATGCCAAAGAATATCCGACTGTTTGAGAATATGATTGTGTATGGTCCATCGGGTATCGGCAAATACTCACAGGTATTATTAATGTTGCGCGCATATAGTCCAACAGAATTAAAATACGACAAGAAAATGAAAATAACCACAGAAAAAAACGAATATGTGTATCATTTGAGCGACTGTCATTATGAAATCGATATGGGACTATTGGGATGTAATTCAAAAAACATTTGGCACGAGATTTATTTGCAGATAACGGATATTGTCTCAATGAGTAAATTGAATCGCGGAATTATCGTATGCAAGAATTTCCATTTGATCCATAATGAACTGTTGGACATATTCTATAGTTACATGCAACACAACGAGAAAATCAAATTTGTATTGTTAACGGAACATTTGAGTTTTATTCCGAATATGATATTAGAATCGTGTCAAATAGTGAATATTGGCCGACCATCCGAAGGGCAATATCGCGAACTGTATAACCATATGAGACGCCGAAAAGTGGCCGAAACTACAAACGCCGAAATCAATATGGACAATTTCGTAAAAAAAATACACGGGGGTGTGTTGTCATTGGCGGGGAGTCAAACAGGTAATCATATGGAGATGGCGGGATTGGGTCACAATGGTGGCAAGGTGTCGACAAAGGGCGGAGCGGCGGAAATCGACAATATATCAATAATGAATTTGAAAGAATTGGCTTTTTTTTCGCATATTAAAAAATCGTCGGAAATCCCAGAGGATATTTTCAATATAATTTGCAACAATATAATCAGGTCAGTGGATGATTCGGGCAATATCCAGATTGCCGAGTTCAGAGATACCCTGTATGACATATTGATATATAATTTGGAGATTGGGGATTGTATCTGGTACATTTTCTCGCATTTTGTGAGATTGGGGAAATTCCGCGATTCGGATATCTCTGAAATATTGAATCGGATTTACGTATTTTTGAAATATTATAATAATAATTATCGACCAATATACCATTTAGAAAGTATTATGTTTTACTTTATAATAAAGATACATGGATATGATGCCAAATATGTGGACCAAATATAGGTCGGCTTGTGATACATTGGGAGTGGAATACGAACATACGATTTTTGATATCAAGGCACAATATCGTGCGAAAGCGTTATTGTACCATCCGGACAAATGTTCAGAGGTGGGGGCGGCGGAGCGATTCCAACAGGTGAATTCGGCATATGAATATTTGAAAGGGTACAAGGAATCACCATTCAAAGGGGTTTATGTGGCGGCGGATTTCGAGGAAGAGGGGTCGGAGGGATCGGAGGAGGTCCGCAATGACAATGACTCAAATGGAGTGAGGGGGTCAACGGTTCCTGTAGCGCCCGAGTTCAAACAGGTAATCTATATGATTATGCAAAAGATGGCGAAAATCTGTGAGAAAAAGACGCGCCAATTATTGGAGGGATTTAATGTGGCACTGTTGGAACGATTGTCGGTCGTATTGGAATTGTATCCGGTAGTACCGGAAACAATCCGAGAAATGGTGCGCGAAATTGTCGAATTACGTCGGGGTCAAACAGAGCGTATTATTATTAATCCCCTGTTGGACGATATAATGTCTGACTATTTGTATCCATTTATAAGGGATGGGAAAACGTATATATTGCCATTATGGCACCACGAATTGGTGTATGATGTGGAGGGTGAAGGGGGAGAGATGGTCATACACATAAATCCGATTTTACCCGAAAACGTTACGATAGATCGCGATAATAATTTGCACGTGTATTTGACATATAAACTGTTGGACATATGGGAGGGACGAATGGGGATGGTGGATGGGGACAGGGAGAGTGGATGGGTGAAATTTTATTTGGGACTTCGCCGATTTTTAATACCGGCGAGTCAGATATGTATGAGGGAGAATCAAACCGTGGTATTGGTAGGCCAGGGAATTTCGCGGATTTGTCATACAGATGTATATGATGTGAGTCAGAGGGGGGATGTGGTGGTTCATTTGTCGATTTATCACGAATAATTGGTCAAGTGTATGGATTGAGTATAATACAAAATAAAAACGCAATATATATAAACATAATATGATATAATAGAAAAAATGAATGCGATCATATTTGGTGCAAAAGGTTCAATTGGTAATTATATTTTTGACAAATACACCGAAAATAATATAAACGTCATTGGAACAACTACAAACAAAAATAATATTTCAGACAAAATCATATTTGTAGATAAAGATAATATGGACAGTTTAATTTCGATGGATAAGGTGAATATCGTGGTATATGCAAATGGATTAAACTGTAATGATAATATAAATAATTACGAAAACAACAATTTTATAAATATTATGAATGCAAATGTCATTTTTATATTAGATACATTGAAATTGTTATTAACACACAATAAACTGAACCCCAATACAAAAATAGTAATCATTAGTTCAATATGGGAAGAATTTACAAGAGAAAATAAGTTATCATATACAATATCCAAATCGTCATTAAGTGGTCTTGTAAAAAACATTGCATATGATTTATCGGAACACAACATATTAATTAATAATGTATTACCGGGTGTAATTGACAATGAAATGTCTCGTAATGCATTAACAAAAGAACAATTTGAAAATATAAAGAATCATATGAAATTCGGGAGATTAATTACATTAGAGGATGTGTATAATACAGTTAAATTTTTAACAATCGAAAATACTGGAATTACAGGGCAATCAATAAAGGTAGATTTGGGATTTACAAGTTTACGAAAAATATAATGTTTATAAATATACAATATAAACGTTATGATTGTATATGTTGTATATATTATATATTATATATTATAATGAATTTTCAAATAAATTCAACCCATTTTTCAACCAAAATGGAATTCTCAGATGAAATAAATATAAAATCAAATAAAGCGAATTATACTGTGTCATATAGCAATAATACACTGGAAGAATTGTTAATTCAAATATACAATGAAAACGACTTTATATTTATTGATAAAAATGTATATAATTTAAATGCATATATTTTCAGTGAAACTAAAACCAATCACTACCCCCCAACAAAATATTTACTGTTTGACGCAACCGAAGAAAATAAGAATATAAATTCAGTATTGACACTGATTGATTTCCTACATAAAAATAATTTTAATAAAAAGAATAAATTAATTGTAATTGGCGGAGGAATAACGCAAGATATAGGCGGATTTGCGTGTGGAATATATAAAAGAGGTATAAATTGGGTTCTTATACCAACCACATTATTGTCTATGACCGATTCTTGTATTGGAAGTAAAGTTTCTGCAAATCATACAAGTAAAAACATATTAGGGATGTTTATTGCCCCAAATCGTGTATATGTATCGGATTATTTTTTAAAAACATTACCACATAATGATATAATATCTGGTATAGGAGAATCAATTAAGCTGTCATTAATTGGAGGTAAAGATGCATATGAATATATATATGACGAATTCCAGAAAAAAAATTATATGAATATTATTAAAATTTCATTATTAATTAAAAAGGCCATTATAGAAACAGATGAATTTGATGAGAATGAAAGAAAGGTATTAAATTATGGACATTCAATTGGACATGCGCTGGAATCGACAAGTCATTATTTTATCCCACACGGTATTGCGGTTTTAATGGGTATATATATTAAAAATCGCTTATTTTATGGCGATAAATATCAAGAAATAAATAGTTTTATACTTGAAATAATTGATAGAAAATATTTTAAGATAAATATTGATTATGATACGTTTATTCAACATTTACAGTCAGATAAAAAAAACATTGAAAACAAAATATGTATTATTAAATTGGAAGAAATTGGAAAATCAATATGTAGTTACATATATTTGACTGATATATACGAACCATTGAAAAATATATTTTTGGAGTTATTTGTCTTGTAAATAATAATATATAAAACCAACATAAACAAATATGTAATATAACTACATAAATGGAAAATTTAAAAACCGTTTTAAAACAATTAAAAGACTGTGGATGCAGTGGAATAAAAATTTCATACGAAGACGAAGGTGCTCTTTTAAATGAAATGATTACAATGAGATATTTAACTGCATTAACGGGTTTAGAATTATGTGTTAAAATTGGTGGATGTGAAGCCAAACGAGACATTGTAGATTGTATTAATATTTCGTGTAATTCAATTGTTGCACCTATGGTGGAAAGTGGATTTGCATTAAACAAATTTTCGAAGGCGGTCAAACAGTATAATTATTTGGGTGAAAAGGGGTTTAATCTCGAAACCATAAATGGATATAATAATCTGGACGAAATATCAAGTAATTTCGAATTAATTGATTATGTAACTGTTGGAAGGGTTGATTTTGTCAGTTCATTACAAAAGGATCGTGCATATGTGAATGATGAAAAAATGTACGAAATGGTTTCAAATATTTTTACAACGGTCAAAAAATACAATAAGAAATGTTATTTAGGTGGTGCAATCAGTATTGATTCAAAAGATTTTATAAAGAAATTAGTTCAAAATGATTTATTGGATAAATTCGAAACAAGATATATCATGTTTGATACAAAACGGATAAACATAGACGAACTCGAAAAATTATTATATTTGGCAAATGTATTTGAAGTAGAATGGTTGAAATTTATAAGTGAAAGATATCATTTATTATTTAACAAAGATACAGAACGAATCAAAATGATTGAAGAACGATTAAGAAATAACAATATAAATAAATAAAAACGAAATAAATATAAAATAGGTATAAATAAAATTTTATTATTTTATTTATATGAAACTAAAAGTAAGTGACTATATTGTCGAGTTTTTTAATAAAAATGGTATCAATACACTTTTTACAATTACAGGCGGATTTGCAATGCATTTAAATGACTCTTTTGGAAACCATCCCAATTACAAGATATATTATCAACATCACGAACAAGCATGTGGATATTCCGCAAATGGATTTTCAAAAACAAATAACCGACCATCGATTGTATGTACTACAGCGGGTGGTGCAGCAACAAATGCAATAACACCCTGTTTAGTTGCGCACCAAGACAGTTTACCAGTATTATTCATTTCGGGTCAAGTAAAAAGTACAGAATGTATTTCTAAAATAAACACGGAAACAATGAAACTCCGGCATTATGCAGGAGCAGACTGTGATATTATATCTATAGTAACCCCGATTACAAAATATGCCAAAGAGATATTAGATATGTCTCAAATACCATCTATATTAAAACAGGCATATTATCAATTAACAACTGGAAGATTAGGTCCTGTATGGTTATCTATTCCAGTAGATATCCAAGGATTTTATATAGAAATTGACGAAGAGTTGGATTATACACCTTTATGTAATGTCCTACAGGATTATTCACAAGGTGATTCGAACGACTCGATGGAGTATATGGAAAAAATAAACGAGTTATTAAAAACGAGCAAACGTCCATTAATTATTGCTGGAAATGGGATTAAATTGGGAAACTGTATTGAAAAATTCCACAAGTTTATAAATGACTATAACATACCAGTTGTCGTAACTATTTTATCAACTGATGTCATTGAAACGGCACATCCATTATATTCGGGAAAAATCGGATTAATTGGCGATAGGCACGGTAATTTCACATTACAGAATTGCGATTTATTACTTTCATTTGGTTGTCGTATGGCACAGGGGTTGATTGGGTATCGGTCTGATTGGTTTGCAAGAGAGGCCAAGATTGTATATATTGACAATGACACGAACGAATTACAGAAAGAGAATCTTGACTATGAATTGAAAATAAATATGGACCTAAATACACTGTTTGACAATGCCAAATTCACACAGGTAGATTATTCGGAATGGATCGAAAAATGCCAACACTGGAAACAAAAATGGATATTTGAATCACCTCCCTATAGTTCAGAGATGGTTAATCCATATCATGTATTAAAATCATTTTATAATTTAGCGCCCAACAATAAAATAACGATTGCATCGTCTGGATCGATTGTCACAAATGTATGGCATATGATTAATATCAAAGAGGGTGACAAATTCCTATTGAGTAGTCAAGGTGATATGGGATTCGAAATTCCGTGTTCAATTGGCGCTCAAATCGCAGAACCAACCAAAATGGTGATTCCTATTCTGGGAGATGGGTCCTTTCAATTGAATATCCAAGAACTACAAACGATTTTACATTATCAATTACCCATAAAGATATTCCTTTTTAATAATGGTGGATATGGTGCAATCAGTATTACACAGACGAATTTTTTCAAGACGAAATTTGGTGTAGATTATGAAAGTGGTATTTCGTTTCCAAATACGGAAAAAATTACAAATGCATATGGAGTCAAATACATATGTATAAACACGAATAGTGAAATAGAAGAAAAGGTACAAGAATTTTTACAATATAATATGGGTCCTATTATATTGGAAGTCTTTTGTTGTATTCAAACACGTTATCCAAGGTTGAACGCAATTAAAAACGAAGATGGGACATTTTCAAATCGTCCGTTTGAGGATATGGACCCATTTTTGAATAGAGAAGAATTTGAAAAAGAGATGATTGTGAAAATTGTTTGAAAAATTTCAAAATTATATATATATTATATAACCATATAAATATATATTAAAAATACATATACATAATATGATATTATTATTAAGTCCGTTTGTTACAAATCAACGTAGTTATCCAAATAGATTTTCAAGAATCGATATATTTAAATATGTATTGGAAAGTTATAGAAAAATCCCATTTACAGAAGTATATTTATTTGTATTATTAGATGATGAATTTTTACAACCTGGTCAATATTTTTACAATCACGACATAACTGAATATTTATATAATATTTTTTCCCATATCGAAAAAGATAAAGTTCATATTGTATTAAATAGATATACTTCTCAAGATAAGTGGATACCATTTTTCAACAAATTAATGGATAAACACGGACCAAATGAATGTGTTTGGTTGGCACAACAAGAAGACCACGTATTTGTAGATTACAATACAGACCTTTTAATGGAAGGTGTTGAATTGCTTAAAAATGATAAAAATCAATATAAAAGTTTAAGTTATTCCCATTGGCCAGAAGGAATCAAATTAATTGGTAAAACACAGAATCCAGTTCGTATAAATAATTATGTAAAAGTAAACATTACATCAATTGATGGAATGCAAATTTTTAATTTACAATTTTTATATGATATATTTGTAAAATATACTTGGAAAAAAGAACATCGTGTAATGGATACTTTGGCTTGTGGTGAATTATTAAATGGGCCGGATGATTTTATAAATAATAAATTATCACAAGTAATATACATACCTTTAAAAGAATTATGTCGTCATTTTGATGGATACGACCATGTAAGAATGGATCGTAATGCGTGTCCTCCATTAGAACTACCAAGCAATACGTTTAATTATTCAAAAGATGTGTTAATAAAAAAAATGACAGCGAATCATTCATCTTATTGGACTGAAAATAATCATTTCACTCCTCCACAAGAATGGATAGATATCATGTTAAGTTTACATACAATTGATGAATATACACTATTACCACTTGATTCTATAATACAAACATCAAAAGATTTTATTAATAAAGAATTATTACCAATTATTAATAATACACAAGAACATTTAGAAGGAAATATTTTTATGTACCATTTAACAAAAACATATACAGATGAATTTATTCAAAAACAAAAAAATTTAATTTTAACTTCAAATTTAAATAATATTAAAGAAATATTAGAAATTGGATTTAATAGTGGATTTTCAGCATTATTATTTTTAAACTCAAACCCTAATATAAATATAACTTGTGTTGATATTGGAGAACATAGTTATACAATTCCGTGTTATAATAAATTAAAAGAATTTTATGGCGACCGAATTAATCTTTTAATTGGAAATAGTGTAGATGTTTTACCAAAATTAACACTATTATTTGATTTAATTCATATCGATGGAGCACATATAGAATCTATTGCACAAGAAGATATTATTAATTCTTATTATTTATCTAAAAATGATGCAATAATAATAATGGATGATTATGATATCAATTGTTTAAATACTTTATGGAACGATTTTTCTTGTAAATTTAATTTTAAAGATGTAAGCTTTCCAATTTTTGAAAATAAATATCAAAGTATAAAAAAATTGGATAAATATAATTATTTATGTCAGCAACAAATTGAATCATCATGTAAAATGAATGTTATATTAAAATCAGTAAGTGATGAATTAGTAGTTAATAATTCGATACCAAAAATTATTCATCAAATTGCACCAAGTGATAAAACACAATGGCACCCAGTTTGGGAAGAATGTCATAATTCGTGGTTATTACAATTTCCAGAACCAGAATATGAACATAAATTGTGGAATGATGAAGATGATTTGGAAAATTTAATAAAAAATGAATTTCCATTTTTTTTATCAATTTTTCAAAAATATCCATATAAAATTCAAAAAATTGATATGGCAAGATATTGCATATTATTTAAATATGGTGGAATATATGCTGATATGGATTATTTTTGTTACAAAAATTTTTATAACACACTTGATTTATCAAAAACAAATATTCCATATAGTCCGCATTCGCCACACGATATTTTACAAAATTCGTTAATGGCAACTTATAAGAATGATTATATGATGTTAAATATAATTGATGAATCCATCCGTAGACATATGACAAGTCAAAATATATTCAATCACTATGCTTTTTATATATCTTTTACGAGTGGACCTAAATTAATTTCAGATGTATTTGTTAGATTACAAGGTTTTGTAAATCCATTAAGTAAAGAATTATATAATCCAATTCAATCTATTACAGATCATGATACGAATATATATAATGAAAACACATGTTATTGTATACATTTTGGAACAGGTAAATGGGAATAAAACAATTGAAAATCATCACTGACACAAAAATTTTAGTATCAAAAAATACATTGAACAAATTGATGAATATTCATTATTATAAAAAAAATAATAATGAAAAATAATAATGAAAAATAATAATGAAAAATAATAATTCAATCACACATCAACAGACCAACACACAATTCACGTGCTTTTTGTCATAATTAAGAACTCTTTTAATTTGTCACAAACATAATCCACATCTTCGACCGTCATACCATGATGCGCTCCCAATAGAAAACCCTCTGCCATAATTCTATCAGAATTCGGGAATTCCTGTAAAAATTCCCGATAAACTGGATGGCGTGTTATATTACCCGCAAAACACACACGGGTTTGTATTTGATTATCCTCTAAAAATGTCAGTAGTTTCATTCGGTCTTTATACATGAATGGAATGGCCAACCAGTCACTGTCAAACACGTTATTCGGCAAAGTGAAATCGGGAATCTCCTTCAAGTTTTCCAAATAGCGTTGAAAAACCGTCTTGCGTTTTTGCCGGATTTCATCCAGACGGTTAATTTGAACCAGTCCGAATGCCGCATTCAATTCACTCGATTTCATATTATATCCTACAGCACCATACAGGAATTTATAATCATATGGGATCCCATCTATCTGGTATTCGAATCGTGTTTTTACGTCTTCGGAATTATCCCCAATTCGACCCCAATCGCGAAACATAGTCGCTCTTTTCAACCATGCTTCGTTATTTAACATTAACATTCCACCTGAACCCGCAGCAGTAATCAAATGACTGGAATAAAAACTGGTAATGGATACATCCGTTTCTGGTGTATACACAATCGTATCTGCGGAATCTTCAAACAGAATAATATTCTGTGGGACTTGTTTGCGAATTTCTTTCCAATCTGGGACGGAACCGATTAAATTGGGCAATAGAATAACCCGGGTTTTGTCTGTTATTTTTTCCAAGATTTGTCCTACAGATGGTACATATGTACCGATTTCGACATCACAAAATACGGGTTTCAATCCGCATTGTAGGAT
>Ga0164295_10005317_pt1 | contig 10167 bp, 6 predicted proteins | sample GEODES006metaG_FD_111798 | JGI IMG/M metagenome (GOLD analysis project Ga0164295, IMG submission 111798) | Oligotrophic lake water microbial communities from Sparkling Lake, Wisconsin, USA - GEODES006 metaG | ecosystem: Environmental > Aquatic > Freshwater > Lake | place: USA: Sparkling Lake... | reverse complement strand
CAGTAGTCGTTTCTTGCTCTCATTTCCCCAGTAATAGGCGGTTTCGGTGGAGTCTAGGTTCCAGTTTCCAAGCAGGTTGTATCTCAGATTGCCTAACGCAGTGTTCTGCAGTCCGTCGGCAATGAAGTCTGGACTCAAAGCAAGGTTGTCGAAGACGTGTGTCTGCAGACCAACTTCGCTCAACAGTTGAACGAGCGAATCGACGGGTGTACTCGGATTAGCCGCGACGCCAATTCGCACATTGATGTCCTTGTCTTTTGAAAGTTTCGCGAGAATTGCGGGCGGCGCCAGCAAGTTACGTGCGAGGTTCATTCGGACTGTGCTCACACTTGCGTTCGCGAATTGCTCTGCTTCTTTCGAGGTCAGGTCAGGGGATCGAGCCAAATCAGGACCCTCGTCCCACGTTGCACCGATGCTTTCCATCCGCCCAATTTGCCCCGCACGGGCATCGATTTTGCCAATTGTGAAAAGGTATTCGTAGGCGTCGTAACGATAAAAGAAGTCTTGTCCGCTGCCGGCGACAAAATTCACAATCTGGACCCGACGGTCTTGTTCAACCTTCGGCAAAAACTGCCAGCTAGTTGATTGTGATTCGGATGGCGCTGTCCCTGGCTGATTGTCGTGCGTGAAGCGCGGGTCGTCCTGCAAGGTGCCGCAGTGCTTGCATAGTTTTGCGTTGGACATGATTGGTTCCGCGCATGCCACGCAATCCTTTGTTTCTGTCATGAGTTGAGACTCTCTAGTTCGGGTTTGGCCGTGTTTTTGAATCTATGACGAATCCGTCTTCACCGTATTTTGTTTCCATGGTCGTCCACTCTCGAAATCAAATCAACGTCGTGGAGTTGGACTATTCTCGCGAGAATGAGACGCTCTTGCCGTCCCATAACGCGCCGAAGATGAGTTCTCCGCTACCGTCGCATTCATCGCAGCCCGCAGAATCGCATGCAGAGCAAACAAAAAACAAGGTGGTGTAGGGATTCGCCTTCACGAGTTGTTCCTCAGAGTATGGTTTCTTCGCAACGTGGTGAGCAAATGCGCCCTCCTCGTAGCCAGGTGCAAGCATCGCATCGGTTTTATAACTGTCGTCCTCGACGCCCGCGATTCCCGCGTTACCCACTGCGTAATACTCGACAATCGACCAAACGCGATTACTCGCGATGTCGTCTTCATCCAAATCGTCCTCTTCAACGTTCAACGGCGAGATCCCGTAGGTGGACACAACATCGAACAGTTCATCGGCAAACGCAGCCATAACTTTTCTCTGATCCACGGTTAGCTCGCCGAACGCAGTCTCATCCAGATTCACCTCACCAGGGGAGATTTTGCCGCTCTCGCCAGCCGGCTGGACTTCAAGGTATCCCTTTTTCATCTTTTCTTTGACGAGTTTCTCCACCTCGCGTGACGCGGCAGCGGCATCAGGAAAACTTTTCAGGGTTGTTTGACCATTTGCGCCCACTTTGCCGAAGCGAACGCGGATCTCGGACCCAGCGACTGTGATCTCCCAGAACTTCTCTGCCTGTCCGGATGCACGGGAAGAATCCGCGCCGATGAACTCGAAGTAACGTTTCATGTTTCCTGCCTCACTCGTAAGTATTCTTCAGTCTCGCGTGTTGAGCTTTAGTTGTCAAAGGTTTAAATGCTTTCGGCCGCAAGCCTTGTTGGATTATGGGTTTCGATGGTGCGCTTCGCCAATCGGCGTCTGCGACCCTAGAAAATGGGTGACTTATCAGCAAGAAAAAATTACACGTGTCAGACATTTTCTATGGCAATCACCGTGTCGTACAAGCCCACCTTTCGGAGTCCCTTGTGGGATTCAATTCCGGTGTATGACAGTGATGCATCCTCATACCGACGAAAAGCAAAGACAGCCTGGTTCATGTGGGCTGAGTTGAAAACACCGAGCGATACGAGCAGGTTAAAGTCCATCACCGTTAACCCTGTTACCGTCCTGAACAGATCTGGTTCAAGCTTGGTGATCACGTCTTGCAGGGTGTTCTCGCGAAAGTCTGTGAGGTACATAAACGCAGGGATGCGCGTTGCGAACTTGATCAATTTCTCCTGAATCTGCTTACGCGCAGACTTGTATTCCTTCTCTTCTTCGGTCAACTGCCTCTTCACTTTGGGATCCAAATCAGTCTCTGAGCCTGCGGCCTTCTTCGTCGCTTTCACCATCTCACTCTTGTTCACAACCGTTTCAAAAATCGATGAACCGAGGGCTCGGAACCCCTCTATGTTCATGACTGCCGCCATAGCCTCTTTGCTCGTCATAATTCTCTTTAGCGTGTCATTGTCGACGTTCACCAGCAAGGCAGACTCCCACTTGCGAGCGAGCAACGTTGCGGTTGTTCCTGACATTGCCATGTGAAGAATTCCACCTGCGTCGACCTGGGTCATGTGTGAGCCGTTGTAGGCGAGCACGGGCAAGAAGCTCACTAGTTCTTCTACGGCCTTTTCGGGGTTGGACTCGTTTGGCGAGAGCCCAGCTCCGTAGTCCGCGATTTGACGTAATGCGCGAGTAGGCGCAAAGTCAAACACAAAACACACTGGCTTTAAGACGAGCTCTTCGTTGGGGTCGTCTCCGTTGGGATTCTTTATCGACCATGGCGACTGTACGCGAAAAGCAGCCTGAAAATAAGTCTCGGGCGAAGTGAGGTTACGAAGCATGAGAATTGATGACCACGACGAAACAGTCACGCCGGTTGTCAACTTTCCGCATGAAAGGGTGATGGTCTTTGTGTCGTGTCCGCCACCGATTGCCTTTCGAACTGGCGGGAGAGCGTCAAGGCCGATGCCGGCCGAGGGTCCTGCCACGGTGAGCACCTTGTAGTCGTGCCAAAAGCTGTTTTGCTTCTCGGCCAGTAGGTTAGCCATGGCATAACAGGCAGCGACGTTTGGCAAGAACCAGAACGAATGCTGCAGGTAGGGCAAAAGCCGCACATCTGAGTAAGGAAAGGGTGGCCGTTCACCCTGCTTCATCGAACTCAACTGCGTTGGCAAGTGGGAGCCACGAATAATATCGAGCCACTTTTGGACGTCGTTTTTGTGCTTGAATTCTGCAGAATCACCCGCACCCGTAGCATCAAAGAATGCGTTGAGATCGAATTCATCAAACTCTCCCTGGCTCGCTACGGCTAAGAGCTCGTCGGGCATTTGATAAGTGAAAAGGCGCATTTCAGGTAACGACGAGTAAGGGTTCCACTTCTCAGGGAACCTCTTTGCAAAATCTTGTTTTGCTCGTTGTTCGTCGGTATAGGTCCAGTTAAATATCTGTTCCTCAATGAACTCCCCCGTGGCGAGCGCCTTGAAGGGCGTTCCAGAGAGGTACAGATATGCACGAGTTTGAATCGGCAAGAATTCTTTCTCGTCGTTGCCTAGTTCGTCGAGTTCCTCGTCGAACGTATCGAGAACAGAGCCATATTCAACAGCGAGTTCTTTAACCGCTTCGCTTGCGTCCTCACCTTCGAAGAGTTCTTTTGCACTGTCGCGCCACGCACCAAAGTGGTACTCATCGAAGATGACCAAGTCCCACTCAATTTTGTGGAGCCATTCGTTCTTGGCCTTTATTTGGCCAAGCTTGTCTCTCCCAAGGAGATCCTGAAACGAGCCGAAATAGACGAGCTTGTTATTCTTCTTTACGGTTGATGGATCTGCCCCGGCTGCGCTGGACATGTATAGCCATTCATTGAAGTCAAAGTGCGAATCTAGGTCTGTTTGCCAGGCATCTTCAACAGCAGGCTTGAATGTCAGCACAAGAACACGTTTGGCGCCCATTCGTTGCGCCAACTTGTAGGAGGCAAAAGTTTTACCGAAACGCATTTTTGCGTTCCAAAGAAACCGAGGCACCGCATGCATGTCCTCGCCCCATAGCGATTGGTAATAAGCGTGTGTCTTTTCGACGGCAATAATCTGCTCATCTCGGAGCGAAAACGTCTCGTGATGGGTGCCGGTAAGTTTTTGTCCCGTGCGGAGTTCAGTAATCGCTGTCGCTACATCTTCGGGAGTGCAGTACATCCATTCGAGATCACCTCTGACGAAACCTTTTGAAACCAAACGTGCGCGTACGTCGTGGTCGCGAAAGATAGAACCGTCCTCTCGCTCTGCGAGCTGATCCAGCTCAATTCTGAAGTTCTTGATGTTCGCGGTTTTCAGTTGCTGAGCAACTCGTGATTTCACGTCCTGGCTCGTTTGACCGATTTTTAGTTGACCTTGGTGGTGCTCATCTTGGATCGAGTAGGCATAAATGTGAAGTCGCGCCTCGGGTTTGTTGGGGAGGAGAGCACCAATTGGTTTACTCATTCGACGCTTCCATCGGGCGAATCAGGGAGTCCATAACGGACACCTCGTGCTGACTTAGTTGGTACTTGTCCCGAAGATCTTCATCCGTCCAAGGTCTCGAAAAATCTTGTTTCGGTACGAACTCATAGACGCCTCGGGTGGCGTTTTGAGATGGTTTTCTCTGGAGGACCAGGAATCTGAAAAATTTAGTGCGAATGTATGACATTACGTTTTCACACTCTTCCTTTGTGGCGAAGGGTCCAATCACGAGATAAGTCTCGGTACAAGCGACACCGGGCTCACCGATAAAGGGTTGACTGAGAATCGGGTGTGGCAAACTGTCGCTCCCACTCGCGAGGAACGGAATAAAGACCTTCCACGAATTCAAAAAGCCATGCCCTTGCTTGATGACCTCGGGTGGCGCATAAGCGAGCCCGCCAGCCTGGAAAATCTTGATGTCGCCGCGGGATTCCGTTTTTGATCCACGAAAAGTCGATTCCAACCCAAAGGGCCGCCGTACGCTAACTAGATTGCTGAATCGTTGATCAGGGGGGAGAAGCACGGAGTTGTATGTGCCTGTTTCGAGCTCGGCAATTTTGCGCAGCACGTTGACTGCATCGTTATCTCGAATGAAGACATCACAGCCAGGTTCGAGTAATGGTCTGGTTGCAGTGGAAGTTGCCTCGCCGTTATCGAAAGTGGTCACAGTGACGTCACCGCCCCAAGCCTTATCCCAGACGAAGTAGGAGACACCACCTTTGATTTGAACCCCGGGAAACACCGACGATGAATCGGGGAAGTCAGCAATCTCACGCAATCGACTATCCGCAAGCATGTTCTCTCGGAACTCGTCCAGGCCTTTTCCGCCTGAAAACCACCTGGAGGGAACGACCATAGTCACAAATGCAGGTTCAAGTAGCTTTGCCTGTTCGACGAAATGTTGATAAATGGGGACCGCGCTTGTGCCAGAGCCACCGCCATCGCCGAGTTGGTAAGGAGGATTCCCGATAATGACATCAAAACGCACGTTGGCTCCGTAAATTGCACTTATGAAATCTTGTGGACGGTCCTGATGTATGAGCGCGTAAGCGTGAGTTTCAAGGCCGTAATTTCTACCATACCCTCGCTGCGCTGCCCCACAATATCGGCAACGTCCGCCAACGGTCACCTCAGTTTCAGCTCCAAATTCATCCGTGACGAGGAGTTTTTCGTTGCCACCAATCCAGTCGTGGTCAGTGCGATCGAACCAAATATTGCCTGAAGGGGTGTCGAAAGACTTTGCAACAGAGTGGGGTCCGTTGGCGAGTTTGCTGCAATAGAGGCTTCGTCGCGCAAGGAGAGATGTGAGTTCAGTGATGGCGATACCGAAAATCTGTTTGGTCAGCACGTGGTCGACACGTTTGTTTAGGTCTGGAAACTGGTCGGTGAGCCCGTCAACGAGCCGACTCGCTATCTCTCTGAGAAAAACGCCGGATTTCGTGAACGGATCAAGGAACTTGACATCCGGATTTGACCAAATCACTTCGCCACTATTTGCATCAGACCAAGCACTTGCGAGCGAGTCAAGCATTTTGTTCGCGAGTTCAGGAGGCGTGAAGACCTCGTCGTTCGACAAGTTAGCTATGCACGTTAGAACGTCGGGATTGTGTCCGCGGAGAGAAAATGTGGCTTGACTCACAAAGCAACCTCTTCAACTGTCATTGGTTCATATGTTTTGCTGGGAGCAAAGAGATCACGTTCTTCAAAGTGTTGCCAGAGCATGTCCGTGTGGTTGGTGGCTGACCTCTCAGTAAGCATTTCAAATTGGAAGTCTCGACGTTGAAACTTACCTTTGGCCAGGTAAGCCCATTCAGGGAAAGTGAGTGGAAGACCATCTGGGGTGGTCATGGTGAGCGCATCACCCTGAACAATGTTTAAGGCAAGGACGTTCTCGGCCGCCCGAAACCAAGTGTCACCTACATGAACGCGGAGGTAACTCCTGAAGGTATCGAGAAGATTTGCTCGACACTCTTCGGCATTATCTTGGAGAAGCTCGATGCCATAAATGCACATGAGTGCGAGGAGAGCATGATGCCTCTTCTCAAAGTCACTTTTGCCATATCGCGTTTCGACCGACGCAAGTTTGCGCTGCAGCACAGGGACGAGGAAGTTCCCGGATCCACAGGCGGGTTCGAGAAACCTAGAGTCAATGCGTTCTGATTCGTGCTTGACCAGATTGAGCATGTCTTCGACCATCCATGAGGGAGTAAAGACTTCGCCGTGGTCGGATACTCGTTTTTTCGATTTAACAAGTGAAACTTCTTGAGGGCTAAATCCGTTCGTGGCATGGTTATCTGCTGCTGAAGACATCGCTGTCGCACCCCCTGTTTCGAAGTCGTCCCACCGTCCCAACTTTAGCTTCGAGCTCTGACTTTTATTCGAGGGAACCATGCAGGACAGATTTAGTGAGCCAAGAACCTTGAGTTTGCGAGTTAGGTTCCGTAAGCAATTGTTGAGCGCTTGCAAATTGGCGATCACAGTTTCTGCAAATCCACAAGTTGATCTCTCGGTAACAGCGGGTTCCGCAGTCTGGGCAATCTGGATCGGTCTGGAATTGGTCCATCTGCAGAACCTAAAGGCGAAATGTCTACGCCGCTGAAGTTATGAACAAGGCATGACTCACTTTTGGATCTAGAAACTCGTTCCTGGGTATCACAGGTTGGGTTTTCCTACTTTTCTTTTCAACCCAAACTTCCTTGAATTTGACCGGAAAATGGGCTCCTCTTTTACAAACACTTTCGAATCGGTCGAGTTGATCGCTGAAACAATAGATATGGTGCCAGCAACTCGGACCCGATTCCCGACCTTGAGTACCACGGCCAAGACCCTTGAGTTTGTGCGGAAATAATCACACTTCTTGGCCTGTGAGAAAATTGACATACATGAACCCAACCACCTGGGTTGAGCATCTAGAAACAAGGAAGAATAAGAATGAAGACAATTCAGAACGCAGGCCGAGTAGCCGAACCGGGCATGCTCGACCATTATTTTCGAAGCCGCCCTGCCGGGACGATTTTGACAATGACATTCCAAGACCCACTAACCGGGCTCTACGGGGGCAAAGAGGTTCGAGGGGTTTGGGTGAAGGACGATCGAACGAAGTATCACTTTGTGGATGGCATCAATTTCGTGGAGCTCTTCGAGCCCGAGGCCGCTGACCAGGTGTACCCGGACGAGATGATTCGTCCTTTTGTCGATTACCCAGGTTGTTGCGCGATCTACCCTGGTCGGACGCTCGACAATTTTATAGGGCATACCCATAGCTAGGAGAACTAAAGATTCTGAGCTCATGACTTGACTGAGAGTTTGAAAGAACTTTTTAGTCGAATCCCTCGAAACATGTCCAATTTTCCTTGAGGGCCAACAAACTCGGGAAATTCAATGGGCAAGTGGGTCAATTTGCTTGGCCACAATTTGCCCAAGTGGAGATAGTTCCACACCAAATGACGAAATGACACCACACACCTTGAAAACAGAAAGTTATGACCCGTGGATACTTCGTCACACCTGCTCGGATTTGAGCATGCAATTACTCTCGCAAGTCGCGGCTGGAAAGTCGTCCCCTATCTAGACCGCCCTGGCGGCGGGCAGATGTCAGGCTGGAACACCGCAGCCACAAACAACCTTGATGAAATCGAGGGCTGGTTTGGGCCAGGTGCCCCTTATGAAGGCTGTTATGTCGGTGTAATCCCAGGCGACGTCGGTAAGAGCGTCGTCGACATAGATGTCCACGAGGGCAAGGCAAACGGATTCGAAACCTTGCGAGACCTCAAGTTAACCTCCTCCGCTTCAGTAAGTGGGACCAGCCGCTCGGGGATAGGGCTTCACCTCTGGTTTGACGGGGTCGCAACCAGTCGCAAAATCTACCCGGGCGTAGACCGGAAAAGCATCAAAGGGCTGGTTCGAGTTCCCTATTTATTGCCTGACGTAGAAGACGTCTTCGAGACACTCCCGGCAGCCTTCTCAGTCCATAATTCCCCAAGCAGCGGGGTTGAATACGACGGCGATATCGAATCATGGCTCGCTAAATACTCAGATCTTCCGCGCTCGCAGAAAACAACCGGTGCGCTGAATTCAGTGCCCACTCCGTTTCGCGGTCACACCGAGATGCTTCGCGTTCAAGTTCAACTGGTGAAGCTCGCGACATCGGGACATGGGGGTGTGCCTGAGGCGCTTTGCGAATTGGAGCAAGCTTGGTCCGAGGCACCACACTCCTCGACGGGCACTTCTTCACTGATGGAGTGGCGCAGGGCGCTTATCGGTGCGGTGACTGCATTTGGGGGTGAGCCGGTTCGAGTCAGTCAGCTCAACCACCCAGATGATTTCTTCGAAAAGGGCAGACTTTTATCTCATCAGCTTGCCCAGGCAATTTCACACGACCTTGCTGTTGGACCCAACAACGAAACTTGGGTGTACGAGGCGGGGGTGTGGCGATGCAAGCCTAAAGAGATCGAACAACGCACCGTTCGGACACTCAAGGATCGATTCGTAAACACCCACATCGCGACGATGCAGGCATCTGTCCTTCGCGGAATTGATCTGCCTGTTCTCAGCGATACCCCAAACATGCAAGTCATCAACATGCGCAATGGAATGTTCGACTGGAGCACAGGCGAAATTTCCCCACATGACCCACAGGCGCATTCACTCGTTCAATTGCCAATCGAGTATGACGCCGAGGCAGATTGCCCCAAGTTCAACGCTTGGATCGATGAGGTTGTTCCTCAGGATTGCCATGAACTTCTCTGGGAGGCGATTGGGTACTCACTTATCTGCGGAAATCCATTCCATAAAGCGATCTTGCTGTTTGGGGATGGAGGAAATGGGAAGAGCACCCTGCTGCGCGTTCTGACTTCGATGCTCGGCTTTGAAAACGTATCAAACATGACACTGCGGGCGATGGCGGAGGGAACGTTCGAGACCGCCGAGCTACTTGGGAAAATAGCGAACATTGCGGGGGACATTGATGCCCGCTTCCTCGCTGATTCGTCAACCTTTAAGGCGATCACCGGCCAGGACCGAATACTTGCGCAAAAAAAGTACGGCCATCCATTCTCCTTCACGCCGTGGGCCGTCCCAATTTTTTCAGGGAACAAGACCTGGAGGTCAAATGATGACTCTGACGGGTACATGCGCCGTTGGATTATCATCCCTTTCCCCAACAAGGTGGATAGGTCACGAGACTTTGATGAGGCTGGATTGCTGGGCGAGACCGCAGGAATATTCAATGCTGCAATGCGCCACTTGCCCGCGCTGATGGAACGGCATGACTTTGCGCCCAGGGGGTTGGCGCTCCGCGTTCTCAATGAGTTCAAAATCGAAAGTGATGCGGTGAGGTTGTGGCTCAGTGAGGACGAGAGGGTCACACAAAGCGAGGAGGCTAGAAGTGATCGGAAAACCCTCTACAGAAGCTACTCGCAATGGTGCATGGAGAATGGCTATAAGACAAAGACCTCCACGGAGCTTTACAAGAGTTTGTGTGCTCTGGGGTTCAAGGAATCGAAGAGCGGTTCAAACCGGTATTTCCACGGCATTGAAGTCTCGAACAGCCTCGTCGCGTCGACTTTCACTAACTTCTAGTGGGATCGGTCGTCGGTTAGGTCATGTGCTGTTTCATGTGAAATAACGCCGGCACGCCACTGTCGCAAAATGCTCGAAAAGGTAATTCAACAGGCCTGACATGTGCGCGAATGCAGGCAACTGCCTCAATTGGTACCCAAGTGCAACGGAGGCATGAGGAGTTCGAATCCCCCATTCTCCGCCAGCAACTCCCTTGATTTAGAGCCTCAGTAGGGGCGTTGATTGAGGGAGTTTTTGCTTAACATGCAATGTTGTGTGCGATGTTGCCCGCTT
>Ga0164295_10005316_pt1 | contig 10171 bp, 11 predicted proteins | sample GEODES006metaG_FD_111798 | JGI IMG/M metagenome (GOLD analysis project Ga0164295, IMG submission 111798) | Oligotrophic lake water microbial communities from Sparkling Lake, Wisconsin, USA - GEODES006 metaG | ecosystem: Environmental > Aquatic > Freshwater > Lake | place: USA: Sparkling Lake... | reverse complement strand
GGTGTCAATCAATTGACCTTGGATCAAAAAGTTGCCTGCCGTATCGGTGTAGTAAATCTCCGTGCCGTCCACGCGCAACTCAAATACGCCGGGCATGGGAGTGCGGCGCACCTCGTCAATCGGCCCCACCTGTGGCATGCGCTCTTTCAGGGTTTTTCGAATCATCGCCTCTTCGCCTTGTGCAAAAGCAACGGGCATGCACACGCAACTCACAAAGCTCAGCATCAGCGCGAAGGAAAAAGAAGACAAACGCATGGGATTCCTTGAGATATCAATGCATGGCCTGTTGCACAGTCCATTCTTTGACAGGGGTGAGTTGGTTGAAGTGGTTCATCCCCCGGTTGCGCAATTGCTGCACCAGCGTGTTGGGATGATTGAACAATCGTTGCAAGCCGTCACAGGCCAACCAAACGCTTTGCATATCTGCCTTGCGCGCGCGCTCATAGCGGCGCAGCAAATGGACATCGTCGACACCGCGCCAATAGTCGGTGGTTTCACGTGCTTGCAACACCTGGGCCAGTTTGCGCACATCGCCTAAGCCCAAGTTCAAGCCCAAGCCAGCCAGCGGATGAATGGTGTGCGCCGCGTCTCCTGCCAGAACCCATGCGCCTTGCGCGTTGCGGCCACTCCACTGTTCGGCCATGGCCAATTGCAGCGGCCAGGTTTGCGCGGGGGCTGTCACTTCCAATGCGCCCAACGCAAGGTGGCTGGCGTCGCCAAGGGCTTGGGCCAAGGCATGCGGCTCTCGCAACTGCATGGCTTGTGCTTTGGCGGGTGGCAACGACCAGACCACCGCTGCTTCACGGCCTTGCGCGCCGCCCATGGGTAAGAGCGCGAGTATTTCCAGCTCGCCGTTAACTTGTGAAAACCATTGCAGTGCTCGCTGGCGATGCGCTTGGGCGCAGTGCACCCGCACCGCTAACGCATGTTGTTGGTAGGGCAGGGTGTTGAAAGCCACGCCCAGTTCTTGGCGGGTCTGACTGTTGCGTCCTTCACAGACCACGGTGAGCTTGGCCGCCACAGGTTCGGCCACCCGTTCAATGGTGTGCTGGAAATCCACGGCTTCGCGCAGCAAACCCTCTAGTACCGGCACGTCCACGATGTGGGTCAAGCCTTGCATGGAGGGGGATTGAAATTGCAATTGCCCCCCTGCGTCGCCCCAGACTTGCATGGTTTGCACGGGTGTGGCGTGTTGGGGGCTCGGCCAACAGCGCAGCTCATTCAGGAGCGCGCGCGCGCTTTCATTCAAGGCAAAGGCACGCACATCGTTGGCCTGCTGGGGTGCGCCAACCAAGGCCACGCGCAGCCGTTGTCGGGCCAACAACAGCGCCAAGCTGCTGCCCACCATGCCACTGCCGCGAATGCACACATCAAAGTTGGAAGCCATGAAATCATTGTAGGAGTTGCCTGCCCGTAGAATTTCGCCTTTCGCGCACAACCCCAGACAGCGCTATACCAAGGATTGTTATGAGTTTGAAATGCGGCATCGTGGGCTTGCCCAACGTTGGCAAGTCCACCCTGTTCAACGCCCTGACCAAAGCGGGCATCGCGGCTGAAAACTACCCGTTTTGCACCATCGAGCCCAACACCGGGGTGGTTGAAGTCCCCGACCCTCGTTTGCAGCAATTGGCACAGATCATCACCCCCGAGCGCATCGTGCCCGCCATCGTCGAGTTTGTGGACATTGCGGGATTGGTGGCAGGCGCCAGTACGGGCGAGGGCTTGGGCAACAAATTTTTGGCCCATATCCGCGAAACCGATGCGATTGTGAATGTGGTGCGCTGCTTTGAAGATGACAACGTCATCCATGTGGCCAACAAGGTGGACCCGATTGCGGACATTGAAGTGATTCAAACCGAGTTGTGCCTGGCCGACTTGAGCGCCGTTGAGAAAGCCATACACCGCGTCAGCAAAATTGCCCGTTCCGGTGACAAAGAAGCCGTCAAGCAACTGGCCATTTTGGAGAAATGCCAAGTGGCTTTGAACGATACCAAGCCGGTGCGCACCATCGACTTCAGCAAAGAGGAACATGCTGAACTCAAACAGTTTTTCTTCATCACCGCCAAGCCCGCCATGTTCGTGGCCAACGTGTCCGAAGACGGGTTCGAGAACAACCCCTATCTGGATCGCCTCAAGGCTTTTGCGCAAGCACAGAATGCGCCTGTGGTGGCCATTTGCGCCAAGATCGAGGCCGAGTTGTCTGAGATGGACGATGCCGACCGTTTGGAGTTCCTCCAAGAACTCGGCCAAAGCGAACCCGGCTTGAATCGTCTGATCCGTTCGGCGTACACGCTGTTGGGTTTGCAAACCTACTTCACGGCGGGCGTGAAAGAAGTGCGTGCGTGGACCATCCATGTGGGCGACACCGGACCGCAGGCTGCAGGTGTGATTCACACCGATTTCGAGAAGGGCTATATCCGCGCCCAAACCATTGCCTTTGACGACTTCATCCAATACAAAGGTGAGCAAGGCGCGAAAGACGCGGGCAAGATGCGCGCCGAAGGCAAGGAGTACGTGGTCAAGGATGGCGACGTGATGAACTTCTTGTTCACCTCGTAGGCTAAGACCGCCGATGCCGACGTAGCCACGCTACCCGCAGCATCCAGCCGACCTTGACCACCCCGTAGCCCGCCGCCGCCGAGCTCAAAGCAAATAAAACCATGCCCAGCATGATCGGACTGCCATAAGCGATCAGCAGATCCCAATTCAGGTTCTCCAGGCCGGCGGGCGCGGGCGTGGTCACGCCCAAAACGGCAGAGCCGGTTTGGTAGGCCAGCCACAGCCAAAAGCCAATGGTGAATGGATTGGTCACCATGGTCATCGCTGCAGCGGTTGGGATGTGGGCGCGCCACCAGACGCAGTGCACCACAGCTGCAACGATTTGCGCCACGGGTATCAGAAACGCCCATAAACAACCCACTGCCACGCCGCGCGCCACAGATTCATGCTGAAAGCGCCAAAGTTGGGTATCGCGTAAACGTGCTGCCCAAGGTTTGAGCCAAGGATGTTGAGCGAGTTGATCGCGGTTGGGCAGCCAAGCTTGTTTCGAGCGGGCCAGATGTGCATTTTGAGGGGGTGTTTTCAAGGGTGTTTTCAGTCTTTAAACCTGTCATTCTTCAATAGATACGGTCTTTTTCAGTCAGATAAAGTCGATCATTTAATCAGGTTTTTACGAAGTAAAAAATGGTTTAAATCTTAAAAAACAATGGGATTTAAATTTACACTGCCGCCATTGATTTACCAAGGACGGTATGGAAACGATTGCACCTTTGTGGTTATGGATCACCTTTGCAGCCATTGTGCTGGCTTCGCTATTCATTGATTTTGTGGTTTTAAAGAAGCAGGGCGCGCACGACATCGGCGTGAAAGAAGCCTTGAACTGGTCCTTGGTGTGGATCGCCTTGAGCTTTGTATTCAATGGCTTGCTGTGGTGGGCCATCGAAGACCAAACCGGCTCCAGCGAGTTGGCCCAAACCAAGTCTTTGGAATTCCTAACCGGTTATTTGATTGAGAAGTCATTGGCGGTAGACAACATCTTTGTCTTCCTCATGATCTTCACCTACTTCGCCTTGCCCAAGGCTTATCAAAAACGGGTGTTGATGATCGGCATCATTGGCGCCATCGTTTTGCGCACTGTGATGATTTTGGTCGGCGGTTGGTTGCTCTCCGAATTTCATTGGGTGCTGTACGTGTTTGGTGCCTTCTTGATTCTGACCGGTATCAAGATGTGGTGGGCGGCTGGCAAAGAGCCCGATTTGAACGACAACCCCGCGTTGAAGTTATTACGTAAATGGATGCCCGTGAGTCAAAACTACGATGGCGAACGGTTTTGGACGGTTGAGAACGGGGTGAAGATTGCCACGCCCTTGCTGATGGTGATCAGCCTCATCGCCCTGACGGATGTGATTTTTGCGGTGGACTCGATTCCCGCCATCTTCGCTATTACCAGCGATCCGTTCATCGTGCTGACGAGCAACGTCTTTGCCATTTTGGGCTTGCGCGCCATGTATTTTTTGCTGGCTGCTGTGGCCGACAAATTTCATTTGCTCAACTACGGTTTGGCGGTCATTTTGGTGTTCATTGGGACCAAGATGTGCTTGATCGATCTGTACAAAATTCCTGTCTTGGTGTCCTTGGGCGTGGTGATCGGCATCTTGGCCATCACCATGGTGCTGAGTGTGCGCAGCGCACCGCGAAAAGCTGACGCCTGAAAGTTTCTAAGTTGGGGTTGGGTGCAACAGACGCTGAACCAGCGGATGTTGCACCCTTTTTTCTGTGCCAATGGCAAAGAAGTGTTCGGTGACGCCAGTGCTGCGGCCCATGCGCTTGACCGCGTAATGCGATATCAATTCCTCTTGCACTGATTCTGCTGCTGGGAAGACCCCCATGCCACTGGCGCCAAAAGTTTTCAGTAAGGCGCTGTCTTCAAACTCGGCCACCACATGCGGCTTGAGGTGGTGTTGTTCAAACCAATGTTCGAGCCGGTCGCGAATCGCTGTATGCGCAGTAGGCAGCAGCACCGGCAACTCGGCCAAGTTGTGCGGAAAGGTTTTGGCTGATTTGGCGAGCAATGCCGCTGTGCCATACCAAGCAATGGTGGAGGTGCCCAAGGCATGGCTGTAGAGTTTGATGTTCGGGTTGCTGGGCGCGGCGCGGTCAGAGATGACCATGTCAAGTTTGTGAAGCGCGAGATTGCCCAACAAATCGTTGAATTGACCTTCCAGGCACAACAAACTCAGGCGCGGCTCGCTGATGATGGGTTGCAGCAATCGGTGCACCACCAGCTTGGGCAAGCCATCGCTGATGCCCACCCACAAGCGCACGCCGGGTGAGGTGGCCGCATCGCGCACGAGATTGGGCAAACCTTCACCCAACTGAAAAATTTGGTCGGCTTGTTGCATAGCGGCCATCCCGGCTTCGGTCAGGGCCAAGCCGCGACCCGCCGGTTTGAGCAATTCGCAGCCCAGCTCTTTTTCCAATTCGCGCACTTGGGCGCTCACGGTCTGCACCGCCATGTCCAACTTGTGTGCCGCTTTGGAAATGCCGCCTTCCTTGGCAACGACCCAAAAATAATAAAGATGTTTGTAGTTGAATGGGGTGCTCATAGTCAGTATTTTTAAGAATGATATTAAGTAATTATCTGCTTTTTCATAGTGATTTAAAGCCCTAAGGTTGAGGCCTTCTTCAAGGAGATGCTTTATGAATCTGGACCCTTCCACCCGTACCCTGCCTGACAACGCGCTCTACCCTGCAACGGGACAAAACACGCATTCACTGGAAGTCCAGCGGGTGCTGCGTAATACCTATGCGCTGCTGGCCATGACTTTGATTTTCAGCGCTGCTGTGGCCAGCGCCGCCGTGACGTTTCGATGGTCCGCGCCCGGCTTGGTGCTGACCTTGGTCGGCTATTTCGGTTTGTTGTTTGCCATACATCGTCTGCAAAACAGTGGCTGGGCCTTGCCTGCCGTGTTCGGCCTGACCGGCTTCATGGGCTACACCTTGGGCCCCATCCTGACCCACTACCTGTCTGTGCCCGGCGGCGCACAAACTGTGAGCATGGCGCTGGGGGCGACTGGTGTGACGTTCTTGTCGCTGTCGGCCTACGCGCTGACCAGCCGCAAAGACTTCAGCTTCATGGGCAGCTTCTTGTTCATGGGCATGATCATCGCCATATTGGCGGGCTTGGCCGCCATGTTCTTTGAGATACCCGCGCTCAGCTTGGCGGTGTCCGCGATGGTGGCTTTGTTGTCGGCCGGTTTGATCCTGTTTGAGACCAGCCAAATCGTCAACGGTGGCGAACGCAATTACGTGATGGCCACGGTGAGTTTGTTTGTCTCGGTGTTCAATTTATTCACCAGTTTGTTGGCCTTGTTGGGCTTTGGTGGCAACAACGAGTAAACACCAGCCCTCTTCGGAGGGCTGTTCTTCAACCTGATTCGGATGAACGCAGATGAAATGCCCACAATGCAAAGATCAAACCTTGGTGATGACCGACAAGCAAGGTGTGGAAATCGACTACTGCCCAGCCTGCCGAGGTATTTGGCTCGACCGCGGCGAGTTGGATAAACTTCTCGAGCGCGCCGCCACGGCCAATCCAGCACCCCCGCAGATGGCGGCACGAGAACAGCGTCATCAAAAGTATGACGATGATGACCGGCACCATGGCTACAAACACCGGCATCAAAAATCATGGTTGAGCGACATTTTTGATTAATCCTCTGAAAGCGTGAATGCAAAGCTTTGTTGACCCGGCCATTCTTTTTTTTGTTTTTGGTGTCTTTGCAGGTTTAGTTCGCTCCAATCTGGAAATCCCGCCGGCGATTTCCAGATTTTTGTCTTTGTACCTGCTGATGGCTTTGGGGCTCAAGGGTGGCTTTGCATTGGCCGCCTCAGGCTTGGATACAACCGTGCTGATCAGTTTGGGGGCGGCCGTCGCCATGGCCTCGGCCATTCCGCTTCTGAGCTACGTGGTTCTGAAAAAAATCATCGGGCGCTTTGATGCCGCAGCCATCGCCGCCACCTATGGCTCGGTGAGTGCGGTGACTTTCATCACCGCCGTGCAATACCTCGATACCCATCAACTGCCCTATGGCGGTCACATGGCCGCGGCGATGGCGTTGATGGAGTCACCCGCGATCTTGTTGGCTGTTTTCATGTCGAACAAGGTGCGTGCAGAGATGCTAAGCCCGTTGAGCAGCAACACCCCGCAGGCCACCTCCCTGGGTCATGTTTGGCATGAAGCCCTCACCGATGGTGCGCAACTGCTGTTGTTGGGAGCCATGTTGATTGGCTTTTTCGCTGGCGAGCAAGGCCAAGAAGTGATGCGGCCATTTTCTGTGGATTTGTTCAAGGGCATGCTGGCGTTCTTTTTGCTGGACATGGGCCTGATGGCTGCGCGAAACGTGGGCAAGCTCCAAGGTCAACCAGCGACGCTGCTGATCTATGCCCTCCTGGCACCGGCCGTCCATGCCAGTTTGGCCATGGTGGTGGGCGGTTGGTTGAACATGAGCCCCGGCGACTTGGCCTTGTTGATGGTGTTGTCGGCCAGTGCTTCTTATATTGCCGTGCCTGCGGTGTTGCGACACGCTATTCCAGAAGCCAATCCATCGCTTTACTTTGGCATGTCACTGGGGTTGACGTTTCCGCTGAATATTTTGTTGGGCATACCGCTGTATGTACACGCGGCGTTTTGGTGGATGGGCGCTTGAACATCAAAACAAGCTGATCAGCCACCCCCAACCCCACACCAACATCGCATAGCGCAGCGCCTTGCCCACCGCCATAAAGGCCACGCATGGCCAAAAAGGCAAGCGGACATAGCCGGCCACGACGCACAGGGGGTCGCCAATGACCGGCAGCCAAGCGCCCAGGCAAGCCGCCGGGCCCATTCGCTCTAGCCAACGCAAAGCACGCATGTGCATGGTCATTCGGTCTTGATGCAGATGCGGGGCCAACAAGTGCTTGGCTCCCCAACCCATCCACCAACCAATGGCACCTCCTAGGGTGTTGCCCACCGTGGCCAATGCCAAGGCCGGCCACAACAAGTCGGGGTGAATAGCCAGCAAGGCCAACAAAACCGGCTCTGAGCCCAAGGGCAGTAATGTGGCCGCCAAAACCGCACAAACAAACAAAATCGCCAAGCCCCATTCGGGTGTGGCCAAGTTGAGCAACAGGTTTTGAAAGAAAAAATCCATATTTGCTGCAGTGTAAGAGGGTGCAAAACCCATCAAAGCCCACGAAAAATAAATCTCTCAACGGTGGTGAGTCGTGGCTAAAATCGTGCCTCCTTTTTAAGCAGACCCGACTCTCACCCTATGCGCATTGGTCCATTCGAGATAAGCAACGCCGTTTTTGTGGCCCCCATGGCAGGCGTCACCGACAGGCCATTTCGCATGTTGGCCAAACAGCTGGGGGCAGGGTATGCAGTGAGTGAGATGGTGACCTCCCGCCCCGACTTGTTTCACAGTTTGAAAACCTCGCGGCGCGCCAACCACGATGGCGAGAGCGGCCCCATCGCCGTGCAAATCGCTGGAACGGAGCCCCAGATGATGGCCGACGCCGCCCGCTACAACATCGAGCGCGGCGCGCAAATCATCGACATCAACATGGGTTGCCCGGCCAAAAAAGTCTGCAACAAATGGGCTGGTTCGGCGCTGATGCAAGATGAAGACTTGGCCATCGCCATCGTGCAAGCGGTGGTCGACGCCGCCCAGCCCTTTGGCGTACCCGTGACCTTGAAGATGCGCACCGGCTGGCGTGCCGATCAGCGCAACGTCGTGTCGTTGGCGCGCCAAGCTGAAAGCGCCGGCGTGCAAATGATCACCGTGCATGGCCGTACCCGTGAGCAAGGCTACAAAGGCCAAGCCGAGTACGACTCCATCGCCCTTGTGAAGGACGCCGTGGGCATTCCGGTGGTCGCCAATGGTGACATCGACTCTCCCCACAAAGCCAAAGCGGTGTTGCAGGCCACGGGTGCCGACGCCGTGATGATTGGCCGCGCTGCTCAAGGCCGGCCTTGGATATTTCGTGAGATCGACCATTTTTTGCAGCACGGCACACTCTTAGCCCCGCCCTTGGTGGCCGAGGTCAAGCGCTTGTTGTTGCACCATTTACAAGACCACTACAGCTTGTACGGCACACACATTGGCGTGCGCAGCGCCCGCAAACACATCGCTTGGTACACCCATGGCTTGGTCGACGCCACCACTTTCCGACAAACCATGAACCGCATCGAGGACTGCGATGCGCAACTGGCGGCCGTGGGGCACTACTTTGACCGCTTGGCCGAACATGGGGACCGATTGGTGCCCGTGGCCACGGGCATCTTGGAGACAACCGCATGAGCAAAAAGCAAATTGAAGACGTGGTGCGCCACAGCGTGGAGACTTACTTCAAAGACCTGCGTGGTGAAGAGCCTGAGGAACTGCACGAGCTGATGATCAATTTCATGGAAAAACCATTGCTGGATGTGGTGATGAAACATGCCAAGGGCAACCAATCCAAAGCCGCCGCATGGCTGGGCTTGAACCGCAATACCTTGCGTAAAAAATTAGGCGAGCACAAACTGCTTTAACGCGCGCTGCATACTGGGCGCAATCGCCCCTTGAAAGAAGTTCCCATGAACGCCCTGATTTCCGTCTCTGACAAAACCGACATCGTCGAATTCGCCCAAGCCTTGCACCAACTTGGCGTGAAACTCATTTCCACAGGGGGCACTGCGCAACTGCTCAGCGCCCAAGGTCTGCCAGTGCGCGAAGTGGCCGACCTCACGGGTTTTCCAGAAATGCTGGACGGCCGCGTCAAAACCTTGCACCCCAAGGTGCACGGCGGCTTGCTGGCGCGGCGCGATCTGCCCACACACATGCAGGCGCTGCAAGATCATGGCATTGAGACCATCGACTTGTTGGTGGTCAACCTCTACCCCTTTGAAGCCACCGTGGCCAAGCCCGATTGCACCTTGGACGACGCGATTGAAAACATCGACATTGGCGGGCCCGCGATGGTGCGCAGTGCGGCCAAAAACTGGAAGCATGTGGCGGTGCTGACCGACCCCGCGCAGTATCAAGCTGTGATTGACGAATGGCAAGCCAACGGCAGCTTGAGCGAAAACACCCGCTTCAAACTGGCAGTGGACGCCTTCAACCGCATCAGCAATTACGACGGCGCGATCAGTGACTACTTATCCTCTTTGAATTTAGAAACCGAACAGCGCAGCCTGTTCCCCGGCCAAGCCAATGGCCGCTTTATCAAGTTGCAAGACCTGCGCTACGGCGAAAACCCGCATCAGTTGGCCGCTTTCTACCAAGACATGCATCCTGCACCGGGTTCCTTGGTGACCGCGCGTCAGTTGCAAGGCAAAGAACTGTCCTTCAACAACATCGCCGATGCCGATGCGGCTTGGGAGTGCGTGAAGCGTTTTGACAAGCCCGCTTGTGTCATCGTTAAACACGCCAACCCTTGCGGTGTTGCCGTGGCCGAAGACGCTTTGGGTGCCTATAAAAAGGCTTATCTCACCGACCCCACCTCTGCCTTCGGCGGCATCATCGCTTTCAACTGCCCGGTTGATTTGGCCACGGTGCAGGCCTTGGGCCAGCAGTTTGTCGAGGTGCTGATTGCGCCCTCTTTCATGGGCGACGCCTTGGTGCAGTTGCAGACCAAAGCCAATGTGCGC
>Ga0164295_10005315_pt1 | contig 10173 bp, 16 predicted proteins | sample GEODES006metaG_FD_111798 | JGI IMG/M metagenome (GOLD analysis project Ga0164295, IMG submission 111798) | Oligotrophic lake water microbial communities from Sparkling Lake, Wisconsin, USA - GEODES006 metaG | ecosystem: Environmental > Aquatic > Freshwater > Lake | place: USA: Sparkling Lake... | reverse complement strand
TTGTACACTGAGTTTATAGATCAAGTACGCAATAGAGCATAACAATAGTTCAGACTTGCCTGGTAGAGTCCATGATTGATCAAGGACAGCTAATTCAAAGCAATTAAGTAGATAACATGCAATTAAAACTGTTTGTATCACTACCGCTGTCATCGATCCCACTGTTATTTTTTGAAAAACGCCAATTAGTGTAACTGATTAGTGATTGATCAGTAAAAACCCGGGTTATATACAGTACTGTAAGTGTTACGAACGGGTACAGTGATTGGGTCAACTTACGGGAAGTTTACGGTCACAAAAAAAAACATGCACATGATGTCAACGAAGGACACAGATGCATTGCTCGATAATTGTTTGAGGGTTCGAAAGCTCACAAGGAGCGTGCACCATGAGCACATCAGGGAAATCTTTGGTTCGTACGGTAGAATACAGAGTGTTGAAATATTGGTGGACAAAAGGAACGGCGTTTCGAAAGGCGTTGCTTTGGTTAGCTTCTGTTCGCTGGAGGATGCTGAGAATGCAATGTTCTACCTCGACGGTGGACAGATAGATGGCTGTGTCATTGAAGTGTCAATTACTGAGCGTAATGTAGGGAATAAAAGGGAATCTGCGAAACATATGAAATCTCAGCGAAAAGTTGATAACCATCATATATCTTCGGAAACAGCTGATGCAGTTAATACCGGTATTCGAAATTGTGAGATTAGTAGTGGCCGTGATAATACAGTAGTAATTCAAAGGAATGAAGCAATGCTTCGACATGAAGTAAGTCGAGAGGGATCCATGCAGAGAAGAATCGTAAATCAGCGCGATCCCATCGCTGAAAGCTCAAGAGGCATGCATGTTCAGCAGAGACTCGATCGTAACTTTGTTCGTAACGAAAATCGTGTAGATGTCGTATCAAATAGTCGACACGATCGAGGCGAAAGGATCCCAGTTCATCGACAAGAACATCATTCAAGGTACAGTGGTGACATCGGAGCAGTTATGTATGGAAGGCCAGACAGTATCTACGGTAACTTCGGGGGAAGACCTAGTCATGCAATTAACTATACGGTCCCTTTGAGAAACCTCCCTGTCGAATTGTCCATGCGGCACGATCCGATACGAAATGGATTCCGCGACGATTCACGCATTCCATATGCAGCGCCCCGCCTTGATGACCCTAATAGCCGCCGCGTAGAGGAGGACAGTCGAAGAAGATCCCCAGGACGATATGTACCCAAGGATAGGTCTGTCATGTCCGGCAGAGACGTAGCGCCACGTTATAGGTCCAGAAGTAGAGAGCGCGCAATTGCCTCTAGTCGAATGGAGAACAGTAGTCACTATGGTCCTTATAATCCAGCTAATCGATCAAATGACGCTAGACTTGCTCCTGTTCGGGATCGAGATCAGAGAACCGTCGATACCAGGGAAAAGGTGACAAGAAGGTCTGCTGATAGTCGTGTTGCTCCAGATCGGCGAATCCCTGATGTCAGAGATAGAGGCAGGAGACCCTTGGACGATCGCATTAGGGATGGTAGAAGAGTTGACAGCAGAGAAAGAGATAGGAGAGTGGACACCGATAGTCGTGACAGAAACAAGTATTCTCGTCGATCCAGGTCTGCTTCGTCGTCTCTACCTGTGGACCCTCGCCGAAGAAGGCGCAGGAGTAACAGCGACAGCAGTTCTCATAGTAGTGCTTCGAGTGGCAGCAGCTCTGGGTCTTCATCCGGGAAAAAGAGTGGTCGCAGCAGCAGTCGTAGCAGGAGTAGCAGTAAGTCCACCAGTAGCAGTAGCAGTGACTCTCATGGAGGGAAAGACCTCAGCGGTAGACTTCCCTAACCCGGACGCTTCAGAGGCACACTCACTATCTCCTGATGGAGCTGAGCAGAAATAGTGTGTAACTTGCCTGTTGCTTTGAAATGAGACAAAGTTAACTTACGCAAGATTGTTTTTAGTCTGACTTTATTAAAGAGTAACTTTACCTGCAAGGATTCACGGATGAATGAGAGGACAAGAACTGAACAGCTGACTCTAGCATTTAAAAAAGCTGTTAAGGAATCATTCAGCACCACGAGTGTTGAAGATGATTTAAACGAAATCTTCGGCGACTCGAAGCAGCTTGTTGGGAGGAATGACAAATTGCAACAGTTGTATCTCAACGTGATCCAAAAGACGGAATCATCCATAATGGAATCATTTCATAGATTGAACAACTCGGTTGATATCGATCAAGTGATAAGACGATCCATCGAAGGCCTCGATGGGAGTATCATGCCTTGCTCCAATGCAGTTGAAGGCAATAATTCTCTACCCGATAATGAGGAACGGCCTTCACTCCAACTCATCAGAGAAACCCATTCGTTAGAGAGAAAGAAGCTCATATCAACCCTTCAGACAATGGAATTTGACATCAGAAAGTCTCGAGATGTACTTGCTCGCCTGAAGGTCCAAGTAGACGAGGAAGTGGGTATTGCGATAGAAGAGTGCGAAAAGATGTCACAGACTGTCGCAAAATGGAGAGATGCTGCTACTAGCAGGAATCAGAGAGAACTTTGAGGCTATTGGATGGCGGAAGCTGTAAGTGTCATCGCTGGATGTATGGAATCCTTCGTGCTATCTCTCTACAGGGGTTTCAATGATGGTGTATAGTAAATGATGGAATAACCCTAACCGTAAGCAGCAGCCCAGCACATACATTTACTAAAAGCGCTGTGTCAGTCAATCGGAAGCTGCTGTATATTTAATTAGCTGAGTACTTTCATCATTGCTCCATTTGAGTCTATTTTTCCAGCTTTCCGAAGAAGAGCTCCGCAGACCCCTGCTTCCCTGAAGTTAAGCAGGACCTCCCTGCACAGGCTGCTCTTCGCGACATCTTCTGGGAATTGCAGCTTAACATTCACGGAGCTTGAGGCTTCCATTAAGTGTTCTCTTGAGATTCCAGACGCTTTGGCTAGCCACCTCGCGAGTCTGCAACAGCCAGTCCTTGCAACGTAATGCAGAGCATTCTCGCCGTTCAAATCTGTGCAACTCAGAGATGCTCCGGACTCCACCAGAATAATCGAGACTTCAATATGATTATAGGAGATGGCGTCCATAAGAGGGGTCACTCTGCTGATGCCGGAATCCACGGTATTGATGTCGTGTCCTTTTCTTATCAGAAACAGAACGGCGGCTAATGCCCCTGCCCTGGCGGCATTATGCAATAGAGTTCTGCCTTCATTGCCGATTCGTTTATCCCTTAGCTTGACCAATACTGAGGATGGGAAAAAGTTGCATTGCCTCTTGAAGAAGTCGCATGACCCACTAGAGTCGAGCTCTAATGCCTCAAATACCTTGGCAGCCTTCAAATCAAATTTCTGCGACTTTGCCAACATGATGTAGTGATTAAGCTGCCAACATACAGCAACAACAGTGAGACTTGAGTTACACTGCAAGTTTTTTGTATCGAAACGGCTGAACTCGAAGTTATTATCAACAGTGTTCAGGCTTTCGAAACCACGCTGCGAAGATGAATCAAAAGTTGATGCGGGAGTTCGAGGAGTTCGAGGGGTTGGGCAACCAGGTCGTGGACGAGAGCATCGTGGTGGACATCAGCGAGGAAGATGACCCTTCCTTCAGACCCACCCAGGCGGCCGCTTTAGGCAGCAACGAAATCTACTACGAGGTCGGTTGTACACATGTGATCTGCCGCCATTGACCTTCATCGCTCGCATTTGACTACCGACACTATCAGATGGACAAAAGAAACTTGAAGACCACAGGGTTCCCCGATACAGATCGCGAAATTCTGCAGAAGGTGTTTGACGAAGAATTCAAGAATGACCTGGAGCACATGAAGGCACAGCGGAGAGAGAAGCAGAGGAAGGCAGCTCACCAACTAGGCTTGCAGAAGCGCCGCATGCTCATGGAGAAGACACTACAGGAAGAGCAGGATGAGCTGGCGAAGAACCACCAGATCGGCTTGATGATTGAACTTGTGAAAGACAATCGCATCTCACCAGCCGTCAGACTGGAGATCAATTCTATCAGCGCACGGTCATTGGCGAAGGCGATGTGGGTCAACGAGAATATCACGTGCCTGGACTTGTCTTCGAACGACCTTAACGATCATGCTGGCTCATATCTGGCCAGAATACTGAAGAACAACGCTTCACTGAGAAAGATCGAACTGGACAACAACAAGCTCGGTAGCAAGAGCCTGTTGGCCTTCGGGGAGTCTCTGGGGTCCAATTCTTCTCTCACGTATCTGTCTCTGGACTCCAATCCACTCATGAACTTCCAGGACTCCACCGGCATGAGGGCCCTTTCAGATGCACTGCGGGTCAACAGAGTGCTGACGTCCCTGAACTTGTGGCGAACGGGTATAACGGCTGCAGGTGGAACTATCTTGGCTAGCGGCATTGAGCAGAACGATAGGCTCATATTCTGCGATATAGGTACAGTACCTACCTGCAATCATGGCCTTTTATCCATCTATCGGGCTCTAGCTCTTACTTATGAGTGCTGACTTATATGGTTATCCAGGACACAACAATATCGAGATTAGTGACGTGAGACGTATCGTCGACAAGCTCGATGCTAACCTGAGTCACTACGAAAAGTCGGAGCGCTCTCGCAGAATCCAAGCGGTAGAAGAAGCCGCTCGACTGAAGCAGCATAACGATAATTTGGAGGTATAGTAAGCCATTTCATAATTATGCAACGAAAGCATAATATAATTGAGCTCATCTCTGCTGCACTTAAGGACGAGCGGAAGAACGGTGAGCTGTCGACATGGCTACAGGAACGCAGAGACCAACGGGCAGAGGCTCGTCGGATGAGCGAACGGGATCGCATCCTGAAGATGCAGGAGGAGCTGGATGAGCGCAAGCGGCTGGTCGAGATGCGCAAGGAGGAGGAGCGTAAGGCCGCAGAGGAGGCAGCAGCCAAGAAGGCTAAGAAGAAAGGCGGGGACAAGAAAAAGAAATAGATTGCCTGAGAGGGCAAAGACTGCCTTATTTAGTATAAAATAGGTCGTTATGATATGCAGACGATATCCGCATTCGGACATAGCTATCGCCCCGATCTCATCGGGTTTAAGTAGGTGTTAGATGTCCGCACTATGTATGTGTCTAAGAGCAGTGTCGATTACTAGAATCTATAGGAATACCACGATCACTGTCACGTTATCCGCACTGCCTCTCTCTATGGCAGCCTCCACCTAATATGCAGTGGGTGGGCACTTCGCTAACAGTCCAGTCAGGGAAGAATCAGTCACAGTACTAACCAAGTATTTCGCGGCGTCGGTGAACGGTCCCTCGCAGCTGAAGCGCTCCATCAGCAGGTCTGCCGCCTCCTGGTCAGAGAACACATCCCACACGCCGTCGCAGGCCAGGATGAGCAGTGGGCAGTCACCGCATAAGTCCAGGGTAGTCTCCGACACATACGGTGTAGCTGTGCCATGCGAGTGAATAAAGACAAGGGCTTATCGAACGAGAATAATAGTATAATGGCTACGCCCTTATGAGCCCCGCAAGAGGCTCCATCAATGAGCTAATAGCAACAACTGCATGATAACTCACCGATCACAAAGTCCTTCATACCATGGTCCCCAAAGCTCCTCGACACGGCCAGGATACCCAGCACCCTGTTCCGAGTGCAGAATCCACCTGTCAGGTCAGTAGAGCGTGTGGGTTTACTGGAAGCATCGGTAGCTGTTCTTGGAAGATCCTTACCTGCAGCCTTGATACGTTCTTGCTCGGCGGGGTCTTCCGCCTTGTGGTCGAAGGTTAGTCTAGTGGCAACGAAACCGCTCTTGCTGGTCTCTGTACGTGCAGCGTCGCCTGTGGAAGGCTTTTTCGAACTGACCAGAACAGCTCTTGCATCCCCTACGTTCGCTACATACAACGTCCTCTTAGATTTATTGTCTAGCTCTGAGCTCTCGCTGTACAATAGCACACTAACAGCTGTTGCCCCCGAAGTAGTTATATTGAGCTTCTTGGATTGCATGTCAGTAATCAAAAAAGCTCTGCACAATAAGAGAAAGTATGATATCTACAATATGTCGTTTATCATCGTCCGTGAAAGGTTCTCACATCTACCTGGTCATACGCTCCAAGATGCTCGCTCCATCATCGAGTTTCAGCTCTTTGACTAAGTTATTCTCTAGTGCTTCTTCTAAGAAATCCACCAGCTGCCTACCCCCATGCCCATCATATATCCCGAAGTACGCGATGTTGCTCAGCGTGGCATCGATGGACGGTAAGATGCGGTGGCAGTCCTCCATAGTGTTACGCCGCTTGGAGTTCATCTCCTCGTGAGACACGGCCAGGAGGTAGCTCTTGACGATCTCATCGACAGAAGCCGAGGCTCCACTAGATACTCGTGACAATTGCACCGACTGGTCGTTGAATTCACTCATGAAGATGTCAATCAATTCAATTATCAGCTAGTACGTACGTAACTTAACATTAACTTTAAGTACGTACTGTAATGCCATCGAATTCAAATTTCAAAAATTCACTTTGACAGAAAATTGCAGATTTAAGTTCTCACATCTTCAATCGTCAATTGGTTCAAAGAATGACCTCTGCTATAAGCATCGCCGAGATGAGATCAGCATTAGAAAAGCGACGAATGGAGAGCTACATTTCGAGCACAACTGTTTTGGAGAAATGTAAGTCCATCTATCTGTTCAGTCATTGTTGCTGTTCAATGATGTCGTCACACTATGCTTTTGTTTCTACTTGCTGTCTTAGGTGTCGCACTGTGTGTTTCCTATCGCCACAGCATAGCTGATTTTCTGCCCAAGTTGGAAGCTTTCATGCTCAACTGCGATGACGCTTCCTTGAGTATCGATAAGATCGGCCAGTTCGAGCAAAGTCTGTACGCTGAAACTCGAAGCAGGCAGTCGGTATTGGAGAAGAAATCGCAAAGTGATAGCAGAAGTGAAAAGAAAAAGGTTGAGTTAATCAGCAATGTCTCTAACTATCTTATGGAAAGGTAACTTAATGTCGTACGATAGATCTCGCCATCGCCAGAAGTCTCCTCACTCGGCAAGAGATCGAAGTTCGACTTTGTAACTCCTAATGATAACAAGCCAACTAAAAGTGTGGCGTCGTTCATCCCCAGTGTGACACCTGCAACTGTCAAGAAGGATTTCAGCGGGGATCTGGAGTCGAGCTTGTCCCAAGCGCCCGGCATAGCGTACAGTCAAAGACCCAATCAAGGGCAGTCCATACAGACCTATAATTCCAACTTAGGTACGGAACAAATCGCATGCGTCACTTTGTCTTGTCTTGTCTTGTCATTTAATGCCACTGACGGACGTTAGGTGAGCGCGGTGCCTTCGAGCCCTCCAAATCCAAGCCGCTGGGAATGAGGTGTCGCCTGGAAACAAACGACGCCGACTTTGAAAGCATCAGTGGTAGGTATCGATACATGTATACGACCCTAGACGAGCGCGCTCGTTCGTTGGATAAGCACTTGCTGAAGCTACAGGACCAGCTTTGTCTTCTGGCCGATATACCCGAAGGGGGGTTGCATCCTGTAGGAATGCCCTCTCAAGAAACAGTCTGGGTAGGTCTATCTATCTTCATGCATTACAATGACAACGCCATCATCATCTCTTGTACGCTGTTGCAGGTCTGTGGTCGGATTTGCTGCGAAGCCCCCGATGGTCGCATCAACAAGGCCTCGATAGTGCTCGAGGGCTCCAGACGCGACTCCGCAGGTCGCAGGGTACATCTAGACGTTGAGCAGGTCCAGTCGTACTCGCTGTTTCCCGGGCAGATAGTACTGGTGGAGGGAGTCAACTCGTCTGGTCGGAAAATGGTAGCGAAGAGGATCGTGGAGGGAGTGGCTATACCGGGCAACCAGACGTCAGTCAAGAAATTGCTCGAATTTCACCACTCCCCTTCCTATCAGGGCGGGGCTCCACTGCACGTAATCACCGCCGCAGGTCCATTCACAACATCCGACAACCTCGAGTATAAACCCTTGTGCGATCTATTGATAAAGGTGCTTGAGACAAAGCCTGACGTGCTGATTTTGATGGGTCCATTTGTTGACATTACCCAACCTCTACTGAGTTCTGGTCATGTGGAGCTGCCGAATGCTGATAACGATGAGAATGGGGAGCATGGCGTTAGTGACATTTCTATGCATGAAGCGTCGTATGAAATGGTATTCATCGAGAAAATCGTCCGTGATTGCATCCGCACACTGTTCGAGTCCGAAATGGATTACGGAGGTCCATTGCCAACTCACATTGTACTCGTGCCGTCCCTTCTCGATGCTCATCACGAATTCGTGTTTCCTCAACCACCCTTCGGTAAGGTAGACGCTCTGTAGCGATTGTCCTCTGTTTGATAATGATAAATACTACAGTTGACAGGAAAGCAGTGACCACGACATACTTCGACGACGAGCTGGGGGTCTTGAACATACCCTACTCCACCGCAACAGATCCCAAAAGACGAGTGCACCTCATGTCCAATCCGTGCATGTTCAGGTTTGGTTACTGCGTGTTGCTCCAATCAGCTGTAACATCTCAACTGCTTATCGGTAGGGTCAACGAAGTGCTTTTCGGAGTGTGCTCCAACGACACGCTGTTCTCATTGTCCTCCGACGAGGTGTCCCGCAACATAGAGGGCAATCGCCTCGCTCGACTGGCTGGTCATCTGCTGCAGCAGCAATCGTTCAGTCCGCAATTTCCAGTGCCGTCAACTCTACTGTCGCAGGTACTTCGCAGCGTTATGCAAACACAACTTCCATAGCCTGAGTAAAGTTGCTTGTTGTTCCGTGCGCAGTATGATTTGCGTCACTCTAGGCATTGGGAATTCAAGGCTCAACCGGACATTTTGCTGTTGCCATCGAAGCTTGCAGTGCTTGCTAAGGAGGTGCTCGGGACGCTGGTAGTCAACCCGGGTCCACTGAGCAGAGGAGTTGGCGGAGGTACTTTTGCGGACATGACAGTCCACCCCTTCAAGGAGAGCGACTTGCGAAGCTCTCTCGTCAGCGGTACCATGCATGCAAATTCCGGCCAGTCTACCAACGCAGACTCCGGCAGCAATGAAGTCATGCTAGGAAACAAGGTTTTTAGTCGCACGGCAGTGAAAATAGTTAAAATATAGACTTTGAGCATCTGATATAGCTCTTAGTAGTTAATAGTATAAGGTAAAAAAAGAGTACATTCAAAGCACATTCTTAGCGGTCCGGGGCGGCAGTTGTGTTACCTAGTTTCTGCAATTCGTTTATAGTCCCCACTGCATCGTTGGTGGTGCTACTCGCAGATCTGACGGACTCATCTTCCAGGTTTCTCTCCCACTCGTGGGCGGTAGACATCTGCAGATGGTGTCCATCCAAATGCTGTTGCTTGTCCTGCTTCTTCTTGCGCATCAGATACATGAAGGCCAGAGAGGGGATGACTCGTGGGATGAAGTCGCTGCAGAAGAACCACGCCACGCCATTATGAGTGAACGACTCCGTGGTGATTCCTCTGGGATGTCTAGAATACACGATCTTCACTATCTCCATGGCCACTCGCAGCGAGAAGCACAAGAAGCAAAGGAACAGTACTATGGTGAGACGGACCACCACAGTCAGAAACACCGCAGTATCCATATCGTTGGCTGGGCGCGCGATGGGGGGGCCACTGCTGGAATCAAAATCATCATAATTGGAGCCACTGATCCTGAAACCGTCGAAGTAGTTGTGGACCACCTTGCTGACTGACGAACCTCGCATCCGCTCCTCATAGCTATGGTTCCACAGCTTGTGGAGTAAGAGGACACCGTGGTAGAAAAGCACCCCGAAATATACGATGTTCTTAATCGCCTCGAGTGAGTTGAAGGCTAGGTACTCAATGGATTCGAAGTAGTCCTTCAGATTAGGTTCCGACGCACACCAGCAGAGGGCGAAGATGTCTAGTATATCGAAGAGTACGTTTGACACAATCAACCCATATTTGCTGTACAGAAAATTAAAATAGGTGCCCACTGCAAGAACCGAGCACCTACATTGAGAGATATTGGCAGGTCATTGCTGCCATGAGCGATGCGAAAAAAAAGGTTCACAGATTGAACACAAGAGATCCGTGAAAGCAAATGTATAGAGTCAACACAACTTACCACTGGAAGCACATCACGCTGTAGGAACAAAAGAAGAACATGCCAGCTATATAGTGCAGGCAGTATCCAGCCTGAAATG
>Ga0164295_10005314_pt1 | contig 10174 bp, 8 predicted proteins | sample GEODES006metaG_FD_111798 | JGI IMG/M metagenome (GOLD analysis project Ga0164295, IMG submission 111798) | Oligotrophic lake water microbial communities from Sparkling Lake, Wisconsin, USA - GEODES006 metaG | ecosystem: Environmental > Aquatic > Freshwater > Lake | place: USA: Sparkling Lake... | reverse complement strand
TGCTCTCCTCACACTGCTCGCTCACACGGACATCCCCTTTGACTTCCCGCCACACGCCACACGCCACACGCCACACGCCACGCTGCGCAGGTATGTTTGGGGTGTGGGCTTCAACGCGATTGCATGCTGATTGCATGCTGATTGCCTCCCTCATCAGGTATGTTTGGGGGGTGGGCTTCAACGCGATTGCGGCATGGCAAAAGGACGGCGTCTCGATGGCGAGAAACGGCCTCCTCCACGGCTTCGATCACTCCGCGTGGATCGTGGTCGTGTGCAACGCTCTCAACGGCCTCGCCATCTCTGCCGTCCTCAAGTACGCAGATAACATCGCGCGCGTGTACGCGCACGCGATCGCGATGATGGTGACGATGGCGGTGTCGACGCAGCTCTTCCATGCGCCGATCACGCCGCAGCTCTTGCTCGCGGTCGTGCTCGTCGCCACGTCCACCATGCAGTACAATCTGCCTAAGGAGTGGCTTGAGAGCATGGATACGTCCGAGCGCATGTGGCATGACATGAAAGACCGACTTCCAGCTTCGCACCACCGAAGGCAATTGTCCCACGAAGAGACCGACTCACTCGTCAAGAGCTTGCGCGACAACACCTCTGAGCCCGACGAGGGAGAGAATATCGCACCGCTTTCGCCCATCGTCTCTGCGCCTATCAGGGACCTGCACGGCCATCGCGTCTAGGGCGTCCTCCGACCTTTCATGCAGTCCACGGACTCGCATGAACTTGCCTCTTGAGATCCGAAGACCGTAAGTGCTTGAATCCGATTGAAATCAGCGGACATCACAGAGGGTATTCTTTGGTTTCGTCTAGGCATGTCTTGGAGGTGTCTGATGTACTTAAGACTTGCATGCTGAGCAAACAGAAACCATAAAATCGTTACGTGAATTGCGCGTTCCGGGGGCGCGCTCTCGACCGACTATCCGAGACATGTTGCTTTCGCCCGAGGCCATCTTCAAGGACAAGCCGCTCAGCCAGCTAGGGCCCTTCTTCAAGAACAAGCTTGGTACCATACAGCGCGCGCGGTGGCGCTGGTGCTTCCCGGAGCCAGACGATGGCGTGGACTACCCTCGGCAGCGTGCCAGGAATGAGATCATGGACTCTGTGGCCAACTGGGACGAGGCAGAGCAGCTGTCCATGGAGGCAATGGAAGAGGTGCAGCCTCCACACCATAAGACAGCAGGCGTCTTCAGTGTCGGCCCCAAAGCGGCTGCGGACTGGAACGCTTTCTGCCTTCTGTCGACCAACCTGTCGATGAATAAGGTACCACCGGCCCCGAAAGAGAGCCCGACGTCGTTCAACTCGATCGAGGTCTGGCTTTCGATGATCAAGCTCGCGCATGCGGAGGCGTTGCTCAAGCCGGGTGCCATGCACATCATCGAGGCATGGTCGAGGCGCTGCTCCGAGAAGCAGCGAGCGGCGCTGTCCAACATCATGCTCCTCTTTTCCGACTACTTGGCCACAGGCGGGTCGGCACTCCTCTCGGAGACCAAGATCAAGTACATGCCCAAGTCCATCCCGCCCAAGTTCACCCATGTCGCGGCCGAGGGCTCGCTTGGCCGGCCGACGACCGCGCCCATCGTCTCCGCTGTCCAGTTAAAGATGGAGGCGAAGCTGAAGGCGATCGAGGAGGCAGCAGCGCGCCACGGGGCGGAGAGCCTCGAGAAGCGCATGCAGGAGGCAATGCGTTCGGGCGGCCAGAGAGAGCTCAAGGACCCTGGGAAACACCCCTCGTACGCGTCGACCATCCCGATGAAGTGGCCCATGAAGCCGCCTGACCTCGTCACCAGCACGCAAGCGGCGATGCGCCAGGTCAACGCGGGCGATGCGCGCAATCGGCAATTTCCTTCGGACGGACCGCCTGGGACCGCCTTCAACCGATGCATCGGCGGCCCCACGTGGCACGGCGAGGCTCTGTACCCTCGGTTGCGGCCGGTCGCCGAGGCAAGCTTCTCGCCCCTGCGCCCGCTCGCATCCTTTGCGGGCTTCGAGTCCATGACCCGTGCCAATGGCAAGCCGATCTGCTCGTATCGTTGCAACTGAATCCGGGCGACAGCACTGTACTACAACTGCATGACGAGATTGCGTCTTGATGTGATAGCGCGGGTGGCCAGCTGATGAAGGTGAGCTATATCTATCTGCACTGTCGGAGGCGGTCGCACGAGCAGCCGCACGAGCATCAGACGAGCATGGACGACGGCGGCCAGGAGGGGGGGCAGGGGGGTCGCAGGAGCGGCGTTTTTCTGCGGTGGCGTTTCCCGGTTACCCACGTCGCTAATTTTATTTTTAAGAATTGAAGACAACGATAAGTTATATGATAAGACATTCATATTACGTACAACGTGTTGAACGTGTACTTTGATTCACATTAAGCTACGTACGTTGCGTACTAGACACTCTAGTACCCACTTGCCACGGATGACAACGGAAGACTCGTATCCTAAACAAACTGCTAAGAAGACGGCCGAGCGCATTATCCACGTACTCTGTCGCCGCTTGCACGCTTGAGCGAGATCATCGGCAAGCCCACACTCGCCGAGCTCTTTGGGCTCCTCGGAGATGAGATCTCGTCGAGCTCTCTTGACTCATACGAGGTGAAGCACACGAGGTGGACTCACAGGATCCAACGGCGCCGTTTCCAACGTCTCCTGCTGGCGCACGCGGCCGGGCACGTCGGACCACATGTACCGGTAGCCGTCCTGCTGTCCATTCTCCCTATTATTCCTCTGCTGTGTGTGTGAACCCTTGGGAGTAGAGACGCTCCTCTGCTGATGACGGTCATCCTCACGATTCCCGTCGCTAGCAGCACTCGTGTGGCGAGAGTAGACAGCTGCTGCTAAGCGGGCGCGCTGCTGCTGCGTCGTCGGCGGCGAGGCCGGGCAATGTGGTGACGGCGACCCGGTGTGATCATGCGCGCTCACCTCCGAGGTGGAGAACTCCTGCGAGATCGTGCGCTGCTCACCCACTGGCTTGCTCGCGCAGCCACCGCCCAGAGTCGCTCCTGGCGCAGATTTGGCATCACGTGATGCTTTGACGGTGGCCGCTGTCGGTATCCTGTAGGAGAGTAACTTGGTCCCTGGCATGGACTTGGACGCCAGCGTTTCGCGGGGCCGCTGCTGCTGTTCCTTGTCGACCAACTGCTCTGTGGGGAGCAGCGCTTTTGTGACGCGCTGCGCAAGGGTAGTGGGTGGATCCCCAGCGTGGAGCTGGTCGAGCGCGTGAAGCCACTCCCTGGTGAGTGGCACGGTCATGATTCGCGGCTCGCTGGGATCTTTTTGGCGCCTACGTGGCCAACACGCGACCAAGAAGAGGACGCCCATCCCGCGAATGGACCAAAAAACTTGCCAAGAATCCGCAAGAGAGAATCAGAATCGCCCTCAGCGGTCTGTGTTTCGTGTATAGAGGCCGAGTCGGCTTGCATGTGTCGGGAATGCTGACCTTTTCTTTCGCAAACTTCAACTGACCTTTCTCAAACTTCATCGCGACCTTCGTTCACGACATGCTAGAAGACGCGCGACACCGCGTGCTCGTGACGGGCGCGGGATCTGCAGAGGGGATCGGCTTCGCCTGTGCCCGTGCGCTCGGACAGGCTGGTATGACAGTTGAGATCGTGTCGACCACCGAGCGCATCCACGACCGGGCGGCGGAACTGGCGGCGGAAGGGATCACCGCCCGCGGCCACGTGGCAGACTTGACCGATCCGGCGGCGGTCGCCGCGCTATTTGCGGCCTGCGGGCCGGTTGACGTGCTGGTGAACAACGCTGGCATGGGATCTATCGGCGCGCCCTCGGTGCCCCGCGCCTTCGTGGACCAGTCTCCAACCGACTGGACCCGTGCGTTGGAGGTGAGCTTGACGAGCGCTGCACTCGTCACCCGTGCCTGCCTTCCCGGCATGATCGGGGCCGGATGGGGCAGGGTAGTGATGGTTGCTTCTGTCACCGGGCCGCGCGTCGCTATTCCGGGCGAGGCCGGATATGCTGCGGCGAAGGCCGGGATGATCGGGCTGACCCATGCACTGGCGCTCGAAGTCGGCGGGGCAGGGGTGACGGTGAACGCCGTGCTTCCCGGCTGGATCGCGACCGGGGCAAGCAGCGGGGCAGAACTAGCGGCGGCGCGCGCCACTCCGCCCGGACGCGCCGGCCGGCCGGAGGAGGTGGCGGCAGCGGTCGCCTTCCTCGCTTCCGGCGCGGCGAGCTACGTCAACGGCGCGAGTCTCGTCGTTGATGGCGGCAACATCTTGCAGGAGATGAAAGCGTGATTTTCAGCAATCATTGATAGCATAAGTTACATTACTAGAGGTCATACGCCGTTAACTGACGATTTGAGACTGACTCTTTAAACCCGCCGTAACTTCCGTTCGAAGGCGTTCTACCGATAACGTTCTAACCGAAACCGTTGTAACTACCCGGATTCGTTTCATATTTACCCGCTCATCCTCATGCCTCAACCGCTGGTACCCCGCCCGGCCTTCCCGGCGTACTTCGGCGTACACGACGGCATCTACGTGTAATCGTTAATCGTATACCCTGGCCTCTAACGCAACGTAAGGACGACCCGATCGCGCGCGTCGCGCGGCGGCGCGGGCCGCGGCGAGTCCGGTCCCACACCTGTAGGGCCTGCGCAGACAGGAGCAGACGGTTCGGTGTATCCTAATTTCGAGCAAATCGCTAATCGGGGGTCGTCGGGCGCGGGTTAGAAAGTGCACTGAACCCCACCGAACTAAGGCTGGGTTTTATTCTATCCTATAATAATAATTGGGCGAATGGGCGAACTATTAAGCGCACTATCGACGGAGCGCGCGACCCCCGTCCGACTCTGATCGTGGTCCTCGATGAACCGGAACCGGATATGGATTTCGACTCGATGGATGCTTCCAACCGGAGATATTTTGACTCGTTGGATGCCTCCAAACAGAGAGCTTCGTGATGGGAACCTCGAGAAGCTCAACATCAATTCCCTCGTCTGCCATTTGATTTGCCGTGTGGCCGTGGAACAGGTAGTCGCCCCGGCTGTAGGGTGGGCCTTGCCATGTATCGTGCATATTGATGCGGTGCCATGATGGCAGCAGACAGATTCCTGCACGAGATCTCCCGTTGAATGGCAGCCCAACATCGCCTAAGTGGCGGCTCCAGCAAGCGTTGATCTCGTCAAAATCTCTTATACGGAGCCTCTTCGGATCCCTGTAGAAGGTGCTACACGCGTGTGTTTCGCGCGTGACGTTTTTGTTGAGCACCTCTGCGATGGCGAGCTCGAGCGAGAACTGGTCGCCAGGGCCAATGCAGGTCTCAAAGTGCTTTTGGCGCCATTCCCAGATGCGCATCATGGCCATCGACTCGTTAGTCTTGCGCCAGAGAGTGAAGCCTGCATTGACGCTGTATAATGAATCCTGAGCCACAAACCAGGTTGCTGCACCATCCAGCGAAGTGCGTGGCATGATAGCTCGGAAGTTGGATCCAAGCGTCGCGTTTTTCATGATCGCAATGTCAAGGTCGAGATATAGCATCCAGCCCTCGTCCGCAATCTTCGATTCCAGAAACGAAGCCATGGCTTCGAGTCGAAGGGTCAAGACGCACCAGGGACGGTCGAATTCACCTTTGTCAAGCAAGATGCGCTGGTAATCGAACCCGTGAATCTGAGCGAAGGAGCGCACGGTCCTGATTGCCATGCGGTATTTTTCAAACGATGCATCATCTCCGACCTGCACCACAGTCACGTTCTCCATGTGTGATTGACTGCCTGAAAGTGTTGCACGGAATGCAGCCTTTGGGTGATGAATTGATATAGTCGTGGCATTCGGTTGGCCCGAGCTGCTCACAGCGGCAGTGGCCGGCAGGGCACTTGCTCGCAACATGCGTTGCGCCGCCTCCCACGTTCACGTCGTCAGTCCGTGCGAGACGTGTGCAAACGCGTCTGTGTTTGCTTAGGATCTACCGGTACCGGTTTCGGCCGTCGTGCGGTCGCGAGCGCGTGGGTGCGCGCGTGCGTGCGTTGGTGGGTAAGGATGGTTGTGAGCTCGGTTCGTCTGTGTGATCCGTGTGCCCGTGTGCGCCCGTGTGCCCCGTGTGTTTCCCGTGTGTGTCCCCTGCACGTGTGATTAACCCGCCGCCCCGCGCGCCCGCGGCGCCGCCCCGAACACGATAATTCGATTGGTACGATGCTATCGGATAACGATTGAGCGGACGCGATCGGATAGCCGCTCGAAGACGGCGCGCAGGGCGCGGCGACTCGACCCAATAAATGTGCAAATAGCCGTTACGGAACGCGAATCAAGAGCGCGAACCAACGGAACTGTACGAATCAAGAGGTGTACAGTACACCTCAGGCCACCTGTCCTACGACGAGGCCGTGGGTCACGAACGTGCGCCAACCGATCCGGCGCCAGTGCTGCATGCCATCGCGGAGAGAGAGGGAAATGGAAAGCGTGTGCGCGGTCGAGGAGGGAGGGAAGAGGCCTTCGTAGAGTATTGGAGGCAGGGGCTGTGCGCACCCGCTCGTGACGGAGCTACAACCCTCATGGCGCGTCGCTACCGCTGTTGGCGTGAGTCATCATTGGTGTGAAAGGAGGCGTTGCGATCCTCCCGCCGTCGCTGCCGCCATGAATCATTGGTGAAACTGGAGGCGTGCTGACCCTCGCGCCGCTCATGCCCTCGGCGGCGCGCAGTGGGGCGAAGTACGGGTGCTGCATGGCCTCGGTGGGCGAGAGGCGCTCCTGGTGGTCGTAGCGCAGCAGCTTATCGAGCAAGTCCACCGCCTCGGGCGACACAAGGTGCTGATTGTCCGGATTCAGGAATTTGGACCATGGCTTGCGAGCGTGCCTGCCGAGGATGCCATCAAAGTGCGGGTCGAGCTCGAGGTTGTACTTGTCGAGGTAGTCGAAGAGCTCTTCGGTGCCGAGCACCTTGACAATCTTGACAAGCTGGTCATAGTTGTCGTGCCCGTGGAAAAAGGGCTCCTTGCGAAAGATCATCCCCGCGAACATGCAGCCGAGTGACCACATGTCGAGGGCGTAGTCATAGTCCTGTAGGTCGACAAGCAGCTCGGGGCCCTTGAAGTAGCGCGATGCGACACGCACATTGTACTCGCGCTCGGGATGGTAGAACTCGGCCAGCCCCCAGTCGATCAGCCTTAGCCTCCGCTTCTCGTGATCGATCATCACGTTGTGCGGCTTGACGTCGCGGTGCATGATGCCGTGACTGTGGCAGAACTCGAGCGCCTTGAGGAGCTCGAAGATGTAGTAGCGGATGTCGAAGTCGGTAAACGTGGGGTAGAGCACCTTGAAATCCGTGTTGTTCACGTACTCGAAGATGAGACACGGCGTCTTTGACTGCGGGTCGCGCACGATGTCGAGCAGCCGGATGATGTTCGTGCCACCGGCCAGGTTCTGCAGGATCTTGATCTCGCGCTTGATCTTCTTCTTCTTGACGGGCTTCAGGATCTTGATGATCACCTTTGTGCCCGTCGCCACTTGGATGCCCTCAAAGACCTCCGAATACTTGCCGCGGCCCACCTTGCGCACCACCTCGTAGTCGTCCTGCTCGCCCCATTGTACCTGAAGCGACTCGTAATCCCAAAATTCCTTGGGGCGCGTGGAGAGCGCGTTCGCGTGCCACCGTGCAACCACCATCGTCACACTTGCCGCCCGCGCCACGGCGCGCACCGATTCCCAGCAAGGGAAGGGCGCGCGTTCTTGCGAGAGGGTCACTCGACGCGTGGCGCGCTAAAGCGCAAAAAAGAAAATCCGAATGCTCCGAAACACTCTTCTTCAAGTCTACATCACTCATTCCCGTATGTAGCGCACTCATTCCCGTGTTTTCCCGCCCGTTCTCGGGTCAAAAGAGTACAGACAAACCACACTCCATGGCGGCGGCCGCGGTCAAGCTGCGCCAGCTGGAGGAGTACATCGCCAAGGGCTCCAAGGCGGTGCAGGACGCGTTCGCAACGCTGCGCGCAGAACAAGGCGATCTCAAGAGCAAGTCTGCCGCCGGCAATAGCACGGCCAAAGAGTACACCGAGCAACTCGCAGCTTTGCGCAACGAGGTCAAGGATCTGAAAAAGCAGAAGCAAGCCGCGGAGAAGCAGATCGTCACCCTTGAGGAGGCCTTGGACGTCGCGCGCGAGGACCTGAATGGCGCCCGCGACGAGGTCGATGAGAAGGACATGGAGATCCTCAAGCTGCAAAAGCAGGTGGGCGATGCAAGGTTGGCCATCAAGGTTGGCCATCCCGCCTCAGTGGCAAAGGTGGCGCCGGCGCCACGAGCAACCTCCGACTCGCCACTATTTGCAGCTGCCTCCGCAAAAAAGCAGCCTGCGGCACCGGCACCGGCACCGGCACCGGCATCGTCGGCGCGGGCACAACTGGCCGCCCAAGCGGTCGCAGCGGCTGCGCCCGCACCCGCGGCGGCGGAGGTCTTGCGGCCCGGCCGCAAGGATTGCGCGTACTGCGGCAAGGTGCTTTCGGCGCCGCGCTACCTGATCTGCCACCTCAATTACTGCCCGAAGGCACCGGGAAATGCCGAGAAAACAGCGGGAAATGCCGAGGAGGATGAGCAGGAGGACGAGGGGGCTGCCGATGGCGATCAGATGGAATTCGACGACGAGGAAGTCCTCCCGGCCACCGAAGGGGGGGTCGAGGAGGCGGATGACGAGGAGGGGGACGACGACCTCTTCGAGAACGGCGCGTCCACGATGGCGCCCGCGACGGCGCCGCTGACCGTCGGCATGAAAGTGCGCGCACGCTGGGGCGCCACCACTGGCACTGCGCAGAACTTCAGCCACTTTTACCCAGGGCGCATCATCAAGGTTCACCCCAACAAGACGGTCGATATCCACTACGACGACGGCGACAAGGAGTTGAATGTGCGCCCGTACTTCGTGCAGGCTCTTGCCACGCAATCGAAGGCGCCCGCCGCCGCCGCGCTGCCACCGCCACCGCCGCCCGCCGCGCGCGGCAAGGCTCCCGCCGCCGCCGCGCCGCCACCACCGCCCGCCGCCACCAAGAAGCGCAAGTCAGCGGATAGTGCCGGTCCGTCTGCTGCTGCGGCCCCCGCACCCGCGGTTACGCTTCTTGCGGAGGCGCCCATCTCGATGCGCAAGCCCAACCGCTCGTCAGCCAACTATGACGAGGGTGCCATGTATGAGCCGCACCTCAAGACGCGCCGTGTCGAGCCGGAACCTGCCGAGCAGCCTCGGGCGCCGCGCACAAAGCCGTCGCCGGCCAAGCCCGCCGCCGACCCCCCCGCCCCTGCTGCCTCCGCCTCCGGCGCCGGCGGCAGCACCTTGCGGGCGTTGGGAGAGGCGCTCAATGCTACGACCTCCCGGACGTCCCTGGGCGGCGCCGCCCAGAAGAGCCTAGGCGAAAGCCAGCAAGGCGGCGGCCAGCGCGTGATGTTCTCTGTGGAGGAGTCTTCACAGCTGCGCTCCCTCTACGCGATCTATGGCCCTAAGTGGGCCGTGATCCTAAAAGCGGGTCAGTTCCACCCGAAGCGCACCAGCGTCAGCCTCAAGGACCGGGCGCGCCAACTCGGCCTCAAGCAAGAGGATCCAGATGACTGACTCACATGAACGACCCGACTGCTGCGTCGTATGAGGCGGCGGCAGGTGAGCGAGGCCAGCGGCAATGCATTGCGCCGCGGCCTGTGCTACAAGTGCATGTTGCGAGGCAGCGAAGAGCACTGGGCCCTTGCCCAGTACGGCCTCGCCCAGACTCGTGCAGAGCACAGCCCATTGATATCGCAGATCGAGAGTCGGGCCCACCGCCCGGCGCGCGCGGCACGACACGTACGCTCCGAGGTGTCATGTGATTCCGAGCGAACGGGAAAAAGTCTGTACACGGCGCAGCGCAGATGGGCGAAGCGAGCGAACGACCCTGGATTTTTTCAGACGTTTCACGAGGTCCTAATTGCTACAGTATTTTGCGATTTCAGCGCTCGCGGAGCGCCGGTGCCTAAGGATCAGGAGCCCACCGCAAGATCCTCCCGAAGTGCGACTTGACACTTGTGTGTCAAGTTGTGCGTGCGCCGTGCGGTGTAAGCTGTAACTATCACGCTCGCCAATCGCATCACGCATCCGCCCAGACGCGGATCGAGCCGGTTCTTACGTCTTCACCGCGTCTCACCCGACAGTTGGCACAGTGCCCAGGGACGCCTCGCAGGCCTTGAGAATGGTG
>Ga0164295_10005313_pt1 | contig 10174 bp, 7 predicted proteins | sample GEODES006metaG_FD_111798 | JGI IMG/M metagenome (GOLD analysis project Ga0164295, IMG submission 111798) | Oligotrophic lake water microbial communities from Sparkling Lake, Wisconsin, USA - GEODES006 metaG | ecosystem: Environmental > Aquatic > Freshwater > Lake | place: USA: Sparkling Lake... | reverse complement strand
GGCGGCAGCTCGGCGGCGGCGCTGGGGGCGTCGGGCATGGCGGCGGGGGTGGCGGCGCCCGCCTCGCTGACGGCGGCCCTCACGGCAGCGCTCGGTCTGCGCCAGCTGCGGACGCCGTCGCGGGCGCCGCCGAGCGGCGACTCAAAAGGAGCGCTCGAGACGGCGCCAGGTAACGGCGCGCGCGCGTGCAGATCCGCGCCCGCCTCGAGCAGAGCCGTCGCACGCGCCGCCGTGAGCACCTCGAGGTGATGGAGCGGGGTGACCCAGTGGCGTGTGCGCTCGAGCCAGGTGGCAATCTCGCGGGGCTGCTTGTCGGCTGGCTCGGGGCGCTGCGCAAAGGTGCGCGCCGCGTCGATGGCCGTGTTCCCGTGCCGGTCGACCGCATCGCGCCGCGCGCCGTACGAGCACAGCAGCTTGACGAGCGCCACGTCACCACGCATGCATGCGCGCATGAGGGCCGTATCGCCGTGGACGCTCGACTGGGCAGCGGGGGCACCGTGCTCAAGGAGCATGCGGGCGGTCGAGAGGTAGCCGCCGCTGCACGCCTCCATAAGCGCCGTCCAGCCGCTCTGTGCGCACAGCCTCACGTCGGCGCCGTTCTCGATCAGCAGTCGTGCGATCTCTTCGAAGCCCGCCGAGCATGCAATCATGAGCGCCGTCGTGCCGAGGCGGCTGCGCTGGTTGACGGCGGCGCCCCGCTCGATGAGCAGCCGCACCGTCTCGTAGTGCCCGTTGTCGCAGGCGAACATGATCGCGCTCCACCCCTCGGGGTCCGTCTGGTTGATGAATGAGGGCTTCCCCGCCTCGTCAAGCATGGTGAGGATCTCGTCGTCCTCGCCCTGCTCACACGCCTCGAGGAGGGTGAGTCTCGAATCCCGCCCGCGCGCCGACGACGAGCGCTGCATCACGCCGACGCCGATGAGCGACTTGCGCGCCGCTGTCCCGACGAGGTCCGCCGCCGTCGCCGCGATGGCCTTGATCAGCCCGCCCCGCCAGTCGACTCGTGATCGCAGCGCCGCAAGTCCGCCGCCGCGGAGGTCGAATTCGGAGAGCACCGAAAGCTCGCGCGTGCGGAAACTCATTCCGAAGCGGCACACGTGCTCCAAATGTGGGACACGGGGCGCGTGCCCTCTGTTCCGTCCTTGGTCAACGCGCGGACGTCTGCCACGAAAGGCGTCCTCAATGTCATCCAGTGTTTACTCACAGAGTCTCGTCAAAAGTGTGCACCTAATCGCAATCCAATCGGGCAAGACCACCGGATCCGTGGAGACGCACCTTCGTGGATGCAAGAATGTACGTTCAAATTCGGATGCCAAAAACTGTCCGAAACAGGGATACTAATCTGCACTCTATGTCGTCGGCGATGATGACACTTGTGATCGTCGCGTTGGTAAACTTCACACCGCAGAGCGGGCTGCAGAGCGGGCTGCAGAGCGGGCCGCAGAGCGGGCCGCAGATACTGCGACGGTCGACGGCCACACACGCGCGCGCCGCTGTGCAGCTCAAGAAGGAGGACACGCATGAGCCATCCATGTTGCTGGATGTCGGTGCGATCGTCGAGTTCCATGATCCTCACAAGATGTCCAAGATGGCGCCGCTGCTCGGCATCGTCGAGGCTGCCGACACAAGGAAGGACAAGGTCACGCTCGTCGACGCGAGCGGCACGCGCCACGCGGTGGAATCAAAGTTCATCCACATCTCGCTCGGTACGTATAAGGGTAAGCTCAAGGAGCCGTCGGATATCTTGAAGGAGTACACTGCGATAGCCGCGGCCAGTCCGGCCGAGCTCGTGCAGCCCGAGCTCCTCGAGATGGCGTGGGAGCTCTGCGCCGACGCAGACGAGCCCTCCGTGAGCGCCAAGTCCATCCTCGAGCAGGTCGATGGGTCTATGTACAAGACGCAGCTGGACGTGTACCGTGCGTACAAGCTGCTCACGTCCGATCTCGGCAAGGTGTTCTTCAAAACGCTGAGCAACGTCGATTACAAGGCCAAGACGCGCGCCTCCGTGCAGGCCTCCAAGGAGCACTGGTGCGAGAGCCACGCCCAGGAGTCAGATTTCTGCACGCTCGCATCCTCGTGAGAAAATTCAAATACGAACCACGGACTCCAGGAGCTAAGCACCCGAGCCGTTCGAAGCGTCCTCCCGCGCGCCCAGTTCTCACGAAGTTTGTATGACAAGGGAGGAGGCGCGAGCCAAAGCGCACAGAAGTACAGTGAAAAGTAACACAGAAGACAGAGCGCATCAAATCTTTAAACACTATGGATACCCGCGATAATTTCGCAAATACCACTGTTCATGTACTGAAGCAAAACCGGAGTGTTATTGTCAGTTTACCAGTTTGATTCGATAAGAGGAGAACCCCTAGAAAGAAACCAACGCGATACGGTTTACGGTTTACGGTATACCGGTCTCACAAGCTATGTACTACATGTAGTAAGGCGGCGGGTCATGCTATGGGAGCTATGCCGAACTCTCCAAATGCCTCAGTCTCCCCCCCGGCTCGCCGCCGGCAGGATCATCGGCCTAGGCAAAGTCAGTCCTTTTTGAAAGCTATAAAATTTGTGTTAAGATGTACCGTAAGTAAGTTGAGGAGGTGTAATGACTCTACCTCGTTTGAGATAATTGATGTTTATGTGAGTTAATAATACGTTTTTAACTGCTGATGGAAGCGTATGGGCGCACACATCTCCGACCGAGCTCGCAAACTTGAAGATCCATGTGAGAAAATTTCTGAGCGCGTCCCTCTCTAACACAGAATCTCCCCGGCATTTCGCCCGAAGGCCACAATGGCGGGTGTCGCGCTGATTCTGCCCGCGCTGGCGGCGTGGTCGCCGCCCACGCTACCGTGCGCTGTGCGCCCACGCTGCTGCGAGCGTGGACGGCGTCCGAAGGCGCTGCTGCCGATGGAGCACGTGGCTGCCACCCTGCCTACGCAGCTCCTCGCGGTGGGTGGGCCAGACCCTTGGGGTCCGTTTGGAGTCCTTTTGGAAGGAATCGCCGCCGTGGGAGACTCCGCAGCTGCCAAGCTCGGGGCCGTGCAGGCCAACGCTAATTCGATGAGCGAGACGCTCACCAGGGCGCTCGACGCGGGCAGCGCCCTGCGTCAGAACGAGCTTAGCGGGCTCTCCATACTAGACCGCGACGTGATCACCGTGCTCGAGGACGTGACCGAGGGTGGCGTGGAGGGCCTCTCGCGCAATGCCATCTCCGCCACTTCGACCATCGAGAAGGCGGTCATGGACTCGATTGGCCACGATATGCTCGTCTTCCTCGGCTGTGCCTCGGTCGCGGCGCCGCTTGCACGAGTGCTCAAGGTGACGCCGATTCTCACGTATCTGCTCTTCGGCGCGCTGCTCGGGCCGCACTGCCTGGACGTGTTCACCTCCACAGGCGCCGCCGTCGAGCTCGGCGACTTTGGCATCCTCTTCCTCCTCTTCATCGAGGGACTCGAGGTCACCTCGGAGAGGCTCGGGCAGCTCGCAACCTTTGTGCCGCTCGGGCTGGCGCAGGTGATGGCGGCGGATTGCGTTTGATTGCGTTTGATTGCGCCCGAGGATGCGTCTGACTCGTGCGTCTGGCTGTAACGCATGGAATCTCGCTTGGAATCTCGCCCAGATCTCGATGACCTCCGGCGTGCTGAGCTTTGCCATCCTTGGCGGCATCGCCCAAGCTCTTGAGCGCTTCCTTCCACTCGATGCCGGCCTCATCAACATCAACAACCCGTCCGAGGCTCTCGTGCTCGCCCTCGCCGGCACCCTCTCCACCTCAGCCTTCATCTTCCCCGTCATCAAGGAGCGCGGGTGGGAGGAGGAGACTGTAGGCCAGGCGGCCACCTCCATCTTGCTGCTGCAGGACCTCTTCGTCGCACCGCTCCTCGTGCTCCTGCCCTTTATCGTCGGGCAGGGCGTCACCGACCCCGGCGCCGTCGCCGAGCTGACTGCCAAGGCCACCCTTGGATTTGGGTCCGTCCTCGTCATCGGTTCGTGGCTGCTCCGTCGGCTCTTCGAGGTGGTCGCGTCCTCGCGCTCGTCGGACACGTTTGTGGCCTTGTCTCTCTTTGTAGCGGCGGGCATGGGTGCGGTGGCCAAGGACTTGGGCCTCACCGACACCGCCGGCGCCTTTGCGGCTGGCGTGCTGCTTGCGAACTCGAACTACAAGTACGAGATCTTCGCGTCGATCCTTCCCTTTAAGGGCATCTTGCTCGGAATCTTCTTCTTGGATGCAGGCTCCAACTTCGACCCGGATCTCTTGGTGCGTGAAGGACCGACGATCGCCACCGGCGTCGTGTTCCTCCTCGTGCTCAAGGCGCTCACCCTCTTCCTTGCGGGCTACATCGACAAGGCGCTGCCCACCGCGACCAGCCTGTCGCCCGCTGAGAATGTGCGCCTTGCCGTGCTGCTCTCGGGCGGCGGCGAGTTCGCGTTCGTCATCTTCGCCGCAGCCGATAAGCTGGGGGCCCTGCCAGACGAGCTGAATGCGCTGCTGACCACCATCATCCTCATCACCATGTCGATCACCCCGCTGCTCGGCGGGCTCGCGGCTTCGCTCAGCGAGCCATTCGAGTCGATGCGCACCTACCCCGGATGGACCCTCACCGCCGACATGCCGGACGCGAGTGCGGAACGTGGGCAGGGCGCTATGAGGGCGGCGGCCAGCGAAGTCATCGCCGCCAACGTCGCCGGCGAAGCTCCGAGCGCGGCGCCACTACATGCGGCGCACGATGCGATCGTCATCTGCGGCTACGGCGAGGTGGGTTCGTTGGTGAGCGACACGCTTCTGGAAGCTGCGGAAGCAGTCATTCGCGAGGGAGGAGGCGAGGCTCTCACGGCCGTGGCAATGACCGCAGCGACGACTGATGGCGGCAGCGGCGGCGGCGGCGGCGGCGGCGGCGGCGGCGGTGGCGGCAGCGGCAGCAGAGGCGGCGGCGCCCGAGAGCGCAGGAGCGCGAGCAGCGGCAGCGGCAGCGGCGGGGCGTCAATCGTCTGCTTCGACTTGAATCCGCAGCGGCTCCCACGCGGCATCCGCACTCGGGATGGCGCTCTTGTCATGTATGGCGACGGCGCAAACGCGGAGCTCGTGCGGTCAACGGGCGTGAGCAGTCCACGTGCCATCATAGTGACGTATCAGGAGCCGGCTCGCTGCCTCGCCGCAACCAGCCGGCTACGCGCCGCCTTCCCGGAGGCACCGATCTACACGCGCGCGAGCTCCACACGCGAGCAGCAGGCGCTCTTGGCGGGAGGGGCGTCAGTGACCATCCTCGAGACACGAGAGCTCGCCTGCCAGCTCGGCGCTTGCCTCTTCCTTGACGAGGCTTCGTTCTCGCTCCGGAGGGACCTGCCGTTGGGCGGCCGTGCCGGCGACGACGAGAAGCTCAGTGTGTGGGAAACGGCGGTGCGGGCATTGCGGGCGGTTGCGGCCAGCAGCGCACCGCTCAACGCCACAGGAGCGGGAGAGGATAAATGAGGCATGGGTTGGCAGGCGAGCTGCCCTACACTCCACGTTTGCACATGCGCAGCACACACGACATACCACGATCGAGGGGCGCATGAGGGCGCTGATGTGTGCCCTTTCGCCTTCTGGAGGGACACTGTGTTGTGCGCCGGCATCCGTATCTCGAGGCGAACCCTAACCCTTCAGAGAGCAAAACAAAGTCCTCAAATTCCGCGCCCGCGAAACGGAAAATCTCCTGGGCGCACTCACACGAGCGCGTGTGTCCTCGCGACGGGATCGCGCCGTGAGTCGAGACGACCCACTCAGAACTTACCGGTACACGCTCTTGCCATGCCACCTTCCTCGCCGCACTCATGGAAGCCTAAAACGTCCAATTGGGTAGCCGATGCCGACAGCCACTTCAAGACGGAGAGCATTCCTGATCCGCGACAGGGCTATAAATCTCAAAGCAAATTGGTGCACTCGCGGCAGTCGCGTGTCAATCAGCCCGACGATGCCTTCGGCGGCCGCATCATGAAGACCGGTGAGCACCACTTCGTGTTCGAGGTTAACAGCCAGCGCTCTAGCGGCTGCGGCATGCGCGTGGGAGTTGCGAGTTCCGATGGCCGAGATCGCTGGGGCATCCGTCTGGTGGATGGGTGCGCGGTCTATGTCGGGCGCGGCATGGACAGCGCTGAAGCACGCGATCGCCAACTTGGTGGTATGCTCACAGACAAGCCACCAGCCACCATTGGTGGCACGAACTACCGAGAGTGCGCAGTGACCCGAAGGGTGGAGGTGTTTGTGGATATGGCACGGCGGATCGTCAAGTATTCGGTCGACGGCGGTTATGCCTTCGACTCAGGCGTGCTGCCCGAAGACTACTCGGACGCGCTCGTGCCGTGGGCGCAGACCTTCTACAAGGGCGATACCGTCACCCTCTCTCAGCACCGCTCCCGCGCCGCAACACGCCCATCGTCCCCGAGGCTCGCAGAAGCCAAGACGCCCAAGAAGAAGCCAAGGGATCGCTGGGACTCCAAGCCGTTTGAGGCGGGGCCTTGGACGCCATGAGGACGACGAATGGAGATTCGCTTCCACACACATCCCAACCTCCCTTCGAAAACGGGATATGCTCCGGAGTCGCCGAGCACGAGGTCAGAGCCCGGCTCATTTCGCCGAAGGAGTACGCACAGCATGTACGACAAGGGCATGCATGGCATGTTTGGCATGTACGACTTTGCTGCAGCAGGGTCGGGACGCGACCGCGTGGGGCGTGACCGGAGGTTCCCAACGCACGGGCGGACAGTCTGCCGATACATGCGATACATTTCACGCCACACGCATCTCGCCAATGACCCATGTCACCATGTGTTCGCCAATCTACCGTAACTTTACTATTAGACAGTTAGTGGTTATGGTCAATTTACAATTATTGGTCAACACCGAACGCGAACCGTTACTCGCGGCGGAGCCTGGCGTGGTGGCGTGGAGTATGTTGAATTTGTTCAGAGCTATCCGAGGCGCTATTATCGTCCTATTTAGAGGACCGCTCGACCGCGGCGGACCGGGAGTCCGGGACTCGTCGCGCGAACCGCGATGCCCGATGGGGTTTCGTTCGTCCGCCCCGCCGCGCGGGGGCCGCCAGCCGCCCGGCCGCGGTCCCGCGAAGCGCGATTGCGGCGCGGCCCAAGATGCAAGAAACACAAGAAAAATACACAAGAACCGTCCGGTCCGTTCGGTTCCGGAACGATATCCGATCGTTCGTATCCCCCTAACGTCGAGCGCCCCGTACGGGTATAGCCCGAGTGCGAGTCGCAAGTGGAAGTGCCACAACTTTAAGCGAAGCAGACAGCATACTCAGGGAGACCGCACTGTGTAACACTTTAATTTGCCCTCATGATACTATCCGATCATTGAAAGCTGGTGGCTGAATACGCGCGCTCCTGGCCGCGCCCGCTCGGGCCCGCCTCGGCCTCGCGCGCGCCGTGCCTCTCTGAGCGGCCTCGTACCTGAGCGGCCTCGTACCTGCCGCGCACCGCTCTGGCTGCCATTGCTCGCAGGCACCATCTTGCGTCTACCCCATCCAATCTCACTTGTATCTGAGTGGGCTACGGCTCAGCCGCCTCCGCACCGCCGCCACCGGAACTGGCGCATCTGCTGGCCGGGGCGCTGAGTGCGAAATCACGGACCGTGATTTCATAAAGTCACGTGCATGGAGCGCCCCACGAAGGAACGCGTCAAAGGCCCTTGCAAGCTCAACCTGCCGCCCATTGCTGAAAAAGTGCCCGCCCTCATACGCGCTCACTACCGGCTGCGGGTGCAGCGCGATGGTGCGCTCGACGAGCGCACGTGGCATCTCGGCGTCACTGAGGGCGTATGCAAACGAGACAGGCAGGGCACGCGCACCGATGGCCACATGGTCCTGCGTGCGGTCGCCGCGCACCGCGTTGCCAGTGAGCAGTGAGAGGAGGTCGGCCTCGTGCCCGAGCACCTCGAACTGATCGCGAAACCGATCCGACATTACACGCGCCTCCTCGTCGTCGCCAAACGAGTCGCCACGCGCACGCATCGCGGGGACCATGGCAACGCGCCCGAGCCAGCGCGCAAGCGGCGGCAGCACGCGTGCCGCCACGGCAAGAAGCGTGAGCTTGTGGGAGGGCGGCGGCCGGATGAGCGGCGCCTCGAAGCCGCACGCCAGCACGCGCTCCGGGTGGCGAGCCGCGAAGCAAGCGATGATGGCGGCGCCGAGGCTGGTGCCGTAGAGCACCGTGCGTTCGATGGCCAGGTGATCGAGCAGCTCGAGCAGCTGACCCACGAGCACATCCATGCTCACCGGCCGAGGCCCTGGCCGAGACCCCAGGCTGCACTGGCCCAGGCGATCGGAGAAGCCCCTTCCAAAACCATCATAAACAAGCACGCGGTAGCCGTGTGTCGCAAACGCGCGTGCGAGGGGCAAGTACGCGAGCGACGCTATGGTCGCACCGTGCACGATCGTTATGGGCGTTTGGTGCGAAGCGCCACTCTGCATGCCAACTGTCTGGAAGGCTGTGATCCCGTGGGAGAGCAACGCAACATCATAACCGTGAGCTGCGGCGTGGCGGCTGCGGAACGTTGCGGCCGTGATCGTCTCGCGTTGGTTGCGTGCAAAGGTGGAGACGCAGGCAAACCCGATGAGCAGCAGCAACAGCAGCAGCGGCAGCAAGAGCAGCGCCGTGTCGTCTGGCAGGTAGCCAGTCATTTTTTGCGAAAAAACCGCGGAGGCGCCCAGTATGGCGCGAAACGGTGTGTGAAAACATGTTGGCAACGTGAGGGAGGCGCAAGCTCGGGGGGAGCAACTATGTCAACCTTGCGGTCATTGTGTGTGTGCGTGAAGTGGCAATTTATGGAGTCCGCATCGCCTACTTAACAGGCAGAGTCTCAAAACTCGCGGAATCGGGGGGATGATCCGCGACCTGAGGCGGAAAGTACCTAGGCGGAAACAGCCCCGGAGCGCGAGAGGTGGTGCCCTGACTGAGGGCTGAGCCCGAGCCATGGCCCTAGCGCGCGCGCGCGCGCCGCACGCCGCTGATATGACGAAAGCATGATGACTCCCTGGAGAAACGGACACGCCAACGAGATATTTTCCAATCCTAAGCGCCGTGACGAGCACATCGGGGTCCGGCACAAAATGCTCGGCTCTCCCACTGCCAGCACCTGTTCTGTACCCCATGCTGCCTTTCCTCATATCCACCGCCATCGCGATCGCCGCGTCATCGACGGTGACTGTCACGCTGCCCGCTGACCGGTCCGATGGCAACGTCCTCGGCCGGGTGCGTGTCTTCATCCTCCGGGGCGCGTGCAGGCCGGGAGCCTCGCCGCCAATCACGAGCTGCGGCGACGATCAGGACACCGCACAGGTCTTTGGCGAGGACACGCCCGCCGGCGGTCTGGCACCGGGCGCGAGCGTCCAGATTACGGCCGATTCCCTCGGCTATCCGTACATCTCCCTCCTCAACCTTGAAGATGGCGAGTACTGCATGCAAGCGGACCTCAACCTTTATGAGGTGTTTGTGCGTGGCGACGGCGTCAATGTGACGCTGCCGACAACGTGCGTGTCGCCTGGGGGCGGCGACGGCGCGTACGGCCTGCCGCCGGGCACGCTCTACTCAAAGCCCAAGACGGTGACGCTCCACGTGGACGCGGAGGTCGCGCTCTCGCTGACCGAGCTGGCCGACCCGCACCCGTCCTCTCCAGGTTGCTCTGGCAAGGGCGCCGACACCGAGTGGATCAAGACGGTGCGCGTGACCTCGAAGCTGCTCAGCGCGTTTTGGGGCAAACCCATCGTGCTCGAGGCGTGCGTACTCCTTCCGTTCGGCTTCAACGAGCATCCAAACGCCAAGTACCCTCTCGCGATCGCACACGGCCACTACTCGGCCACATTCAATCCTGGCGGTCGGTTCGACCCGACGCCGCCCTCGGCCAACCTGACCGGGTACGCCTTCGTGGACCAACAGTATGCTAATTGGCTCTATGGCAACTGGACGTCCGCCGAGGGGCCCTTCAAGGGCGCACGCGCGCTCTTGGTCACTATCAACCACCCGGTGTGCGCCAAACCGTCAACCGTTCTCTGCTGAAGAAGGGTGGCCATCCCTTGCCATGCCTCCCTGCCTGCCGACGCTCGCTCGCATCCCATCGCCCCCTGCTGCCCATGCGCACAGGTGCCCTTTTTCGACGACAGCTACGCAGTCGACAGCGTCAACGTAG
>Ga0164295_10005312_pt1 | contig 10174 bp, 10 predicted proteins | sample GEODES006metaG_FD_111798 | JGI IMG/M metagenome (GOLD analysis project Ga0164295, IMG submission 111798) | Oligotrophic lake water microbial communities from Sparkling Lake, Wisconsin, USA - GEODES006 metaG | ecosystem: Environmental > Aquatic > Freshwater > Lake | place: USA: Sparkling Lake... | reverse complement strand
TCACTACTCAGGTAGTTACCCTATGGTGTTTCAACACAGTGGGGCGCGAGATTTTGACCTTGGGGGAGGGTTTCACTACTCAGGTAGTTACCCTATGGTGTTTTCAACACAGTGGTCCGCTGTGGAGCACCCAGTGCCGCTCGGCGTGGTGTGTGATACAAGGTCGTTTCGAAGACCCAATCTCCAGCCATATCTAACGTAATTAGGGCATGCGGTTACGGAGCCGAGCCCACGCTAAGCCACGCAAGCCGGCCTCTCGGCTGTCAAGAGATGCGCGGCGCCTCATCCATCGGGCACATGTCAAGCTGCAGCCGCCCCCTGGGCTCGGCTATCGGGCACACGAGCAGCAGCGAGAGCACACAAACGGCGGCAAGCGTCCAGTTCATCCACTGTGTGTTTGGTGTGATGCTCGGCGCCACCAAGAAAAAGAGGCAGCCGAGGTTCGAGAGGACGGTGGCCACCACGGTCACAAGCCCTTCCCCGACGGGGTAGGCCGCTTCCACCGAGCTTTCAAAGAAGATGGGAGCGGCCGCATTGATACAGAGTGCGGTGACGATACTCGTGGCGTAGAGCGCCGCCAGCCGTGCAGGCGACACACTGCCGGCCCTCTTGGTGCTGCCGGATCGGTCGGTGTTCATGGTACGAGCTTCTTTTTCCAGCAGTAGCCAGCTGTCAGGGATGTACTCGGTACAGAGCAGGGCAAATGCGAGTGCGCATGCGGCTGCGACAACCATGAGGGCGATGAGCAGCATTTTTTTGCGCCCGCGACCACGATCGGAGAAGGCGCTGAGGGCGACGCCGCCCACAATACCCGCAAGCGCCCCACCAAAGCCCATCAAGCCAGCTTGGGACTCCGCTTCGTCCGCTGGAAGCACCGCCTTCATGTTGGGACCGAGCTGGGAGCCCCACGCTTGGAACACGCCCGACGAGACGCTGTAGCTCATGGCCAGCGCCCAAAAGGCCGGAAGGCGCAGCAGCTGGACCAACCCGCTGCCGATGTCCATACGCGCAAGGCCAGCCGAGCGGCTTGGCAGCTCCTTCGGCATGGGAGGGAAGCAGAGCGCGCCCGCAAAGAGTGCGCCGGCAACGATGGCCTCGCCTAGCATGTAGGTGCGCAGCGCGGCGCCCGTCTCCTCCGAGGTGAGTCCTGTGGGGACGAGCAGCGGCCCAAGAGTAAACATGAAGCATGTGCCGCCGTAGTTGCATGTGGCGACAACCGCGGTTGCAAACGTGCGTTCCGAGGGCGGGAACCACATGGCGGACAGAACCGGACCAGCTGACATGGCAACGGGACCGGCAAGAGCGTTCAGTATCTGGCCCGCGTGCATGAGATGTGAGCCCAGCTCATCCGGTTGCACATGTACGATTCGGCAGACTGCGCCACCAAAGATGAGTGCTGACGCGACGATGGCGCTCGCGCGAAGTCCTGTCACGTCGAGCATCCACGCAAAAGGTGCAGCTGCGACGAAATACATGATTGGGCCCCAGTTGGCAAGCAATGCAATGTCAGCATCTTTCCATCCAAAGTAGGCCTCGGCCGGTGTTGAGATGGGACCAAAATTGGACCAGTATCCACCCTGAAGACTGCTGATGCCTGCGACGATGAGCAAGCAATACCAGCGCCAGCATGAGGCCGCTGTGACTGGCGCGTGTTCTGGCAAGAGTCTTTCGTCCAGGGTGGTGACACGGACCAGCGTGTCCCTGTTGACCGACGTCGTCGCCATGCTTCACAGGAAGAAGGATGCCGCCAAACTTGATCGTGCGGACTTCAGTCGCTGGCCTGGCGAACATACAGTTTCGCTGCTAAAAAGGCGTCTGGTCAAACTTCCGGTATACTTGACCCCGAAAAGGGTTGCGTTTCCCGCGCGCGGCCCCCTCCATTTTGGCACCCATGTGTGGCAGTCCTAATAGTGTCCTAATTAGCAGGCCGACTGGGCGAGCGCACGATGGACACGACGACCGCCGTACAGAGAGCGAGATGCACCAAAGCCAACGGTTGCTGCGATAGGCACCCTCGGGTGTGTAATCAGATGCATTCGTCAGGGACGAGCAGCAGCGCTTCAGGTGGGAGCAGCGCGCACACAGCTTTGGGTGCACTCTCGGGCCTCTCCTTTTGCGCCTGCCTAACGCACCACGGCACGAGTGCAGCGGCAGTAGCTCGCGCTGGCGATTCGATCGGCAATCTCTCATTACTGGACTCATTGGTGGTGATGTCAAGGCGGCAGCTGCGCGTGTTCACGTACCGCGGCATCTTCAAGCCAGCCGTTGCCAAGCACATGAATACTGGCTATCACGTGGACGTTGCATTTGCTGAGCGACTGGCAGCATCTGGCCTGTCCACGCATGCTGGCGAGCACGCCAGCCTCTTCTTCGTGCCTTTCTCAGCGAGCACATGCCGCTTCACCAAGCTCGATCTCGCAAAGGGCGGCCACCGCGGCAACCTACGCTCTGTGGCCAGCTGCGCGTCAGATATGAGGGATGGCGTGGCAAAGATCGCAACACGCTGGCCGTACCTCGCTCGACGCAACGGCTCCGACCACCTGTGGGTGTCGTCGCACGATGCGGGCCGCGACTTTGCAGTGCTGTCTGACGAGCGCCTACGTGAACATGCGATCGCGATCAGCAACTCGGCGGACCTGGATGCTACCATCCCGAGCAGCGTGCTCTTGCCGTCGGCGCACCGCCAGCAACAGGGAACGATCCCACCATTTGACCCGAGCCGTCACGTCTCGGGCGTTCCATACGTCGGTGGGATGCCTGCGGCGTCCGCTGTTCCACGGCCCTCGAGTCGCTCGGTGCTCGCTTTCTTCGTCGGCACAGTTCGTCAGAGCACTGATACCCACGAAGTCCGCACCGGCCGAGCTCGTGAGATGCTCGTGGCGGCCGGCCGGCGCTTCAATGCCGAGGTAGCGTCCACTCCGCGCTCCGGTACCGGCACGCTCCGCCGCCACGTGCGGCTGGTGAGAGGCAGCCTCCTGCGCGCAGAGTACGTGGACGCGTTGCTCGATGCTATCTTCTGCCTCGCGCCCCGTGGCCATGCCGTGTGGTCGCCGCGCCTCATCGAGGCGATCCTGCATGGTTGCATCCCGGTCGTGCTCGCCGACACCTACTGGCTGCCTTTTACTTGCTTCGTCGACTGGCGCAAGTTCTCCGTGCGGGTGCCGGAGGCGGAGACGGGTAGCGTACCCCATATGCTCGAGGCGATGCCCGAGGCCACGGTGGAGGCGATGCATGCGGAGCTGCTGCGCGTACGCCACCTCTTTGCGTTCTCGCGCCAAGCCAGCCATGCTGGAGCACAGCCCGATGCGTTCGACATCCTGCTGCTCGAGGCTTACCTCCGCGGCTTCAAGTGTGTGGCTTAGAACCTTAAGTGACAGCTTCACGAGATGCTCCCCACAGCGGAAGAAAGTCGGCACGGCAGTCGAAACCTAGCTAGGTTCGGTTCTACCTTCCAATTCGTAATTATCTTCAGTAATTATTACACACCAGCGGCCAGACACCACGCACGTCTGCGATTGAGTATCTGAGATTGATAGGCTATCTGCGATCTGGCATCTGCGTACCGCGGTCGACGGTTAAATCGTCGCCGACCGCCTTTGTGCTTTGAGCAGGCCGCGGGGTAGGCGCTCTGGCGAGTAGGAGGGGGACAGGGACGGCGGGACAGGCCCCGGTTCTCGGGTTCCTTCACACGGCAGGGGGTGGCCTCTTCTAAACTTTGTCACTTGTCATTTCTTGAATCGGCGCACCACAGCTGGGTTGGCACCCCGGGCTCGTGTGGCTTGGTTGTGGAGCGTTGCCATCCGACTCGGGGATCTGGCCTCTTCTGAGTGAGATTGAGTGAGTGTGTGAGTGGGTGAGTGAGTGAGTGAGTGAGTGAGTGTTAGAGTGAGTGAGTGAGTGAGTGTGAGAGAGTGAGAGTGAGAGCACAGAGTCCAGAGTGGGAGAGTGCTAAGAGTGCAGAGTGAGTGAGGGTGTGGGGCTCGAGATAGACGAGACGTCTCTCAGACGTGCGGACGAGACGAGGGTGTGTAGGTTTCCGACACATGTACCGGTATATATGTCTTATACCGGTACACTTATGTTACCGGTACCGGTAGTCACCCCTCGGCGTTTATCACACGGGACGCGGACTCCCTCATGGCAAAATGGGCGCGCCGCCGCACTGTGCGCTCTCGTGGCGATAATGGTATACTGTACAGTACCAATATCAGCTGCTGCATCACTGCAGCTCGCCCTGGAAGGGCCTTCGCCAGGCAGTCATTGGGGTGATGGCTGCCTTCACGTCTTCCTCGACGTAGGCGCAAATATCGGCGTGCAGACGCGCAAGCTCTTTGAGCCGCAAGCCTACCCGTTGGCTGGCACTCGCACTCCCGGTCACAGTTTCTCATGGACAGGTGCCTTCGACTCCATGCTGGGCGAGAATCGACAGCAGCACACGTGCTCATTCGCATTCGAAGCGAACGTGCATCACTCGCCGCGGCTGCGATCTCTCGAGACGTGCTACAAGGCACGAGGCTGGCGCGCCAAAATCTTCATTGAGACAGCTGCCGCCGCGATTAATTCCACGCTGCCCTTCTATGACGACCCCGTCAATATACGTCGGCAGGAGTGGGCCGCCTCGTTACTACAACACGGCAGGAGCTGGAGGAAGCAGACGGCGCACGAGGTTGCTGCCATTGACCTCGCGTGGTGGATACGTTACCACATTCTGGAGCGGCGCATCCCATCTTCGTCGGCCCCTACGTCACCGACGGTGCTGATGAAGCTCGATGTCGAAGCAGCAGAGTTCGACATTGTTGGGCGCATGCTCGACATGGGGCTGGTTTGCGGGCCCCGAGACCGCAGCATCAACCTGCTCGCCCTCGAGTGGCATCGTCAATTTGTTGAGCAGAAAGAAGGCCGCCCGATGCCGTGCGATGCCTTGCCAAAGTGCCGTGCTGCGGCCGCTCTCATGAACCGTGTAGGGAAGAAACTCCGTTCTCCAACATGCTCGACCACGCGTTATGTCGAGGAGGACGACGACTCGTTCATGTACGACTCGAAGCTTGCTCTGCCGATTTTCAATGAAAGCGGTTGCAGAGCGCGTGCGTAGTACATTGAAAACAACTGAAAACGCAATTGAAAGGTAAGCCGTAGTTCAAATGCGTAGACCATTTGCTCTATTTGAACACGCGGGCACGCTACGGTCGCCGGTCGGGCAGCAGGACCCCACGCGCACATCGTCGAGGTCAGCGAGTTGACTGACCGCCCGGCGAGGCGGTCCGGCGGGCGATCGAGGCGGGCGAGAATTTCAATTCGATGTCGTAGGGGCCAGAGTGGAGCTGTGGAGGAGGGGGGCGTACGCGTCGGATCACCCCCACACACTAGCCACACACAGTGCTGTCGAACGTCGAACGCGGTAACCGGTATAGGCGGTAACCTGTAGGCGAGAAATAGGCGAGGCGCCGACAGGACGCGCATAAGATGTCTCGGAGAGGGTGCGTGGCTGCATGGTGCGTGCCTTCGGGCGCACTAGGCGCGCGTAAGGCGCACGGCCGTGATCGCGGCGAGGGCGCAAGCCCGCATGAACTAGGGGTGCCACGCGCGGTGCATGTGCGTCAGGTTATACTACTGCTCCAAGGGGAGACGACACCACGGCGCGCGCGCGTGCGCGCCGCCGCGGCAGTTGCCGCTGCGAACAGCGGCCCGATCCGTACTATTGGTTTCATCCTTGATTGGTTTACTCTAGAGGGGGAGGCTGCGCGCCTCCCCCCGTGCCGCCGACTAACGCGCTGTGAAATAGAAGGTTGTGTTGGCCACACCTCCGTCCATAGCGATAGAGGCCCTCGTGCTTGGGGGTCCGGAGGTCGTGCGCGTTGTGTTGAACAGCAGCAGCAGCGGAGGTCTTGCGCGTTGTGTTGACAGCAGAAGCAGCGGTGGCGTACTCTTTCGAGGTGAGGTGGTTGCCTCGCCTCCACATTCTGCCGATTAACGGCCTGTGTATAGCAGGTTGTGTCGGCCCACCTTGCCACCTTGTTTTTCACAGCCAAAGGTTCACAGGCAGCGTCTGCTCTTCGCAAAATGTCCACTCGCTACGGCGCATCGCCGACGGTCGCGGAGGGCTACGCTGGCACGCCGGACGTCAAGGTTCTCATGAAGACGCCGAGCTCGGGCACCGGAGTCATGGTGTCTGTTGAAGAGGAGCGCGGCGTGCGAACGCTCTACCTCGACGGCCATTGCCAATCAGACGCATTGGTGCTTGCCGATGGGTCACTCTCGCCAGCACAACCGCTGGAGCTGGTGCGCATCATGAGCGTCCTAACGCTTGGGTGGGCCGCACGTGGCACATCCACCACGTCAGATGCTCCGCGTGTGCTGCTTCTCGGCCTTGGTGGCGGCTCGATCGCACGTGTCCTGGCATCCGCACTCCCGCCTGCTGGCCGGGTACACTCGGTGGAGCTCGAGCCCGAGGTGATCACGGCAGCTGCCACGTACTTTGGCCTGGAGTTGAGCGAACCGCGATGCACCGCCGAAGCGGGCGAGTGCGCGACGTTCCTCAAAAGCCGTCATCGATGGCTCCTCGCAGAAGGTGCTAAGCAAGGTGCCGATGCAGTTGACGACGCTGACGGGTTCGGTGCCGATGCGGAGGCTGCTGTTGCTACCGAGGCTGCCGGCGCTGCTGAAGCGGCTGTGGGTACTGCTGATGATGGCCGCTATGACGTCATCTTGCTCGACGTCTTCGATGCAGAGGGATTGTCGCCGAGTGCACGTAAGAATCCGACCCTCGACGCCGCTGCAGGCTGCCTCTCGAGAGCTGGGCTTCTGATGATCAACGTGCACACTGGACCGCCTGACGACCCGGACGACCCCGACTACTACATTGCGCGGGGAGTGCTGCGGCTCCTGTGCCAGCGCTTCGACAGCGTGTACAGCGTGCATTGCAGCACCACTCAGAATCTGATCGCCGTCTGCCACTGGGGGAACGCGCTGGATGCTGACGAGTGGGAAGGACTGCTCGCGGCGGAGCTTCAGAGGCCGGTGGTCCAAGCATCCTGCGGTGCCATGGTTCTCGAGCAGGTCCTCGACCATTTTGACTTTGTGGGCGGCAAAGACGAGCCCCTCTCCGATGACGATGGCCCCAACGTGCCCCCTGAGTGTTCCGTTCATCTCCGGTGAAGGAAGCCTTAGACGTGTTAGAGCTCCCCGCGGCCGCGCTGGTCACGGATCAGACACGGACGTAACACAGACGAGTCTCGGTGGCTGTCACATGTCGTGTTCTTATCGTGTTGAGCGCTTACACCCGTTCACACCACAACACGCAACTTAACACGCAACGTTCAACGACACCGCCGCCCGGCTGTACCACGATGACAATCGGATCAACCGAAGTCACAGGCGGGCGGGGGGGGGGCGCGGAGCGCGTCGTACGAGCGGGGTGCGGGCGATCGGAGCGGCGAGCGGCCACAGAGCCCGCGTTGCGTCGACGGTCGTGGTTCGGGGCTTTCACGTTTCAGCGCATAACCTGCGCCCAAGCGCCCAAGCCCTATCCAAGCCCCTCTCACAGCCAACTTTCAGAACCAGCCGTGCTCGCGCACCATCCTATTGAAGGCCTCGCGCGCCTCGAGCTCTGAGTAGTCGCTGCGCTGGCTGAGGTCGAGCCGCGCGCCGCCAACGAGCATGTTGGTGCGGATCGAGAGCAGCGCCGACTCGATGGTCATCGTCGGCTGCCAGCCCGCCGAGGTGAGCATCTCGGTGCAGATGGAGCCGCCGATGGTCACGTGGCCGGTGCGGAACTGGAAGCGCGGCCGGATGACGCGAATGTAGGGCGGCGCGGCTGGATACGTCGACGGGAAGGCGATGCGCAGCAAGATCCGCTTGCCCGGAGATCGCTCGAGATCCTTTGCAAGTGGGGTGCCCTTCTCGAAGCCAAAAAAGGTGGCGTCCCACGTGTACATGTCGGTCTCGTCGGGCAGCTCGACGTCGAAGCCGTGCTGCGACGTGTTCGCCTTCTGGATCGCCTGGAACTCTCGCATCAGTCGCTTGGTCGCTGCGGCGCTGCCCGTGGCGCGCGGCGGCCCGCCCATACCGTCCATACCGCCACCGCCGCCGCTCCTGCTTCCACCGGCGGCGCCTCCGTGCCGCTGCAGGAACGCGGCCGCCACGTGCGGTGGCAGACCGGGGGGCAGCACTATCGAATCGGCATGATGCACCGTGCGCGGCCGAGTGTCTTTGCCGTCTGCGCTGAGCGTCTGCACATCGAGGATGGCCAATGCCTTGGCACACGTGGGGCACGCAACCTCGCTTGCAAGGTGACGGCGCAGCTTGCGCTCGACGTACTCGGCGATGCACGTGCGGCAAAAGCTGTGGCCACACCCGTGAAGCTTGTACGCCATGCGCAGCACGGCTGCTTCGCATATCTTACACGCAGCCGCCTCATACTTGCGGCGTTGCGCAGCCCGCTCGGCCGGATCATCGTCCTCGAGGGCAACCGGCTCGTCGGCACGGCCCGAGGCCACACGGGGTGGCGGCGGCGGCAGCGCCACGAGCTCGTCGTCGTCATCAAGGTCGATGGCAGTCGAGGCACCGCCGCCGCCGGCGGCCGAGGAAGATGAAGCAGACTCCTCACGCAGGCGGCGGCGGCGGCTGATGTGCCCTGGCGGCGCGGAAGCAGTCGGGGGAGGCGCGGCCAGATCCTCTTCGTCGCTCAGGATCTCGATTGCCGCCGACGCCATGTTCGCCCGGGGCCGGGCGGGGCGCAAAAGTCAAGCGCGTCAAGTCATGTCAAGACACATACCGGTAACCAGTAAAAAGACACCGGGGGGAGCCGGGACACACACGGGACACACGGGAACCGGTAAAAAGACACCGGGGGAAGCCGGGACACACACACGGGACACATACCCTGTACACATCCCCGTGTCCTCCCCCCACCGCCGCGACACAAATCTCCACCTCTTGAGATTTGAGTAATTGTAAATTGTTTAGGATAGCTGATGTGTGGCGAATTGTCGTCGATACGCTCAACGCTGGCGGCGGCGGCGCGCTCGACCTGACTGTGACTGTCAGACTTTCACACATCACAGTCAGTGTCCCCTTCAATCTCAGTCCTGAGAGGTCTGACTGGGACTGTCTCCCTGTGACTCTCACGCTATGCTGCGACGGCCTACATGGTACTCTACGATCTACCCAGCCGCTGCACTCCAAGATGCCTGCCACCGCGGTCCACCTCTCGCGGCAGCCCCCTCTGTAGCTCTGGAGCGAGCGGCGCGCCGTCGAGGCCGATGCCGCGCCCTCTGCTCTCTTCCTGGATGAGTGTTGAGAGCGTCGAGATCTCTCCGCGGTTCTTCAGGCCCGCCGCTTGTCCCGCGCGTTGCGCCTCGTTGCCCTCAAACTTGCCGGTCACCACGGCCTCGGCGGGCAGGGCAAAGCGCCTCATTAGGACTCGGATGTACCTGATGATGCAATAGAGCGAGCCGCTGACGCCGATGGATAGAACCGCCGCCAAGGGCCACCAGAACGTCAGCCACGCGTAACATATGGTCGAGATGTGAAACATCATGATGCCGAAGAGCACGCCCCGGAACGCTCGGCGGTACTCGTCGATCATATTGTCGACCGCTACGCTCATCGAGCCGTCAGGGCCGCGGAGTGCCAGACCAGGCGCAACCATTACTAGTAGACTTGTGCTCACGACGGTGGACAGGCAAGACGCGAGCCCCAAGATGGTGGAAAGGAGGAACAGGGTGTGCAGCACTTGATACGATTTGTCCACCTCGGTCATGAGCGCGGTCGAGGAGAAACCGGCAAAGAGTGCCGCCTGTGTGCCAATTGAGAGCGTGTTGGTTGTGTAGAAACTGAGCTCCTTTTCGCGGATCTCGAGGAGCTGCAACTTGAGATCGGTGCGCAGGGCGCGCTTGTCCGCGAAGAGCATGGCTGGGCCGTCGCCCAGAGCGCTCTACCGACGCTAGTCACCTGAGCGTCTGGTGCTCAGCGGTGCCACGACGGAAGGGCTCTCTTCTCCCACGAGAAAGTCTTCAGGTGTTAATACACACAACACGTAAGCAGCACAGCTCTGTGTTCACGCCCAGAAACGTGGCTTCGATACAATTGCGAAGCGGATGGCTTTCCCGACACTCCAGTCGGATTCTATGAAAACGGCGAGACCTGTGTGTGCCGCCTCTATAGTGCCGCCGCG
>Ga0164295_10005310_pt1 | contig 10175 bp, 1 predicted proteins | sample GEODES006metaG_FD_111798 | JGI IMG/M metagenome (GOLD analysis project Ga0164295, IMG submission 111798) | Oligotrophic lake water microbial communities from Sparkling Lake, Wisconsin, USA - GEODES006 metaG | ecosystem: Environmental > Aquatic > Freshwater > Lake | place: USA: Sparkling Lake... | reverse complement strand
CGTGTAGAGCAGAACAGAACAGAACAGCATAGCGGGGCATCCAATGCAGAACTATTTAGAATTCATCGAAATGGCCCTAAAAGAACACCTACCCACCTACCTACCCACACACACTGCTCGTTCTCCTCCTCTCCGCATCACTCCACGAGGACTCTGCAGTCGATGCCCAGAACGCTGTCGCACAGCACATCCACAACCAAGCCCAGCCCCGGCCCTGCCTCCAAGGCAGCCGGGGGCAGCTTGGCCTGCATCGTCACTTGAACAGAGGAGGAAGAGGAAGAGGAAGAGGAAGAGGGGATGAAGCGCTTCACAAAAATCACTCTCCCGTCGCCCCCTCCTTCACCCCCTCCTCCAGCCCCAGCACCAGCCCCGCACCCCCCTGGGCCTTCACCATCTCCCTGGACCCCTTCCTGGCCACGGTGTACCCCATGGGCTTGGTGCCCTTCTCCGTCACCGGCCCCGCCTTCGTGGGCCAACTCACCGACTTCGCGGGCTTCCTGTCCGTGCAAGGCTGCGCCAACACGACCCAGGCCTCCTACGCCGAGGACGAGTACACGGCCACCATCACGGCCTACTTCACCTGCCACGCCCCCGCCACCTCCCCCTCCATGACCCTGGCCCTGACAGACCCCGGGGACGTGCTCGCGTACCGGGGCGCCGGCCCCCTGCCCACCGCCACCGCCACCCTGCGCACCGCCACCTCCCTGGTCTCCGTGGACTCCGCCGTCCTGGGCCCCGGGTACCCCTCCCTCTTCTACGGCAACGGGGACCTCGTCGTCGTCCTGGCCGCCAACCAGGCCCTGGACCCCCAGGCGGACCTGTGCGCCGCCCTGGCCGTCACCCCCACCACGGGCGGTGCCTTCCACAACCACGTGGCCTGCGCCCTGGTGGCCGTCCAGAACTACGACCCCAGCCCACTGGGCTACGTCCTCAGCTACGCCACCTTCAACGTCACCCCGCCCTGGTGGTCCACCGCAGACGTGGCCGTGGCCGTCGTCCAGGACGCCCTGGGCAACAACGCGGCCTCGCCCCCCCTGAACGCCACCCGTCTGCTGGTGGGCGCACCCACCCTGGCCATCAGCCCCGACCCCGTGGCCGTGGGCACCTCCCTGGTCGTCACCGCCACCTTCCCTGGGCTCCTGGCCAACCCCTGGACAGCCGAGGCCCGGGGGTCCGCCCAGGCAGACGCCGCCCTCGCAGCCGCCTTCCTGCCCACGGGGTGCACCCTGGTCCCGGGCAGCGCCCTGTCCCTCACCCCCTCCTCGGTCACCTTTGGGTGCTGGCCCCACGACCCCTTTGGCGCCCTGGATGCCACCGTCACCCTGCTGCCGGGAGGGGTGGAGGTCACGGTGCCACCCCAGAACTGGGCCCAGCACACGGGCTGTCCCCAGGATGCCCCCAATGCCCAGCCCCCGCCCACGTGGACCATTCCGTGCCCCGGCCCCGTGACCGCCGCAGTGGCGTGGACCGCCACCCCGTCCTCCACCTCCACCGCCACCTCTACCTCCACCTCCAGCGCCACCTCCACCTCGTCTTCCAGTGCCACGTCCAGTGCCACCTCAACAGTGTCCGCCACCTCCACGCCCTCCGCTTCCCCCTCCGCCACCAACACCCCCACCCCCCTGGGTGCCGTCCTGTCCCTGGCGGACGTGGGGTCACAGGGCACCTTGTTGGCGGTCGTCCTCACCTTCTTCCGGCCCGTGGACGGGCCCCCCGACCCGACCGCCATCACCTCCCAGGGCTGCGACGTCCAGGAGGGCATGCTGTTCACGGACCACATCTCGGTCCTGTTCTACTGCGTCCTGGCCTCGGGGGCCCTAGGGGCGGGGGGAGAGGTCCGCATCGGCCTGGCAGCCAGCGCGGTGCACGCCCTGGGGGACGGCTCCCCCAACGTGGTCCTGCCCCTGACGTCCCTGGGGGAGGCGCCCGCCCTGGTCATCTCCGCCGCCTCCCAGGGCCTGCCCGACGCCACCATGGACGGCAGCCCCGTGCAGGTCGTGTTCCGGTGGACCGCCTCCCTGGCTGCACCCCTGAACGCCTCCAGTGTCCAGGTCACCCTGCCTCCCGAGGCCCGGGGCGGGTGGCAGGCCACCCTGGCACCCGTGCAAACCCTGCCCGGCCCACTGCCCAACTGCACCTTTGGCACCACGGTGACCCTGAGCCACGCCCCCGCCTTCAACCCCTCCGTGCACCCCGCCTCCATTCTCTACCTCATGCTGTACCTGCAACCCGGGGCCGTGGCCAGCGCCCTCACCGGCGCCCCCAGCGCCGCCACCCGCAAGGCCGTGTACTACATCCAGCCCAGCGCCACCTCCACCGCGAGTGTCACCCCTGTCGCCTCCCACTCCCACACCCCCTCCATGACCCCGCCCCCCTCCGCCAGCGCGTCCCCCACTCCGTCCCCCAACCCCTTCACCGTGGAGGTGACCACCCCCAGCATCCATGGCTCCCACGACCGCCTCACCCTCACCGTGGCCCTGTCCAGGCCCAGTGCCCAGGTCCTGCACGGCGGCAGCCTCAACGCCTCCAACTGCAACCCGGAGAGCAACACCACCTTCGTCGTGTCCCCCGGCCTCGTGTTCCAGATGGAGTGCCGGGTCCTGGTGCCCCGGCTGCCCGTGGTTGTGTTCGTCAAGGGCGGGGCCTTTGTGGCCCTGGGGGACGCAACCCCCAACCTCGTGTCCCCCATTCTGTTCCTGCCCTGGAGGCCCGTGCCCAACCTGTCCGTGGCCCCTCGCCCCGGCCTGCCCCCGGGCACCTATGACGGAGGACCCCTCACCCTAGACATCGCCTGGCCCTCTCCCGTGACCCACTTCAACGCCTCCAGCGTCTCTGCAGTGGTCCTGGGGGGCTGGGGCATCCAAGACACCCTACCCACCCTTGGCGCCCTGACCACCGTCGTCCACGGCCGTGCCTACGACATCGACATCCAGTACGCACCTGTGCCACTCGTGCCAAGCCTAGGGGCCGGGGCCGGGGCCGGGGCCGACTCCAGCTCCAACTCTGCCGCCATGGACCTCTTGCAGTCCATGTTCCCAACCCTACGCCTGCAGGTGGCCTCGGGGGGCGCCCAGGACCGAGCCACCAACTCCGAGTCCGCCTACCGGGCCCTGGACCTGTGGTGGTCCCGGCCCTCCCCCTCCACCAGCCCCACCCCCAGTGGCAGCCCCACTCCAAGTGTCAGCCCCACCCCCAGCCCCATCCCGGATGCGGTGGGCACCCTGGCAGCGTCCGTGGAGGCCCACGACGGCGCCACACCCTTCCTGGTTACCCTGGCCCTGTCCGAGGCCCCCGTGCAGCACGGCCCCGGCGCCTTCTCCCCGGCAGACCTCTACGTCAACAACGGTGTGGTGCTGGACACCACCACCTCGGGCCTCACCTGGGTGTTCACGGTCAAGCCCCACGGGGACTTCCCCGTGGGGGTCCTGCTCCAAGGCAACGACCTGCGGGGCTCCCGCTCCAACGCCACCTTTGTGTTCACAGCCCCCAACGGCACCGTGTCCATGGGCATTCTCACCGTGCCCTTTGGGGCGCCCCGGGTCACGATCGCCCCCCTGGCCACCTCCCCCGGGGCAGCCACCCCCCTGGTCCACGACGGCGGCGTGACACCCCTGGTGCTCACCTTCTCCCGGCCCCTGACCCACTTCCGACCCGGGGAAATCTTTGTGCAGGGCGGGGAGCTCATTGGCGCCGCCATCGCCCTGGACAACCCTGGCCTGGACACCTGTCCCCGGGTCCCCGGGGACGACCTCACCTTCAGCATCCCGCCCCTGTCCCACGTGCCCCTGGTGGCTCCAGGGGGCAGCGGCAGCAAGCCCCCCGGCACCTCCTGGCTGGTGTTTGTGGTGGCCTACGCTCCCGAACACGCCCCGGACACCTACCTGTTCCCGCCCGCCCCCGCCACAGACCGCACCCTCACGGTGCTGGTGGGCCCAGGGGCGGGCCTGGCCCAAGTGGGCAACACCACCTTCAATTCCACTGGGGCGCCACCCTTGAGACTGGAGTTTGCAACCCAACTGGGCCTTTGGGAGGTGTCCGTGGCCAGCCCCGAGGACGTGTCCGGAGCCCCCCCCGTGGTGGACGTGGCCACCGCAGCCGCCACCGCAGCAGCCCAGCGGGAGTCCACCCTGGACTGGACCAGTGGCAGCACCGCGGGCAGCGCCGACGACTGGGTGCTGGCTGGCAGACCCGTGGACAACACCGTGGCCGTGCACCTGCCCCCCGCCGCCACCCTGGACCCCACCCGGGGCGTCCACGTGTGCGCCAACCGGGTGGCAGACCCCCGGGCGGGCCGGGCCTTTGGTTGCGGACCCATGTCCCTGGTGCTGACCCACGGCAACCCACCCAGACCCAGCCCCACCACCCTGGATGTGTCCGTGCCCTGCAACGACGTGGGGCGCACCTCCTGGTACCGCAACGCCTCCATCTCCGCCATGATTGCCATTCTGGGGGCCATTGAGCGCCACCCCTGCGCCGCCGTCCGCAACGCCACCGTGTGGCCCGCCCCCAGGACCTGGGCCTTGTTCGGGGAAAACCTCACCCTGTCCGCCACAGACAGGGGCCTACCCCCGCCCACCAACCTGTCCGACCCCCACTTCTACGGCAGACCCATGGCGCCCCAGGCGTCCCTGGGCCTTGGCACCTGTGCCACCCTGGACTTTGACCAGGCCTCCGAGGCGTGTGCCCAGAACATTGTGCCCCCTCTCGTGGTGAACTTCACCGCCCACCTGGACCTCGAGGTGTACGCCAACGACACCGTGGCCGCCACCTGGCCCGCACACATCACCCCCTCCCCCAACGTGCACCTGGTGGGCCCCCACGGCCTCACCACCCTGGTCGTCACCAAGTCCCGGGTGCCCCTGGGCCGGGTCCGCATTCTGGGACCCCGGGCCACGGCGGCCCTGTTTTCCCCCGACGGCAGCGCCCCCGACCTGGTCCGCCCCACCAGGTTCACCGGCACCGGCAACTACACTACCCCCGTGGCCCTGTGGCTACCCTGTGGCGGAGACAACCCGGGGGGACCCGCCCCCGCTACCCCAGACTCCAACCTTACCCTGGACTTGTGGGCGGCGCTGCACGGCCCGCCCTGGTCCCCCACAGTCACCTCCCTGGCCACCCCCAACAGAACCACCTTCTTCGACGCCAGCGACGAGGTGCCCGCACACGCCCTGCCCACCCCCAACACCCCCCTGCGCAGCTACGGCACCCACGTCATGGGGGTCATGGGCCAACTGGTGGACTCCCACCCTGTCGTGACCAGCCTCACGTGGCATGAGAGCCAGTGTGGGACCGCCCCCGGGGCCCTGCGCCTCCTCCTGGTGTCCTCCTCCCAGACGGGGGACAGTCGGGTGGAGGCCCCAGACCGACGGGCCTGGTTGAACCTGGACTGCGCAGCCGCATTCTCGGGGCGCCCCTGTGGAGCCCTGGGGGCTGGCCCCGGGGCCCTGCCCGACACCTGGTGTGCCACCACCGCCCAGGACCTGAGTTCAGGCCCAGCCCCCTTGCCCGTGCCCGACACGGGGGCCCACAAATGGCCCACCCTGCCCCGGGACCCTGTCACCCCCATGGACGAAAGCCCCACGGTCACCTTTGCCGCGGTGGCGCCCTGGGCCACGGGCATTTACTGGCTGCCCATGCTGTCAGAGGTCTGGGAGTCGGCACCCCAGCCCCCCTCCGCCGCATACTTCTCGCCCCCCGTCCTCAACACCTCCACCGGCCACTTGGAGATCAAGGTGGGTCTGCCCCTGCCTCCGCCCCTACCCCTACCCCTGTCCTCTTCTGGATCTGGATCTGGATCTGGATCTGGATCTGGATCTGGATCTGGGCCAGCAGGCGGCGCCTATGACTGGGCTCGAGTGGTCACGGTCGTGTCTGTGGGTCCCCTGGACCTGGATGCCCTGGTGGGTCGTGGGATGGACTCGACACGGGCCCTGGGTGCCATGTGCACCACCCTGCCCCCCTCCTACTTGGTGGACCTTGCCACGGCAGGGGGGTGGACACCCCGGACGGGTCCTCCCACCACCCTGGACCTCTTCCTGGGCTTGGCTGCAGCCAATGACTCCCTGTGGACACAGGGACAGATGGAGGCCCGGGTCCCCACCCCAGGCCGACCCGGGGTGTTCAGCACCGCCTGGGTACGGGCCACCCCCTCCACCAACGCCTCTGTGGCCTGCGACCCCTTCCGTGTCGGGGACGTGGCAACCCAGGCCTGTGCCGTGTTCACCCTCAGTGCCCTGCAGGCGGACCTGGGGGCCTGCAAGGACGCCCACGGCAACCCCGCCACCTCCCCCGGACCCGTCACCACCTACGGCGGCCTGGCAGTGGCCTCCACCATTGTGCCCCTGGTCGTCACCCGCATCGGGGTCACCCTGGACACCTCGGGAGAGGTCGCCGTCCCGGGCGTCTCCATCGTGGACGTCCACGCCAGAACCTTCACCGTGGCCGCAGCCGTGGACCTGGGTGTCTCCGGGGCCGCCGCCGTGTGGACGGACGCCAGCGCCGTGGACGCGTACGTCAGCACCGCCCTCGTGTCCGCCTCCAAGGAACCCTGCACCCAGGAGGAGTGTTGGTGGAGTCAGGGCCCTGTGGGGGCACCCCCCCGCTTTGCCTGTGACTGCGGGAACGTGACCCAGGAGGGGGGTGGCTGCCCCGCCTCCGCCTCCTTCGCCCGCTACGTCCTGGGGCTAGTGGTGGTCATGCCCAAGGACCCCGCTGGGGACGTGGGCATTCTGGACACCCAGCCCTTCTTTGCACCCCCCTTTGGGGCGCCCTACGGCGTGGACCCCACACTGCACACCTCCAGTGTGTCCTCCGCGCCCTTTGAGGGCTTCATGAACATGTTCAAGCTGCAGGTGGCCACGGGGTGTCGCAGTGAGTGGGACACCCACGCCGGCCACAACTCCAGAGACGCCTTCGTGTCCGACCCCGCGTGCCCCAGCTGCTTCGATGTAGGGGTGCACCTGGGCCGGGCCCCCACCACCTCCCCCGATTGGAACCACGGCCCGGGAAACCCAAGCTCGCCGCCGCAACCAGTCGGCCCCCTCACCCTGCACGTCAGGGCCAGTCTGCGCGGGGAAGTGGCCCCCACCACCCTCGTGGGCACCCAGGTCCCCATGGGCATCAGTGCCCTGGCCACCCCCGTGCGCTACCCCTGGCCCGGGGACGACCCAGAGGCACCCCCACAGGTGCTCCTCCGGCCCCCTGTCCCTCCCCTGCCCAACGACACCGTGGCGGCCGACATTGTGCTGGTGGTAAAGCTGGCCAACGACTCCTCCGCCGCCTCCATGTCCCTCTACCTGCACTCCGTCACTGCCTGCGGTGTCAACCCCAACTCCCCCTTCCTGCGGTGTCTCCTGGGCATGGAACCCGGGACCGGCCCTGGGACCTGGGCCCAGCCACAGCTGCCCTGCCCCTCCCCCTCCCTCTCCAAAAACTGCAACGCCACCGCCTGGGCCTCCGCCCCCGAGGTGGACGCAGCCACAAACCCCGTCACGGGCTCCCTGCCCCTGGTCCGCGCCTACCTGCCCGTCACGTCCCGAGGCGTCACCCGGGCCCACCTGTGCCGCCTGTCCACCCGGGACGCCCTGCAGCAAGGGGGGGACACCCCCCCCGTACTCCCCGGGTCCACCCCGGAGTTTATGTGTCCAGGCAGAACCCCCGTGAACACCACCTTGGCATCCGCAGCCCTGTGTGGCAGTGGCACCCCGGGCTCTGGGTGGCAGTGGGCCACCCTGCAGGGTGTCAACGGCACCCTGCCAGGCCTGGACGCCCTGCACGTGCCCCTTGCCGCCCTGCCCCCAGGACCCCTGGCCTTCATTCTCACAGCCACCGCCGCGGGGTGCAACATGGCACCCCCACCCGAGGGTAGGCGTCTGACGGGCAGTGCGGCTCCCACACGCCGCCTGTCCACCACTGCCTCTTCCTGGGACACGGTGGTGCTCATGTTGGGGGACGGGGGCCCAGGCATCGGCACCGGAGACACCGGCGCCATTCCCACCGTGCACACCACCAACACCACCTTTGTCATCGTGACCCACGAAACCACCGACGACACGGGCACCACAAACCTGTCCATCATGTGGCCCCTCATCGTGTTTGCCATCTTGTTGGCCCTGGTCATGGTCTGCATCTCCGCCACCCAGAACCCAGCATGCTGTGGTGGCATCTGCAGCTTCCTCCTCCTCCCTGTCAAACGCCGCAGGGATTATCAACAGACAAACACCATGGACCCGGACCAGGTCGCGGAATGGGAACCCACACGACCTTCCGCAAGACCCTTTGTGCCTGTCACGTCTTCAGCGATCCGCGAAAGCAGACCCTTTGTGCAAGCGTGAACAGTAGGTACACTTCAAGCCCCCCCCCCCTCCTCCTTAGCCCCCAGCCCCCTTTGTCCCCAGCCTCGCTTTTCTTTCACTTTCTCTTTCTCTTTCTCTTTCTCTTTGTTTTGTGTATGCACTTACCAATTGCGAAGCCATTTGTTGGCCACGAAATCTTTTCCCCTTTCATGGTCTCCAGAAAAGTTATACTAGGCAAAACACAACGCACAATGCATACTCAGAGCCGTCTTTGTCATGGATCGTGAATGGGAAGATGGGGCATCCGAGAACAAGAGTTACGCTGACGACGCTGAAGACGATGCAAGTGGAAGTGGAAGTGGAAGTGGAAGTGGAAGTGGAGGTAGCGCTAGGCGTGACACGTCACCCTCGCCCTCACCGTCACACTTGGCCTTGGACAAGGCCGCACCCTCAACCTCCACAGTGTCCCTAGTCAGCCTCGATGCCAGCCTTGTCACTAACAGAACCGTGGAGAGGTTCACCACAATGAACACTCCCGTGTTTACGAACGTGGCGCTGGCATACGACACCGTGGGGGAGGAAGACTCCTACCTACGAAGTTTCCAAAACCCACACGCCAGCAAAAGGGGGCCACTGACATACCTCCGAGCGGTCTCATTTGTGTGCAGTACTTACGCACAAAGGTTGAAGGCAGACAAGACACCTTTCAACATTATGGACTTCATGACGGAGTGCAACCGGTCTTCCCTTGTGAACATCGTGCACACAGACGCCAACCACTGGTCCACCGAACGCCATACCGTGGGCCAGTTTGGAGGCGACTTCATGGACAAGGTCGTGGCCTGGTTTCTTCGGTGCTCCTTCTTGGATGTGACCATCGGACGCGTCTCCAGTCTGTTCCACAGTTTGATGTTCATTGCCACGGAAAACTTCCGCGGAGGCGAGGGGGGCGTGTCCCCCATTGCGCACATGATTGCGGCGTGTGTGGCAATGGAAAATGTGGCCCTGGAGGCGTACAGGCGCACAGTCCTTGTCACCGACGAAGACGAGGCACGTCTACAGCCCAGGGTCCGACCCTATAGACGGGACAGAAAAAGGACAAAACCACAAACTGGCGCAAATGTGGATGCAGACTCCAGTGAGAGTAAGGGCGAGGGCGAGGGCGAGGGCGAGGGCGCGGGCGCCGACGATGTCCCCCAACCCAAGCCAGAGGACAACGTAATTCAAGCTCTGGACAAGCTGTATGCACACGGATGCGTTTGCTTGGCCGAGGCACCAATCATCGACACCCTGCCTTTGCCGCGCGGTGTTAGCGTTGCCAAGATGGAGACCTTCCAGGGGAACAGAAAGAGGCTCCTGGAGAAAACAGCGACAGCTAAGGCTGCCATCACCACAGCAGTTCAAAACCTGCAGTGCGCAAAGGACGCCATTTTGCGCATTCGGGCCCAGGTGGACAAGGACACCACCAATGTCACGACAAATGAACACTTACATCGCGCTGTGGCTGCGGCGTGGGCATTTATTGCATTCACGCAAAAGGCAGTGGATGCGTACTATGCCAGCGTTGCCCAAAACTTTTTGGTGGCCCCAGCCTCCAACAACACTCAAGAAGACGAGGAGTACACTGCTGAAACCCAACAAGAAGACTCGGAAAGTGATGACGCCCACTCGGTGACATCTGCATCGGAGGTCTCGGATGACTCAGAGTACGACACCAAGAAACGCTCCCCTCAAAAAAGAACCAAGACACAACCCAAGCCTGGGCCCAAGGCACCCGAACCCGGAGACACTGGGGCTGGGGCTGGGGCTGGGGCTGGGGCTGGGGCTGGGGCTGGGGCTGGGGCTGGGGCTGGGGCTGGGGCTGGTTCCAGTGTCCCCGTG
>Ga0164295_10005309_pt1 | contig 10175 bp, 9 predicted proteins | sample GEODES006metaG_FD_111798 | JGI IMG/M metagenome (GOLD analysis project Ga0164295, IMG submission 111798) | Oligotrophic lake water microbial communities from Sparkling Lake, Wisconsin, USA - GEODES006 metaG | ecosystem: Environmental > Aquatic > Freshwater > Lake | place: USA: Sparkling Lake... | reverse complement strand
TCCAGACGCGCTTTGGATCCTCCGGGTCGCGACGATCGGTGGGTACCGGGCCTCGCAGTCGCATCCATTCGGTGTCCGGCTTCGAGGCGATGGTGAAGTACAGCCGCGGGTGGTCGGCCAGGAGCTGGAGCCCGGCCCGGATCATGAACATCATGAACAGCAGGTTGAAAAAGTGCTGCCAGCGAAGCCACCAGGGGAAGCCGGAGTCGACGGGGTCGACGTAGTCGGTGGACGTTCCCGGGTAGCGCGCGATGAAGTCCTGATACCAGCCGTAGCGGGTCATCTCACGAACGACGGCGATCGACAGCACCAACCCGACGATTCCCAACGGAATCAGCCAGAGGCTGCTGAACCACCGGCGACCGATCCGCACCGACGGCAATTGCGCGCGGTCTTGCGGTATCCCGCCGGCCCAATCGTCAAGGGTGATCGGGCCCTCGCGTCGGCCGGTCAGCGATTCCTCAAATGGGTCGGGCTCACCTGGCTTCATGCTTCATCCATCCTCGTTCGGTGGCCACTCTGCGCGTCATGCTAGTCCGGTCACAATTGCCTCGCGTTGTTTCCCGACGGCGGTACTGTGACCCGGTGCCGGTGGCGCTCACCACCTGATACCCCGGATCCACGACGTTCAGGGAGGAGTGGCATGACCGACGCCGCCGCGTTACCACCCCAGCAGGACCTGTCGAGTGAACACGTCATCCAGGAGCTGTCGCGGTACGGGCTGCACCGCATTCTGGTGACGTCGATCCCGCAGATCATGGTGTTGTCGGTGATGGGTGGCGGATTCATCACCATGGGCGCGTTGTTCTCGGTGCTGTTGTCCGAACAGGTGGAGGCGCTCGGCCCGCGGTACCTGCTGCAGGGCCTCGGGTTCTCGACGGGATTCTTCTTCGTGATCCTGTCGGGGTCGATCCTGTTCACCGAAGCCAATGTGGTGTTGCCGTCCACCCTGCTTCAGCAGCACCCCAAGCCGTTGATGGGCAGGCTCACCGTGTTCTGGGTGCTGGCCTTGATCGGCAACTTCGTCGGCACCCTCGTCACCAGCTGGCTGATCTCCCGGGCCCAGGTCTACCCGCCCGAGATGCAGCAGACGCTGGAGGCGTTCGTCGCCAAGAAGACCTACTACCACTCGGTGGGCACGACGACCGCCTGGTTCCAGGCGATGCTGTCGGGCGTGCTGGCGAACTGGATGGTGGGCATGGCAGCCTTCTTCGCCACCATGGGTCGCACGATCATCGGCAAGTACATCCCGGTGCTGCTCGCGGTCACCCTGTTCTGTGCCGCGAACTTCCAGCACAGTGTGGTCAATATGGCCTACTTCGGCTTGATCTCCGCGGAGGGCAAGGGCCCTGGCTGGTGGGACGCGATCGTCTGGAACATCATCCCGGTGGGTATCGGCAATATGATCGGCGGCGCGTTCCTGGTGGCGATCCCGTTCTCCTTCGCATTCCGGGCCGCGCATCGCGGTGCGGCCGAGGGTCACCTTCATCGCATCGTTTAAGTGACGTTGAGAAGCAGGGCGGTGCGGTCAGCGTCTGCGTGCCAGTGTCGTTGTGACCAGATCCATGAACGCCTGGTGCGGCAGCGGTGACGGCACATCGAGGTCAGCGTCGGCGTACCACGACAGTGGCGCTTCCGGGTGCGGTCCGGTGACACCGACCGCGCCGCGCCCGAGGCCGAAAACCCCTGCTGCGACAAGGCCATTGGAGTAGCGGGCCAGGATCGTGTCGTCCGGCCCCGCCTCGACCGTGAAGGCCGGGCCGCCCTGGAAGTAGATGTCCTGCGGCTGTCCGCGCCAGGTGACCGTGACGAGTGTGTCGGCGTTATTGGTCACCGTCGCTCCCGGTGAGCTGCTGTACTCCACGGTATCTCCGGGCAGCAGATCGAAACCCGGGTCGCGACCGGCGAGAAAGCCTCCCATGCAGCAGCCGAGGTAGGCACCGCCGTCGTGAATCCAGCTTCGCAGCGAGGATGCGATGGGGGAGACGGCCTCCCAGGCGGTATCGAGATCGTCGGCGCCTCCGGGTTGGACGTAGAGCGAACCGGTGGACAGCACGGCGGCAGTGAGGGCGTCCGGTTCGTCAGGACCGACGAAGCGAACATCCATTCCTTGCTCGCCTGCTGCCAGCAATTCAGCCACCGCTTCGGGAGCACCGGCTGTGCTGGCCGGTCCCCGATAGATCAGTGCGACCGGGCGCAGAGGATCGGCGGTGGGTGGGACGGTGCGTGAACATGCGGCCGCTGCGGCGGCGGCAACAACCAGGAAGTGGCGACGATTGAGTGTCATATTTCATCGCCTTCGCCGAAGTCGAATGCCAGGAAGTGGAACAGCTTGGAGTTGACCTCGAATTCCGCGAGCGACCGGGCACCGAGTTTGGTGGTCGTGGTGTGCAGCGATCTCGGGTTGTCGGCCGCGACGAACACAACACCGAGGTCGTAGCGGTGGCGGTAGAACTCGCCGGTGACCGCGTTGAACGAGGCGTAGATGCCGCGGCCCCGGAAGGCCTCGTCGATGCAGACCGGGCCGCGCAGCGCCCAGCGTTGTACGGCAATCGGTTTCCCGTTCATTTCGACGGTCTCAGCGAGATCCAGCATGGCGCGCACGATCGGGGGAAGGCCGGCCTCGGTGCGGGTGGGCGGGTCGGTGACGGTGATGAATCCGGCGATGTCCTCGTCTGCGGTGACCGCGACGTGTATGCCGCCGGAGTCGACGGTCGCGGCGAACCATTGCGGGGAATGCAAGACTGAGATGAGACCCTTCGCCCGCGCGGAAGCGTCGAGATTGTCGATGTAGTAGCGGGATTCGAGGTCGACGATCCCGGCAACGTCGCCTGCGGTGGCGAGCCTGACCGCGAGGTGATCGCTGGGTGTCATACGTTTGATTGTCCTACCGCCGTGGCGTCCCGATTGAATCGGGATCATGTGATGTGATCGTAAGGTTGTGAAGTACCTCAGAGGGATTGCCGCAGTGGCGATAGTGGTCGCGGTCGGCGCGGTCATGGTTCACCGTGCGCCCGCTCCAATAGCGTCCGCGGACGCATCCACATCCCGGCCGACGGTGCATCCGGTCAGCGCCGCCGACCTCGGCGCCACCTGGCGACCTGAGTGTCCGGTTGCACCAACGGAGCTGCGCCGTATCGATCTCGACTATCTCGGCTTCGACGGCAGCACGCATCGGGGTCAACTGGTGGTGAATGAGGATGTCGTCGATGATGTCATCGCGATTTTCGGCGATCTCAAACGCCTGCGCTATCCGATCGAGACCATGCGCACTGTCGATCACTATCCCGGCGCCGATGACGAGTTGTCGATGCGCGACAACAACACCTCAGCTTTCAACTGCCGGGCCCTGGGGGACGGATGGTCAATGCACGCCTACGGCCACGCCATCGATATCAACCCACTCATCAACCCCTATATCGACTCGACCGGGGATCTGCAGCCCACGACCGCGGCCCGCTACCTGGACCGTGGCCGCGACGACCTCGGACTACTGCACGACGGCGATGCGGCGGTACAGGTGTTCACCAGTCGCGGCTGGCGCTGGGGCGGGGACTGGAGTAATCCGATCGACTACCAACATTTCGAGCGTCCCTGACAGCTACCCTGGACAGGTGTCCACCGCGCCGCTGTCGATGACGCCGACGGGGTGGTTCCAGGTCGCCTGGTCCGACGAGATCGAGACGGGCGCGGTTCACCGGATGACCTACTTCGGCCAGGACATGGTGGCCTGGCGGGCGCGGTCGGGACGGTTGACGGTGATGGACGCCTACTGCGAACACCTGGGCGCGCACCTCGGCTACGGCGGTCACGTCGAGGGTGAGGTCATCGAATGCCCGTTCCACGGCTGGCAGTGGGACGCCGAGGGCCGCAACGTCTGCATCCCGTATGAGCCGAGGCCGAACAAGGGCCGGCGGATGCGCACCTATCCGGTGGTCGAGCGCAACGAGTCGGTCTATATCTGGCATGACGTGCAGGGCCGCGAACCCTATTTCGAGGTGCCCGACATCTTCGCCGGATTCGATGATCACAGCAGCGCGGCCGACTACTACCCGCGTATGACGCTGCACCAGACTCGGGTGACGCTGCATCCGCAGTACGTTCTCGAAAACGGGGTTGATTTCGCCCATTTCAAGTTCGTCCACAAGACGCCGATCGTGCCGCTGTTCACCCGCCACGATTTTGACGGTCCGGTGTCGTATGTCGACTTCACCATCACCTTCGAAGGCGATGACGGCCAGATCATCGATGATGTCAACAGCGGGGTCGAGGCGATCAACGGCGGACTCGGCGTTGCAGTCACTAAGAGTTGGGGCATGGTGGATAACCGCACCATCTCAGCGATCATTCCGGTCGACGAGACCACCTGCGATATACGGTTCACGGTCTACATCGGTCGTCGACCCGGTGATGATTCGGTGAAAGCCCACGAGCGGGCCCGCGTTTTCGGTGCGAGCATCATCGAACAGTTCGAGGCCGATATCGAAATCTGGTCGCACCAGCGTTATCGCGAGGCGCCAGCACTGGCACCTACGGAGTCCGACAGCTTCACCACGTTCCGCGCGTGGGCATCCCAGTTCTATCCCGAAAGGTCCGCCCCATGACATCGACGCGCACGAAGCCCATCCGGGTGTTCCAGGTCGCCACCGGCAATGTCGGCACCGAGATGATCAAACGCATCAGCGCGCATCCCGATCTGGAACTCATCGGTTTGCACTGCTACACGCCGGAGAAGATCGGCCGCGACGCCGGCGAGATCGCTGGACTGGACGCAATCGGTGTCATCGCCACCGGCACCATCGAGGAGATCATCGCCGCCAAACCCGATGTGCTGACCTTCCACGGAGTCTTCCCCGACGAGGATCTGTACGTCGCGGTGCTCGAAGCCGGGATCAATATCGTCACCACCGCCGACTGGATCACCGGGTGGCACCGCGACACCAACCATCCGCACCCATCCGGCAAACCGGTATCGGTGGTGCTGGCCGACGCATGCGCGAAGGGCGGTGCCACGTTCTACGGCACCGGGATGAACCCCGGCGTCAACCAGATCCTCGGAGTGGCCTGCTCGGCCGATGTCGCCGAGATCGAGAACATCACCACCATCGAATCCGTCGATGTCTCCTGCCACCACTCCGCCGATACCTGGAAAGAGGTCGGCTACGGATTGAGCGTTGAGCATCCGAACCTTCCCGCGATGCTGGAGAAGTACACCCGAGTGTTCTCTGACAGCGTGCTGATGATGGCCGACTGCTTTGACCTGACCCTTGACGAGGTGAGTTTCAGCTACGAACTCGGGGCCTGCACCGAAGACGTCGACCTGGGCTGGTATCAGTTACCCAAGGGTTCACTGGGTGCCAGCTATATCAAGTACCAGGGCATGGTCGGCGGCGCGCCGAAGATCGAAACTCACCTCGAGTGGCAGATGACCCCACACACCGATCCGCACTGGGATATCAAGGGCTGCTACATCACTCAGATCATTGGTGATCCGTATGTCTACAACAAGCACATGATCTTCCCGAAGGCCGGTGTCGATCTTTCCGATCCGGCCTCGTTCGCCTCAATTGGTATGACCGTCACCGGGATGCCCGCCCTGAATGCGATCAGATCGGTGATGGCCGCCCCGCCGGGCCTGCTCACCAGTGCCGACCTACCGCTGCGCGGGTTCGCCGGCCGATTCGCGTAGCTCCAATCCACTCAGCGCGGTTGGTTAGGGAGTTTGCGGAATAGCCGGGGCAGGACGCCAAGCAGGCCCACCCCCGCGACCATCGGAAGCAGCCACCACCAGTTGAAGCCCGTCTTGTTCTCTGCTCTGTTCTTGGTTTGTGGAGCTTTAGGGGCGGTCGCATTCGGCTTGGGTGTGTTGGCGGCCGTGGGCGCCAGGAAATTGATCGGTTCCGTCGGTTTCAATGCGTTGTCGATATTTCCGATGATCGAGTAGTTCTCCTCGACCGCCACCGCGCGAACGCCCGATCCAGGGTTGAAGTTGATGTTGTTGAGGTTCACCCAGACGACGTTCGGGCTGAGTGCGGACTCGAAGTAGTAGATCTTGTTGGTCGAGTCGGCCACTGAACGCCAGTAGGTGGGGGAGAGGTTGGGGTGGTCCGGGTCGCCCACACCCCACGGCACCGAGACATTGCGCATCACGCTGAACACTCCGGCAACGGCCTGGCGTTCATCGGTGGTCTGCGGCAACTTGCTCAGGTAGTACGACGCCCGCACGAATCGATCCTGGGACTGGATCGAACCGGGGAGGTCCTTGGTCCTGTCGACGTTCTCCCACTTGGCATTGAGCTTCAGTTGTTCGTCGTAGGTGGGGCTGTTTGTCATCACCTGGTACTGGCGGCCGTGGTGGATCACCGGCTTGCCGTCGAGGTACTCGATGATCGCCGAGTCGCCCGAGGCGTCGGTCACTGACAAGTGCACGGTGGGATGCGCGGCACCGCCCGGACCGAAATTGATCGGCACGATGTAGATTAACGGATCGGTGAACGCGTCGACGACCTCGTTGACAGTGGCGAAACTGGTCAGTACGTAGTCCACCCAGCCAGCGAAGGACAGCCGCGGCCGGTCGTCGGCCGGGGCCGGCCCGAAGTCCGATTCGCCGAGATAGAGCAGGTTGGCTACCAACCCCTTCTCGTTCATGCCGTCAAACACACCGTCAATCGGGCCGCTGGGGTCGGTGGTTCCGGCCACTTCGATGGCACCGTACTTGCGGGTCCAGGTCAGAGAATTGACCCCGCCCGCACCATCCTGCGTGCTGCCGGCCGGAACGGCGTACAGGTGGGAGTGGAACGAGTACGGCCAGTCCATCGACCGGCCGGTGATGACTGTGTCGTTCGGTCCCAGCCAGGTGATCCGACTGCACGCGTTGGCCGGCGGTGTGAGGACCATTGCCATCAGCGCCGCGATGAGGACGACGATTGCCCGATGAATTGCCGTTTTCATCCTTGCTGTCCCTTCTGCTGCTCACGCCATCATCGCAAACGTCAATCGTCGCTAAACTCGGATTTGCTACCTGTCGTGCGGCGATCGACCACAATGAAGCCAAACCGGGGCCCACTGGAGAGGTAGCGATGGACGATCGACGCCGACTCGGGGTCCAGGATGCCCTCTGGCTGGAGATGGACCGGCCGAACAACCTGATGGTGGTCGACTCGGTGATCTGGACCGCCGAACCACTGGACTTCGGCAAGGTGCGCGACGTGGTTGAGGAGCGACTGCTGAATCGCTTCCCGGTCTTCCGAAGCCGGGCAGTGCAGGACGATGACGGCTCCTGGTGGTGGGAACCCGACCAGGACTTCGACTTCGATAACCACGTCGCCCTGGTCTCGCTGAACAAGCCCAACGACCCCCGCGCGTTGCAGGATTTGGTGGCCGCTCATCGCACCGAGATGCTGCATCACGATCGTCCGCTGTGGCAGGCGATCTGGGTCAAGCGCTACCGCAAAGGCAGCGCCATGATCTTGCGCAGCCACCACGCCATCGCCGATGGGATGCGAATGGTGCAACTGTCGATGAGCCTGTTCGACTCGACCCCGGAGGGTGGCCCGATCCTGGGCCCGGCGGTCGTTCAGCACGCCGCCCACCCGCACCCACCCGGCCAGCCGCTGGCACAGCGGGTGCGGTCGACAGCGGCCGGTGCGGTGAAGACCGCCGGTGACGCCATCACCGGGGTCGTCGGCGGGATCGTGGACGCGCCGCGACTGCTCGCCAAGGCCGGCCGATTGGGCCGGTTCGCCCTGCGTAATCCACTCGGTGCGGGCAACACCGTGGTGACCGCCGCGCAGGCGACCGGCACCGGCCTGGTGCAGACCGTGCGCTCGGCACTGCCCGGCGGGGGAGCATTGGTCGACGTGTTCTCGGCTGCGCCCGGTGATCTGGACACGGTGCGCAAGTTGCTGGTGGGCACTCGCAACGAAGCGACCATCTGGACCGGATCCGCCGGTGGCCACAAGAGTGTCGCCTGGTCCGAACCGCTGTCGCTGAATGCGGTCAAGGCGATCGCGAAAGCCAACCGCTGCACCGTCAACGATGTGCTGGTGGCCAGCGTGGCACTGACGCTGTATGACTACCTGAAGGCGCACGATGCGCGGTGCTCGTCGGTGACTTTCATGGTGCCGGTGAACCTCAAGCCGCTTGATCTGAACCTGCCCGACACCCTGGGCAACGAGTTCGCCCTCGTGCAACTGGAGTTACCGACCGATGAGCCCGACCCGTTGCGGGTGCTCGCCGCCGCCAAGCGCCGGATGGACCGGATCAAGAATGGCCATGAGGCGGCGTTGGCGTTTCGGTTCCAGGAGACCATCGCCGGGTTCAGCCAGGGACTGTACGAGGCGTCGGTGGATCTCTTCACCAACCGCACGCTGGGAACACTGACCAACGTGCCGGGCCCGCCCATGCCGGTGTATCTGGCCGGCAGTCAGGTTGAGGGCATTGTGGGCTGGGCACCGATCTCGGGCGATCAGCCGATGAGCTTCACCATCTCCAGCTACAACGGCTCGGTGGTGGTCGGAATCGCCTGTGACACAGAGCTTGTGCCCGATCACGAGACGATCGTCGACGGATTCTCATTCGCCTTCGGGCGGCTGTTCGAAGCGACGCCGGGCGCGGAGCTGATGCCGCTGCGGTGGGCTAGCGACGAGCGAGGTCGGACCCGAAAGCGATGAGAGCGCGGCGCCCGATGGCCAGTATCTCCTCGTCGAAGTCGGAATTGTCGCGGAAGGACAGTTCCAGGATGCGGTCTGCCATCTCCACAGCGACCAGGGTGGCGCGCGGGTCGGTATCCGCCGGGATCAGTCCGGCGTCCACCAACATGATGTGGATGCGGCCGGCCAGATTCTGCATGCGCGCGCGGACGTGTTTAGTGACGGTGGGCGAGGTGCGCCCGCCCATCCACAGCCGCGCCGAACTCGGGTAGAGGCGGTAGTAGACGACATGCAAGTCGAGTTCATTGTTCAGCAGGTCCGCGACCGAGGTAATCGCCCAGGTCTGCTCGGCTTCAACGCAGCGGGCATCGAGTTCGGCGCAGTGGCGCTCAAGCAACTCGTCGAGGATGGCGTCACGGTCGGCGAAGAACCGGTACAGCGAGGGGTAGGACACCCCGGCCCGGTCGGCGATCGCCCGCGTCGTGGTGGCGTCGACACCTTCTTCGTCGGCGATCGCCGCGGCCGCGTCGAGGATGCGCGTCACCGTCAGCCGACTGCGGGCCTGCATCGGCTCGCGGCGCTGAACAGGTGCGACGGTCATCGGCGTCCTCTCGATCCCTCGATCGCCGGGATGGCCTTGACAGCGATCCGGAAAACTATAACATTATTCACGTTACATTTACCAGCCCTGAACCGGGAGTGCTCATGACCGTCACCTCGCTCCACCAGGCTCGCCCCGCGGAACCTCTGACCGGGCACGTCGATGTGCTGATCGTCGGTGCCGGCATCTCCGGGATCGGTTTGGCGCACTATCTGGCCACCACGCAGCCGGGTCGGACCTTCGCCATCGCCGACGGCCGTGACGCCATTGGCGGCACCTGGGATCTGTTCCGCTACCCGGGTATCCGGTCTGACTCCGATCTGCACACCTTCGGCTACGAGTTCAAGCCGTGGACTGCCGATAACGCCATCGCTGACGCGCACGAGATTCTGTCGTATCTCCAGGAGGTCGTCGACGACGACGATCTGGGTCGGCGAATCCACTTCCGCCATAAGGTGCTCAAGGCTGACTTCTGCAGTCGCACTGCGCAGTGGACGGTGACGTTGGAGAGCGACGGTAAGCAGTGGGACGTCACCTGCGACTGGTTGTTCGGTGCGACCGGTTACTACAACTACGCGGCCGGATACACGCCGGACTTCGAGGGCCGGGAGGACTTCCAGGGCACGATCGTGCACCCGCAGCTGTGGCCCGAGGACCTCGATTACGCGGGCAAAGATGTCGTCGTGATCGGTAGTGGAGCCACCGCGGTCACACTGATCCCGGCGATGGCCGACACCGCCGGTCATATCACCATGCTGCAACGCTCGCCGTCCTACGTGATGCCACTGCCGCGTAAGGATCCGATCGCCAACGGTCTGCGCAAGGTGTTGCCGGCCAAGGCCGCCTACGCCATCACACGCCGGCTCAACATCGGCCGTGGGCGTTTCATCTACAACCTGTGCCAGCGCCATCCCAAGCTGGCT
>Ga0164295_10005307_pt1 | contig 10178 bp, 7 predicted proteins | sample GEODES006metaG_FD_111798 | JGI IMG/M metagenome (GOLD analysis project Ga0164295, IMG submission 111798) | Oligotrophic lake water microbial communities from Sparkling Lake, Wisconsin, USA - GEODES006 metaG | ecosystem: Environmental > Aquatic > Freshwater > Lake | place: USA: Sparkling Lake... | reverse complement strand
TGTCGGGCTGTGCGTCTCGTTCTCGCCTCTACGTCACCCGCTAGCCTTGCGACACTTCGCGCGGCCGGTGTCGAACCGTTGACCATTTCCCCCGGTGTCGACGAGGATGCGGTCGTCGCGGCGGCGGGGCACCTCAAACCGGCTGCCATGGTCGAACTGCTGGCGCGGGCGAAAGCCGAGGCCGTTGCCGACTCTCACGGATCGACTCTTGACGGACTCATCCTCGGCGGCGATTCCGCATTCGTCATCGACGGAATCATTCACGGAAAGCCCCACCTCCCCGAGGTCGCCCGCGAGCGCTGGGTGCGTCAACGCGGCCGAACCGGCGTCCTGTATTCCGGCCACTGGCTCATCGATCATCGAGGGGGCGACAACCACGGTGGTATCGGAATCGTTACCCACGCCGAGGTCACCTTCGCCGACGTCACGGACGCCGAAATCGATGCGTACATCGCGACCGGTGAGCCGCTCCATGTCGCCGGCGCGTTCACCATTGATTCCCTCGGTGGGCCCTTCATCGAGTCCATCGTCGGCGACCCGCACACCGTCGTTGGTTTGTCGCTTCCCGCCCTCAGAAAACTTGTGCGCTCACTGGGAATTGACTGGACCGACCTGTGGAACCGCTGACCGATAGGGACAGAGCGCGTGCCGACCAATAGGCTAAAGAGCATGTCAGCACGAATTACCAAGGTCCTTATTGCCAATCGCGGAGAAATCGCCGTTCGCGTGATTCGCGCAGCCAAAGACGCGGGAATCGCAACCGTTGCGGTCTATGCGAATCAAGACATCAATTCTCAGCAGGTCAAAATGGCCGACGAAGCAATCAGCCTCGACGGCACAACGAGCGCTGACACCTACCTCGTCATTGCCAAAATTCTTGCGGCCGCAAAACGCACGGGAGCCAACGCCATTCACCCCGGCTACGGATTTCTCGCCGAGAACGCGGAATTCGCCCGCGCCGTTTTGGACGCCGGGATCATCTGGATCGGTCCGACTCCCGAAGCGATCGAACGCCTCGGTGACAAGGTCAGCGCACGCCACGTCGCCGAGAAGGTTGGCGCCCCGCTCGCACCGGGGACGCTGAACCCCGTCGAGACCGCCCAAGAAGTCCTCGACTTCGTGGATGTTCACGGACTGCCCGTCGCCATCAAGGCAGCGTTTGGTGGTGGTGGCCGCGGGCTCAAAGTCGCACGCACACGCGAGGAAATCCCCGAACAGTTCGAGTCCGCGACGCGCGAGGCCATCGCCGCGTTCGGTCGCGGTGAATGTTTCGTCGAGAAGTACCTCGACAAACCCCGACACGTCGAGACACAGTGCCTTGCCGACCACAAGGGAAACGTGGTTGTCGTGTCAACGCGTGACTGCTCGTTGCAGCGTCGCCACCAGAAACTTGTCGAAGAAGCCCCCGCGCCGTTCCTCACCGATGCACAGCGCGACCTGCTGTATTCGGCATCGAAGAACATCCTGAAAGAGGTTGGTTACATCGGTGCGGGAACCTGCGAATTTTTGATCGGCGCCGACGGCACCATCACGTTCCTCGAGGTCAACACCCGCCTCCAGGTCGAACACCCCGTGTCAGAAGAAGTCACCGGCCTCGACCTGGTTCGTGAACAGTTCCGAATCGCCGAGGGCGGACTCGTCGATTATCCTGACCCAGTCATCACTGGCCACTCGATTGAATTCCGCATTAACGGCGAGGATGCGGGGGCGAACTTCCGCCCCACCCCTGGGCCGGTCAGGGCCCTTCGCCTTCCCGGCGGTCCGGGTATCCGGGTTGATTCCGGGGTTGTCGCGGGCGACGTCATCTCGGGGTCGTTCGACTCGCTGCTCGCAAAACTTATTGTCACCGGGACCGATCGAAAAGACGCCCTGGCGAAATCGCGCCGCGCGTTGAGCGAGTTCCAGGTGGTCGGACTTCCGACGGTGCTCCCGTTCCACCAACTGGTCGTTGACGACCCGGCGTTTGCTCCCGCGGGTGACGAACCGTTCTCGATCTACACGAGCTGGATTGAGACCGAGTTCAATAACACCGTGCCCGAATACGCCGGCACCATCGGCGCCGGCGAAGCGACCGACACCCGCCACGAAGTCGTCGTCGAAGTCGATGGCAAGCGCCTCGCCGTCTCGGTTCCCGACTCGCTGTTGCCGACCTCGGCTCGAATTCACAAGCCTCTCGCGCCCGTGCGCTCGAAGACCGCGCACGCCTCCGCAGGAAGCGGAAACGATGTCGCCTCGCCGATGCAGGCGACGGTTGTTAAGGTCGAGGTCGCAGCCGGCGATTCCGTCCTCAAAGGCCAGACCGTCGTCGTGCTCGAAGCCATGAAAATGGAACAGGCCATCACCGCTACCCGTGACGGTGTCGTCGCCAAGGTCAGCGCCGAGGTCGGGACGACGGTCAAGGCCGGTTTCGTGTTGCTCTCGCTCGAAAAGAGTTCCTAGACATGATGCACAGTGGCTCACACCCCCTCGACGACCCTTCGGTAGACCCCCAGGAAGTGGCCCGCGAGGCCGCCACCCAAATCGCAAAAAAGACTGGTGTCGCCAAACACGACATTGCGCTCACACTCGGAAGCGGTTGGGGTAAAGCGGCTGACCTGATTGGCGAGACGGTCGCCGAATTCCCCGCCACCGAGATCACGGGATTCTCGAAGCCCGCGGTCGAGGGGCACGTTGGAACGATTCGTTCAATTCGCACGGCATCTGGTGCGCACGCGCTCATTATCGGAGCGCGCACTCACTTTTACGAGGACCACGGTGTTCGTCGGGTTGTGCATTCGGTTCGCACCGCCGCCGCAACAGGTGCAAAAATCATGGTGCTGACCAACGGAGCCGGTGGGCTCAAGGAATCGTGGGGACCGGGTACTCCCGTGCTCATCAGCGACCACATCAACCTCACCGCGTCGTCGCCGCTCGAGGGTGCAACGTTCATCGACCTCACGGATTTGTATTCGTCCCGCCTTCGGGACCTCGCTCGCAGCGTCAAACCCGACCTGGACGAAGGCGTTTATGTGCAGTTCCGCGGACCGCACTACGAAACTCCCGCCGAGGTACAAATGGCGGGACGCATGGGCGGACACATCGTCGGAATGTCGACGGCGCTCGAAGCCATCGCCGCTCGCGAATCCGGAATGGAAGTGATCGGTTTCTCGCTCATCACCAACCTCGCTGCGGGGCTCGGTGATCCCCTCAGCCACGCCGAGGTGATTGCTGCCGGCAAGGACGCCGAGCCCGTGATGTCGGCTTTGCTCGCCGACGTCGTCGCCGCACTCGTCAAGGGATAATCCGTGTCATCGCGTGACCTGATTGCCCGAGCAAACGCGTGGCTCGCGCAGGATCCCGACGCCGAGACCGCCGCTGAACTGGAAGCAATCATCGCCCGTGCCGATGCCGGTGACGAATCCGCATTTGCTGACCTCTCTGACCGTTTCGACACACGCTTGACATTCGGCACGGCCGGACTTCGCGGCGAGTTGGGTGCCGGCCCGAACCGCATGAACCGAGTTCTCGTTTCTCAGGCCGCGCACGGGTTCGCTCAATTCCTCTTGGAACGCGAAGTGAAACCGAGCGTCGTAATCGGCTACGACGGTCGCGTGAATTCGGACGTATTCGCTCGGGACTCCGCCGAAATCTTCGCGGGGCTCGGTTTGCGCGTCATCCTGTTTGATCGCGCGATTCCGACACCCGTTGTCGCGACTGCCCTGCGCGAACTAGGGCTGAGTGCTGCGGTCGTCGTCACCGCGAGTCACAACCCGCCGCGCGACAACGGATACAAAGTGTATTTGGGGGGCAAGGATGCCGGGTCACAGATCGTGTCCCCGGACGACACCGACATCGAAGCCCTGATTCTGCACGCGACGAACCTGAACATCGCCGATTTCCCGCGGTCGAGCGTCTACAACACCGCTCCCGAATCACTCATCGACACGTTCGTGGAGAAAACTGCGGCGATCTCGACTCGACCCGCGACTCCCGTCCGATTCGTCTACACCGCGCTGCACGGCGTCGGGTGGGAGCTCGCAAATCGGTGTTATCTCGCCGCAGGATTGGGTGACGCAATCGTCGTCCCCGAACAGATCGAACCCGACGGCGCTTTCCCCACGGTGGCGTTTCCCAACCCAGAAGAACCCGGGGCTCTCGACCTCGCGTATGCGACGGCCGACCGGGCCGGGGTGGAACTCATCATCGCGAATGACCCCGATGCAGACCGGCTCGCGGTCGCTATCCGAGACAACGGCGCATGGCGTCGACTGACCGGAAATGAGGTCGGAAGTCTGCTCGGGTGGCGCGCCGCCGAGCGCAGCAAGGGAACCGGAAAACCCGCCGCTCTCGCCGCGTCGATTGTCTCGTCCCCCGCTCTTGGCGCGGTTGCCGCAGACTACGGAATCGAGTTTTCGTACACGCTGACCGGGTTCAAGTTCGTCAACCGTGTACCGAACCTCATTTTCGGTTACGAGGAGGCACTGGGGTATCTCGTCGACCCAAACAAGGTTCGCGACAAAGACGGCATCTCGGCCGCGATTGATTTTCTGTCGATGGCCGGGGAACTGCAGGAACGCGGTCTGACCATCGCCGATCACCTCGTGGAATTCGCCGACAGATTCGGCGCGTTCGCGTCGACCCAGATTTCACTTCGCGTCGCCAATTTGTCGGACATCCCCGCCATCTCGTCGAAATTCCGCGATTCGCCGCCGGCGATGCTCGGCGGTCGTGCGGTGACCGCCGTGGACGACTTCGCGAACGGATTCGAGAACTTCCCTCCGACGGACTTGATTCGGCTGACAATCGACGGTGGCTCACGCGTCATCGTTCGCCCCTCGGGCACAGAGCCGAAGCTCAAGATCTACATCGATGCGGCCGTCACCGAGGGGTCGGACCGATCGGCCCGTGTCGCTGACGTCGTCGCGGCCATCGAATCGGACCTCCGGGCATTTATCGCATGACCGAAACCGAGGGCACCGTTGCTTGATTTCGCCGACGAAGATTTCCTCGTCGACCCGTATCCTGCCCTCGCCGAGGCCAGGGCGGTCGGTCAACCCTTCTGGCACGAACCGACCGGGATGTTCCTCGCCGCGCGTCACACCGACGCCAACGCGGTATTGCGCAATAAGTCGCTCGGCAGGATTTTCGCACCGAAGACTCCCGATAACGAATGGCATGACTTTAACTACCTGCATTCGGATTCGATGCTCGATTCCGAGCCCCCCAAGCACACACGGTTGAAGTCGCTCGTCAGCAAAGCATTCAATCCGCGCACCATTACCGCACTCACACCCGAGATTGAACGGATCACCGAGTCGTTGCTCGACGACTGCGCAGACAAACGTGAGCAGAGCGGAACGTTCGACCTCCTTGCGGATTTCGCCGAACCACTACCCGTCAAGGTAATCGCGCACATGCTCGGGTTCCCCGACGCCGATGAACACCTGTTGAGGCCGTGGTCGCAGTCCATCGTCAAGATGTACGAGGTCAACCCCAGCGAAGCGCACAAGGCGGAAGCACGAACAGCGGCAACCGAATTCGCCGACTACGTCCACGGTTTGATGGAAGTCCGGCAGTCTCATCCGGGAACGGACCTCATCAGTACCCTTGCAGCCGCAGAAAAGGACGGGGAGCGACTCAGTGTCGAAGAGCTCATCGCGACCTGTGTGTTGCTTCTCAATGCCGGTCACGAAGCGAGCGTCAACGGATTCGGAAACGGGATCGTTGCCGCACTTAGACGGCCCTCTGCGATGCAGCCTCTCCGCGATGACCCACGCACGGTGTCTCGCACCGCTCTCGAGGAATTCCTGCGGTTCGATTCGCCGTTGCAACTTTTCGAACGCACCGCCACAAGCGACACCGAGATCAACGGGGTCGCCATTCGGCAGGGCCAGAAGATCGCTGCGCTGTTGGGCGCGGCCAACCGCGACTCCGATGTATTCGACGGCGCGGACTCCATGGACTTAGCCCGGGAGTCCAACCAACACATTGCCTTCGGAGCGGGGATTCACTTCTGTATCGGTGCGCCCCTCGCACGACTGGAAATGAATATCTCGTTGCCGGCACTGATCGAGCGATTCCCCACTCTTGAGCTCGCGGGCGAACCGACCCGCCGCCCGACGTTTGTCCTGCGGGGTTACGACGTGATTAAAGCGACCTAAGTCTTCGACCTAGCGCACCTGAGACTTCACGAAACGCATTCCCGCAAAGTCGATCGGGTAGGCGTTCCACCCCCAGTCATAACCAGAGCCATTAATTTTGAGTTCGAACCCTATGTTCTTGTGTTTGTCCAGCCCGACCAGACGTATTCCGCCGCCTTCACTCGCGTAGTCCACCAGATAACTCGTACCGTGCTGGTAGATGCTCGAACAGATTGGGCTCCACAACGCCGGCGAGTGGTCGAACCGCCACACTTCCTTTGCCGTCTGCTTCTTCAGGTTCAATGAGAACTGCTGGGGAAACGAGGTCGACCGGCTATCACCCGACGGAGAATGAGCAAAACTGGCGTAACCGTTGTTGAAGAACATTAAGTTGCCGGCAGACGTAAACGAAACGGCGTGTTGTCCAATTGGAGGTTCAGTTCCTTCCGGAAAATCAAGCGCAAAGGCGCGGAGGGACGGGTAGTTGTGCCACGCCTTGTCCGGGTCGCCCAGAATCCACTTGATTTTGTCGTCGTCGTACCCAATGCCAATTACAAAGTCTTCTCGTCCTGACAGAACGAGTTGATTCCTCTGCTTCCAGTAGGTCGCGGCGTTGTTGTGAAACCAGTCGTCTCCTTGGCGCACGAACGCGCTAGGGTCGTCGCCGCCTTTGATCATTGCCTTTCGCACGATGTCTGCGACGTCCCAGGTCTCGAGAACCTCACCGTTAGCACCGACTTCAATGACATCCGATTCAACGTCAGGAGACCTGTCGAATTCAAGAAGCATTCCATCACGACCCGGGTCAATGTTGTGGTGGAAATTGGAGTATCCGTCCGCCGAGTAATTCCCGATCGAGCGGGAATCACCGAACGGTGTGATCTCGTAAAGGTCGCTGCCGTTTCCTACATAGAAATTGTTCTGGAAGAACGTCGAGCCCTGTTGAGCGCCACCGGCGGTACCAACCCATCGAATGTTCCCGTCGATGTCCATCACAATGGGGTGAGCGCCGCAGGCCCAGGCTTTGAGCATGAAAAACGAGAAGTCCAATTTCACAGAAGTCGACGGGCTCACCACCTTGGTAGCGCCTGCCAACGTGTCTCGGCACGAACTCGACCACTTGGACGACGTCAATTCGTGGCTCAGCGTTGTCGCGCGACCGCTCGCAGATTTAACCGTAATCACGACCGTGTTCTCGTAGTCATCGTAGAGTCCGAAAAGAGGAATCGTGACCGTCGTGGAATCGTCAAAATACCCGTTCTGGACGAGATATTGCCTCGTCAAAACTGCCGTCACGGGCACCGAAAATGTACCTGGTTTCGGTTCAATCCGAAACGAAAAGGTTGAGGCGGATCGAGGGACATCCGCGATCGTAATGTCCCCGATGAACGGCGTGGATCCCTCAGACGCAGATTCGACAACGGGTAGCGGGGACGCGGCGTGCGCAGTGCCGACACCAACGGCACCGCCCGAAATGCCAGTGAGGGTCAACGCTGCGACGATTGCAGTGGCAATTTGTGAAATAGTTTTACCCATTAGGCAAGACTAGCGAAGGGCGAACCATAAACTGTAACCCGTGGACCTCCCGAAGATTATCTTGTATTACGCGTTCGCGCCGGTCGCCGATCCCCAGGCCGTGGTCCTGTGGCAGCGCGCGTTGTGCGCGCAGCACGGTCTCAAGGGTCGAATCATCGTTTCGAAGCACGGAATCAACGGAACTGTCGGTGGGCCGATGAGCGAGGTCAAGAAATACGTCCGGTCAACCAAGCAATACCCAGGATTTGGCAAGATGGATGTGAAGTGGTCAGAGGGAACAGGTCATGACTTCCCCCGACTGAGCATTAAAGCTCGCCCGGAACTCGTTGCGTTCGCAGCCCCTGAAGAAATTGTCGTTGGCGAATCGGGTGTCCTCAACGGTGGGCAACACCTCAGCCCCGCGCAGGTGCACGACCTCGTTGACGAACGTGGAGACGATGTCGTTTTCTTTGATGGGCGCAACACATTCGAGGCTCGAATCGGTCGATTCAAGAACGCCGTCGTCCCCGACGTGAGGACGACACATGATTTGATTGCGGAACTCGACAGTGGAAAATACGACCACCTCAAGAGCAAACCGATTGTTACCTATTGCACGGGCGGAGTGCGATGCGAGGTCCTCAGCGCGGCGATGCTCAATCGCGGTTTCTCTGAGGTGTATCAAATCGAGGGTGGAATCGTGCGATACGGCGAGGCCTACCGCGACAAAGGCCTCTGGGAGGGCTCGCTGTATGTGTTCGACGAGCGCATGACCGTCAACTTCAGTGAAGACGCCGCCATAATTGGCGACTGTGATGTATGCGGTGGAGCGTCCGCGCAGGTTGTGAATTGCTCCAACAACGACTGCCGCCACCGCGCAATCCTCTGCGACACGTGTAACGCTGATCCCCGCAACTTCGAGTGCGAAGGACAGCACGTCGACCGGCGCGTAGCGGGTGAAGTCGGCTAGGTCGTGTATGCCGTCATGAGGAAGTCGGATAGTTCGTCGCGTTCTTCATTCGGGATAAACGAGGCATTGACGGCATTCAGTTGCAACTGCAATACGTCATCAAGGTCGTACCCGAACGTTTCGGCCAAATTGGCGATTTCGCGAGACAGGTTCGTTCCGCTCATCAGGCGATTATCGGTATTGACCGTCACGGCGAACCCGAGTTGGTACAGCATTTCGAACGGGTGAACATCGATTGTCGAACCGAAACGACTAAAGGCATTCGTGTGAACGTTGGACGTCGGGCAGATTTCGAGCGCGATTTGGCGATCGCGCACCCATTCGGCGAGCGGGCCGAGCGTGACGTGGGTCGCCGCTCCATCAATCTCGATAGACAAGTCATCCGTGATTCGAACACCGTGGCCCAAACGCAACGCGCGCCCATCAATCAGAGCGCCTTCGATGCTGAGAAGACCGTCGGCTTCTCCCGCGTGCACCGTTCGGGGAACCCACGCCGCGTCCAGCTTCGCGAACGCAGAAGCGAGTCGCGACACCGGAAACCCCGCTTCAGGGCCTGCGATGTCGAATCCAACGACACCGCGACCGCGATATTCAATCGCGAGGTCGGCAACCTCGTCAGCGCGGTCATTCTGGCGCATCGCGCACAGTAACTGCCCAATGCGGATGACTCGGCCGTCCGCACGACCTGCCGTGATTGCTGAATCGATTCCGCGCTGGACGGCGTCAATCGCGTCGCGCATGTCAAGGCCATTCTCGAGATGAAGTTCTGGTGCCCATCGAACCTCGCCGTAGACAACACCGTCCGCGATGAGATCCTCGACAAACTCGTGCGCGATTCGTTCAAGGTTCGCTGCCGATTGCATGACCGACAACGTCACCGAGAACGTGGCGAGATAATCGACGAGGTTCCCCGAGTCGGCATTGGAACGCACCCACTCGTTCAACTCCTTCGACGAAGAGCGGGGAATTTCGATGCCTCCGGTTGCCGCCAGTTCGACGATGGTCGATGGACGAAGCCCTCCATCGAGGTGATCGTGCAGCGAGATCTTGGGAAGCGACTCGACTGTGGCATCCGTCCCTGGGAACAAGTGGGTGGTTCTGTCACCCGGCGTTACCTGAGGAAGTCCAATGCGGCTCATCCGGTGATGACCTCGGCGATGAGTGGCCCATGGTCGATGACGGACTCGCCAATTTCCCAAGCGCCATCTAATGCCTCGAGCGCACGATCGAAACGCGCGGAATCGTTCGCCGACAGGGTAAAGACGGCGTCTCCCTTTTTCACCGCCGCGCCCTGTTTGACCGCGAGGTCAATTCCCGCCGCGTGAATCACGGGATCCTCTTTGCGTGCTCGGCCGGCCCCGAGGCGCCAGGCCGCGATCCCGAACGGAAGCGCGTCCATACGAGACACAACTCCGTCGCGCGTCGCGGTCACAACATGGCTTTCCGAAGCCACGGGAAGCGCGGCGTCGGGGTCTCCGCCCTGAGCGCTCACCATCGCGCGCCACGAATCCATCGCTTTGCCGTTCGCGAGGTGTGAGCGAACATCGACGCCCGTCATTCCCGCAAGTTCAAGC
>Ga0164295_10005306_pt1 | contig 10179 bp, 11 predicted proteins | sample GEODES006metaG_FD_111798 | JGI IMG/M metagenome (GOLD analysis project Ga0164295, IMG submission 111798) | Oligotrophic lake water microbial communities from Sparkling Lake, Wisconsin, USA - GEODES006 metaG | ecosystem: Environmental > Aquatic > Freshwater > Lake | place: USA: Sparkling Lake... | reverse complement strand
CTCTGATGATGCTTCACCCTCACTCTTATGCACTACCTCTGATGATGCTTCACCCTCACTCTTATGCACTACCTCTGATGATGCTTCACCCTCACTCTTATGCACTATCTCTGATGATGCTTCACCCTCACTCTTCTTCACTACCTCTGATGATGCTTCACCCTCACTCTTCTTCACTATCTCTAATGATGCTTCACCTTCACTCTTATGCACTACCTCTGATGATGCTTCACCCTCACTTTTCTTCACTACCTCTGATGATGCTTCACCCTCCCTCTTCAGCACTTCCTCTAATGATTCTTCACCCTCACTCTTATGCACTATCTCTAATGATGCTTCGCCCTCACTCTTATGCACTATCTCTAATGATGCTTCACCCTCACTCTTATGCACTACCTCTGATGATGCTTCGCCCTCACTCTTCTTCACTATCTCTAATGATGCTTCACCCTCACTCTTATGCACTACCTCTAATAATGCTTCACCCTCACTCTTATGCACTACCTCTGATGATGCTTCACCCTCACTCTTATGCACTATCTCTAATAATGCTTCACCCTCACTCTTATACACTACCTCTAATAATGCTTCACCCTCACTCTTCAGCACTATCTCTGATGATGCTTCACCCTCACTCTTCTTCACTACCTCTGATGATGCTTCACCCTCACTCTTATGCACTATCTCTGATGATGCTTCACCCTCACTCTTATGCACTACCTCTAATGATGCTTCACCCTCAGTATGTTTCATTAGCTTTGCTACTTCATTCTCAATTACTTGCATCATTTCCAGTTGTTTATTATTCTTTAATTGATAACGCCTTGATTGATTATTATCATCATTAATATTGTTCTCATTTTTATTATTCAAATTATCATTATTGCTACTTTTATTTAAACTAATTTTATTAAATGTTTTAAAGTCTTTGGATAATTGATTAGCTAAATCATTTTCTCCATCTTTATCATATAGCATTAATAAATTCTTCATCATATTAATAATATCATCATTATCATTACCAACAATTAAAATTTTCCTTTCTAAACATTCTTTATAAAATTTCTTTGCTAAATTTAATTCTCCCAATTGATTATAAGTATCAGCTAAACTATGCATCGTTAATAAAGTATCATTATGATTATCACCTAATATTCTTTTTTGTTGATTATAACAGTATTGATACTGTTGTAGTGCTTGATCATATTTTTTTTGACTACTATAAATCTGTCCTAAACAATTCATAGCATATAATGCATCATCATCATAATCATATTCTAAATTACTACTTCCATTATTGGTACTATTAGTATCAATACTATTACTATTATTAATACAACTACCATCACTACTAAAACTATTACTACTTCTATTCAAATAAGGTCTGCATTTACTTAAATAATCTTTATAAGTTCTCTCCGCGTCATCATATTTACCTTGAAATTGATAAATATGAGCTAAAAAGGATATAATTTTCATTACTTCTGGTATTTCATAATTAAAGTCACCATTAGCATTTGTACTATCTAAAGTTTTAGTATTATCAAAAGTAGTTGTAGCTGTAGTAAAAGATGAAATATTATTATTATTATTATTATCATTATGAGGCTTTTGACGATTATTTAAAAATTCACAACATAATTTCTCTGCCATGATTGTATTTCCTAAATTATTTTTTATAAATGCTAAGTTATGTAATGTTGTTAAGGTATCAGGATGCTCGAAGCCTAACGTTTTTCTTCGTATTAAATAACTACTACCGTATAATCTTTCAGCATCAATTATTTTTCCTTTTGTTTGATAGATATGGGCTAAATTATGTTGTACACTTGGATATGCTTTATGTTCAATAAAATAAGTTCTATTTAATAAATCTACATATAATGATTCAGCTTGATCTAATTTCCCTTGACATTGATATGTATATGCTAATTCACACATTGTTGAGATAATGTCAGGATGATCATGACCTAATACCACAAGACTTGCATCATAACAATTTTTATATAAAATTTCTGCATCAATATAATTATGTTGCATTGTATAAATACTACCTAGATAATAAATAGTTTTTAATGTATCTTGATGATTATCACCTAATATTATTCTTCTTATTGCAAGACAATCTTTAAATAACATAATTGATTCATTTAATTTCCCTTTATGATGATAAATATGAGCTAAATTATGCATTGTTGTTAATGTATCAATATGATCATAACCAAGAATATTACGACTAATTTGTAATGCTGTTAAATACATTCCTTCCGCATAATCTAATTTTTCTTGATTATCATAGGTTAAACCTAATTCAAACATTGTTCGTATAGTATCATGATGATTGTCACCAAGAATTAATTTCCTTCTTATTAAGCATTCTTTATACAATTTTTCAGCTTGTAGAAATTTTTTAAGTTCATTTTTAACAAATGCTACTTTGAACATTGTTTCTAAAGTTTCACAATGATCTAAACCGAGAGATATTATTTTAATTTCATAACAATCAATAAATAATTGTTCAGCTAATTCTAATTTATATTGTCTTTCATATATTGATGCTAAATTAAATATTATAACAGATTTATGATGATTATTGTCAATACCACTTTGATATAATATGACTTTTTCTAAACAATCTTTATAATACATCACAGCTTGATCAAATTTATTCTGATTTTGATAAGTACTAGCTAGTTTTATCATTGTTAGTAGAGTATCAACATGATGATCACCAAGCAATAATTTCCGCTCATCATAACATTCTTTAAATAATACTTCAGATTGTTCATAATTTGATGATAATAACAATGTATTCGCTTGATTATATAAGGTAGTTAATGTTTCTAACTGTTGTATATATTCATCTTCATTATCTGTTAATTTATCTAAATATTCATTAAACTTAACTTGAATTCTATTATCGTCATCATTCTTATCATTCTTCTTAATCTTATAATTATTATTAATATTATTATTAAGACAAATATATAGCCTATCTAATGTATTCATGAAGATAAGGATATGTGCTCGAAGAGTTGATGATGACGATGGCAGAGATGATATATACGCAACAGATGAAAAATTATTCTTAAAAAATTCCAATAATAATTCTTCTGCATCATGATATCTACCTTTATGAATATAAGCATTCGCTAAGTCATTCATAGGTTTCATCACATCAACATGATCGCGACCAAGAGCTGTATATTTCTTATAATAATGCAATTCAGCATAATGAACACCATCATCATATTTCCCTTGTTTAATTAAAACGTTTGATAAATTATTTAATATTGGCATATAAAATTGATTTGTATTTTCATCAATACCTTTCATACGTAGCATCCTTCTACACTCTAACTCCGCTTTTAAATTACTGCCTTCATCATTATATTGTATAGATCTATTAAATCTTATTTCTAATGTCTCAACTGTTTGTGTTGATTTACTACTACAATCCTGACAACTTTTTTTATGTATTTTCCAATCCATTTTTTGACAGTCTTTACTACAGTATTGAATCACATCACATCTAGAACATCTCAACTTACTAGGTTGTAAACATACGTGACATACCATCTTCAAATCTTCACACAACCTCAATTTTTTTTCCTGGATAAAAGATCGCCCGCGCCGGTCATTTTTTTCCGGTCTGTCTCCATTTAAAGATCGCCCACTAAAAGATACCCGCCATTTCGGTCCGAGGAACTTCCAATTTTTTGACGCATACATATCGACAAAATGACTGAGATTTTCAAATTAATAGACATCAACCACTTTGAGAGACTATTATGCTGAATTGCGATCATATCCACCGTTCTTGATGTGATGGGAGAGGGGTGAACTGGCTTCAAAGCGCGCACAACAACAACAACAATATCCAGCGTTCAACTACCTATCAAGCGAAAGGTTAACGATTTAATTGACCGTATTGGCGAAGAATTTAGGTGTTCACTTAAGTCTAACGAACGTATCATTTGAAACATTTGAATAAGGAATATAAACTTAAGTTAAATTTGAATGTTAAAGTGGCAATATATTGCTCCCTTCTGACGAATTGTGTATGTCAATATTTTGATAGTTATATGTCAATATTTTTGATGTTAATGTAGACAGATGGTAATGTTATGTAATGTTCTACGTCACAATGATCGAGATCTGAGGTACATGTGATATCTCACGATGATCGAGAGCTAGATGTGATGGGTCACGATGATTAAGATAGATGTTAACGGTCACGATGATTGAGAGTTGAGGTAGGTGTGATGAATCACGATGATCGAGAGCTGAGGTTGATGTGATGGGTCATGATGATCGAGAGCTGAGGTAGATGTGACGATCGAGAGGGATGATGAACATGACCAAGATGTTGAACCGTGATAAGAATGGAAATGATAATGATCATGTTGATTATGATTATCATGATGATGATCATGATGTTACTCAACATGATTACCGTAGTATTGAAAATGTTACGGAATGTACTATCATGAGTCCTTCGTAGTTTTATTTTAAAGAACATTTAAATACTTCAACAAACTTGTGATGTGATTCAAACAAGGATAGCGAAATAACCTACTTCAAGTAGCTTCTTAGCAAACAACAGCTGCCATTATTCAATAAGTACTCATTGCACTGCATGGGTATATAAAATTCATGTTACAGTGTATATTAATTCATTCAATATTCAACACTGATGCTCCCACCAGTGTATCCTAATTTATATGCTTTTGAGCTTCCGTAATTAGAACATTTATATCAGCTCCACCTAATATCAAAGTATTGCTAGCTCTATTTTGTACTTCTCTGGCAATATTCAAGCGATGAAGCCCTTTGGAGCCATTCCCAATCGTAAGATACATTTGACCTACATTTATTCTTACTTTTTTAGTATCGAGACAATTCCTGTCTACCAGATTCGTTTGTCGTAACTTTAGACTATTCTCCAACACATTTGCTGCTTCATTATTTTTTTCTTAATACTCATAAGCAGAGAAGATTCATCGAATATAGAACTTGCACGAATACATCTACATCATCAAAAAGTGTAGTACATGCTACAATATCATTTAGGAGTACCTGTATCTCTTCGTTTCGGCGCAAAAGATTCAAATGCTTTGCTAATTTATTATACGCTTTCAACACCATCAAATCGAACTCGACATGATATTCATTAATTATCAGCATTAGAAGATGGACTGCTGTTAATTAATGAATATCATGTAGAGTTCGATTTGATGGCGTTGAAAGCGAAGAATAAATTAGCTTATGGCGAACAAGGTAACCATCAAAAAGCCATAGAAGAATTTGAAGAATTAATTTCATTGAGGAAGAAATCCAAGCACAATGAAGTTAAACAAATCGATAATATTAAAACATATAAAGATTTGCAAATCGTTGTATGATTTAATATTATCGATTTGATCAACTTCATTGTGCTTGGATTTCTTCCTCAATGAAATTAATTCCTCAAATTCTTCTATGGTTTTTTGATGGTTACATTGTTCGCCATAATTTCTAGCAAGTAATTCAACTGTTTTGATCAACACCAAGTCATATTGATCTTCAGTTCCCTGTGACTTTGATTTCAGAGCTAAAAGTTCAATTGTTGCTGGAGGACATGATGGGCTTCGCCGAATCGATATCTTATAAAATTGATGATGTTCTTTTACAATCGAAATGTTCTTTGACAGTCGAAATGTTCGTCAACCTTCGAAGTGTCTTCGTTTATCAATGAACGGAATCCATCCCGTTTTCCGTGCATAACGAATACCGTGTAATGAATTCACACCTTATAAAGTTACTTCAGACACTCAGATAGACAGATAGTCAGACTCATCTTCTCCTTTGAGACAATCAACATGGCTAGATGCTGAAGTTAAAGAACCCAAGTTGAAGTGCATCTTCATTACTTACATTACTAATATGGGATACTTACTATACGGGCTTTATAGATAATCACAAAGAAAAAATAATCTTCGTTGCATTCAAGAAAATGATTCCATTCACCAATCATCTCATCATCATATGGATGAATACAATGGAATGTACCGATTTACAGCTCAAATAAAAAAATTAATGAGATGTTGTATTCTATTTATTCATATCACATTGAGGTCATGATGATCGAGAGCTGAAAAGATTTGATAGGTCGCGATGCTTGAGAGCTGAGATAGATGTGATGGGTCGTGATGATCAGGAAGTGAGATGGATGTGATCTGTCACGATGTTCGAGAGCTAAGTTGTCACTAGGCTGAGGTAAATGTGATGGATCTCGATTATTTAGATTAGATGTAGATGTGATGGGTCGCGATGATCAAGAGCTGAGGTAGATTTGATGGGTCACGATGATTGATATTTTATTTAAATACATTTTAAGAAATTTCATTTTTGAATGTTTGATGAATATTTCTTTATGAGAAACAATTATTATTTATGATGTTCGAACAATCAGCAATAGAATACTGTACTAGTTCACATAGTTAGAGAAGAATACCGTTACTAGTGAAGTACAATGATATTAATTAAAAGTTACAGCACAGTCAATCTACCAAACTAAATATCAATATTCTTAAATTGGATTGATTGATATAGGTGTGTTGAGTCACAATGATCTAGAGCTGAGATTGAAATGATAAGTAACGATGATCTAAAGCTGAGATTGATGTGATGATTCATGATGATCTAGAGCTGAGATTGAAATGATGGGTAACGATGATCTAGAGCTGAGATAAATGTGACCGCTCACAATGATCGAGTGCAGATATAGATGATGGGTCACGATGATCGAGAGCTGAGATTGATATGACATTCGAGAGCTTTAGTAATTATGATTTTAGGATGATGGACATGATCAAGATGATGAACATGATGACTATGACCTTAATAAGGATGACTAATAAAGAAGGTTTAAATGCTTAAGCAAACATGTGATGTGAATTAAAAAGAATAGCGAAATAACCTACTTCAAATAGCTTCTTAGCTCACAACAGCCGTCTTAATGCAACAAGTACTCATTATATTGCATGGGGATATAAAATTTGTGTTACAGAGTATTTTATGTCATTCGATAAACAACTCGCTACTCATTAAAAAAGAATCGTCACTAAATTTAGCACCAACAGCGACATCATCAAAGCTACATTCAACAGCACTGATGTTCCTATTAGTGTATATTTATATCCTTCAGTATATGCTCTTACGCTTCCGCAATTAGAACATTTAAATCAGCTCCATCTAATATGAAACTATTACTTGCTCTATTTTGTACTTCTTTGGTAATATTCAAGTGATGAAGGGCTTTGGAGCCATTCCTCATTGCAAGATACATTTGAACTAAACGTATTCTTACTTTTTTAGTATCGAGACAACCCCTGTCTACCAGATTCGTTTGTCTTAAATTTAGACTATTCTCCAACACATTTTCTACTTCATTCCTTTTTCCTTGATCAAAACCACTGATCTCCGTATTCCTGCAATATTGATTTCAAATTTCGTCACTTGACTTGATACTTCGATATACTTTTTCTTTCTTGTTAAGTTATCCGCTAATTATAGTCAGGAGAGTGTTTATAGTCAATCTCCATGTCAACTTGAGATTTCTTGTGTGATCTTCTATCATCATCATTATTATAATTTTTATTTTCATCTGATTTATAACAGACAGTCAGACTTATATCATTCTTTCTAGCAATCAACATGGCTAGATGTCCATTTCTAGTTGAAACGCATCATCATTACTTACATGGATGCTTAATTACTCAGCTTTAAAAATGTTCTCAAACAAATAATCTTCTTTGCGTTCATTAAAGATGATCATGAAGAAAGTATATTCGTCGAAGAAAATGATTCCATTCTTCAATCACCTTATCATCACCATATAAAATATTATCAATACTAGTCACGATGTTCTTTTTATTCATGTTAAATTGTTCATCATTTTGATTAGGATATAGATATAATTGTTGAGATTTCGTTGCTAGTTTGATAGCTGATATCACATATTGAGTTATATGATAAGTAATTGTTGATTTAAATGACTTCATGATACTTGTTGTACATTTATAACAACTATCATCAACATCATGATTAACATTAGGATGATTTCTATCATCAACCTCATCATTACCAAGATAATCACTTTGTAAAATGAAGCGATTTCGAGGAACCATGGATGAAAAGTTATCATACTTAGCAGCAACAGAGCAATGATGATGATCAGCACTCGATACATTTACAGATTCCAAATGTATCGAAAGTCCTACAAATAAGTAACGGTTACCGAGTAAGGTTACGATGCCATTAAATGGAGAATAATGTTGAACAATTGTCATTCCGTCATCATCATCATTCCAATAATCTCATACCATGTGACCAACATCATCATTCCAAACATCTCATATATGATCATGACCATGTGACCATCATCATCATTCCAATCATCTCATACATAATCATGACCATGTGACCATGATCATCATCACTAGTACACATCACCTGCCCCTATTTGATGAACTGATTGTAAGGACCCTGTAGTAACATACGGAATGACTCTGCATCCAATTGACGCGTTGATACTGCTTGCCTCACTGAATCTGTGACAATTACTACTACAGCCTCCTACAGCATCACTGAGGGTTACACCCCCACCGAAAGGAAAAGTGTCCAAGCTACGATATTGTCGTCGTAAGTGTGAATTAAGTAACGAAATCACGACGATTGAAAGAATTGCACAAATGCATGCATACATAAATACAAATACAACCATATATATATATATACATACATGCATACATACATACATATCTACACCATATCACATTATACCTGATATCTAAGGAGCATAACAGGAATGCATAATACTCATGCTTCATCTGATCTATGAATATTACCCTCGACATCTCTTGTTTATCCATTTCCATCATTAACATACTAGTCTTCAGTCGAATCATAAAGCTATGTTGCCAGTATTGTTGCTTACCGTTACGAGAAATAATGATAAGAGCAAGTGGATCATGTCTTAGGACATTGATGATGACTATAAGTATACATGTATGTAAATACAAAGTAATGATGATACGTATAGATATGATGATAGTCATTGACATACATGATGATAGAAGTCATAATGATATGGTAACAGTCATAGTCGAAAATGATGATAATTATATTCGAAAATAATGATAATTATAGTCATGATGGTAGTCATGACATACATGATGATAATCAGATATCATTACCATTATCGAATAAAGGATGCATCTTCATCAGTGACTGTAGTACTCCGTATAATCTCACTGTACCAGCAATACATGGGACGATACTGATTAAATCTATGTTACTACTATTACTATTACTATTATAATCTTCATGATCATAATGTTTATCATCATCATCATCATCATCATCATCATCATCGCCATCATCATCATCATCGTCATCATCGCCATCATCATCATCATCATCATCATACTTCTTCTGTTGATGACTTGTAGATTTATATCGCTCACTACATATTTTAGTAGCTTTACTACTCTTAGCATGAATTGATACTAATGATGACATGCAGAGAAGACTAGATAGATGGATAGGAGCATCATTAAGACCATGCCCTATAGACAATAACCATTGAAGCAGCTCCACTCGACGATGTAATGCATATTGATCTATCTGATTGATTGATGATTCATTATGTCTTTTCACATTATGATCATCTAGCCTACTATCATCATCACCATCCCTATCCATATCCCTACCAGTATCATCAGTATCATTACTATCATCACTGCCTATCGCAGTAGCCTCACTATCATCATCATCATCATCATCATCATCATCATTATCATCATCGCCATCATCATCATCATTACATCTACTACAAAGCGACATATCATTTGCTTTACTATGTATCGATGGTGGATGATGAATTGTCAGTGGCTGCGGATGGAAGAGTTGGAAGGACATGGAGGTGAAGAGTACTAGTTGTTCGCTGTACTGATTGTATCTGTGCGGCATTTAGAATCATCATAACAATTATTATCATCATTATCATCATCATCAATAATCATCATTATCATTATTATCACACATTATCATCATTTTCAATAATCATCATTATCATTGTTATCATCATCATCATCATCATCATCATCATCATGATTATGATCACAATCAATACCT
>Ga0164295_10005305_pt1 | contig 10182 bp, 8 predicted proteins | sample GEODES006metaG_FD_111798 | JGI IMG/M metagenome (GOLD analysis project Ga0164295, IMG submission 111798) | Oligotrophic lake water microbial communities from Sparkling Lake, Wisconsin, USA - GEODES006 metaG | ecosystem: Environmental > Aquatic > Freshwater > Lake | place: USA: Sparkling Lake... | reverse complement strand
TAAACATTGATCTCACTAGTATGAGGCTTTTGTCCTATTTGTCTATTTCTCACTACAATAACGGTGTAATTCCGTAGTAGTGGTTGAAGGCAGCGACGGCTGACTCTGTAATACAAAACCGGTTAAGCAAGGGGCAAAACAAAATGGCATTTAAGGCCAAAAAATCTAAGGCAGTTGAGTCTTCAACTCCTGCTTCTTGGAGCGTTGCCCAATTTTCATCCTTCTACACACAAAACCGATCTGAGCTTATTGCCCATGCCAATCGGATTGTTAAAGATAAGGCAAAAGCTGAAGAGATCACCCAAGAGGCGTTAGTTAAGTTCATGCTTGCTGCCCCAGAGCTATCAAGTGATGATCACGCTCTTTCTTATCTACACCGCACAATTGAAAATCTATGCATTGATCTATTCCGTGCTGAAAACAGGCGTCCAAATCTTGTTGCCTTAGATGATGCAACCGCTGAGGTTGAATCCACCTGGCAGGTATCTGGTGATCACTCACAAGCTATTTCATCTGCAGAGGATGCTGCAATTATTCGTCAAGCACTTTCATTACTATCTCCAGCAGAGCGTGCTGCTCTAGTTATGTGGGAGGTTGAAGGGCGTTCAACTGCTGAGATTGCAAAAGAGCTTGGCATCAAAGAGTCTGCTGTTCGCCACACAGTCTCTCGCGCCCGTGCATCACTTCGTAAAGTTCTATCTGAGCTTGTTATTGATGAAGAGCGCGGCTTAACTGCGTTAGATTTTCTTTCTACTACATATAAGAAGGCATCAGAGCTTGCTGGTAAATCTTCGAAGATTGCACTTACATTTATCCTTGTTCTAACTGCATTCTTAGGACTTAACTCACTAACAGGAAATGAACCAAACACATCTATCACTACTAGCTCATCTCAACTTTCAAATAATCAAGATCTGCCAGAAATTACAACCCCAGTAGTACCTGCTGTTCCAGTTGTTAAGACAGCATCACCTATAATTTCAAAAACTATTTCAGCCAGTGAGTATTCAGATCATATGCAACTTTCTATTAATCAACTTGAGACTGTGACTCTAATGCTTCAGGTATTAGAGCAAGCAGATGGTGGGCCAGCTCCTACCGAATAACTAGATTTCCGTATCTTTGCGGCATTACACGTGTGTGCCATAAGGAAACGGAATTAGAGGATCGAAAGATCTTCGAGCCAGATTCAGGAAATTCCTGATTCTGACTAACGAAAGGAAACAAATGTCTACAAAGACACTACGTAAACGTATAGCGGTTACGGCGACCTCAGCACTATTAGTGGGCGTCTTATCTGCTATTAGTACACCGGTTGCGCAAGCTACCACGCACACAAATGCTGGTACAACCAGCCCAGAAACTTACCAAGGCTTAACCGCCGACACCGCCGCTGGATCATTAATGGTGGCAACAGGATCAAACTCTACAACTTCAGCTACCGTTGCAACTAGCATTGATGCAGAAACCACAGATATGAGTGCAACTTGCAACTCTTTAGACAATGGTGCATTATCAAAGGGCCTTTTGTCTAAGGATACTTCTTCAGGCGTTGCAGCATCTGCCACTGTTTTAACTGGTGGAGTGCTATCACTTTATGCATGTACTGCTACAGCAGTTTCATTCCAGGCTAGCAGTGGAACCTTTGTTGCATATGGCGCAGGCAATACTGGCTGGACATATAGCTCTAATAACTCAAAAGTTTGGAGCCCTAACATAGTTGCTGCTTCAGGTGTTGCAGCTTTATGGACAGCACCAAGCACAGCAGGAACCTATACAGTAAGTTTGTATACCGGTTACTACACTAATTCAACTGGTGCATCCGTTATTGGAACCGCTTCATTAGGTGTTGCTCCAGCAACTTTATCTGGAAATATCACAGTAACAGTTGTTACATCATCAGCTGGTGGAACATATGCTCCTACTAACTCATACTGTCAGGCTGTCACTGATACAACAGCTACCGTTGCATCTAACGTAGATGCAGCTGGACCAAATAAGAGTGGCGATGACTGGTCTATTGACTTCTCAGTGCGTGATGCATATAACAGGACTATCTCAAGTGCAGGTTCCCTTGTTGCAACTGCAACTAATGGCGCTCTGTTGGCATTTGGAACAGCGGGTACAACCCCTGTTGCAGGAACTGCCTCAACAATCGTTACATCTGATACTGCTGCAGATGAGACAGTTCGTGTCTCACAGGCAAAAGCAGGTGCACCAATTACTACAACTGTAACCATTACTTTCAATGGAACAACCATTTGTACAAAGACAGTTTCAATAGCAGGAACTGTGGCAGCATTAACTGTGCCAGCTGCTAATGTTGCTGTTCAAGCCTTAAGTGGTTCAGCCGGTTCAGCAACTTGGTTTTCAGATGGAACAGCTAGAACTGGTACGTTCTATGTTATTGCAACTGACTCAGTTGGAAATCGTCTGGCTACACCATCAACACTAGGAACATTTGGTTCAGCTACCGGATCTACTGGAACAACTGTCTCTGCTATTACCTTTGATAGCGGTGACTTAGCTACCACAAGTGATTCAACATCTCCTTTGTCTGCAACAGTGGGTAGTCACACATGCGGAGCAAATGCAGGTACGCAAGCGGGTGCAAAAATTACATTTACATTAGCTAATGGAACTGTAATTACCTCTAATGCATTTGATTTATCATGTGCTGATGATGCTGCTTCTTACACAGCAAGCTTTGATAAAGCAAAATATACCTCAGGTGATATTGCAAAATTAATTGTCACTTTCAAAGATAGCTCAGGTAAGTCAGTTAATAACATAACTGCACTAGGTACTTCTACTATCGCTGTACCAGGTATGACACTAGTTTCTGCTACTGGTGCAGCATCTGCAATAGCTAAGGCTGGCAGCAAGGTTGAATACACCTATACTGTTGGTCAAACTTCTGGAAGGTTTGCAGCTGTTGTGGATTTCACAGCCACAACTTTATTAGCAACCTACCGCACAGTTCAAAATCCTTCTTATGAAATTACAACAGGAGGAGACTCAACAACTAATGCTGATGTTCTGAAATCAATTGTTGCGTTAATCGCATCAATTAATAAGCAGATTCAAGCACTACAGAAGTTGATTTTGAAGCGATAAACTTCAAAAAATATAAACTAGTTAGGCCCCCCGATCTTCTCGGGGGGCCTAATTTTTTAGGACTTTTAAGTATCATCTAAACAGACCAAACATTGTTGTGCTAATCTTCGAAGTCAAACCTACCAAGTGAATTTCAAGTGAGAGTGTTGCCACAATGAACATAGTAATTTATGGAGCAGTATTAACAACTCTGGTTGCTACCCCATGGTTAAATTCAGATGCACTAATAATTCCAAAAATAATGTCACTTACATGCTTGTCATTTTTTTTAGCGCCAAAAATATTTGCTCAATACGGTGTGTTAAAAACTAATAGAATTTTACGTGTAGTATCGCTTTTGGCATTGTTTTTTGTACTTCAGATGATTTTAGTAATGGTAATAAGTGAAGCTCCTTTTGAGCAAGAAATTTTTGGTCGTACCGGCCGAGGTTTAGGTTTTATAACTTATTTCTCACTAATTATTATTTTTGTTTATGTTACTGTGACAATTAAGTCTATAAATATTACAAGAATTTTACAGGGCTTAACGATCAGTTGTTTAGGAAGTTCGGCCTACTCAATTTTACAATATTATGGTTTTGATTTTTTTAATTGGGCGAGTCGAACGAACGGAATAATCGGGACTTTAGGAAATCCAAATTTTCAATCAAGTTTTATAGCAATTGCATTTATTCCTGCATTAGTTTACATATGGTCAAAGCAGTATCGAGTAATTTATCTACCAATTATCGTTTCGATATTTATATTTACGCTCTATATCACCGAATCTACTCAAGGGTATATTGCCCTTGCTAGCTCTACAGCATCCATTATTTTATTATATTCCTGGTATAAAAAATCTAAGATTATGTTTTCTATTTCAATGTTTATTACAATTAGCGCCGGTGTTATTTCGGTAGCTGGAATGTTAAATCGGGGTCCACTTGCCTATTATCTTTACAAAACATCGGTCAGATCTAGAGGTGAGATGTGGCAAACTTCAACGGCTATAATAAAAGATAATCCATATTTTGGAGTGGGACTTGATTCTCTTGGTGATTATTCATTGAAATACCAGAGTGAAAAAACTGCAAATGGAATTGCAGAATATATTGATAATTCCCATAATTTTATACTGCAATTTGCCTCCACGGGAGGGATATTTTTGTCAATATTATATTTGGGAATTATAATTATTTCACTATACAGTTTTATAAAAATTCAACGTACTATAGGAAAGTTTGATGTTTCATGGGCTGCTATTTTTGCAGCCTGGATTTCTTTTCAACTTCAGTCATTTATTAGTCCAGCTGCTATTCCAACTTTATTTTGGAATTTTATATTCTGTGGGGCTTTTGTTGGGCTGAATTCCAAGTCTAACGATGAGTTAAATGTATCGAAGCTATTTGACGCAAGCGGTAAAGTAAAAATTAATAATCAGATTCCAAATGATTCATTAAAATTATTTAGTATTGTTGGAGTTATTATTGGATTAATTTTAACTTACCCATTATTTAATGCTGATAAATTAGCGAGAGACGCTAATCTGAAAAAAGATGCATTACTTGCAGTAACAGCAGTAAAAAAGTATCCAGAGTCAGTTGTAAGATATAATCTTTTAGGCACAGATTTATTCAATTCAGGTTTATACGATCTCTCATTGGATATTGGGAGGAGCGCCATTAAATTCAATCCAAATGCTTACCAAACATGGATTCTGATTTTAGTCAATCCAAGAGCCTCTTTAGAGGAGAGAAGAACAGCAAAGAATAACCTTGTTAAAATTGATCCTTTAAATCAAGTAATTAAAAACTATCCAATAGAATGAAAGTTTTAAGCTAATATGATCGTCTCAATAATTGGTCAAGGGTACGTGGGTCAAAGCCTTGCAGTAGCTGCTGCTTCCGCTGGGCATAAGGTTATTGGACTTGATTTAAATTTAGATCTAATAAGAGATTTAAAAAATGGCGATTCTTTTGTACCTGGTATTGACAAAAAATTGTTGTTGAAACTAATGAGTAAAGAGTTATACCTTCCTACGAATAATTTTGATCTTCTAGCAGAAACTAGTGTTATTGTGATCGCGGTTCCAACACCCATCGATGGGAATCGGCAACCTGATTTAAGGGCTTTGCTTGAAGCTTGCAAATCTATAAACAGAGTTGTGGCTGAACCAACATTAGTTATTAGTGAGAGTACATCTTTTCCAGGCACCTTAAGAAATATAATTAAAAATTCTGTTGAAAAAGATAGCAGGACCTCATTTTTGTTTGCAATTTCACCCGAAAGAGTAGATCCCGGCAATAAAGAATGGAAAATAGAAAATACTCCAAGAGTAATATCGGGGCTAACGGAGCAAGCAACTAAATTAGCAATTGAATTCTATGAAAGTTTCTGTTCCAACATTATTAAAGTTTCTAGTCCTGAAATTGCCGAAGCTGCTAAACTACTTGAAAACACTTTTAGGCAAGTAAATATTGCTTTAGTTAATGAATTTTCTGAGATTATGAACAAGTTGGGTATCAGTGCCAATGAGGTGGTAAATGCCGCTAGTTCAAAACCATTTGGCTTTATGAAGTTCTTGCCTAGTATTGGAGTCGGCGGCCACTGTATTCCAGTTGACCCCGAGTACCTTACTTATTTTGCAAAAAGTCTCGGCGTAAATTCCAAATTAACTGACACAGCAAATACATTAAATATAAATAGACCGAGACAAGTTGGATATAAAATAAAAGATTATTTAGGTACAGAACTTCTTGGGTTGCAAATCCAAATAGTTGGAATTGCATACAAGACAGGAGTTTCAGATATGCGTGAGTCACCAGCTATTGAATTAATTTCAACTCTCAGAGAGTTTGGGGCAAAGGTAAAATGGCACGATCCAATTGTTCGTAATTGGAGAGGTGAAGTCAGTATGCCGCTTGATCCTGATGTAGATTTGGGTCTGATTGTAACCCCACATGATGAAATCGATTTCAGTGTATGGTTAAGGCCTGGTACCAAAGTGCTAGACCTGTCGATTAGTTCAAAAGACTTAGGTTGGCCAAAGATTCTTTAATGTATAGAACCTGCAATATCTTTTATTATCTCCTTTAAGGTGGTCTTAGGCTCCCAATTTATTAACTTTTTAATTCGAGTTAAATCAGGGACTCGTCTTTGCATATCCTCAAATTCTTCTCCATAAATTTCATTATACGGGTAAAAAACTAATTTTGACTTTGAAGCTAATACGTCTATTACTAGATCTGCTAATTTTTTAATAGATATTTCTTCAGTACCACCAATATTAAACACTTTACCAAATGCGCTAGAGTTGTCTGTAAGTTTTATAATTGCGTCAACTACATCTAATACGTGACAAAACACACGTTTTTGGTTTCCATCACCATGTATCTCTATTGATTTTTCACTCAAAGCTGATTCTATAAATCGCGGTAAAACCATGCCGTATGATCCTGACTGCCTCGGACCAACCACATTAAAAAATCTAACAGTTATCAATTTTAGATCCTTACTTAGAAACAATGCATGAGCCATAGCCTCTTCAAGAGCTTTTGCATCTGCGTAACTCCAACGAAGTTTTTGTGGTGCCCCCATAATCCGATCATCTGACTCAGAGAGTGGCTGCTTAGGATTCTTACCATAAATTTCTGAGGTACTTGCAATAACTATTTTCTTATCAAACCTTGCGCATGCATTAAGAACTGTCTCAGACCCAACAAAATTAGTTGACATGGATTCAATGGGATTATCAAGTATAGTTTTAACACCTACTGCAGCTGCCATATGAAGGACAAGGTCTGAGTTTGACACCAAGGATTCCACTAATTGCTTGTCCTTAATATCGCCTTCAATAATTTTTATAATTCTATTAAGGTGAGCAACGTTTTTTTTCGAGCCCGTGCTGATATTGTCGAGAATAGTGACTTCGTCGCCTCGGCTCACAAAAGCATCACATAAATGAGAGCCAATAAATCCTGCCCCGCCTGTGATAAATACGCGCATTTGTGTAGTCTAGTCTAAAGCTGAATGAGTCGTAAATCGTAATAATTGTCTGAGTTAAATTATTTCAAAATCTCTTATAAGGTGTCCCAATGACCGCTATCGGAAGATTTTCTTCCGCACATTTTTTAACTGAGGAGAAAATACTTACGCTACCCTACCTAGATGTTTCGGGTGCTTTAGAAATTGGCGAAATAGCTAAATCGCTGGGACAGGTGAGAAACTTACCAATAGCGTTAGAGGTAAGGCTTTTAGATTGGATTATCTACCACGCCTCCCTTCCTGGTTCAAAGAGTGAGAATCAATGGTGGATAGATCGTAAGGCAAGGGTTGTGATGCTTAAGCACCACTCAACCCTGTATGAGAGAGTAAGCGCTGAAGAGCGTGGAGTAGATTGGCATAAAGAGAATAATGTTGAAGATGAAACCCATGCAATTCATGGCGGCGGCCTACCTTTAATCACAAAAGGCGAAGGCTTTGTTGGTATTTTATTAATTAGTGGATTACCGCAAGTAGAGGATCACTTACTTGGAGTTGAGGTACTAACTGAATTTCTTGCTCGTAAAGGTGAGCTTCTTTGAGCAATCAGGTTTGGGTTTGTGGTGAGGTATTAATTGATTTAATTCCAGATGGCACAGAGCGTAAGGCTGTTGTTGGTGGTGGTCCGGCAAATACTGCAAAGGCATTATCAAAGCTTGGAATCACAACACAATTCATTGATGGTATATCAACTGATAAGTATGGTCAGATGGCGCTTGGTGAGTTAGAAAAAGATGGCGTATTACTAGATTTTGTTAAGTTCTCAGATAAGCCAACCTGCCTTGCAATTGTTTCTTTAAATTCAAAGGGAGGGGCCACATATGAGTTTGTAATTGATGACACCGCAACCTTTGATTTTTCACACTCTTGGCTACCTGATGCTGCTGATAAAAAGCCATCTCTTCTTCACATTGGCACGCTAGTCACAGCAATTGAGCCTGCAGCATCAGTTCTATTTGAATGGGCAAAGAAGGTTGCACTAGTTGCGCCAATTGTCTTTGATCCAAATATAAGACCTGCTGTAATGAGTGATAGAAATGAGTATGTGAAGCAGGTTGAGCGGTGGGTATCAATTTCTAATGCAGTTAAAGTTAGTGATGATGATATTTACTGGCTATATCCAGGAGAAGATCTAGATAAGGTAACAAAGAGATGGCTTGGCATGGGGCCTGAGCTAATAGTGGTTACATTCGGTGATAAAGGATTAGCAGGATATAGAGAAAATTCTAAGATAAGTGTTGATGCAAAGAAGGTAGTTGTTGCAGATACTGTTGGAGCTGGTGACACAGTAGGGGCAATTTTAGTTGAGGCAATTATTGAAGATGGCTTAGATAAGTTAACTAATGAGCGTCTTTTTTTGATGTTAGATAGAGCAGCAAGAGCTGCTGCAATTACCGTCTCAAGATCAGGCGCACTACCTCCTAGTAGAGATGAGATTTAACTAGATGCTTAATATTGATGGAGATCAAATATCAATTGGAATTGATCTAGATCAAGGAGCACGTCTTACCTCTGTTCAGTGGCGGGATATGCAGTTTGCAGTGCCCTTTAGAGGACAGAACTACACCTGGGGCTGGTTTTCTATGGTTCCATTTGCTGGACGTATTAGAGATGGAATTATTAAGGATTTAAAGGGTCATGAGTATCAACTACCAAATAACTTTGATCCACCACATGCTTTAATTGGATTTGGCGCAACATCTTCTTGGGAGGATATTGGAAATGGCGCGCAGTACTTAGAGCTACCTGAGCCTTTTAATGGTGCTTCCGTTACCCAACGATATGAAATATTAGATAACGCTATTAGATGGTCATTAGATTATGAATCAGCAGGGTGTGAGCTGCCAGTGACATTAGGTTTTCATCCATGGTTTGCTCGCGATATTGGTAAGGGAGATGCTGCTGAGATTGTTTTTAATGCAAAGAAAATGTTTAAAAGAGGCGATGATTACTTACCAACTGGTGAGTTAATTACCCCAACGCAGCCGCCCTGGGATGACACATTTACTGATGTGATTGGCATACCTGAGATCATTTGGCCAGGAGCTGCCCGGATAACAATGGAGTTTGATTCACCTTACTTCATGCTTTATTCACAGGACGATGAAGGTATTTGCTTTGAACCAGTTACAGCTCCACCTGATGCCCAAAACCTTGGAATACAAGGTGATACATATATTGAAACTTTAATTACTTTTAGTGAAGATCATTAAATTTAATTAGCTTTTTAATCTATATAAAATATCTTTACTAGATAGCTTAAACCCTAACGTGTCATAGAGATTTAAGGCTGCTTTGTTATTAAAATCAACATATAACATTGCATCCTTTAATCCTTGATACTTTAAGTAATTAAGTGCGGTAATAGTTAACGCCTTACCAATGCCAATGCCTGCATAGGCAGGATCTACTGCGGTTATGTAAATCTCACCAATTGCTGGGTGAGCATGTGATACTTCACCGTCATGATTATGTGAGTGCTCGCCATGAACTTTTGTCCAGGTAGAGGCAATTACTTGCTTATTTTTTTCAACAATAAAAAAGCCCTTTTCATCAAACCACTCCTCACTTAACCTATGATTTAGATCAGATAACTGCCAGCCACCCTGCTCTGGGTGATCTTTAAATACTTTATTGTTTAATTCAAGCCAATCATCACTATCTATTCCAGGCAGAAAGCTTCTGATGATTATTTCTTTATCAATGGCAGGTAGCGGCTGGATATCTGTTAGTGACTTATTCATTTGAAGCACTGTTCTAATCTTTTCAAAGTTAAATGAAGCGGCAAGGTTATGAGCCACTTCTTGTTCACCATGAACCCAAAGTCTTAATGATTTGCCACAGATTTTAATTGCTTCACTTAGTAGCGCTTTTCCAACGCCTGCGCCTCTATGATCCGGATCAACTACTAATTCAACACAGGGACCAGCTACTAAATCTGTTTGATCAAGGTGGGCGTAGCCGATAACTTGGCTATCTTTTTCAACTAGTAAATGTGAATCTGCTTTGTCCCCACCATAGCGAAGGTGAAGCAGGATGTGCTCT
>Ga0164295_10005302_pt1 | contig 10185 bp, 10 predicted proteins | sample GEODES006metaG_FD_111798 | JGI IMG/M metagenome (GOLD analysis project Ga0164295, IMG submission 111798) | Oligotrophic lake water microbial communities from Sparkling Lake, Wisconsin, USA - GEODES006 metaG | ecosystem: Environmental > Aquatic > Freshwater > Lake | place: USA: Sparkling Lake... | reverse complement strand
GATCATTTTTTTATTTAGTTTTATATATTATATTTTTGTCGAGATAAGAAGAAATATTCTTTCTTCTTATCTTGATTATAATTATAGGAGATCTTTTAAGTTATGATTATTTTACAATTTTTAGTAATTTTGGGTTGTCTTTTACTTGGCACACGATACGGAGGCATAGGCCTTGGGGTTATCAGTGGCATAGGATTATTTATTTTAACTTTTATTTTTGGATTACAACCTGGAAATCCACCTGTAGGAGTAATTCTAACAATTATGTCCGTAATCGCATGCGCATCCATTCTTCAAACCGCTAAAGGTTTAAATGTCATGATGTATTACGCAGAAAAATTATTACGTAAAAAACCAAATTACATAACTATTTTAGCACCCATTACAACTTGGACATTAACTGTTTTGTGTGGAACTGGACATGTCGTTTATACTATGTTTCCCATTATTTATGATATAGCAATTAAAAAAAATATCCGTCCAGAACGTCCTATGGCTGTTGCATCAATCGCATCTCAATTAGGAGTATGCGCCTCTCCTATGTCTGTTGCCGTTGTTTCCTTAGTATCTATTCTTGCTCATGCGCATGGAATTGGAAATGCAATTAGCTTGATAGATGTTTTAAAAGTTGCGATGCCAGCTTCTTTCGCTGGTATGATTTTAGCAGCACTTTGGAGCCTACGCCGTGGCAAAAATTTAAAAGATGATAAAGAGTTTCAAGAAAAAATAAAAGATCCAAATCAACGTAACTACATTTATGGTGACATGGAAAATTCATTGCAAAATAAAAAATTAACAAAAGAATCTTATCGTTCTTTATTTATCTTTTTTGCGACCATAGCTGTTGTTATTTTATTTGGATCATTTGAAAGTCTTAGACCACATTATATTGATAATGGAAAAACTGTTTCTTTATCAATGAATCTCATCATCCAAATTTTTATGCTTTTATCTGGTGCATGTATATTGATATTTTGTAAAGTAACTCCAAGAGAAGTTTCGGAAAGTGCTATTTTTAAAGCTGGAATGACAGCAATTATAAGTGTCTTTGGTGTAGCTTGGATGGCAGATACTTTTTTTCAATTTCACTTTGAATTTATAAAATCTTCCTTAGAGCATATCGTAACATCTAAACCGTGGACTTATGCCATAATTCTTGCTCTTGTTTCTTCTTTAGTAAACAGCCAAGCTGCCGCCATTGCTGCCATTGCTCCTATGGGTCTTGCTTTAGGTCTTGATCCAAAAATAATTGTAGCTTTTCTACCTGCTGCCTATTGTTACTTTTTATTACCTATATACCCAAGCGATTTAGCATGTATTGGCTTTGATAGATCAGGAACGACACATATTGGAAAATTTATAATAAATCATAGTTTTATCATCCCAGGACTAATCGCTATAACCACAAGTTGTATAGTTGGCTATCTGTTAGCACAAATTGCTTTTTAATATAGCGAATTTAATTCATTTATTTAACCCCATTCATTACAAAAAGATTAAGAAAAAAATTATTGGTAACATATTTAATTTATTTAAATTAACTTAAAATAAAGCAAAAACACAACTATATTGAATTTGACAAAACATTTTTTTTAAATTAATTAAATTGTAAATTACAAAAAATTCTTTTGTAATTTTTATCAATTATTTACTCAAAAATAAAAACAAAATAAAAGGAGTTACTGTGATAAGTAAAAAAATTTTAATTGCAACTTTAGGATTATCCACGATCGCTCTATATAGCTGCGGTGGGAAAAATAATAATAAAGCTCCAGTAGCAGCAACATCCGAAAAAACAAAAAAAGAAGAAAAATTAATTAAAGTGAATTTCTTTACTGTAACAACTAATACAATTACAGATACAGCACTTACCTCAGCAGAAATATTAGTAAATTGTGGAAATGGTGACACACCTTATACTTTAAACTCCGCAAATCATAATATAAGTGTTTTATCAGGTAAAGTATGTACTTTAAAAATTTCTGCAATCAATAATTATAGAGTAGCAGATGCTAACAAACCACTAGTACTTACTTTAAAGGAAGACGGAAATATAGACTTAAATTCTGATGCTACAAAATTTACTGATGGTTCAGATACTTTTTATTTAAATGGTAAAAAAGTAGGGGATAAAATTACGATATTAGTAGCTAATCAAGTAGATTTATTAAAGGAAGCCCTTACAAAAATTGATTCTGTTACAACAGCACAACAACCTTCAAAACACAATGTTTCAGTAAACAAATTTGACCTTACACAACAAACCTATTCTGCAGTTAAATTATCAGGAACTTATGATGTAGAAAGAATATTTGGATCTATAAAACATAAAATTGTAAGAACTAATATAACATTAAGTAATTTACCTTCTACACCAAGTGATTGTAAAATTGCTTCAGGCACAACAGCTGTTGATGAAAATGATGCTTCTCTCTCAAACTGTGCTATAAATTCAGTTAATTCTCCAGAAGCTTATACAATGTTCATTAAACAAAGTGATGGTAGTTTTACAAAACATTCTATATCTGCAATACTTGTTCCTGCAGATATAGATTTAACTACTTCAGCACCAGTAAGAGCGGAAAAAGACTTATTACAAGGTTACTTTGACTCAGTAAGTAAACACCTAAAAAGTTTAATTTCTCTTGAAGATGCGAAAATTAATGTTGCAAAAGCAAACTACGATTTAGCAACGGATACTGATTCATTTAAAAATCTCATTAACGATGAAGTAGCTAAAATTGATACTGAAGCAAGTAATGCTATTCCAAATAATGCTAATTTAGTAAATATAAGAAGCGTACTAACTTCTAATACAAAAATAACAACAGCTACAAGCACTGATGCTGATGTTAAAACTTATGTTGATGCTCTCTTAGAAAAACTTACTTTATTAGATAATCTTGCAGCTAAATCTGAAGAATACAAGAATAGAAATTTAGCTTTATAATAAATTTTATAAGACAAATATTTCTCTGAAAAAAGTAGTTTATTAAAATAAACTACTTTTTTTTTATTTTAAATCTATGAAAACAGCACGTATTCTTAAAATCGAAGAAATAGAATAAAAATTTAAAACCTATTATTTAAATAAGCTACCTCAGCCGCTTTTAATTCGGTAAAATTTCTTACCTCACCGTTACTTAAAACAACTTGAAAAAGATATTCCATTCGAACTTCACGATAATCATCTTTGGTATAAATAAATTTTTTTGCTTGATTATTTTTATTTTCTTGTTTTAATATGGATGTAAAACCCATCAATTCATTATTAAAAACAATTACATAAATGCATTCATTAGCAGAACAATAAAACTCTGTTGTGTTACTTTTATCATGCTGAAAATTGGTATAAATTGTTTTATATATCAATTGAAAATCATTTTTATCAAAATTTATAGCACCATGGGCGTGAGTTGAAAAAAAGAAAGAGGACAAAATAAATATTCTACTTAGAAAATTCATAAAATAAATCCTTTTATAATTATAAATTTCGTATTTGGAACAGAAAAGAAATAAAATGAATGAAACAAAAAAACTTCAGTCAAAAAATGATAAATAAGCATCAATTTTAGAGCAAATAGAACTTGGGCCTAAGCCAAAACGAATATATGGAATATCTTGTTTCGAAATATATTTTGGTTTGACGCCAGAATGTTCCTCGGCAAGGCGAAAGATAGCATCTAAATTATTTAAATTCAATAACTTAGCCAAAAAAAACGGGGCGTCTGATCGAAACACATGGATATTTTTTCGTTTTATTTGAGAGACTTGATAAGCGTATGAAAGCATTTCATCTCTATTTTTTTGATACCAAGAAATATTTTCTAAAGCATATTTGCAAGCTGTAATACTATTTTTTTGCATACCTAAATTTAGATGAAAAGCACTTGGCAAATTACCTATAGCAAAGCCCATCCGCAAGCCTGGCATACCAAAAAATTTAGAAAAGCTTCCAATCATAATTACATTTTTATATTTATATAAATCAGAAAAAGTATTTGAAAATAAAGGGGCGTATACCATATCTAATAAAAACATATGTTCAGAGAATTCTTCAATCAATGGAATTAACTTAACTAAATCGACAGAATGTCCTGTAGGATTATTTGGCGAAGTTAATAAAACAAGAGATTTCGGAAATTTTTTTAATTGATTTTTTAAAATTTCATAGTTTAAATAATAACTATCATTACAAAAATTGCTTTGAAACTTATGAATTTGGTAACTGAGCCCTTCTGCTATAAGTAAGTAGTTTGTCCAAGAAAAGTCTTCTAAAATAAGAGAATGATAACTATTTTTTAACCAAGACAAAGATTTCACTAAAATATCTTCTGCGCCATGCCCCATAGTAATTTGTTGTTTATTATCAACCTGAAGCTTTTCACATAACAACTGTCTTAAATTTTGTTGATCTTGATAAGAGGCATATTTTGACAGATCCCATTCTGAAAATGAGGAAAATACATTCTTTACTTGGGGATGATGAGAAAAAAAATATTCATTCCTGTCCAAACTAAGAAGCGGTGATGACAACTCGAAATCCCTCTTTCTTTTTAAAAAATATTTACTCACTAGCCAAAACCTAAGGCTTAAGTTAAATTTCTAACATAACTTTTTATCACTCACAAAGAAGCTCGTCTTCTTTTTCATATTTGAAAAAAGGTAACAATATATGCTTGAAATAAAAAAACAAGTTATCAGTAAAATAATCAAACAATTATGGATTAACTATAAAAACAAAGTTGGTCAAGTAAAAGTTATTGAGGATGCCATTCGAAACCAAGGCGATGATTGGAGTGAAGATCATATTGCTTTCCGCACTCTTCCAGGAATTCACTGTGATTTAAATATCTTAAAAGAAGTATTTGAACTATTAGGATATACTAAAAAAGATGACTACGAATTCAAAGAAAAAAAACTAAAAGCAATTTCATTAATACCTCCTATTGAAGCAGAAGCACATAGCACTAAAATATTTCCAAAAGTATTTATAAGCGTTTTAGAGTTAGATACTTTTTCAGAAAAATTTAAATCCTGCGTTACAAAATACACTTCCGATATTGTTGCTTCTCCCTTAAATAAATTTAAACAAGAAATTGAAAGCTTAAAATCAAATCCTGAAAAAATAGAAGATGTTGCTAATTCCATTTCCTTATTTTTAAGTTACGGTGCATCCTGGAGAACTCCTACATTTGAAGACTATGAACTTCTTAGAAAAGAAAGTGAATACGCTGCTTGGACTCTCGTTTATGGAAATACTCCAAATCATTTTACTGTGAGTGTTCACTTAATGAAAAACTTTAAATCATTAAAAGAGTTTAACCATTTTATTCAAGAGAAATTAAAAATTTCACTAAATAAATCTGGTGGCGATTTTATTAAAGGAACACCTTCTGTAAAGTTAGAGCAAAGTGCTACATTAGCAGAAGAATGTATTGTTCCTTTTCAAGATGGATTTAAAAAAATTCCTTATGCCTTTGTCGAATTTGCCTTTCGTTTTCCATTAGAAGGAAAGTCAAATAATGGACTTTGGGATAGTTATTACCAAGGATTTGTAACAGACAATGCAGATAAAATTTTTGAATCTACAAATATCCGAAATTAAAGTTTAGTAGAAATAAACTCAACATTACCAAGTTTATCATAAATTGTACTTGTTTTATGAATGTTAAGATTATTTCTTCTTTTAAGATTTGTGTTTAATCTTTTTTCTAATTTATCAGACAAATAAACAACAAATTCTTCACTACAAAAACTTCCTCTATTTGTTTTATATCCTATCCATTTTGCAAATGATTTATAAGCAATTTCTGTATTATAATAACTTTCAATTTCACGAAATGATTTACGAAGAACAAATTTAATTTGTTCTTTATTTATTTTTTTAAGTGAGTCTATCATTTGAAGGAATTCACCTTTGCTATTTTTATAGAAGCCATATTGTTTAAAATCGGCAAAATGATTCGTAGGTTTTCCAAAAGATTGAATCCCACTCCAAGGTGTTTTATTGTAGTCCATATTATCTTGTAATTGGGCAAAACTCCATCCATGATCTATTTTAACAAATTCAATAGAATCATTTATTTTTGCAATTCCTAAATTAGAAATGTGTGTGTCATAATCGCCAAGCCAAAGACTGACAGCTAATATTTTACCTAAGTTTGAAGCGTAATTATATTTAACAAATTCTTTTGATTTATCGGAATAAAATGGCAATAAAAATGTTGGTCTTTTTTTAAAATGCATTAGCTTATAAACTTCATTAAAATTTTCAAAAAAAATAGAGCCAACATATACTTCAGTATGTAAATCTTTTTTAATAAATAATTTTGTATTTGTTTCGTTATTATATTTAGCTAAAATAACTTGCGAAGCATAACCAGGAATTACCAAATGATATAATTTAGCTGCTAAAAATTCACTAATCGTTTCTCCATCATTACGACCTTGTTTAAATAAAACGGTATAATTTTCGGAAAAAGATTTATATTCATAGACACCACCCAAATTTGCTTTAGAAACTTGGCCTCCAATTTTTTCACCTTTTTTACGATAATTTATAATATATGATTTGGAAAAATTGTATGATTCATATATATTATTATTGTTCATAATTCCTCCTTCATAAGAAAAAATAAATTGCTTTTATTAATTACACTTTTCTAATTAGGATTTGATTAAAAAATGATTAAAATACAAATGATCATTAGGTATTTGGCTAATTTAAGCACTAAATATGAATAAATAGTGCAAAGTTAGAGATATTAAGTTTGAATTTCTACGGCTTGAACTTTGGGAAGCGAAATTGAAGTAAAAAACCTAGCAATACTTTCAAATTGCTCTGGGGAGTCTGTACAAAGAACATGTTTTTCCCCATTACACAAATGATCTTTTAAGTTTGAATTCGATAAAAATTCTGTAACATAATTCACAATAGGTAAAGAAGATTCTACCAAATATATAGGGTCTTCTGTATTTTTGGTACCAACTTTTAAGACCCAATCTCCATCAATTGTTTTATAAATTACAGATTTTCCAAGCCTTCTTTCAATGGATTGAGCAATAGAGGAAGCAAGACGCGGATAATGTGTACAAGCTAACATAACTACTTTTGTATCCTCTGGAATGTCCCATAAATACATATCACAAGCCGCATCTACCATAGGACCTTGAGAAATACCCTCTTCAACCAAAGGAACAAAAAGAGGACAGGCTCTTGCCCAAACTTTTTCAACACCATGAAGGGAAAGCTCTTCATTAAAACGTTTACTTTTAACCGTAAAATTAGTTCCCAAAACAGCTACAGTTCTTGTTTTATCAAATAAAATATCAGAAACAAAAAGACAAAAACCTTCTACAATACCTATAATTGGTAATTTAAAAAGTTGTTGTAATTGTTTTGCGGCTACACTTGAAGCGGTTCCACAAGCTATAACCAATAATTCAGCATTTCGACTAGCTAAGTATAAGGCCGCTTCAGAAGCGTATCTTGTAATGGTATCTTGGCTTTTATTGCCATAGGGGCATCGTGCATTATCACCAAGATACTGGGTATTTAAATCGGGAAATCGTTTTAAAACATTTTCCCAAACAGTTAACCCCCCTTGGCTTGAATCAAAAAAAGCAATATTTGGGAGTATATTATTTTTCATATTTTTATAAGATTTCCAAAGATTTTTTCAACTCTTTGAGACGCTTCAAATCCAAATATAAGATGTTCTCTTTTACGTGAGGCAACTTTTAATTCCTCATTACTCATCTTATTTGACTTTACATGATTCAATGTTTCTTCATTTATTAAATTCACAAGACCCGCATTCCATCCCGCATTTCTTGCCGCAATTACATTTAAAGGAGTATCGTCTATAAAATAAATATCATTTGTATTTAAAGTACCATTAAATTTACTTAAAATAAAACTTTGTGCTTCTAAAAATGCCAGTTCATAAATTTTTGGATTTGGTTTTTCGTACCCAATATCTTGGCTAAATATGGTAACATCAAAAAGCTCGCGAACAGGAACCCTTTTTTCAATCATCACTTCATGCCAAGTAGTTGCATTACTAAGCACACCAATTCCAAAATTATTTCTGCGTAATTTTTTGGCTAATTCTACTACATTTTGTCTTACCGCCCCGACAACTAAGCTATCAGCCCTTTTAATATCATGAATAGACAAAGAAAAATTTTTGTCTTCTATTTTTGCTGATTTTTTTAATGCCCTAATAAAGGAAATAGCATAGTCATATGCGCCCATTTTTCCTGTGCACCAATTTTCAAGAACAGCTTCTTCTTTCAGAAGGGAATAGGTTTCTTGATGATTTTTAAAGCTATTTTCTGGTAATAACTTTTCAAATTCACAGATATAGGCATCCCAATCTAGATCCAATAAGACACTGCCAATATCAAAAAACACAAAACCAGAGTAACCATTTGTTTTTAAACATTTTTTTTGATTTGAATCACTAAAAATGATATCTAATTGATTGATATCTTCCATTGAAATTTCAGGCCAATACATTTTCACTCCTCAAGGGTCACAAATGGTTCCCGATAACCTAGCTAAGGAATAAGGACTACTTTGATAGAAAGAACATTATGCCAGTTGTGAAAAATCTCAACAACCTGAATCAGGAAAACAAAGCCACAAAAATCCATCTTCTTTTATTAGAAGAACATTCATTTGTTGCCAGTTTAGAAGCATCTTCTTTAACAAAAGCAGGATTTCAAGTAACACTAGCAAATAGTTTAGATGAAATGAATAAATCTTTAATTCATGAAAAAATAGATATTGTGATTATGGATTATTTTTTTCAAAGAGGAAAAGCAGTCAAAGAAATCAAAAATGCGAAATTAAAAAGTTTAAATAAAAATGTTCGTTTTGTTATTTCAAGTGTTCAAAATACTCAAGAAGTAAAAGATATTTCAAATACCTATCACGGAGATCTTTTTTTAGTAAAGCCAATAGCCAGACAATCTATGATTCAAGAATTGAAAAAACTAGCAAAACAAGATTTCAGAAAAAGCGTTAGAATAAAGTGTAATATTCCCTTTACAATTTTTTTTAAAAACAATATATTTCAAACTTTTGCTATTGATATTTCAAGTGAAGGCTCGCATTTATTAGATAAAGAAAACAAATTAAATGCTTACGTAGGAATGGAACTTAACATCGAATTTATGCTTCCCAAAACTCCTGAACTTATTAAAGCAAAAGGAATTATTGTTAGAATTACCGAAGAAGGATTTGGCCTAAAATTTAACAATATTTCTAAGTCAGATAAATATAAAATTGAAGACTATATTTCAAAAAACAGTCTAGAAGTTAAATCTATTCATTATTATTTATAGTATGTCAATTTTATATTATTTGTTTTTGAATTTAATTTATTTATTATTAATACAAAGTAACTTTTTAATTAGGAAAATTAAAAATGAAAAGAATTACTTTAATTTTATTTTTTCTATTAATTTTAAAAATAAACACAATTAAAGCTTTTGGAAATTCGAATGAAATAAATTGCAATAAAAAATTTAAAATATCTTTGTATGATTTTGGATTATTTTATTCAAAGGAAACAAATTCTGGTATAGATAAAGATATTGCATTAGAACTTGAAAAAAGAAGCAAATGTTCTTTTGATTTCATAATAAATTCTCCAAGAATACAAGCTTTAAAACTTTTGGAGACTGGAGATATTGATATAAGCATGTCCTCTATTGAAACCCCAGAAAGAGATGAATATGCTTATTTTTATCACTATCAACAATCAAAAAATTATATTATTATTCGTAAAAATATTCATGCTAAAAATTGGGATGATTTTATTTCAGATCCAAATTTAAAATTTGGAATTGTGAAAGGATACAGACATGGTGTATCCGATGAAAAAATCATTTATTTAAAAAAACAAAATAGAGTAATAGAATATTTAGATCCTTTCAAACTATATAAAGGATTAAAAAAGAATGAAATACAAGCCGTTTTAGGACTGGTTCCTGTCTATAAATTCTATCTAATGAAAGAAAAAGGGCTAGAGAATTTGGTTAAAGAATTTGACTCGACTTCCCAGGATTTTTAATTATGGATTTATAAAATTTTGTGAAAAAATCAATTGGATTGATTGTTTAAAATACAAAACTAATTTGTTACTCTAGTAATTATCAACTTCTAGAGACTTT
>Ga0164295_10005300_pt1 | contig 10186 bp, 9 predicted proteins | sample GEODES006metaG_FD_111798 | JGI IMG/M metagenome (GOLD analysis project Ga0164295, IMG submission 111798) | Oligotrophic lake water microbial communities from Sparkling Lake, Wisconsin, USA - GEODES006 metaG | ecosystem: Environmental > Aquatic > Freshwater > Lake | place: USA: Sparkling Lake... | reverse complement strand
TTTGTGGGAACGATTTCAAAAAACGTGTTTGTTTTGTGTCATCCAAAATTCTCATTTTTTAGGCCCTGTCGACACGATCCGTATTTCCCACAATTTTTTGTGGGAACGATTTCAAAAAACGTGGGACTCGTTCATCGTAAAAAATATGTCTTTGGTAAACCTACTTTGATACACGTGATCCAAACAGATATGTAATTGTAATCTTTGAATGTTTGTTTTCAGAAAGGATGTTTATTTAAGATTTTTAAAAATTTGCTCCATTTTATAAATACTTGAACAATAAAACATATTAAAATAAAATAAAATTTAAAAATATAAAATGGAACTTTTTGAAGCCATTAAACAAGAAAAAATAGACCTCGTAAAAGATCTCGTTGAAAATGGAGCAGATCTTAATGCTATCGATAACGATGATAGTACACCTCTTGTAGTTGCTTGTACTAATGGTTATTTACCAATTGTAAAATACCTCGTTGAAAATGGAGCAGATGTTAATGCGCGTAATTATAATGATAGTACACCACTTCATCTTGTAATTAATAATTTAGAACTTGTTAAAATTATGGTAGAACATGGAGCAGATGTTAATGCGCGTAATTATAATGATAGTACACCACTTCATTTTGCATGTGATAGTGATAATTTACTAATTGTAAAATACCTCGTTCAACATGGAGCAAATGTTAATGTACGCAATTATAATGATAGTACACCACTTGTAGTTGCTTGTAGTAAGGGTTATTTACGAATTGTAAAATATCTCGTTGAAAATGGAGCAGATGTTAATGCGCGCAATTATCATGATGAAACACCGTTTAACCTTGCTTATAATAATGATAATTTACGAATTATGAAATATCTAGTTGAAAACGGAGTTGATTTTAACGCTGTCGATAATGATGGTGAAACACCTATTACTCTTATTATTAATAAAATAGAACATGAAGTAAATGAACAAAAAAAAGAAGAATTAATGAAAATATTAGAAATTTTAAAAAAGCAACGAGGAACTAAAAATTGGAACATGTCGGTTCTCAAAGCAAAAGAAACAGCTCGAAAAATAAGAAAACTCGAAACATTTCTAAATGAAGTTCCAGGTTTTCCACCTAACGTCGGTGAAAAAATTGCTAAATTAACATTGAATCAATTTGGAAAAAGTTCCAAACTTCGTTTAATTGAACTGGAAATTAACTATCTAAATACACTTAGATCGAAGAACTGAGTTATCGCATGAATTTATGGAAGGACATTCATAAAATATATAATGGTCTTGATGTTAATTTATTTTAAACCCATTTGGGGGGCCGCCCGACGAGCGAAGCGAGGAGTATCAATTATGCGAGCGCACGTGGGGATAAAATAGATTAAGATCGTAATTTTGTGGGAAAATCAAAGTAGTGTGTTGACACAATTAAAAATAATTGAGTTCAAACTCTATAAATAAAAAAAAAAGTTAATTAAATATGGAGATATCCCTCAATAGAAAAAAATATCCCGATAATGGATTTTTTAAAATTAAACACCATGAACAATACTTTAATTTAAAAATATATCCAATGTTAAATGAACTCGAAAGGGAAGCTGGACTTCTTAGCGAATTTGCAGAAGCTTACCTAGAGGAAGGTATAATTTCAAGTTACATCATTTATGGAAATGAATCCCATGAAAATTTACTTTTTCTCAAAGACAATTTACTCAATTTTGGTGAAAATGGTCTTATTATTATGGGATATGCACAAGAATTCACTAAAAATATAAATTGCGATATACTCCTCGCAGAAGAAAATGTATATTATGATAACTCATTCTTTAAAAAAATAAAAGTTGAAACACTAAACAAAGTTCTTTATCTAAGTGCACAATCATACAAAGATTTTAATCAACACTTTTGGTATTACAATGACCCAAATGGTTCTTTTGTTTATGATAACCTTATTTGTTACACTATGATTATAAAAAATGGTGGACCACTACTGGAACAAGTACTAACTGAAAACTTAGATTCATTTGACCGTTGGTGTATTCTTGATACAGGGTCTACAGATGGAACTCAAGAAACAATTCGTCGTGTTCTCAAAAATAAAAAAGGAAAGCTATACGAAGAACCATTTGTTGACTTTAAAGTTTCAAGAAATCGTTGCCTCGAACTCGCTGGAAGAACATGTAAGTTTACCCTTATGCTTGACGATACATATGCGATGAGAGGTAATATCAAATCATTTTTAAATGAAGTAAGAGGTGACCAGTTTTCTGATACATTTAGTTTAATGATTCAATCAAATGATACTGAATATTATTCAAATAGAATTGTAAAAACTGCAACTCGATTAAGATATATCCATACAATCCATGAAGTTATTACCGATAAAAATAATATTAACGTAACTGTTCCAATCGACCAAGCATTTATTTTTGACCATCGTGCACAATATATGGAAGATAGAACTAATAATCGCAAACAATTTGACCTTCAATTACTTCTCAAAGAATTTGAAGATGACCCCAATGACCCCCGATCTCTTTATTACATTGCTCAAACATATGGATGTATGGGAGATGAAATCAATAAAGCAAAGTATTTTGAATTACGTGTTAACCATCATGTGCAGGGATATATTCAAGAAAAGATAGATGCCTGCTTTGAATTAGGAAGAACTTATAATTTTAAAGTTAATTGTGAAACAAAAGAACTTATCACAACTGATTACAAGCTTTCAACAACACAATGGAAACGATGTGAGGAACTTTATCTCCAGGCTTACAATCTTGACAAGAAACGACCCGATGGACTTTATTTTATCGGTATCCATTATTACCTTCAGGGTAATTACCAACTTGCATATACTTATTTTAAATTGGGATTTGAAGTTGGATATCCAATCGCAAGTCAATATTCCCTAAAACCAACACTCAGTTTCCATTTTCTTCCTAAATTTCTTACAGAAGTAAGTTATTTTATGGAAGACTACCAAACAGGTGCAAAAGCAGCTGAACTATTTTTAACAAGTTCAAAATACAATTCTCCACAAGGAAATTCATGGAATCTTGTAATGAATTGGTATAATATTCACAATAATATTCTTAAAATAGGACCAATTTCCAAAAATCCATCATCAAATCGTAAAATTATAGCACTTGTTACAGATGGTGGATGGGAACCATGGACTGGAAAAGATATTCTTACAAAAGGACTGGGTGGTTCAGAAACATGGATAGTAGAAACAGCACGATATCTCCAAAAACTTGGAAATTACGATGTTGTTGTGTTCTGTAAAACTAATCAATCTGAAATGTTTGAGGGTGTGGGATACAATCCAATTGGTTTTTTTCATAATTTTGTTGCAAACAATGTAATTGAATATTGTATTATTAGCCGTTTTACTGAATACATCCCAGTGGCTATTAAAGGACATGTAAAAAATATAGGAATAATATTCCATGACGTTCTTCAAAATGAAATGATTATTCCAAAAAGTGATAAACTTAAATGGGTATTTGGGCTTACAGATTGGCACGCAAACATGATAAAACAAACATTCCCACAATTCAAGGAAATAACTTACACTTCAAATTATGGAATAGACCAAACTCGTTTCAAAAGTTCTTTGAAGGTAAAAAATTCATTCATTTACAGTTCATTTCCAAATAGAGGTTTAGTTGTTTTACTCAAAATGTGGCCTCGAATTATTGAAGAATTTACAACAGCAACACTTAATATTTATTGCAATCTCGAACAAGAATGGGTTAACCAAGTTGCACCCGAAATTATGCGTGAAATTAAAGCCCTGTTAAAAGTAAATAAACGGGGAATCACGGTTCATGGATGGGTAAGTAAAGCTGAACTTGCAGAAGCATGGGGAAAAGCTGAATACTGGATGTATCCATGCACATTTGAAGAAACATTTTGTTTAACTGCAGTTGAAGCAGCCATAACAAAAACATGTGTAATAACAAATCATCTTGCTGCATTACAAGAAACAGTTGGAGACCGTGGGGTTATTGTAGATGGAAATCCATACACAGAAGATTGGCAAACAAGGTGTATTGAAAAACTATTTCATATTATAAAAAGTGAAAATTTTAAAAATACTCTTTTGGAAAAGAATTACCAATGGGCACTGGAACGTTCATGGAAATCGCAAACGGAAAAGTTTGCAAATATACTTGGTATTAATTCATTTACAAAACATTGGTATAAAATCAAAGAAATTAATGACTATCTTGTAAATTATACAAAAAAGTTTGAAACAGTCGTTGATATTGGAAGTGGAACATCACCATTCGAAGGAGCTACTGAAACAATTGACGCTTTTCACCCAGCAACCCATAAAATAAATATAGAAGAAGAACCACTTCCACTCCATTACGATTTTATTTATAGCAGACACCTTTTAGAAGATCTCTCAAAACCAAAGTTGATTCTTGAAGAAATAAAACTTAAAGCAAAAGAAGGATATATAGAAACACCAAGTCCATTTGCAGAATGTTGTAGAGGTATAGACCATGATACAGATTATACAAAAATAGGATATCATCACCACCATTCAATACTTTGGGTTGAAAATGATACACTTTGTATTTTACCAAAAATACAAGAATTTATGCAAGAAATAGAACAAACAGATATTAGAGAAAAACTGTTAGACCCATTTAAATGGAATACTTATTATATGTTTACAGAATTTAATTACAGGTTATTTGATACTCCAAAAACAAAAGAAGAATATCTCAAGATACTTAAAAATGCATTTACGATGGCAATGATAAACGCTAATTTTATGAAAAGTAATCCTTCAAAAAAAAATGAAAAACATGGAAACATTTTAAATTGGACCCATGATGTTCCTCCTGGAACAAAACAAACATTTGAAAAAGTATTAACACTTCTTCCATCAAAATCAAAGATACTCGAAATAGGTGTTTACACAGGAATTAGTATAACAGAAATACTCAAAAGAGTTTCCGAAAGTGTTGCAACAGTTATTGATTCATGGGAGGACTACTACGAACATGACAATTCAATTAAAGTTGATACACCATTTCTCAAGGCAAGTGAAGTAGAAAAAATGTTTTACGAAAATACAGTTTCCATAAAAGACCGAATTACCGTTCGAAAGGGAAAATCCAGTGATAAACTCCTTGAACTCTTAAAATTAAATGAAACATTCAATTTTATTTATGTCGATGCATCACATCGTTGCCTAGATGTTTATCTTGATGCAATGATTGCATGGAAACTTCTTAAGATAGGTGGTATAATTGCATTTGATGATTATCGATTTAATATGGGAGACATTCTCAATAGTCCATACAATGCAATTGAAGAATTTAAAAAGAAATACAGTGAAGACTTTATTTTAATTGCAGAAGACTACAGAGTGTACCTCAAAAAGATTAATTAAATAAAAAATCACCAACCGAATCTATTAATCTTAATTTAAGTTCATTATTGACAAATTTTTCCATTTTAATGTTTAATTACATTTAATTTGAAGAAATTTCAAATATAATATATCAATTAGAGGACGAAATGCACACAGTCCATGTATTTTAGAGGATAAATTGATGTTGGGGATTGTGAAAAATAATAAAATGAACCGCAAAATTTATAGTAATTTTATGCACTTTAATTGAAAAAAGTTTAAAGAAAAGTGGTAAAATAAAATAAATGATTTATCCATCAAAATTCCGAATGATTACTAAAAATTTAATGCTCAATCACCATAAACTTCCAAGTTGTAATAACTGTAAATACAGTTTAACACATAGAAAAGTGATTTATTGTAAACTTTTTAAATATATCTTTGTTCCACTAGATATGGAAAAAGATAAATTTAACTGGTATATTGATGCAAAAATTGCACGCGATGACGAAAAGTTGTGTGGAAGCTCGGGAAATTATTTCAAACAAAATTTAAATGAAAAAGATTAAGTAACACTAAACATTTGTTCACCAATTGAATAAATATCAAATGCATCAATTACAACACCTGGAATTAAAAGATTTCCATCCTGTTTTAACACACGTCTAAAATCTGGATGAGTATCTTTAAAAGATATTATTAAATCAAATGAATGTTTTTCAAAAGGTAAAAGATTGTTTGAAACAACAATGTCTACATTTTTTCCAGGTGAAGTATCAATACTTATTACTTCTGATGTAATAAATTTAAAATGATATTTTATAAGTTCAATTTCATCAATGTTTCCATAAACCAAAACAATACTTGATGGATAACAATATTCATTTGCAAATATCTGAACCATTTGTTCTATATTTATAAAATCCATTGGGTAAATTATACTATTTAATTTATTTTTTATCTTTATTTTGAATTATTTTTACAAATTTAAAATGTTTGTTTGATAATTTAATTTAATTGATTAAATTAAATTAATGAGTTACAAAATTTATATAAATTGTGCTTATAAAGGAAATTTAGGAGAATTTGGTGCAGGTGCTGTTATATTTAATACAGAAAATAACATAATAAAAGAAATTATCAAACGACTTGATATAACAACAGAAAATATTGCTCAATATATTTGTTTAAAGATAACATTGGAACGAGCAACTGAAATGGGTATTAAAAATGCCTATGTATTTATGGATTCTAATTTGGTTATTGAACAAATGAAAAAAAGTTGCAAAATTGAAAATGAAAATCTCCATAAAATTTACCACGATATTAACGTAATTTTAACAAAATTTGATAATATTTCTTTTATATATATATCACCTGAACTCAATACATATGCTCGTAGTTTAGCTAATAAAGCGTTAGAATATTAATTTAATTTATGAAAAATTTCTCCTATAAATAATAATAAATAACATGAATTCTTATCAAGTTATTCGATCAACTATTCCAAAATATTTATATGTAGTTACAAAAATTAAAAATTATAAGGGAATACCCAAATGTGAATACCCAAGAGAAGTCCACCGATATCGTAGATCTCCTTGCAAAACATTTGTAGATTTTGAACATAGATTATTGCGTGAAATTCATTATCCACCTGAACTCTGGGGTACATTTGCAGATAAATATGATTATCTTGAAGATGAACTTATTAATATAAAAAATACAGTATATGATTGGGAAAAAATCAAAGTTATATTAGTAAAATAATTTACACCCTTGAAGATTTAAATATGTTCTTTAACAAAAAGAAATTCTTTTGTTATTTTTCTTATTGAATTAATCTTATAACAATATCCCTCTGAGAAACTCGACCCCTCAAACCCAATCATTTTTTCAGAGTCTCGGAGTACCAAAAGATCAACAAGGGCATTCAGTTCTCGTTCATCATATACTTCTTGAGGAATATAATATGTTCCACCATTTTCTAAAATAAACTGAGTTAATTTATTCAAATATATAATCATTGGGTCATGGATTTTCCATTTTAATATTGAAGTACATATATACCAAGGTTTATCAAAACCAATTTGTTCTATAAATGTAAAATATTGTTTCATTAAAAAATTACAATATTTTGATATTTTTTCTTGATTGAGAGATTTAAAATATTCAATTGCTTCAAAAATATTGGAATTACAAAGATCCATAAATTTAGTATATACATATTTTTCAAAAGTGTAATGAAGAATTGCATCAATATCTAAACGAAAATGAATTCCATAATAAGATTTTAATTTTATGGATTTGACTTTTTCAGTAATACTTTCATGAAACTCCAAACAATTTAAAAATTCTATACTACTAACTGGATAAATACATAATTTTGGAATATATTCTATTATTTTAGGTTTTTCATATAGTAATATATTTTTACCTGTTAATTTTTCTATATTTTCATTTGTTTTATAAAAATCAATTACTTTATCGGCATTTATCCTTTTTTTTTTAAAAATATCAATATTAAATTTATGTATATATAATTTTACACCTTTATTATAACAATCATGGATGTGGTTTGTTATAAGATATAATTGATTACATAATCCTGCATAAGGATGATAATAATCTAAAAAATAATTTAACATTTTATTTTTAAGATTATTTTTATTGTTCAATAAGAACGGAATTTTAATTAAGAAAAATATCTTACAATTTCTCCATATCCATTACAAATAAACAAAAAGAGATCACGGTGGTCTTTAAATATATGTGTTAATATACATTGATCAGTCCATATATTTTCTTTATCAACAAGTTTTTCGAGGTATACCTTATATAAATCAACAAATGAATCGATAAATGAAGAATGTAATATATAACTTGTTCCTGCAATATGATGATAATAATTACCTATATAAACAGAACTTTCGTTCCATGGAAGTGAAGAACTATATAAAATTTTATTTTTAGGTAAATCTTTAAATTTTAAAATATTAGGATATTTTTCTTTAGGTGGTTGAATATTTCTATAAGTACATACACCAGCATCTATCCATTGAAACCATTCTGTTTTAAATGGATTCAATTGACTTGCTTTTTGAACAAAAAATATTTTTTCGTTCCATATCATTTTTAATTCAACACTTGGACAATTATGGGGATCGGTTTTTATAATATCTTTATATTTCCAATTATAAAAAGATTCTATTTCACATTCAATATACACAGTAGGTAAATTTTTACGAAATTGTTTTATATATTCTATTCCAGATGCATCAGAAAAGAAAACATATGGACAATTTATTGCCAAACTGTTTTTAAACCACGTATCGTATTTATTACCATGTTTATTTTTTATAACATAATAACAACTTACACAAGTTATCATTTTTTAAGTTTAAAAATATATAAATATAATATTTTTAACGTATATAAATGAATTTTGTTATTGCAGCAGTTTTTAAAAATGAAGAACATATTCTTAAAGAATGGATTGAACATTATCTTAAATGGGGTGTTGAACATTTTTATCTTGTAAATGATTTCAGTACTGATAATTATATTGAAGTCATAAAAAATTATTCTGATAAAATAACTCTTTTTCATAATGATATAGTTACAAAAGAAAAAGGCAGACAACCTAAAATATACGATCGTTATTTCAAAAATATACCTTCAAAATGGGTTGCTATTGTAGATCTTGATGAATTTATATGGAGTCCGAAATTTAAAGATATAAAATGTTGTCTTGATAATTCAGTAAGTCAAATAAAAATAGATTGGTTACATTTCGGAAGTTCTGGATATATTGAACAACCAAATTCTGTTATAAATTTTTTCATAAAACGTGCTAAATTTGATACTTCTAAGGAATATTATTCATTTAAAAGTATATATCAAACAAAGGATCTTGTCGGATTCAATGTTCATGGACATATAGTTAAAGGAAAAACAATTCATTTAAAATATTCAGAACAAAACCCACCTATACTTATTATAAATCATTACCCATTACAGTCATATAATTTTTTTATGACAATAAAAGCAACAAGGGGTGATGTTAATAATTGGTTCGAATCTATAGGTCGTAAAAGAGACCAAAAACATTTTGAAATTCAAGACATTAATGAAATAGAAGATACTCGTTTAATGAAAATAAATTTAAATTAAAATTATAAAAAAAATATAAAGTAATTTATATAATAATTAAAATGTCAAATTATTATACTCAATCTATTTCTACTGGTAAACTACAAATAGATGGAAATTTATATATTGGGATTGATCAAAGCGGAAATATAACAGATGGATCTGGAATTTCTTCGTCACTCAGGGCAGTTGAAATAAATGCTATAAATGTAACTGCATCAACGATAAATACAGATAATTTATATTACCCTAATTTAGATCTTTCAGGAAATCTTTCTATTGGTGGAGATTTAATAGTTCAAGGAACTGCAAACATTGATACAATTAATTCTACAACTCTTGATGTCTCTGGAAATGCAACAATTTTAGGAGATCTTGATGTCTCTGGAAATGTTACAGTTGGTGGAATGTTTGCTACAGATTCTGGTTTTGAAGTTGATGTCTCTGGAAATATTTCTATTAGTGGAGATTTAATAGTTCAAGGAACTGCAAATATTGATACAATTAATTTTACAAATCTTGATGTCTCTGGAAATGCAACAATTTTAGGAGATCTTGATGTAGATGGTGAAACAAATCTTGACGTAGCACGTATCAACACCCTTACAGTTGGTAAACTTATAGTTGATACATCTGGTGGAGAAGTATTTAATAACCTTGATGTATCTGGA
>Ga0164295_10005296_pt1 | contig 10193 bp, 9 predicted proteins | sample GEODES006metaG_FD_111798 | JGI IMG/M metagenome (GOLD analysis project Ga0164295, IMG submission 111798) | Oligotrophic lake water microbial communities from Sparkling Lake, Wisconsin, USA - GEODES006 metaG | ecosystem: Environmental > Aquatic > Freshwater > Lake | place: USA: Sparkling Lake... | reverse complement strand
GTAAAGTCGTCAGCGAGCTCAGTTGGTCTTAGAAATGGAATTTTCGCCCCATGTTGTAATGAAATTTCAGCAATCTCATCACTATCAGTACTAACTATGATGTGATCGAACAATCTTGAATCTTGCGCCGCTTTGATGGCATACGCAATCATCGGCTTTCCAGCAAAGAATTTTATATTTTTTCTAGGGATTCTTTTGCTTCCACCTCTGGCGGGAATAACGGCAATAACACTCATTGAGCAATATTCCCTAATTGAAAATTTGAACCCTTGCTAATTTTATAAACATGGTAGTAAGGATGGCCGTCAATATACCAATCTCTTAGCAGACTTACTTCACGTAATAATGAAGCATTATTCAGTTTAATAAATTTTCTTAAACTAACAAAGATTTGATCCTGCATTGAATCATCTAAGTATTTATATTCACCGTGCCAATCTGGAACGCAATATATCCAGCCTGCAAATATTTCTGCTTTTATTTTATTTTCTACTAAATTAATATCTTTCCACCAACTACCTTTCAGCGTTGAGAGATAATCAGCTCTACTAATTGCACATTTTACAAATTGAGCTGCACCATACCAACCCTCGTAAGGAACAAGAACCGGAATAGAATGAGCGGTTGCCTCAATGCCTATACTTCCGTGGCAAGTAATTACCCCATCTAGAGAACTCATCAACTTGAAGCCATTCCAGTTATTATTTGCCAACTTAATGTGTGGCAAATTAGTAGCTTCAATAAGATCCTCTAAACGTTGACCGTTAATTTTTGCGTACCATTGATCGCATGGATGCGCTTTGAATAGCCAGTTAACATCTTGAACCTCTTTTGCCACCTCAAGGGTAGACATTATCCAATCATAAAAATCTCTAAAATAATTCAAGCCGCTACCATGAGGAAAATCAAACCAGTTTGAGTTATAAACCCCTACTATTGGCTTTTTAGAATCCCACCCAAAAACTTGAGCTATCTGCCTGCGATCAATTTCGCCTTTTCTTTTGCTGTATGCATACAGAGCACCTACATCATCTGTTTGACCCATCATTCTTGCATCAAGCTGTTCTCGCCCCTTAATTTGGAGGCTTTTTGTTTGAGCATCGGACACTCTAAGGCTGTCAGATTTGTTAGGGCGACCAGGAAATCTAAACATATCTACTTGATTTTGTAAATGAAAAAATTTAGCATGCCCAAAATCGCCATATAAAACAATGACAGATATTTTCTTTTGCAATGCCATCCAAGCTATTGCGCCGTATGTGAAATCTAAGGCATGACTAAGGACTACCATATTAAAACTGTGGTGATCGAATATCTTATATGCCAAATCTAAATTCCTAAGACATTCTCCTAAATAAAGGGGTAATAGTTTGTCGTCTATATCAATAAAAGCACGTCTCTGACGCTTAAGAATCCCATCATAAACAATTTGCGCCGGAAAATCATATGGCATTTTTAGTTTGAGAATATCATTTTCAGATATTACTGCCATTAATAGCAACTTTGCCGCTATCAAATATCTTTCTTCTGGTGACCCCGCTCCAATGTCAATAATATTATTAATACCAAATACCGAAAACGCATCCTTTACCTGTTTACGTGAATACTTTCCGAGCAAACCCACTTCATCCGCTTGATGCAGGCCCAGCGATTTGCGAAAGACAGAATATCTAATCCAATAATTTGCATTGTCCCACATACCATCTACAAGAACTTTACCTAATTGATCAACGCCTGCATTAACACTGCCCTCTCGTGAAAAGGAATTAAGTAAAAATAAAGCCTCTTTTCTAGCTTTTCTTGTCTTATGGCCCGTGAAAAAGCTGTGACTTACTAAGCTCCCAGCAATTATGAGAGTCTTCAATTTAGATAATATTTTATTTATTGTTTCGGGCATTCAATGCTCTGAATAGCTGCGCGAAGAGAACGGCATATAAAATCAATATCCAATAACGTTAGGGTAGTATGTAATGGCAATGTAATTGCTTGGGCTCCGTATGCCTCAGCATTTGGATACTGTCCAAGCATAAAGCCTAACTTTTGATAATATGGTTGAAGATGTAGGGGCGTATAATGGACATTAACTCCTATCCCTGATTTTTGCATTAAGTTATATAAAGATGTACGTATAGATGAAGATACGCGAATCACATACAAATGCCATGAGGATTGTGAGTTTGATTGTTTTAATGGTAGCTGGATCTTCAGCCCCTCCAGCAAGTTCTGGTAGTGGTTAGCTAGCAGTTGCCGTTTATTAACATAATCCTCTATTCGATGCATCTGTGATATCCCAAGAGCAGCTTGGATATCAGTCATCCGATAATTAAAACCTAATTCAATTTGCTGATAATGCCATGGTCCTTCTTGGGCTAATGGCATTACCTCAGGGTCACGGGTAATACCATGACTTCTCAAAATATGCATTTTTTTTGCCAATTCCAGATTGTTCGTCAGCGCCATACCGCCTTCGCCTGTTGTAATAATTTTCACTGGATGAAAACTAAAGACTGTAATATCAGAATATTGACAACTACCTACACGAGAGTCTTTATAACGCGCACCAATAGCATGTGATGCATCCTCTATTATTTTAAAACCATATTTTTTACCAAGATCATAAATTTTTTCCATATCTGCAGGTTGACCGCACATATGAACAGCCACTATTATTTTAGGAAGTAAACCATGCTTGTTTGCATGCAATAATTTTTCTTCCAAAGCCTCAACACTTAAGTTGTATGTTGATGGGTCTATATCTATAAAATCGACTTTAGCTCCACAATAAAGCGCGCAATTTGCAGACGCAACAAATGTGATTGGTGTAGTCCATAATTGATCGCCAGGGCCAAGCCCCAAAGATAGGCATGCCAAATGTAAAGCTGATGTAGCACTATTTACAGCTACCGCATTACCTACGCCACAATATTCAGCCACAGTCTTTTCAAACATCGGCACTACTGGACCTTGCGTCAAATACTCGCTCTTTAATACATCAACAACACAATTTATATCTTCCTCAGTTATATTTTGACGCCCGTACTGAATCATTATCCGCCGCTTTCTTTCTGATATTTTTTCTCAATCCAAGTTCTGAGATTTTCAATACTCATCCATTCTTTGTTTGTGTTGGAAGAATAGATGAAATTTTTAGGGACAGGCTTGCCTTCATTTATTCGCTCTGGATCGTTACTCCAGTCATGAATTGCAGGCAATATCTTATAGTAATTTTTGTATTCATATGTATAGTTTGTATCTTCTGAGCTTATCATCTCTTCATGTAGCTTTTCACCAGGACGAATACCAACAATTTTTTGTTGAGCATTAGGATTTACTGCTAGCGCAATATCAGTCACTCGCATTGATGGTATTTTTTTTACGTAAATTTCTCCACCAACCATGTCCCCAAAAGCATGCCAAACCATATCAACTGCTTCTTCAAGCGTGATCATAAATCGAGTCATTCTTGTATCAGTAATGGGTAAAAACCCATTTTGTTGCTGAGACATAAAGAAAGGTATTACAGACCCTCTTGAGCCCATAACATTGCCGTAGCGAACTACCGAAAATTTAGTATCTCTATTTCCGGCATAAGCGTTACCTGCGATAAATAATTTATCGGATGCTAACTTAGATGCGCCATATAGATTTACTGGACTACTTGCCTTATCGGTTGAAAGTGCAACAATTCTTTTAACTCCCCTATCAATGCATGCATCTATTAAATTCATTGCCCCAAGAACATTTGTTTTTATGCATTCAAACGGATTATATTCAGCAGACATTACAATCTTTGTAGCTGCCGCATGCACAACATAATCAATTCCATCTAAAGCTCGAATTAGCCTATCTTTGTCTCTCACATCTCCAATGAAAAACCTAACCCTAGAATCATTTCCATAAAGCTTAGCCATTTCCCATTGCTTCATCTCATCTCTGGAGAATATAACCAATCGCTCTGGGTTGTAGCGCGCTAAGGTTAATGGGACAAAAGAATGGCCAAATGAACCCGTACCGCCTGTAATTAAAATCGATGAGTTTTGAAGCATAGTATTAGATAAATATAAATTATTTAATCAGTCGCATAATCGACTGAAATGCAAGAGGCCAACTTAATACGCTTGGGGAGAAAAAAACATTTTCGATGTTTTGTGATTTCAAAAACTCCATTAGCTTAATATGCGCCTCCTCGCCCTTAATACCTCTTACGTCTTTTAATGATCCGCAAACTAATTTCAAATTCTCATTAAAAACTTCTTTTGCAGCATATATAACATCATCTTCGACGCCCTCACAATTGAGACGTAGAATTACTTCGTAGGTATCAAATTTTTTGTCTAAATCTTTACGCAACTCCTTCATAAATGCCAAAGACTCTACGCCGATAGTAGAAATGTGTTGCTTTGAGCTAATATTACCCTTAGATTCGTAAATTGAGTTACCTTGAGAAAGTAGATCGCCATCCGCCAAAAATAGCTTAATTATTGAAAGCTTTTCGACACCCCTCCCTGTAAGTGCAATATTAAACACAGCTTCTGCTTCTAAAAAAATTTTTTTGCTTACGATAATTTTTGGGTTTGCCTCAACAAAAACCACATAGAACTTACCTCTTTGCTCTCTGATTTTCGATCTTAATTTTAGTAAATTAATCAACTCCTCAGCTGTAAAAAAGGAACCTTTTTTTAATAAGTAAGAACCAACACATCTCCGGAATAATTTCCATAAGAAATGCGTATTTGAGCTAAAAATTGATTTGTATTCTTGTCCAAAATGGACGCCCACATCTATCCAAACTATTTTTTTCACATTTAACCTTATTTTTAGAGCTTGGCTTTTATCAAATTTTAGAAATTAAAAAACATAATGAAATGATCTTGAATGGCTTTATTTAAGAACGAACAGAACCGAAGTAATCTTGGTACCATAATACAAAGCTATCGATACCCTTGTCCAAGGAAGTTTTTGGAATAAACTCAAACTCATTTACCATATCTACAACGTCAGCATATGTGCAGGCAAGATCTCCAGGTTGCATTGGTAAAAACTCTAATTTTGCTCTAATGTTCAGTGCGCGCTCAAGCGATTTAATAAAATCTATAAGCTCAATGGAGCGATTGCTACCAATGTTATAAATACGCCATGGGGCTTTACTGGAACCGGGGTCTGGGTTAATGCCAGTCCAATTAAGATTTGGTATTGCAGGTCGAGCAAGAACTCGCACCACTCCCTCGACTATATCGTCTATATACGTAAAGTCTCTTGAGTGCTTACCGTTATTGTAAACAGGAATTTTTTCATTCGAAAGCATCGCTTTTGTAAACTTGAAAAGAGCCATATCAGGCCGACCCCATGGGCCATATACAGTAAAAAAACGAAGACCTGTTGTAGGCAATCCGAAGATATGGCTATATGAATGCGCAATAAGCTCATTAGATTTTTTAGTTGCAGCATAAATGCTGAGCGGATGATCTACACTATGATGAACGGAAAAGGGTAATAGACTATTCGCCCCATAGACACTCGAGCTACTAGCATAGACCAAGTGATCAACACCATGCTTCCGGCAACCTTCCAGAATGTTGGCAAATCCAACAATGTTAGCATTAACATAAGCGAGTGGATTCTCAATTGAATAGCGAACACCAGCTTGTGCAGCCAGGTTGACTACCCTTTGAGGCTTATAGCCAGCGAAAACATCCTCAACCGTGCGCTGATCAGAGATATCTAAGCGTATGTGCACATAATCCGGATGATTAAGATGCCTCATTAAGCGATCATTTTTGATTACCGGATCATAATAATCATTATGATTATCAATACCAATAACCTGATTCCCAAGTTCGAGCAATCTTAAAACTAATGCAGATCCGATAAATCCCGCTGATCCTGTAACTAAAATCTTCATTCTTTTTTAAGACAGCTCACATTAATTCCAATACAAGTGAGAGATGTAATCGAGAAATTGAATTTCATTTGGACTACCCGCTTCTAAAAATAAGGATTTTTTAAACTAAAATAGGATTAGGTTAATATACTAATTAAATTCTGAATTTAACATTAAATATGTAATTTATTTTACTATATTTGAACCTTCACTCGATCAATAAAAAGGACAAGCTTTGATTAGCATACGAAATTTAGCAAATCAAATCCTCGAAGAAAGATCAATGCGACTTCACCGATCAAGGATTGGTTGGCGTGTTGCTCCAATTTACTCTAATTACCTTAAGTATTGCAAGAAAGTTAATCCGCTAACAACACAACCCTCTTCAAATATCACAAAAGCAATTGAAGAATTTGAATTGCGTGGATTCACCCATTTTTGTACACCCAATACAAATGCAATAGCACAAAAAATAAAACATAAAATGGATCATAGGGAGGCTAATGGGGAGTCAATATGGCACGATCGCACCGAATTTGGCAACAGTTCATATGCTGGCGACGCTTGGAATGACTTCCCAGAACTTGAGGAATTGTTTAGAGAAGAATTGGGAGACTTTCTCACTACCTTCTATCAAACTCATTACAAAATTTTTTATGGGACTCTATATCGCTCAGAACGTATTGATGACCGTATTGGCTCGCAAATGTGGCATAGCGATTCTGGCCCAGGAACCTGCATTAATATACTTTACTATTTACAAGAAACGACACCTGAAGATGGCCCCCTAGAAGTATTAGAGTGGAACAAATCACTAGAACTTTTCATACTTGAAAAAAAGCTCTGGTTCAAGGGTAAGCTTGACTCCTATGGAGATACAAAAAGGGATCAAATAAGTAATTGGTATACGGAACGTATTAATGCTGAAGGGCAGGGGTTGGTTCATCAACCGTGTGGGCCAGCAGGTCTTGTTGTTCCATTTCTCAATAACACAATACACAGAGGGGGATATCCAGCCACAGGTAGAAATAGAACAGCATTAGTTTTTCATTGCTACCCTTCTCATAAACCAACAAATCTCTCTCGCTATAAAGTAACCGGAATTTCAAAGGTTGCACCCTATTGCAAAGATCCCTCAGCAGATTTTTAAAAATGAATCCAAGAAAAATATTAGGCATTATTTATCGCGCTTTTGCGCACCCAGCAAAACGTAAGGCTAGGTTTCAACCCGTAAGGAGTATGTGCAGGCTGCCAATTGTTTATGACATTATTTCACTCTTCTTGCAGTTGCGTGATTTAAATCGTTTATCAAAGATAAAAGATCATCTAGCAACAACTAATTCAAATGCCCATTACCATCAAGTGCATTTATATAATGCAGATGTAACTCAAGAAAAATTGGTAACATCTACGCGCCGCGCTGAAATTTACTATAAGCTTCTTAGTTTTTTTTATCGACCATTAAATACCGAGAGGCTTTTAGTCGTAGGCCCCAGAAATATCCAAGAACTTTTTACAGCATGGACCTATGGGTGGTCCTGGAACAATATACAGGGTATAGATCTTTATTCCACAAATCCAAAAATCATCGTGATGAATATGGAAAAAATGGATTTCAAGGATAGCAGTTTTGGCGCTGTTGCGATGGCTAATACCCTTTCTTATGCTGACGATACCAACCAAGCACTTAGTGAAGTAGCTAGAATTCTTAGGCCTGGTGGATGGTTTTCATTTAGCGCTACATTTGATCCTAATGGATCAACTTGGAAGGAAGATGGGGTAGACGGTAAATCATTGGCAGAGATGTTGCACAACCTTAATTTTGAAATTTGTGGACATTTTGCTGTAGATAAGATCAATTCCCAGAAAAGACGACAAACATCACATGACTTCTTAGTTCGTCTTGTCCCCGAGAATGAAGAAAATCTTGACCCCTTCAGACTTTAGGGTAGCTTTTGCTTCAAATCTCTCGACGAGATATAAACTTCTTAATTTTACTCCTCAAGAGTTAGAGTTCTCGAAAACCCAAGAGCTTTGACACATTTCCAAAAGAGATCTCTTTGCGCACCATTTCAAAATGCTATTTGCTCTATCACAGCTAGCATAAATTGCAGCAACATCTCCTGTTCGTCGACTATCAATTTGGTAGGGAACCTTTTTACCACTTGCTTCTTGATACGCTGAAATGACCTCAAGAACACTATAACCTCTTCCAGTACCCAAGTTAAATTTTTCAATTCCCGACATGCCATTGAGATACAAAAGAGCATTCAAATGTCCCTCAGCAAGATCCATAACATGTATATAGTCCCGCACACCTGTTCCATCAATTGTTGCATAGTCATTACCATATACCTTTAGAATTTTTAATTTTCTTGAAGTAACTTGAGATATAAATGGCATTAAATTATTAGGTATGCCTCTAGGTTTTTCACCCAACATCCCTGAGTTATGGGCGCCAACTGGATTAAAGTATCTAAGAGATACAATTTTCCATTCTTTTTTTGGGGAAATAAGATCACTTAAAGCCTCTTCGATCTGTAATTTTGTTCTCCCGTAAGGGCTCATCGGTGACATGGGATGCTTTTCATCCACAGGTAAATAAAGTGGAGCTCCATATACAGTAGCGCTCGAGCTAAAAATTAATTTTTTGACATTACAGATATCCATAGCTTTAAAAAGACTTATGCTACCAATTAAATTGTTATCATAATATTCTAGTGGGATTGTGAACGATTCTCCTACTGCCTTTAAGCCTGCAAAATGAATTACAGCCTCTATTTGATGTTGTTTAAACAAAGACTCCAACAAGCCAATGTCACGAATGTCGCCATTTATAAATGAAATTTTCCTGCAAATAATTTCCTCAATCTTTTTAATAGAAGCTAATTCACTATTGCACAAGTTATCTAAAATAATTACATTGTGTCCAGCCTCCACTAAAACTACAGCAGTATGGCTGCCAATGTAACCCGCACCCCCTGTTAGTAAAATATTCATCTGCCCTTATATGATTCTTAAGTAAACTGCAAACCAGTTTCAATACTTGTTTTTGGCGTCCAGCTCAATCGATTTAAAAGAGATGTATTCAATAATTTTTGCGTTGGACCATCTGATTTATTGCTATCAAAATGAATTTTTTCCTTATAGGAAGTTGCTATGGCCACTTTACTAGCTAATTCTGCAATAGTTGTGTCAGAACCATAACCAACATTAATATGACTTTGCATCGGATTCGTATTTTTATCATAAATTTTTTTATCTAAATTCATCAAAAATATTGATGCTGCAGCCATATCATCTACATATAAAAATATACGTCTAGCCATTCCCGTTCCCCAAATTTCAACCTGTGATTTGCCGTTATTCACTGCCTCATGAAATCTTCTAATTAAGGCAGGAATTACATGGCTATTTTCTGGGTAGTAATTATCACCCGGTCCATATAAATTCGTAGGCATGATCGAACGAAAGTCTAAAAAGTGAGATTTACCGTACAGCCTATTATAGCTTTCGCATAGTTTAATTCTGGCAATTTTAGCGATTGCATAAGGCTCATTTGTTGGCTCTAACTTGCCAGTTAAAAGTGAACTTTCAATAATGGGTTCTGTACCAATTTAGGATAGATGCAGCCTAACCCAAGAAATAGAAGTTTTTTTACACCCCCTATATACGCTTGATGAACTAAATTAGACACAATCATCAAGTTTTGGTAGATAAATTCGGCTGGCGGTTCCAGAAAGAACCAGTAACTGCTTTGGAAAGCCTCCGCGAGACAGTGGCCACAAGCGGGTGCCTGACCACTACACAGAATTACTGGTTTTATTTTCAATTACTCAGCCACTTTTATTGGGGTTAGTTGATTAGGATTTTCTAATGATCTATTTGGCTACCACTACAAGGTCAATGCCTACCTCCTTGAATCGATTAACTTTAGCTATCTTTAAACAAAGTTATTAGATTTTATCTATCAGATCTATACAAAAATACGATTTAGCGCCCTATTAATGTTCTGATAATAGTGTGGTGGATTAGTCTTTAAGGTTTATTTGTTACCTTTTTGACCTCCCCCAATTTGTAACACTTTATTTATTAAGGAGATTTTATGGCTAAGTCAGTAAAAGGTACGAAGACTGAACAGTCTTTAAAAGAAGCATTTGCCGGTGAGTCCCAAGCAAATCGCCGTTATTTGTATTTCGCAAACCAGGCTGATATTGCTGGCGCGAACGATGTTGCTGCTGTATTTCGCTCCACCGCTGAAGGTGAAACTGGTCACGCCCATGGTCATATGGAGTATTTGATCACTGGTGGT
>Ga0164295_10005294_pt1 | contig 10194 bp, 5 predicted proteins | sample GEODES006metaG_FD_111798 | JGI IMG/M metagenome (GOLD analysis project Ga0164295, IMG submission 111798) | Oligotrophic lake water microbial communities from Sparkling Lake, Wisconsin, USA - GEODES006 metaG | ecosystem: Environmental > Aquatic > Freshwater > Lake | place: USA: Sparkling Lake... | reverse complement strand
GCCCCGCATCACAGTCGTCGCGTTCGATCCACCCACCCGATAAGAGGCCTCACGCCGCGAGAAACACGGGCACGCTCACTCCGCGGGGCGGGGCGGGCGGTGTCCTCACCACACCGGGAAAAAAATCTGCGGTGCGACCAGACACTGGGAGAGCGTACCGGCTCTGCACCCTGGGGGTGGGGTCTTTCCGCCCTCCCGTGTTTTTGAGCACGGGCTGCGCCGCTTGCATTCTCAGCGCCTGCTTCTCACAAAGGAATGTTGCTCGTCGGCCTCACACTTCTCCTCGCCCAGCCTTTTGCGGACGAAATCATATCGCTGCCCGGATGGCCGGGTGCGCTGCCATCGAAGCACTATAGCGGCTACCTCAATGTCGGGCGGACGAAGCATCTGCATTACTGGCTCGTGGAGGCGGAGGAAGATCCACAGACGAAGCCTGTGGTGCTGTGGCTCAACGGAGGCCCTGGCTGCTCGTCATTGGATGGCTTCTTTTATGAGCACGGCCCGTTCCGTCCCGACCCTACCGATCCGACGAAACTCGTCCGTTTCGAGCAGACGTGGGCCAAGCTTGCGAACATGGTCTATCTCGAGGCGCCGGCCGGGGTGGGCTTCAGCTACTCAGACGACCCCGCCGACTACAGCACGAACGACGATAAGACGGCTCAGGACAACCTCGAGGCGGTGGAGGCCCTCTTTTCTAAGTTCCCAGCTCTGAAGAACAACCATTTTTACATCACAGGAGAGAGCTACGCGGGGGTGTATGTGCCGACCCTCGCCGAGGCCATCCTCGCTGCCACGGCGATGGGCACGTACACGGGCGCGCCGCTCAAGGGCATCGCCGTGGGCAACGGCTGCTCCGGCAACGAGGTCGGCGTGTGCGGGCCAGATCGCTGGAAGTACGAGACCACATTCCTGCTGGGCACTTCGTTCGTCTCGCCGAGCCTCAAGAAGCAAATCGAGTCGGGTTGCGACTTCGATGCGCCAAGCCCCTCGGCCAAATGCTCGGCGCTCATGAACCAGATGCACACGCAGGTCGGGCACGTCAACCTGTACAATGTGTACGGTGACTGCATCTCGGGCTCAATCTCGGGCTCGACGAAGCCGGCCTCCTCGGCGCCTGCGACTCACAATGTCGCTCACAAGGTGCCTTTCTCGCCTGTTGGTGCCGGCGGCCCCGACGCTTGCATCAACAGCATCGAAGCCTCGGCTTACTTCAATCAACCTTCCGTGATCAATGCGACGCACGTGAAGAAGCCGCCGTTCGAGTGGTCTGTCTGCGGCAACCAGATCCATTACCAGAGCAATCGGCCCAACCTGCCACGTGACACCTACCCAGGCCTGGTTGAGAAGATCCGAGTCCTCATCTATAACGGCGATTGGGATGCATGCGTTCCTCACACGGACGCCGAGGCGTGGACCGAAAGTATGGGCTTCGAGGTGACCGAAGGCTTCCACCCGTGGATGTATAAGAACAACACGCAGGTGGCAGGCTACGCGGTGCGTTACGCGAACAACAACTTCACGTTCATCACGATTAAGGGCGGGCGGCACGAAGTGCCCGAGACAGCGCCCGCACAGGCATATGAGATGCTCCGGCGTGTAATCAGCGGCGAGAATTTCTGAGCGTGCGCGCGCCGTTCTCTCGACCTTGCGGTGATGGCTGAGATGCGCATGCGCCCATGCGGTGTGCTGTGTGGGGATCGTTGCGGACGTTCCGCAAGCTCCGGCTCGTAGCTGCCCCGTTTCATAATTGAGCAAGTATAACTGTCTACCGGTACAGTTCGCCCGCGTGTCCCGTGTGTGTCTCGTGTGTGTCCCGGCTCCCCCCGGTGTATAGTTCACACTTCACAGTGCCCCAAAACGCCGTTTCCTTGATGGCCTCTCCCTTTCTCTTTCACTTGTACCTGTGCTCCCTGCTCCATCACCGTCCACGCTTGCTCGTGAGCGGCCTTACGAACTCCGAGGCGACGGCGGTGCTTGAAGCAGCGGCTGCAGTGACCGGCATCAGCTTTGAAGCTCATACCGTGCATGGCATCCCTCATCGGATGGCGGCGCTGCATGGACTGGAGTTGGATGAGGACATGGAAAGCACGGAGATTGTCGATGAAATGCTTGGCTGCCTCGACGACGAGCTCGAGGCAGGCACCGAACCCATCCTCATAGCTTTCACACCAAACGAGGTAGATTCAGACGTCGACTTGCTGCACGCCGCTAGAGCAGCTCACGCTGAGCAGTGGGACCTGCAGCGTCCCGTGAGCCGGACGCCTACCACGTGGACGGCAGATCTAGCGCGGGAGGTGATGCACGTGGAGCTCGACGGCGCGATCATCAACGGCCGCTGGGACTGCTCCACTGTCGCCGTGTACGACGGTGTCATCGACGATGATCTCCGCTCGCGGCTGCTGGGCCTGCTGGGGAGCGCCGCGGGCTGGCAGCCAGACGCGGGGCCCGACGTGCTCTGCTGGGAGCGTGAGGGCTTCCGCGACGTGCTCGGTGACGAATCCGAAGGCGCGCCGAGCTGGGGCCTCACGGATGACGCCCTGGGGCGCCTCTGCTCGCAATCGCCAACACCCGGGCCTGTGCTTGAGCTGCAGTCCAGGCTGCAGTTGCTGATCGATGCCGCGAATCCGGGAGTTGCATGCACCGTGTGCCGCATGCCGCCGGCCGCGCTCGGCGATGAGGTGCCGCCGCTTGCCGCCAACGCGCCCACCGCCGCTGAGGATCGGGCTGCCTTCAATTGGCACATCGACGCTGACCCGATGTTGTTACCGCCGTCGCCCTGGACCGACTATTACAGCCGGTACCCCAATCGAGATCCTGGGCGGCCAAGGTTCGTTACGGCGCTCCTCTACCTGCCGGCTGAGTGGAGGGACGAGTGGGGGGCGCCCACACGGTTCCTGGACACACCCACTGTCCGGGTGCTCGAGACGACGCCCTCGCCCGGCCGTCTCATCTTGATGGATCAGGACATCACGCATGCGTTGACCTCACCGAACGCGCTCGCGGGCGACCGGCCACGCTACTCACTCGTACTGAAGCTGGTCGTGCATCCGCCCGACGGCGGCCCACTGATCACGCCGCGCCTTGCCCGGAGCGAGGCGGTCCTCTTTGGATCGGCCGCGAGGAAGGGCGAGCCGTAGGCCCGTAGCATCAAGCATGCGCCGTACCGGTTGCGGTTCTGGCCCTCACTGCGGGACTCGATGCGGGACCGTGTGGTGCGTTGAGCCTTGAGGTTCAGCGGCGTTGGCGCGTTCAGCCGAGCTTCAGCGGCGTATGTTGCACTTGACTATGCTGTATGCACTATCCACCGACGCTAACTCGATCGCGCGTGTACATACACACGTTTCACGCATACCGCGTGTACGGTTCACGTACCTCGCAATCCTCAACGTCGGAACGATTTCATACGATACCCAGTGGTACGCCCGTACCGGCTGTAACAGCGTTACGACTGTACTGACTCCGGCACCGGTCGAATCCACGTCCTAACCACGTCCAAGACCACCACGTCAATAAGGGCGCGACGCCCGGCGACAGCCCGACGTATACACACACTACTGTACCATACGGCGCAGTACGGGCAGTATGCGTACGACGCGATGCGGATGGTACACACAATAACAACTCGAGCCCCATACCGAGCCCGTGGGGCTCACACAGCGGGCAGCGCATCGGCGCGGCGACCCGTTAACCGCCGCCGCGTCGTGTGGAGCGTTCCTAGGACGCCGCGCTTCATCCCTGAAGCTGCCGCTCCTTCCCCCACAGAGGCCCAGCGCGTGCGCAGGCGCCCAGCTCCCTGCACTTCTGATCCGAGAGGCCGTCACGCTCTCAGATCACTGAGTGTGGCCTCAAGCATTCACAGCGAGGTCGGTCATGGCCGCTTCGAGCTCATCCTTCGGGTTGGCCTTACGCTCGGTCTTGGGACGCACCTTAGGTTTCGCACAAGCTGGAGTGGGCTCCTTATTCGCAGACCGATAGCCCGAGACCCCCATGTTGCCAGCGCCAAAGCTAACCTTCGCGCGCCGGTCCTTGGTGGCCTCGCGTTCGATCTTGCGGTCCTCTTCCTCCGCCACTGCGAGAATGGCCGCGAGCTCAGCTGCCTTGAGGGCCGCTACCAGCTGTTGCTTGGCCTTCTGCGCCGCCTCCATGGCCTTGGCTTGTTCACGCTGGGCGGCCAGCTCGGCATCGAGGACGTTGGCCCGGGAGGCCTGGCGCTTAGCCATGCGCGGCATTGAGCGCACCTTGTCGGCGGCGATGACGACGCTCAGGCCCGATTCTACGAACGTGACCGTGTACTTGTTGGTGGCGGGGTCGAAGGCGTCGATGACGGCCTTCTTCTCGTCGCCGTTGCTGCGCGAGACGAGGACGGTCTGGCCCAGCTGTGGCCCCGCCGGACGCAACTTTGCGCCGGGGGCCTGCATGATGATGCCCGAACCGTCGAGCTTGATCGTGTAGACGCTGGTTCTGGGGTCGTAGGCCTGGACGAAGCCCATCTTCTCGTCGCCGCCGGCGCGCAAAACGTATACGGCCGCCTGCTCAGCCGTACTCGTCAGATTCTTCGAGGTGCCCATGAGCTTCATCATGCTCTGCATCCTTCCGCCGCGTGGAGTGGTGCCGTCGGGCGCTCTCGTAGTCGCGGCCACGGCGCGCTTCTTGAGTTGATCGACGAGCGCCGAGCGCTGCGCACGCAGCCGCATGGCCGTCGCTTCGAGTGACTTGCGACGTGTACGCTGCTCGCGGCGAACGCACATCTGGACCAGTACAACGAATGTAGAGGAGATGAGGAACGGGACAGCGACGATGAAGAGAAAGCGCAGCCATCCCGAGCTGTTGCGCCCCTTGATGCACAGCGGCTGCGGGCCGTCGGCAGTGTCGAGAGGCTCGAAGGCGCCACTGCAGGTCGGGTACAGGAAGTTGAGTCCTTCGAGGTCGTCTGCCGAGAGGCACGTGCGGTATCGGTAGAGCGACTGCGAGAACATGATCGATTCAGTCGGCAGGTGCTCCGGTGCTGTGGCGGCGGTAGCAGTATTGGACAGGAGCACGTGGTTAAGCGGCGTGGTGCACGAAGTCTGGTTCATCGGGTACTTGGCCTTCAGGTTGTGCCGCCACTCCTGATCCGGGTGGTGGAAGCCAAGCACGTGGCCGACCTCGTGGGCGATCGCGGCCTCGAAGCCGTGGCAGTCCCAGCACGGGATGAAGATGCGGTAGTAGAACATAGGCGCACAGATGATCCAGAAGATCGCAATCAGCAATGTGATGGTCGGCATGACTGCCACGTACTCAATCACATTCGTCAGCCGTTTGCTCCCGCACGTCAACCCCTCCTCGTCTCCGTACTTGTTCACCCCCTCAGCCGTGCCCAGCCCAGACAAGACATCGTTGAACGACTTCGATGCATTGAATTTGGACATTCGGCTTTTTGCAGGCTCGGGCGGCGACGGCGGCGGCGACGGCGGGGCGGAAGGCGGCACCCTCCCCGGTGACTTGACGGACAGTTCATCTTCTCCCTCCTGTCCCACGACGCCCAGATCCACCTTGGGCAGGCAAAACGCGGCGGAGGCGGTCATGACCAAGCACCACAAGATCGCCATGACCGCGAGAATGAAGAGGACTCCCGCAATGATGCGTCCAATCAGGATCACGTCGGTTCCACTGTCATTCCACTTGTGGAACCAGAAGCAAAAGGTCGAGTCTAGGTACCAGCAAAATTCTTTCGTCGACGCGGGGGCGCGCACATACATAATGGCACCCGTGATCTCGAAGCTGTCGCTGATGCGCTGGCCTGCCGTCGTCCACACGCGGCCCTGTCTGAATGAAGTGATCGCAAGCGCTGCCTGGTCGCCTGTGGTGGAGGTGGCGCCGTTGTTACTGGCCCCGGAGACGATGAAGATCTCCGCGTGCTCGCAGCCGCTCGTCGTGATTACGTCGACGCACTTGTCGGTCACGTCCTTGAAGGAGATCGAGCGGTGATTGATCGCCCACGTGTTGAACGCTCGCGCGACCACATCCCGCAGCTCCTCGCACGTCAGGAAGGTGGTCTCCTTGCCCTCGCCCGTTGGGTTCTCTTCGGGAAAGAGATGGAGAAGATTCGTACAAAAGTCCTTGTGAAAGGCAAAGGTGATCCCACCATTCAGCCCGCTTGTCAACGGTGTATACGATGACGGCTCGGTCACGGTGCCAGTGCAACTGGTTCCTGCACCATAGGTGTGCGTAAAAGGCGTAGCACCCCAACGAACCGCTTGAGTATCCAGGCTGAAGCTGTTGGGGTTCCTCCACAACGTGCCACCAGAGTTGTAATAGCCCGGTGTAGTGCTCGCTGCAGCATTGCTGAACTGCGCTCGCGGCGAGGTGACCACCCAGCCAGACGCGCCGTCGAGCGCGGTAAGCAGGAAGAGGGGGGCAAAGGCTGTGACCGAGCGCAGCAGCATTTCGTTTTTTCACAACTGAGCACGTAAGACCGTTGAAAGTACAGAACTTTGAAACTGCTCGAAAGATCTCCGTCGGAGATATTCTAGGTGAGGTCCCTTAGACCTCAGTTGCACATTCAAGCGAGAAAGCAAGGACTTTCTATAGTTGATGTACCCTCGGTCTTTGCCATGGAGGAGGATGTGATTCGAATAGCTTGCTTGCTTGCACTTTCGCCGCTACGATGGCACGACCTCAAGCACCACCCCGCGGCGCTGCTGTCGGCGCCAGTATGACGGCGGGCGACGGCGCCCCTCGAACTCGAGCGTGCCTTCGGCGTGAGCGCGGCATCGCCTGACGACGCCCGCGCACGCGTCGAGGCTCGTGCACGCCGCGAGGGAGGCCAGCAAGTCAAACTCGGTCAGCGGCGTGCGGCACAGCCGACGCAGATGGAAGACCGCGTGAAAGAGCAGCGCGTCGTCGCCTCCAGGCGGGGGGAACTTCTCGACGAGCGCAAGGTATTGCTCGGCCAGATCAAACTGGCTCGACGGCGGCGAGGCGCCAGCCGCGCCAGCAATGTTTGAAGGCGGCATCGGCACGGCCGTGGAGAGCGGCGGTGGCCGTCGCAGTTTGGGAAGCGTGTGGAGGCGCGCCTTGGCCTCATGACGACGCTTGACCATTGCCCTCTCCTCAAGGCTCAGCTGCCGCCCTTGGTCGCGCTTCGCCTTCTTCAGATCCCTTGCACACTTGACCTCCGCCGCCAGCCGCGCGCGCTCACTCTGCACGAGAGTGATGGCCGCTGAGAAGATGGCCGGGTCATCCAGCGCCCCCTCTGCCGTCATCACTCCATCAGCCCCCGTGATCTGGAGAGCCTGGATGAGCTCGGCGCCGTTGCGCACGTTGCCGTTGCTGATCACCGGGATCGAGAGCTTCTGCTTGATCAGTGCTATCTGATCGAGATGCGCGGGCCCATCACGTCGGTGCATCGGCGAGCCGCGGTACCGGCCATGCACAGCGAGCAGGGCGCATCCCGCGTCCTGCAGCTGCTGCACGAACTCGAGCGTCTCGTCGAGCACGTCGAGCAGCCGGATCTTGCAGAAGAAAGGCACGCTCAGAGAGCTCGCGAGTGTCGACACGATGCGGAGCAGCAGCACACGATCATCCGGATCGCACAGGTAGGCTCCAAAGTGGCCGCTCTGCGCACTGCGCTGAGGGCAGCCAAGATTCAGGTCGATGGCTACCACGCCGCTGCAGCGCTCGGCCTCGCGTGCAACGCTGAGAAGCTTCTGTGGGTCGTCGCCCGAAAAGTGCGCCACCAACGGGCAGTCGTCGACGTGGCGCTCGAGCAGGTTGACGCCCGCGCCGGGCTCGGGCCATGCATCCTGGTGGATCATCGGGGTATAGCACAGCTGCGCGCCGTGTCGCCGTGCAAGCAACCGAAACGCGAGCTCACTGCCGCCAACCATAGGTGCTAATATCAGTTGGTGCGGAGGCAATGGCTTCCGCGGCGGAGGCAGCGAGACGGCCGTAGGCGAGGGCAGCAGCGACGAGGCGCGAGCGCGCTTCGGTGCCGGCGCAGAATCGTCGGTTGGCCGTTTCTGCTTGGCGACCTTGGTCATGACGAGCAGAGCAACACGAACGACCGGGACCGTCACCCGAGAACGCCGTGATGAAGCTCGGCACTGCCTGTGAGGCTCCCCCGCTATCTCTTGACGCGAGATCTCACAGCGATTTGGGGTCATTGGAGCGAGTTTCGCTACATTAGTTTGGCTTCGTCAATACTCGCGAAATTGACCGAATTGTCCAGGACGTCCGTACTCTGATGGCGCCCAAGGCCCCGCCTCTGGCCGTCGCGACCGCCGTCTCGAGGCTCGGCACGCCATCGGTGCGCTCCAATGCGGTTAAGGACAGCAAGCATGCAGCTCCCAAGGAAAGCTCGCGGGCAGAGAAATCAGGCAAAGACAAACCCGTCGCCAAGAAAGGCTTGAAGAAGAAGACCAAGACGACCAAGCTAAGCGAGAAAGGGGTCGTGCCAGCGGCAGATGATGATCTCGCAGCTCTAGAGGAGGATCTGGCGGAGGAAGAGTTTGCGACCGATACTGTAGAGTATGACGGTGATAGATACCGCAGAGATACCACAGATGACGCGGAGCCATCTGGGGGCTTGCCGATGGTCGAGGCGCCGGCCGCAGCGGCGCCTGTAGAGAGCGCCAATACTGTGGTTACTGAAGCCGTGCTTACGGATGTTTCAGCGCCTGCAGCAGCGGCTGATTCAGACGAGACAGCTCTTCTGAAGGCGAGGGTAGATGCGCTGTTCGAGTCGATGGACACAGATGGCAGCGGCGAGATCTCGCGCAAGGAGCTCGCAGCCAAGCTGCGCGCCGACGGTCAAATCGAATCCCTTCTTGGCATCGCTGACGCTTCGACCGTCCCGGAGGTGGTTCACGTCATGCGCATCCTCGACAAGATGGGAACCGACCAAGATGGCGATACGTACATTACGCGCGAAGAGCTTCAGACAATGCATTCGTACATTACGCCGAAGATTACGCGCGAAGAGCTCGTGGCTGGTCTGCTTGCGGACAGGGAAGTGGCTGTCAAATTGGCCGCGGAGCGAGTCGAGGCTGCCCGGCGCCACATCCTCCAGGAGCAGTATGCCGCTACCGTGGTCCAGTCGGCAGCGCGCGGCCACGTCACGCGCGCCGGCCTCGGTCGTCGGAAGGCGAATGTGCCCGAGCTGACGACGTTCGTGGCTAAGTTCGCGCATGACATGGTCGCGGAGATGCTCGAGAGGGCATTTGTCAAGGTCACCGGGTTGGGGGGGATGGATGAGGCGAAGGCGGCGGCGGCGGCGGCAGAGGATCCTGCGGCAGAGGAGCCCGTGGCAGTGCCAGCTCCCGAGGGGCCAGCTTCTGAGGAGCCAGCGGAAACGGAGCCTGCGCCAGCGGGGACGGTGCCAGTGGAGCTGGTCGCCGAGGCGGAAGCAGCAGACACCCCAGCAGCAACGGCCGAGGTCGTGGAGGAGCCGCCCGAGCAGAACGTCGAGCTGTCGTAGGCGAGAGAGAGCGATGGCTCTGGTCCCTTGTCCCAAGTCAGAGCCGCGAGTCGAGTTTCCTCTGCACACACTCGATTCCTTGGCTGGGGGGTCTCGTGATCATTTGTACATGCGTTGTTGTGGGCACCTGGTGTCGTGGCTCTAGTAGGTGCGGATCCGCCGCCTCGCTTGGATGGTGAACGGCCGCGCGCGGCTCCGCATGCCGCGGCGGCACGCTACCGCACGCGACGTACCGCTCCGGCTTCGGTGTTGCGTGAGTTGGTTCACTCGTGTCTCTCGTGTGTCCGCGCCCTCGGCCAGGGGGACTCTGCACTCCGCTCTGGCCGTGCTGCGGTCGGGTGTTGCTTCGCACGCTGCCGGGGCGCGGGCCCGGGCCGGTTAACGCAGGGCGCACGGGACGGGCGGCGTCCGCGGGTCCCGCGCCCGCGCGGGCGCGCGGCAGCCCCGACACGCGGATCCGCGCACGCGACACGCACCCCGCGCGCGGCGCGTGGCGCGGGACCCGGGGCGTTACCGGGGCGGGCCTGTGCCCTGTGTAACGAAAACCGGAAATTTCCACGGTAACCTCGCTGCACACGCCGCGCCACCCGCCCTACGCGACCCCGGGCGCCGCTAGAGCCCTAGACTGCCCCCGCGTAGACCGCCCGGCGTGGGCGGCCGCGCCGAGGCGCCGTCGGGTCGGGCGGAAAGCCAAAGCCGGGGGGGGGCGAACGTGTGGCGTTCTCAGCTTCTCACTG
>Ga0164295_10005291_pt1 | contig 10196 bp, 10 predicted proteins | sample GEODES006metaG_FD_111798 | JGI IMG/M metagenome (GOLD analysis project Ga0164295, IMG submission 111798) | Oligotrophic lake water microbial communities from Sparkling Lake, Wisconsin, USA - GEODES006 metaG | ecosystem: Environmental > Aquatic > Freshwater > Lake | place: USA: Sparkling Lake... | reverse complement strand
TGAAACCGAATTTGACTATAAAAAGTATTCGTTCCCGGGGTGGGCGACGCATGACTCGCAAACACAAAACTCGTTCTCATAAGACTCGTTCTCACAAGACTCGTTCTCATAAAACTCGTAAACATCAAAAACACCTCGCAATTAACATGTAAATTATGCGTGGTATGGACGGATAATGTTTTGTTTGTCGTCATTTTTTTGTGAGTAAAAATGATGACCAATAAATTTTACATCAAAGCCGTATGAACGCTGTTGATGGCCTCGAAGACCTCGACGACCTCGACGACCTCGACGACCTCGACGACCTCGAAGACCTCAATGACAAATCTCTACAACAGCGCCTTTCCGCAGTTCAACGAGATGGTCTTAACTTACGGTTCATTCGTGATAAGACCGATGACATTTGCAGAGCAGCATTAGCACAAAATGGTCTCGCGCTCCAATTTATTCCAGAAGCTCAACGCTATACAGAATTCTGCGAAATTGCGGTTCAACAGTGCAGCGCAGCATTTCAATTTGTACCACTCGACAAACGGACTCTATCGATTTGTCAATCCGCACTTAAAGGTGAGTTGAAAAATTGAAGGGGGGTTAAAGCCATCAAGCCATCAAGCCACCAAGCCATCAAGCCACTAAACACCAAGCAACCAAATGGACCTCGTTCTTGCAGAGATATTAGTGAATCAAGAGCGAATCAAAACCAATTATCTGGTTGTTACGGAGCGATATAAGGAGGGGGATAGATGGTTGGCACTTGGTAGGAAGTGGTTTGCAACTGGTCTCTATTCACTAGAATGTCAGGCGGTTGCTGTGGAAGCTGCTGAAGTGGAAACTTGTGGCAGGGTGTTTAGGGCACCTATGGAGTGTTCCCTGATACAAATGCTTGTTGATGAAAAGTTTGCGCAATTAGAAGTGTATTCGGATCCCAAGCATATTTCATGGAATCGCGCGGAATGGAAGTCTCTAAAGGAATTGAAGATAACACGTGAATTCCTTGAAGTGACGTTTACAGATGAAGATGATGATAGTGTTATGGGAAATATAAAGGGAACTCTGTTTGTTAATAAGAGGTTAAAGTTTGATTTTAAGAATGAGATTGAACGCCTCGGATATCAAGTAGTTCGGCAATCCTCTGTAATTCAGAAGGATGGCTTCCAAAGTCGGGGTGGCCATCGTCACTGGTGGGAAGTTCTAACAACAATGCCGTATTCCCACGCGGTAGAGATATTTACAGGGCCGTAATCACCACTTTACAGTGATATCCTGGTAACGGTAGGAACACGCATGAGATGTGTCAGGGCGAATCTCCCATGTAATCTCACAGTCACCACACTTGGAACGGAGATTCTCAACAAACTCCTCGCAGGTTACTGTAAGGTGAGAGCTTGTCGGCAGTCTTGCTAACTCTTCAGAATTAGCACAGAATTGGCGTGTAATAATAATCTCATTTAGCCCCTTCTTTGCTTGTTCTGTAATATTGGGAAGGAAAGAATCCACATATGCGTTCACAACATCTTCGTGCTTGGGATTAAGAGAGCGGTTCCTGCCTGGGGATCACTCAAGCCGGGATGTGATTACAGTCTTCTTGATAAGCGCGGTATTATCCGTGAGGGTGAGATGGTGGATGAGAATACTGTGCTCGTCGGGCGTTATATGGTGATTCCGAATACAAATGAGATCAAGGACGTCTCTGTAACGCCGGGGAGATTTCAATGAAGCACTTCAACGCAGGGCCAAATCTCGGTACTTTTGTTTAAATCCGTTTGGTCTCAATTCGGGCAAAAAAGTACAGGCAAAAAGTACCTACCGTTGGGCCTGACTTCAACGAGCACTTCAACGAGCACTTCAACGAGCACTTCAACGAGCACTTCACCTCGCATTGGGGCACACGGAAATTGTCCGTATGCTTCTGGAAATAGGCGTGAATCCTGCGTTAGACGATTTTAACTTGCGTGTCAGAGAAGGCATGTCCGTTTGATCCTTGATTTGCCGTTGGAAAGAGGCGTTGATCCACGCAACAATGACGTAATTCGGAGTGAAAGAGGATATATAGAATTGTCCGTTAGCTCCTTGAATTACCGTTGGAGTGAATCCATCTGCATATCATAATGACGCAATTTTGAGTACGTGTGAATCATACGGAAATTGTCCGTTTGCTCCTTGAGTTACCGTTGGAAAGAGGCGTTAATCCAACAGCAATTAACAATGAAGCGCTTCGGTTTGTTCGGGGGGCGATTGTGCAATTACTTCTTGAACGCGTTAATGTGTCCCTTTCAGTAAGGAATGCAGTGTTCCTCCGGACGGAGATTGTGCTTACAACTGCCAAAACGAATCAAAATTTTAAGGTTACTACTGTTTTGCACACAGCACCTTAAATATTTTGTTAATAACTGTTTGGAAACGGCGTATTCATTGCATTCCGTACCTTTTAGATAATTCCGCACCGCATACGCTAAAAATGTCCGCGTGGAATAAATTCAGCAGCGAACAACAATGATGCACTCAAATCTGCATTAGGACATACGAAAATTATACGTATGCTTCTTGAGTTACCGAAAGAATTTGGAATCATGTCGTAGCACATGAAACTTGATGCTTTTAGGATTTAAAAATTCTGGTCACAATACCAACAACAAGTGGAGTATCTTTCAATGGATACGAAAGTGCAACATAATGCCAATTCAATATGCGTGCTCGTGTTTCAGGCTCCATTAATACGCACATATTCAATGCACCCATGTACATTCCTAACAAATAAACCAATAAATCATATCGCATAAACACACGATCCGTTGATTGTACAATACAATACGCTGGAACTATGAAAATGTATCCGATTACGATACACATCAACGCTTCGTGAATTATTTTTTCAAGAAGAGCTTCTCGGCTAATTATCCAAATCGCATATAACACGTATAAAAATCCCATCGAAATCCACATCCATTGAACTATCATAGGTGCGTGGATAAACATGCTTAAAATTGGTTGACGTTGTTCCCATCCTATTGCATCCGGCGGACCAGCGGCAACAATTTCTTCATCACCAGCAACATCAGCCGCATGAATCCATTCATTTCTGCAAATTGGACACCGTTTTGATATCTTGAACCATTTTAACATACAATCCGGATGAAATGTGTGACCGCATCGTGTGGTTAAGTGTCCAGATGCAATTGAAATGGATTCAAAGCAAATGGGGCAATCCATGATTCGCTGTGCATGATTCGGGGGCGCGTGTCAATTTTTGAGAGAACGCATTAAACGTTTAATTGAGTCTTTCTTTTTCAAACGTTTTTGGCGTCTATCTTTTGTTACACGTCTAGTGACACGGGTGACACGGGTGCGCCGCACATTCGCGTGAATCACATCAATAAACGTGTGTGTGATTGGATCGCATTCAATTTTTGAACCACATTCAACAGTATAAATTAGTTCTTTACGATATACTTGATTGCCGAGTTCAACAGATAACCCAGGCGGAACCAGAACTTCAAATTCACTGTGAACGTGTCTTGACCTTATATTGTGACTAACAAACAAACATGGCACACCTGCATGTAAAGTCATTTGATACATTCCGCCATCTTTCGCAAAAGTGAGTGCAGCTACATAACTTAACGACGTTGACAAAAAGTCGTCGTTCACAAACCGTAAGCTTGAAATGTGTTCACTTTTAAATCCACGATAAACCACAATTGGTTTAGACAAACGGGGCGCAGCTGAAATAATGCGTATGAGATCGCGCTTGTATTGTTCAATTATATATCCATAATTCGCGGGTTTACCGAAAAAATCTAAATTTGCCAGAATGAATGATTCGGTTTCCAATGTTACAACACCGGAATTATCGTCATCAATCGTCGGTTTAAGAATTCGTTTGTCGGGCAACGCAATCAATCGCGCAAAATGTTCATAATGTTCAAACAAATACAACGAAAACACACCAAAAATCGAGCCATCAGAATCATCGAAATTCGTGGTGTTAAGTGTCAATGGACGCCCTCTTAAATAATTATTTAAAATCGTATCGCCTTTGTATGAATATGCTTTAAGACATAAAACATCGCGTGCGGAAAGTGTTTGTGTGTACTCGGATTGACGTTTTAACCATTGGATTACACCGGGTGTATGTAGCGGCATTAAAATTTTATCGCGATACGCACTTTGCAATGGAGTTTTATTTGGATACACTGTTGCATAAAATGGAAATTCTGTATTTGCAACATTTTCTGTATGCACGCGGATTGGAATTTCGGAGTCTAAAAGCGATGTTGATGCGTGCATTGACCGTAACCCACGGAAGCTTGTTGCATTCGATAGTTTTGGTAATGGTTCTGGCAAATCTTCATGCCGGACGTCGCGTGATGAAAAATTGTAATAAATTCCAGGTAAACGATGAAAAAGAATTTCCTGTGTTGTTTCTGTTTGAAATTTAAATGACGCTGCATCGAGTGTTTTTTCTGAAAGGATGGGAAAAACGGCACCTTTGAATGCCAGAGATATAGGCTGGGACTCGAGTAGGCTGTATGGATCGTCGAGATATGGATTAAGCATCATTGCACCGTGACCTGCGCGAATTGGCCATACGCCAGAGGGTCCGATTTTGTCATCTTCAACATTCAATAAGCGATATTTGAGAAAAGGATGCATGTCGCCTTCTTTGTAAATCATTATTGGGCTACCGACAATCGCTTCAATTTGTCTTTTAAATTTATCTGGGTTGCGGAAATCAATGTCTGAATGCTGAAGTGCATCGAACAAATGTCGGTTTGAAGATAGATTCGATGTGTTGCAAACGAGCATACATCCGCGAGGAACCTTCCGCATGGTGTCTGCAACCTCAACCGTTTGACCCAAAATTAAATATGGTTTCATCTCTATCTTTATGGTCTGTTTCGCAAAAGCAATGCTCTCAGCCAAAAATTGACGACCTTAAATGACCGACAAATAGCCGTGAATACCATGGATACACCCGAAACATCCGCAAACTTAGCCACAATTTTAGCCGAATTACCGCAAAGGTATGATGCAGCACCACAGATTGGTTCGACCGTTGCTCACGTTGACCATGGGTGGGTCGGAATTGTCACCGAAATTTCACGTTTTTACTTGACAATTTATGTTGAAACCGCAGGAGATTTGGAAGGTGTTGAGGTAAAATGCAATTCAAACTTCCTTAACGTTATATCCGCGCGTAATTCGTCGACGGTTCGGATCGGAGACGTTGTGCGCCATTGGTCTCAAAGCTATTGGATTGCAACAGTCAAGAACATTAACGTGAATTCCGTTGCAACCCTCCAGTGGCACACGGGTCCTTGGAGCCAAAATTCAATGTCTACCGTTTTTTTAATAAAGGCTGTAACTCGGGACGCCTATAGGCGGGAAGTACTGGGCGACTTGTATAGTTGACCACGGTTTTTTTACTCGAAATTTAAACTGTCCATCCGAAAAATTCATGTGTGAATTCATTCATGCTCCGAGTTCCCATGGATCCGTTGCAAGCACTGCAAATTGGACGTAAGTTTATAAGTGTCAAATCACCTCCTCTGCTTTCTGCGAGAACATGCCCGCAGTGAAAATTGCGATTTGAAATTTGTTCCACACGGCAACTCACGCATTTGGCTAATGCAATATCTGGACCAATGTATTTATTCCACACGAGTGTTTTAATGTGTTTGGGGATCTTTTTGCGACGTTCTGACAGAGGGGGGCTTTTCGTTGAACCTTCCGTTGGTCCTTTAGTCGCTTTTGTTTTTGGAGCTGTCTTTGCTTTTGGTTCTTCCGTTGAACCTTCCGTTGGTCCTTTAGTCGCTTTTGTTTTTGGAGCTGTCTTTGCTTTTGGTTCTTCCGTTGGTCCTTCCGTTGGATCTTTAGTCGCTTTTGTTTTTGGAGATGTCTTTGCTTTTGGTTTTTCCGTTGGCCCTTCCGTTGGATTTTTAGTCGCTTTTGTTTTTGGAGCTGTCTTTGTTTTTGGTCCTTCAGTTGCTGTCGAACCTTCAGTTGCTTTTGAACCTTCAGTTGCTTTTGGCCCTTCAGATGTCTGTGGTCCTTCTGTTGATTTTGGCCCTGCAGTCGTTTTTGGCCCTTCAGTCTCTTTTGGAGTTGGAACTTCAGGTGTCTTTGGAGCCTCTTGGTCTTGTGTATATTTCTTAAAAATTGCATACACTCGCGCAGTAGTGATGCCGTATTCATCACTTAGGATTTTAACTGCAACACCTGCACTACGCCTCACACACAGTGTTTGGATTTGCTCCGGAGAAAGACGTGTTTTTTTCGATGTTGTTGCGTCCTCTTCTGTTGGGGAATTCGTTGGGTCAGCAGGAGGAGCAGCAGGAGGAGCAGCAGGAGGAGCAGCAGGAGCAGCAGGAGGAGCAGCAGGAGCAGCAGGAGGAGCAGCAGGATTTGCCGTTGGATCAATAGGAATCGCCGTTGGATCAGCGGGAGGAGCAGCAGAATCCGTTGGAGCAGCGGGAGCAGCAGAATCCGTTGGAGCAGCGGGAGCAATAGGATTCGCCGTTGGAGCAGCGGGAGCAACAGGATTCGCCGTTGGAGCAGCGGGAGCAACAGGATTCGCCGTTGGAGCAGCGGGAGCAACAGGATTCGCCGTTGGATCAACATAATCCGTTGAAGCAGCGGGAGCAACAGAATCCGTTGGAGCAACGGGAGCAACAGGATTTGCCGTTGGATCAACAGAATCCGTTGAATCAGACAAAGGACGACCATGATACATGTAGCCGCCGGGTTCTTCTGTTGAAATCAATTCAGTTGGAGCCGCAGAAGCATACAGGGCAGTAACAGCGAGCCAATGCGACACCTCGGCGGACAAACGCGCATTATCCCAGAATGTAACACCTCGTCCGCGCCCAACATGACGAGACCACGATTTGATCTCTTGTGAGGACAAATCATGACCAACCAGTTTTGATATGCGGAAAATAAGGCTATTCCATGGAGTTCCTGAATCTGCCATTGTATGTCAAAATTGGTTTATTTATTGGGTCATCAATTTTTGGGAACGATAATGGGCGGCCCTACACAATTCAGGTCACGGGCTTTTGCTCGAAACCCCCGTCTAAACACATCGATCCATGTACACCAAAATCGATTTTTGAATTTGGGTTAAAACACAGTTTGGGATTTCTTTTACTGAAGAATGCAATGAACCCATGGATCCCGCTTGTTCGCCGCCAAATGTGTCCATTCTAATTTTTCTGCTGGAAGACTGATTAGGCGGCTGACAAGCGGGAACAATGCAATGAACCGTTTTCAAACAGTAATCGACAAAATACTTCAAGGTAGACGCCGGTTAAACATCCGGTGTTAGTAACTTTGCGCAACGATCGTATGGTGCGGAAATCACGGGACATCCCATTGATTGTGCCAAATTCACAAGATTATCCAGTTCAGACTTAATCCGATGAAAATGTGTCGCCATTTTTAACGCCAGTTTTGCGACATTTTCAGGAGTCTCGGGACAAACACCCTGCGGATGAGTACCTGCAGCACGCCCAAGAGAACGTGTCATGACGTCTGTAAGCACCGATATCAAATCACCATTCATTATACGAACAATAGTTGGCTTATTGTCTGCGGGTGCCTTATCAATAAGTGCCCTAACGGCTGCCATCCTTGCTTGTTCTGGGTCGGAACCATCAAAGAATGTTGTCTCAAAGATGTAATTGCCGGTCCTTGTAGCCGCCGAAATGCGATCGACAAATTCACTCTTACTTGCCTTTGCCCACTTGTCATCCGTATAACGGTATTTGTCCGCATGAACAAGAGACAAATCAGGGTGCACAGAATGAAGCCTGTCAGCCAAACGAGTCTTGCCACCTGCCGGAAATCCAACAATTATGTATGAAGTCATCTGAGGTGAAATGAGCAAATCCCGCACACGTCAATTTTGGGGGGTGTGAAAAAGTTGAAGCCCCCTTACGGTGTGTCACCGTTCGAATTGAAACAACCGACGATTCGGAAAGGATGGTTCCACTTCATAAACTCCGTAAGATCGCGAGAATGCATGCATCCGGAACTTTGCGAACAGCAGTTGTCGACAATGATGTAGCACTTGTTGAGCTATTAATTGAAAGCGGTGCGGATGTTAGCGAAATTGCACCCTTTCACTTTGCATGTGATAAGGGGCACACTGAAATTGTCCGTTTGCTTCTTGAATTAGACCGCGATATCACTGTCCCTGCCTCAGGGCTCAGTTCGTCGCTCAGATTATCCAAAATCAACAACATTGTTCGTGCATTAATTCCAACGGATCCGTTGGATCCGACGGACGTTAATTTCGGATTTTCAGATGCAGTCATTCTAACGGACAAATTCCCTCAAACACATAGGTTGCTAATAGATTTGGCGTCTCTCTATGCAAGTGAACACACCGCACTCCGAATGGCGAGCGAAAACGGGCATACGGAAATAGTTAGAATGCTTCTTTCAAATGTTTGGGGTTCCGTTGGCAGTGCGCTATCGTTAGCGGCAATTGGCGGGCATACTGAAATTGTCCGCATGCTCATGCCGCACGCAGGAATCGATGCATTAAATCGTGCACTTCGGTGGGCTACTGCAATGGGTTTTATTGACATTGCTGGTTTATTGCTAGAGTATGGTGCAGTTGATTTCAAATACACTCGTGTTGTTCGTTTGCGACAAAGGACTGGTGGATGGAGCATAAATTATTTTCGAAATTAGTTGGAACCCGTTTATCGGCCGTCGTCCAACGTATCCAGTCTATTTTTTCTGAAAAACTGAAACAAAACTATGTCCGTTGGGTTTTAGTGAAAACGGCGCTTGCGTTGTGTTTTGCGAACACCACCTGTTGAATTTGCTGTGGTGTTAAAACCTGTTGTTTGATTTGCAACGGTATCAAACGGAATTCCGGTTGATGTGGGCTGAGAATGAGTCGTTTGTTTGTTAAACGGTTTGAAGGATACTTTACCCGTTGACATTGGTACTTGGGACATTGTCAAAGGTCTTGGAGGTACAGATGTTTCAGCAATGCCAAAATACTGTTTCATAAAAACTTCCAGTTCACCGAGTCGCTGTAGGCAACGTGCGGTTGGGTCTGTTTGTGCAATTTTGTCTTTTAAAGACGTAATTATTGATTCGATTTTATTTGCATAGTGTGGATCCAACGAGGCTGCATGGGGTGCAGGTGTTGTTTTTACACTATGTGCTGTTGCAGTTATTGCATCTAAACCCATAAATAAATTGTCACGTGCGACGCGCAAAGAATGAAATAACTCGCGGATTGCTGCAATACTTTCAAATGCACGCAAGGGGTCAGAAATAGCAAATTCACGAAGATTCCGACAGCATTCTTTCTGTCCACCCCATTCTGCAAGAACATGAAAGCAAGCAACTGCCTTACGCCATGCATTTAAGCATGCGCTTTCTAAAAATTTTTCAGCTAAATCATGAACTTCATCAACCACGTGTTCAGACCCTCCCCATCTTGCACCGGGACGAGGAAGATAAAACGGCCGTAATTGTCCAAATACATCAAAATTAATAAAGTTTGGTCCATATCTCAATGAACACATTTGGTCATGCATAAACTGTAGCAAATCATTCACGCGCGCGATTATCGTTGTTTCCAACAATAGTCGTTCACTTGAACGTTGCCGGTCGTCTTCCATTTCTATTGGTGTCAACAGTTTTTTCAGACACTCGGGGCAAAAAATTGACTCCCGTTTCCCGAACTCCAAATGGTCCATGGGCCAAAATACGTCGCGCCAAAGTGAACGCGACCAAATACGCGACCAAATACAAAACAGACAACTACAGGAGGCCGCGTTTCACGGGCGAATTGAAACGATTCGCCCCGTAATTCGTTATCCCACGTTAAATTTCGATTTAGCACTTGAAACCGCATTTCGAAGAAATCATTTAGATGTTGTTCGTATGCTGATGGCTGAATTGCCATCGCTAAATCTGACCTTTAGCAACAATTTCATGCTAAACTCCGCATGTGCACACGGCGACGTCGATATCGTCCGTTTATTACTTGAACGTGGAATTTATCCCACAGATGATATTGCAATAAAGAACGCGTGCTGGAATGGGCACCTTGAAATTGTTCGTTTGCTCCTCGGCCCCAAACAACCTCGCGGAATTTTTCTGACTACATGTACAAACGGTCATGTGGAATGTGCCCGTTTGCTTATCGAACGTATGATGGCTGACGG
>Ga0164295_10005290_pt1 | contig 10197 bp, 7 predicted proteins | sample GEODES006metaG_FD_111798 | JGI IMG/M metagenome (GOLD analysis project Ga0164295, IMG submission 111798) | Oligotrophic lake water microbial communities from Sparkling Lake, Wisconsin, USA - GEODES006 metaG | ecosystem: Environmental > Aquatic > Freshwater > Lake | place: USA: Sparkling Lake... | reverse complement strand
GTCAAGTTGGACGCCGATTGGCTCGCCAAGTGGGCACAGATAGCCCCCCATGTGCCGGCGGATGCCGATGTCGTGTACTTGGGAGGCGTGCTTCCTCCGAATAAGGCGGCGTTTCCTTCTATTGTGGAGCCAGTGAACGAGCATATCGCACGCGTCAAGCCTAATACGCTGTTTGGACCGACGCCGCGTCGCTATTTCCATTTCTGCAATTACGCCTATGTATTGACGAAGGCGGGGGCGAGAAAGTTGGTAACCCTCGTAAAGGAAAAGGGGATTTTTACAAGCGGAGATCATATGATTGTCAATCACGGCGACGAGCTGCTTCGCATTTACTTTACGCAGCCCCTTCTGGCAACCTGCACGCAGGAACAGGACCCTGTCTATCAGCGGTCGGAATTTAACAACTTTTCACGCGTGGACACCTTTGACAGCGATTTGTGGAATAATACGGAACAGTTTACGGAAGCGGAGGTCATGGCCTGCTTGTCACAGCCCTTGAAGAATACCATCGTGATGTCAGACGAAACACCAAAGGACACAAAACCAAAGGCAGATCCCGTAAAAATCTGGAACACCTTCTTACAGCAAGTGGCGACTCATAATTCAGCTGTAGGGACCACATTGGACGAGATGTTTCGTATTTGGAAGACAACGGATTACGCTGACTTTGTAAAAAATATTGCAAGATACAAACTCCTAGAGCAAATCGTGACGCAACGTCATCCTGCATTGCTCCCTCACCATGGACGCATTGCCACGCTATTGAAGGAGACCTTTCAGGGCGAGTTTCTCCCACACATTCAGTCGCTTCTCTCGTTCTTGGACATGAGCAGTGGCAAAAGCAGCGGCAAAAGCAAGGACAAAAAAGTCATCTATCACCTACCAAGTGTCCAGCTGGGCCCGATAATGGAGCAAGATTGGTTACAGGATGTGTATGGCGGTTCGGTGGAATTCTGCGCTTGGCCCGCTGCAGGAGTCACTGACCCCAATCCGACGCTTCTGTATTTTGTCCAACGCAATACGGTGGAGACGATGAAGAAGTCGGCGGAAGAGTTGAACACCATCCTCGTCAGCTGTATGATATCCCAGACAGACATCACCATCCTGCATCTTTCCGACGAATTTGGCCACGATGACATCCAGTTTTATAGCCTATCCTCTGTTAAGCGTGTGATTCGCAATTACTGGCGAACCGATCTCGCATCTTACAATAAGGTAACGGTACTCCCCCTCGGATACGCCAAGGATCGTCAAGGCAATGGCGACGCAACGCCCCTGTTTACAGAGCGCCCCCATCTCTGGAGTTTTGCGGGGTCCCTTGACCGTCCCAAACGAACCGAGGCCCTGCAGTGTTTACGCAAGGCAGCCCCTCACGTAGAAAAAACAGCGGAGAAATGGGGCGACCCAAATCTCAGTGCCGAAGACTACAAGGCGCTTCTACGAACCACAAAATTCGTCCCCTGTTTTGCCGGTAGTCACTCTGCCGAATCCTTCCGCATGTATGAGGCGTTGGAACACGGTGCCATTCCTATTTACGTCCCCAGCGATACAGGAATCCAAGGCTGTAAAGACGAGTGGAAGGAGGTGTTGGGACGGCATCCCTTTCTAGGATTTCCGTCGTGGGAGAAAGCAGCGGAACTGCTGCCGCTCTTTTTGAAACAGGCCGACGCCATGGAGAAGCATCGGCAAGCTTGCGTCACTTGGTGGAAGGAGAAGAAGGCGGCACTGAGAGCTTTGTTTTAAGCATAGGTTTGTTTACGATTCCTACAATGACGACAGGCGACACATCCACCGTCGCACAACAGCAAAGGCGGGCCCAAAACGAGGGCGGGGCCACTGCTAATTGATTCCATTCATCTATGGTGTAATTTGCGCCCATAGATGAATTGCACCGGCTACAAATAGGTCGCAAGTTAGAGAGAGTAAGGGACCCCCCTTTGGACTCCGGCACATTATGCCCCACGGCAAAGTCAAAGGCGGTGATAGCATTGGTACACCATGTGACGCAGCATTTGGCTTTGAAGGCTTCCCCCATCCAGTGACGCCATACTTCTTCTCTTAGTGCAGCGGGTATTTTGGCTTTTTGCACTTGTTTCTTTGGCTGTGCCATCCTAAAGGTGTTTGGATATACACAACTCAGTGGTATGGACTCAACTTTTTCCAACTTAGAGGCGTTGATTAAAGAAGCGGGGTTGACGATGCCCGTGTTAACTCCAATCCCAACAACAGTCACAGTCCCTGTAAAAAAGCGGAAATTCATGTTGGTGGGCACCCATGCGCATCAGATGACGGGATATAGCAAGGTGACCTATCATATCATGCAAGAATTGGCGAAGGACCCCTCCATAGAATTGTACCATTTTGCATTCCAGAAGTTTATTGGCACACCACCCGAATTTCGTCCGTATCCCAAGGGTGTAGATATCTTGGATACGGTGGAAGCGGAGCGCAACAAGACAGCGGAGCAGGAAATGGGCTTTGGATTCTCGCAGCTTCCTGCGTATGTCCAGAAGGTCAAACCTGATGTGATTATGATTTACAATGATGCGGGCGTGATTTGCCGGTTTTTAGACAAGTTGGATACCTTGCCTGCGGCTGACAAAACGTACAAAATGATTATCTATTTGGATCAAGTCTATATCTTACAACGTCCGGAACTGCTCCAACGTATAGATAAGGCGGCGCATGCGTATTTTGCATTTACGCAGTATTGGCGCACCGTCTTACAAAAACAAGGACTTACCAAGCCGATTCACGTGTTAAGACACGGATTTGATCCGACGCAGTTTAAATGCATGGATAAGGCCGCTATACGAAAGAAGCACGGAATTCCAGACCAGGTGATTCTATTTTTGAACCTCAATCGCAACACCCCAAGGAAGCGCTATGACATTGTTGCAAGTGCCTACGCGGAACTGGTGGCGAGGCATCCGACCAAACCGCTGCTTCTCATGTGCGTGTGCGACGGGGGCGAAACGGGTGGATTTCCCATTCAGGAAATCTACATCCGAGAACTGGAAAAACACGGGGTGCCGCCCCAAGCGCATCTCCACAAACTCATCGTGACGAAACAGGCGATGCAGTTTACGGACGAGATTATCAATGAAATGTATTCTATGAGTGATGTGGGGATTACGGCGGCGGAAGGAGAAGGCTTTGGTCTGTGTCAGTTTGAGGCGATGGGTGTGGGGATTCCGCAGATTGTTCCAAATGTTGGCGGGTTTCGGGATTTCTGTAAGGATGGTGTGAATTCCAGGGCGGTGGAACCTGCCCGAAGGTATTACTTGGCTCTTTCAGCGAGTCCTGTAGGAGGCATGAGTGAACTGGTGGATCCCCACGATTTGATGATTGCTGCGGAGGATTATGTGTTGGATTCGGAGTTACGGACGAAGCACGGTAAACGGGCACGGGAAACTGTGCTTGCCTACGAATGGAAGAAGGAGGTGGAGTCGCTACGAAAAGTGATTCTTGCAATATAAGTTGTTGCAAAATATTTGTGCAAATATTTTTGAAATATTTACATAAGGTAGATGGAATTACGAGACACCACCCTGCGTTCCGTAATTTTTGGAATGCCCACCGTGACGATGACACCAGGACCCGGTGGACAGATGACATCGAAGAAGCAAGTGGATGCTGAAACATTTGGATTGTACGACCATGTGTTGAAGGTGATGGCACAGCTAGTGCGTATAGTATATTGCGATTCCGGAATTATTCAGAAGGTGCTGGTCAATCCCGACTTTGGAACCCCCAATAATGCCGCAGTCAACAATCTGATTACAAGCTTGGATAAAGAGCATCTTTCTTTGAAGCGACAGCGTTCTACGTATCCGGAGAGCAAGGAAGGTCGTCCCATGCAGTCGTACGTGATTACGCCTCACACATCTCAGGATGCATCTGTCGCCAAGTACATTTCCAGTCCCAGTGACCTTACGATGTTGATTGTGAAAGGTAGTACGCTGAAGGTGAAATGCCCTTTTTTCCAAGATACAGATGCCGTCATAGTGTTCAAAGGGTCTAGTACTGCAAAAAACTTTAAGCATGATTTATATTCCCAGTTTACGGCGGCCGATTTGAGCACCTTGCTGCCTCCCGGCACCTCCATGTCGACAAAGGTGGCGGGTCGCAAGGATCTAGTGTGTGCGTCCTTTGTAAAACCGATACTGAAATCGTGGGAGCAGATTAAATCTGTTCTCAATGAATTCAAACCGACGCGCTTATTTGTCACGGGGCATTCCTTGGGAGGTGCGTATTCGTCATTGTTTACCTTTCTTATGGCGGAAATACGTGCCGCCAACTTCCCCACGATTCAGTCCATTCACAACATTACGTTTGGAGCACCCACCATCGTAACGGATGGTGCAAGAAACACATTTAATGCACATCTGGATACTAAATTGGTAACACTAGACCGCATCGTCTCTGGTGGAAATGTCTCAAAATTGCTCGACATTATTCCGGCGATTCCCGTTGGATTTTCCCATCCTGGATTTCAGCCCTTGCGAACAGAATGGTATCCGGAATTGAAAACAGGACGAGCGTATACATATGCAACTGTAAAGAAGGTATATCAAGTGGGCGGATTGTTTGGGCTTGGATCTGAGAAGACAGCCTACGAGGCAGCCACCAAAACGCATATGCCTAACAAGGTTGATGTCTTGGCGAAAGGTTTGGCGACACAAGGATTTGCGCATGCCGAGTATCTTGATATGATGTTTATGGGCGCCTTTCGCATGCCAGGAATGTTGAACGCTGGATTTAAGAGTGGAAAGGACCGATTCACCTTTGTTGCAGATTTGTACCCAGATGGTGTGAGCTTCAAGTACGTTCCAACAGGAGGTGTAGAGGAGCCAGGGGAGGTGGCAGAAGAAGCCGTTGTCGCAGAGCCCATGTCTGCTGCACTTTCAGCGGGAGCTCCGCCTACACCTGCAAATGCTACAGCATCTAATGCTGCAGCTGCAAATGCTGCACCAGGCACGCCTGTTGCACCATCTCCCACGAGACGACGAAGAAATCGTCGTCGCCAAACCCGTCGCAGTCGCAGATAAATTCAGCGAATTTATGACGACTTGGTCACGAGTGCCTTCCATCCCTCTAAATTCGCCGGATTGTGAATGGAGAACTGCCACGTCAGCTGTTCAGCATGTGCTTTATAGGTTTCGGGATTATGCGCCTTCACAATTTGCTCAATTTGTGTAGACGCCGCTTCAAAGTCGTTTTCCTTGTAATAATATCCGTATTTGGCAAAACGAGGCACGTTGTGTACCAGAGGAAAGCCGAGCGTCATGAACTCCAACAGCGAATAGTTGTACTCGTTATTGACCTGGTGTTGGAGAACAATCGCCTTCGGCATCACCTTCGTCAAGTTACAAATGTGCGCACGCGGCATGAGCTGCAGTTTACCAGACTGTAGGATCGTCAGTTGCGGTGCTACGGAATTCATAAAGTACGCATTTTCTTTGAATTTCTGGCCGTTGACAACAATCACATGGTCGACCCGTTCTGGATATTTGCGGTAATAGGCCTCCAGAGCCATGATGGGAATCAAACAGTTCTTCTGGAAACTGATGTTGGGTTCCATCACGACAAAGATGCGAGGCGTCGTTGGTGTTAATCCGGTAGGGTCGTACTGACCGGCATCTTTTTGTACAAACATGGGGTCCCAAACGTAAGGCGCAATGCGTGTTTTTCCATAGATGCCGTTGATAACACCCGCATATTCGGCATGAATGTCGTAATGAGGAGAGACCCAGATTTCGTCCAGTTCCCCCGCGACGTGATGACTGAAATTGACGCCTGGATAAAAGGTAATGGTTTCAATGTCTATATTGAGAATGTTTCCCATATAGAGTTTGGCGGTGAGGGCGCCCATAGAGCGGAAGAAGCGGCGAATGCTGGGGTCACAGGACATGCCCATTTCCATATAGGCAACCACACGAAAAGGCGCCTTGATGTATTCCTTGAAATCCGTCATGCGAAACTGTTTAGCAATCGTGGCGTCCTTGTTATTGTCCAGATTGTCTACCATGAGAAAGGGCTCGTAACCGAGGATTTCCATGAGCTTGTACAAAATGTAAATGTTCTGAAACAGTCCGTTCGCCCAAATGTGGTCGTCGGAAATCTTGACCGTTGTCATCAGGACACGCTGCTTTTCCGTAAACTGAATGGGTGGATAGGGCGCCTGTACTATCTGGGATTCAAGACCGGAGCCGGTGGATAACGTAGGGAAGCTCATTTGGTTTTATAGAGGAAGGATGGTTTAGACCGTGCATTTTCTTTGAAGTGCGCACTTGATGTGCATTTCAAAAAATAACGTGAATTGGTTAATGTCGTCGTCGGGTGTTTCGGCGATTCTTACGTGCCCGGGACTTGCGTCGGCTACCACCTCTCATTCTACTCGCTATGTATACGGTAGATCCTGGCCTCACACCACATTCTTGAAGAGTTCTGCCATTTTCTAATTGTTTTCCTGCAAATATGACACGAATGAGTTCTGGGTTGTGAAATCCGGCATCTCCCCCCGCTTTATCCCATATCAGTTGCTTAAACTGTTCAATATCCGTGCTAGGTTCTGCATCAATTGTATATGTTTTGCTAGTAGGGCCCCAACTACTTTGTGCAAATATCTGCATTTTATACTTTATATGCATATTTTAAATTGTTAGGCAATCTAAAGCACTTGAAAAAATTGAAACTGTCTCTGAACACAGCGGTTCGACATTACAATGTCCTCCTTTCAAGTTACAATGGCCAATGGCTCCTTCCTTCCTCTTTGCGAATTATGCGTGGGCGATTTAGTATGTGAGGGTGTTGTAACATCCTTACATCCTTTAAGCACAACGTCTGGCACCATTACAATAGATAACACAGTCTACAAATTAAACGAAAAGCAGCAAGTCTGCGTATATCTAGATAATGCTGCGGGGTATTCCTGCAACAAGGTCTATATGGTGGTAGACGCCAATACGTTGGAGGGCGTCAGGCATGAAATTATACGCCGGGATCCCAAGATGTCGCGTGTAAGAATGACCTGTTACAACCGGTTCTTTGGCGCATCCAATCGTGAGCTGTCGGGACCCATCTTTACAAAGACCGACGATCAGGTACATATTCGTCTTACCCCTATGTAGTATGGCCGCTACGCTGGTGTTGGTGTCAGAAATGTTGTTGTCAGCCTATCCAATCTTGATTAAACAGGTGGACACCTCCGTCTTTTTCCAGACTGGCCTGCGTATGGGCATTTATTCTGTTTTGGCAGCTACCGCAGGTGTTATCACAGGCGCTTCCGTGCCTATCGCCAATCTGTGGTCGGTAGAGGGGATTGCAACGGGCCTCCTCAATCTGTTTCATGTGGGCAGTTCCTACACGGCGTTTGAACAACTGCCTGCCGGAAATGCGATGGCGCTTTTCTATATCTATCCCGTCTTCAACATCTTGGGGGCTGCTACCGTATTCGGAGAATCCGTTCCCTACGCATCTCTGCCCTGGATTGCGCTTGCCTTTTTTGGCACGCTTCTTCTCGCTCAACCGACGCCAACGAATTGGACCTTGATCGGTGTGATTTGCGCCCTCATTGCCGCTGCGACCGAAACGGGTATCTACCTATGGTTCAGGAGCAAATCCAACGATGATAAATCCGATACGCAGCCTTGGACCAAGATGACGCAGATGTATGGTAGCAGTGGACTTTGGTGGATTCTTGTAGCGGTCGTTGGTTCTGCATTGGGACTCTTGGCAAAGAATACCTTCCGACTCAGCCTCGGCGGTCTAGGAACCATTGCGCTCTTCAACGCCTTGGTCGGATTTGTAGGATACGCCCTGCGCTTCTACCTTATTCCAAGGGTCAGCACGGTTGTCTTCAGCGTCCTCTCCTTCTTTGGTGTGATTAGCGCCTACGGCTTTGGATGGCTCTTCCAAGGCGAAGTGCCAAATTACACACAGCTTGCAGGCGCTGTGGCAATCGTTATAGCAAATGCGGTGCTGATGAGCAAGGAGAATAACTAAAGACGGCGTCTACTAGCCTTTCGTGCACGTTTCTTTCTTCTTCGTGTAGAATGTGAACTATTGGTCGTGTCAGCAAATGACACATACTGCAAATCTTTGTCACATTGTATCCATTCAGGACTCTCCTTATGTAATGAAAATTTCCATACGGGACTTGGTGCAAATTGTGTAGAGTCTTCTAAAGGGACTCCCCGCTTCAATGCAAATTGGCGAAATACACGATAACTAAGAGACACTGTTTGACGGTTGTTAAATGCCACTTCTTGTTCCCACGATATCTCCTTCATGATGTCTGTCAACAATTGTCCATCTGAATACGTTTTAGATGTACATGCTTGAATGACAGTCTTGGCATCTTCGGTGCATTCGGACCAAGAAAACGTTTTCAGTTGTTCTTTCAAGTAGTTGATGATCGGCGACGAATATCCATACTTTTCGTAAAATGCCAGTCCACCTCGTAACAAATGAAAGGGCGAAATCATGGTTGGTGAGCCGTCTTCCGATGTTTCAACAATTCGTGCTCCATCATAGATTGTAATTTTCGTATCTGTTGGAAATGCAAGACCTAGTTTTGTTTTTAATATTTGTAATACATCGGCAGAGGTTGTTCGTCTTCCAACTTTATCACGAGGATCTGACACAAGGGTGGGGGAGAAACATCCTTTCCCAGGCGAATTGGCTTGGATTTGTCCGATAAATCCTGACGGTTCCAAAGTCATTGTGACACATGTTTGTTCAACTGCAATTGTATCCCCAACATGAGATGCTTTAAAAGAGGTTGTGTACATCACATCATTGTATGTAAATTGCAAGGTGAATGATTTGTTGGAAAACTCGGGTGTCAAAAACTCACGAATTTGTGCCACAATGCCAGCGTCTGCCATCTATGATGGGACCAGTCTAAAATCACACAGACAGTCAGAGTAGGATGACAAGCCGTCAAGGAGGCCTGTTGGAACTTGTCGCACGGGGCAAGAAGGACGTATTTTTTACAGACAATCCCACTGTCAGTCATTACAATAATGTATTCCGAACGGCAGCACCCGTTGTAACGGAAGTCTACACATGGAATCCGAGAAATCGGCCAGAATGGGGCAAGTGGGTGGATTTTGACCTGGAACATCGGGGCGATCTCGTTAACAAGTTTTTCTTACGGATTCAAATGCCGACGTGGTTGCCACCCGCCGCCGTCGCTGCGAATCCTACCGGCATCGTGACCGACGCATCCGGCAACACGTTTGGATACTGCAACAAGGTGGGATATCAAATGATTCACAAGGTCCAGGTCTTTCAAGACACGATTCTGCTACACGAACTGTACGGCGAATATCTAGACTGGCGCTTACAAAATTCTTATGAAGCAGGCACCCTGCAACTCACTGGATTTAATGTAGGAGCCCGTGAGGATACGCCATTGGCCATTGGTCGTTCAGCAACTCTGCCCCTGTTGCGCGTCGCCATTCCCGTCTTGGGGTGGCAACAGTTGGGCGATCCCGGCTTCCCCACGTGCGTCCTGCGAAAACAGCGCTTTCGGATTCGTATCTGGTTACGAGAGCTACAAGAAATCGTCGTATGCAGCGATGGACGGTTGCAACCTGCGCCTTGGGGCGGCAAGCCACTCCGCATTCAGGCTGTTAGGAATGGTCCGATAGACACCACACAGGTGACGCTTCCCTTATCCGCGCTCAAGTATCCCGAGATGAGTTTTGAAACGACGCAGCGCTATGTGGGGAATGAAACCCGTCTATTTTTACAGGCGCAAACCGTCCGATTCCCCTTTCGGCATATTCAGTTTCAGACTTTCGCGGTAGAGCACAATGCAGTAGTCCTCGCAAGTCCGCCGTTTTCCTCCACAGTGAATCTCCCTTATGCGATTGATTTCATCGGACCCAGTGAGCGATTTACAGTGGGATTTCGTACAAATGCAGCGACAATGGCGGGGGAGCGCACGGTCCTGTCGCCAATGGTACAAACGATGCGTCTGAATATTGCCAACATAGATCGCATCAAGGCCTGGGATGTAGCGGTCTTCCGAGAAGTAACGGCCTATTGGAAAGAGATTCGTATGCCCATTCGCAATGGAATACCGTTGGAGATTTATACGCTGAGTTTCGGTGGCATGGACGGTGCTACCCCATCTGGCACCGTATCCTTTACAAGGGCGACGAAGCCCATTTTGTACGTGACGGT
>Ga0164295_10005287_pt1 | contig 10198 bp, 9 predicted proteins | sample GEODES006metaG_FD_111798 | JGI IMG/M metagenome (GOLD analysis project Ga0164295, IMG submission 111798) | Oligotrophic lake water microbial communities from Sparkling Lake, Wisconsin, USA - GEODES006 metaG | ecosystem: Environmental > Aquatic > Freshwater > Lake | place: USA: Sparkling Lake... | reverse complement strand
TCACCGAACCCGTCCATCTCAACGAGTAGCTGGTTGAGGGTCTGCTCGCGCTCGTCGTGGCCGCCGCCCAGCCCGGCGCCGCGCTGGCGGCCTACTGCGTCGATCTCGTCGACGAAGATGATGGACGGCGAGTTCTGCTTGGCCTGTTCGAAAAGGTCGCGGACCCGGGAAGCACCGACGCCGACGAACATCTCGACGAAGTCCGAACCGGAGATCGTGAAGAACGGCACCCCGGCCTCGCCCGCAACAGCCCGCGCCAACAACGTCTTGCCGGTGCCCGGCGGGCCGTACAGAAGTACGCCCTTGGGAATCTTTGCTCCGACAGCTTGGTAGCGGGCCGGGTTCTGCAGGAAGTCCTTGATCTCGTAGAGCTCCTCGACGGCCTCGTCGGCCCCGGCGACGTCGGCGAAGGTCGTCGTCGGCATATCTTTGGTCAGCAGCTTGGCCTTGGACTTGCCGAACCCGAAGCCCATCCGGCCGCCGGTCTGCATGCGGGAGAACAGCACGAACAGCCCGACGAGCATGAGCAGAGGCAGCATGTACACCAGCAGCGAGCCCAACAGACTGGGCTGATTGACCGCGGTGTTGGTCTTGATGCCCTTGTTGGTCAGCGCCTCGAACAGCGGCACCGCGTATCCGGTCGGGTACTTGGCGATCACCTTGGTGGAATTAGCGGTTTCCTTGCCGGCGTTTTTCAGTTCCAGCCGGATCTGCTGTTCCTTGTCGTCGATCTGCGCCGTCTTGACGTTGTCGGCGTTGATTTGCGACACCGCGACGGAAGTGTCGACGGGCTTGAAGCCGCGGGTGTCGTCACTGAAGTAGAAGAACAACCAGCCCAGCAGCAGCACCGCGGCGATCACGGTCAGCGTGCGGATAACGTTTTTCCGGTTCATCAAGCGTCGGCCCCGGGGGCCTCGTCCTTCCGATGTGCTCTGCGGGGAATGTTTCAGGCTACCGCTATCCCAACGTCGGACAGCGCCCCGAGGGTTTCCGTCACCGATTGGTTCCCAATTCGGGACCCCTGACAGGCCCGTGTCGGCCTCGGACCGCGCTGTGCTTGGCTGAGTTGGTGGTCACACCGGTCGAACGGATAGTCGACGTCAACGGGGTCCGGTTGCGGATTCTCGAGGCCGGTCCCCCGGACGGGCCGGTGGTGATCCTGACCCACGGATTCCCCGAGTTGGCCTACTCCTGGCGTCATCAGATCCCCGCCCTCGCCACGGCCGGCTACCGGGTGATCGCCCCCGATCAGCGCGGCTATGGGGGTTCAACGCGCCCCGAAGCCATTGAGGCCTATGACATCGCTGCGCTGACCGGCGATGTGGTTGGCCTGCTCGACTACGCCGGGGCCGAACGCGGCGCGCTGATCGGACACGACTGGGGCGCGGTGGTGGCATGGAACACCCCACTGCTGCACCCCGACCGGGTTGCCGCCGTGGCGGGCTTGAGCGTGCCGCCGGTGCCGCGGCCCCTGACACCGGTGACCGAGGCGTTGCGCAGGATTTTCGGTGACAACTTCTTCTACATGCTGTATTTCCAACAACCGGGTGTGGCCGACGCCGAGATGGACGCAGATCCACGTCGCAGTTTGCGGCGGATGCTCGGCGGGATGCGGGCATCGCAGGAGGAAACAGCCGCGCTGCGGATGCTGACACCAGGACCTGAGGGATTCATCGACCGGTTACCCGAACCGGAGGGTCTGCCGGACTGGCTGGCCGCGGCTGAACTCGACCACTATGTCGCCGAGTTCAGCCGCACCGGCTTCACCGGGGCGCTGAACTGGTATCGCAACTACGAACGCAACTGGCATATCACGGCCCATCCGGCCGCAGAGACCATCGGCGTTCCTTCGCTTTTCGTGGGCGGCACCGATGACCCCGTGCTCGCGTTCACTAAAACCACCCGTGCCCGCGAGGTTGCCGTCGGTCCCTACCGGCAGGTCATGTTGGACGGCGCCGGACACTGGATTCAGCAGGAGCGACCGGATGAGATCACCGCTGAACTTCTGAGGTTCCTGTCGGACGTGCCCTGGACGTGAATTCGCCGGCAGCGAACGAGGTCCGCAGGCGCGCTACGGTGAATCATGATCACTGCCGCCAGCCCTCGCCGCGCCGTGACAGTCATGGTCGCAGGTGTCGCGGCGGTACTGACCGTCGCAACCCTGGCCGGGTGTGACGCTCAAGCCGGACCGGTTGCGGCGAATTCACGTCAGGTGACCGTCGTCGGCTCCGGGCAGGTACAGGGATCACCCGATACACTGACCGCCGATGTAGGAATCGAAGCGGTGGCCCCGGATGCAACGTCGGCGATGAATCAGACCAGCGACCGCCAGCAGGCCGTCATCGGTGCCCTGACTGCCGGCGGGATCGACGCCAAAGACATCAGCACCACGACGGTGAGCCTGCAACCTCAGTACGGCGAGAATTCCGTGATCACCGGATACCGGGCGGGCAACTCGATTCAGGTGAAGATCCGCAAACTCGAGGCCGCCTCGGATGCGCTGGCCACCATCATCAGCACCGGGGGTAACAACACCCGGATCAACTCGGTCAACTTCTCCATCGACGACGACTCGAAGCTGGTGCGCGATGCCCGAGCGCGCGCCTTCGATGACGCCAAGAATCGAGCACAGCAGTACGCGGAATTGTCCGGCCTCTCGCTGGGCAAGGTCATCTCGATCTCGGAAGCACCCGGCGGCATCTCACCCCAACCGGTCCCGATGCCGATGCCGCGTGGTGACGCAATGGCCGCCGCGGTACCACTTGCACCCGGTGAGCAGACCATCAGCTTCTCGGTGAGCGCAGTGTGGGAGTTGACCTGATCCTTCACCGCGGCAAGCGAATACGCTAGTGCTGATAGACCTTTAGTGTTGATAGACCCTTAGTGCTGATAGACCTTGGGGTCCAGCGTCCCGATGTAGGGCAGGTCACGATAACGCTCGGCGTAGTCCAGGCCGTAGCCGACGACGAACTCGTTGGGGATGTCGAAACCGACATAGGCAATGTCCAGTTCGCACCGCACGGCATCGGGTTTGCGCAGCAATGTGCACACCCTTAGCGATCGCGGATGGCGGGTCGCCAGATTTCGCAGCAGCCAGGACAACGTCAGGCCGGAGTCGACGATGTCCTCCACGATCAGCACATCGCGCTCGGCGATATCACGATCCAGGTCCTTGAGGATGCGCACCACCCCCGAGGACGAAGTCGACGAGCCGTAGGAGCTGACCGCCATGAACTCCAGCTGGGTGGGCAGCGGGATGGCGCGCGCCAGGTCGGTGACGAACATGACTGCACCCTTGAGGACAGTCACCAGCAGCAGATCCTGACCAGCCAGCGCATCGGCATAGTCGCGACCCAATTCAGCGCCGAGTTCGACGGTACGGGCCTGAATCTGCGCTTCAGACACCAAGACGGACTTGATGTCGCCGGCATACAGCTCATGCGCTGTCACGACCCCAGCGTGCCATGTCATACCCGAATACGAACAATCAGACCGGTTTGCGGCTCAACTTCAGCGCCGCGCCGCGACGTTCGGCGAAGAGCCTCGTGTACGGAACCTCGGAGCCGACCGCCACCCCGCCCTGTCCTCGCCAGGCGTCCACCAACGCATCGACTGCCCGAATCTGGGTATCGGTCAGCCCGCTCGCACCACCGGCAAGCAGCCAGGCCCGGATCACCCGCCGGCGCAGCGCGGCGGGCAGATCCCTGATCGCGGCAACCTCCAGACCGTCACCGGACACCGCCCCAACCAGATCTTGGCCGGCGAGTGAATCGAGTGCGTCGGTGTCTTCCCGCAGCGCCGAGGCGGTGCGGGCCAGCGCCTCAGCCACCCCACCCCCCAGCACCTGCTCCAGCAGTGGCAACACCTCGGTGCGTAATCGCACCCGGGTGAAGCGGGGGTCGCTGTTGTGCGGATCGTCCCAGACCGCGAGACCGAGTTCCGCGCAAGCCGCATGGGTGACGCCGCGCCTCATACCGAGCAACGGCCGGTACCACGGCGGATCGCAGGGCCGCATCCCGGCGATCGAGCGGGCACCCGAGCCTCGCCCGAGGCCCAGCAACACGGTCTCGGCCTGGTCGTCGAGGGTGTGGCCGAGCAGCACCGGCGCGCCCTGCCGGGCCGCATCGAGGGCTGCGTAGCGGGCGGTTCGCGCGGCCGCCTCCGGCCCGCCAGCGTCTCCGACCTGCACGCGCAGGACCCGGGCCCCTACGCACCCGAGGTCCATGGCCTGTTGTTGAGCGGCCAGGGCAACCACTTCGGAGTCCGATTGCAGGCCGTGGTCGACGATCAGTGCGGTCGTGGGCCGCGTCGCGGCGGCGGCGATGGTCAACGCCAGTGAGTCGGGCCCGCCGGATAGCGCCACACACCACGACTGCGCGTCGACAAGCCAGTTCGCGGCGAAGTCGGCCAGCGCGGTGCGCAGCCCGGCTACAGCACTCTGTCGATCCACCGCTGGGGGTTTTCGATCTCGTCGGGCAGCGGCAGGGTGTCGGGGCCAGTCCACACCGCATTGAAGCGCGTCATACCGACCCGGTCCACCACGAGGTCGACGAATGCCTTGCCGCGGGTGTACTGACTCAACTTCGCGTCCACCCCGAGCAGAGCGCGCAGCAGCCGTTGCAGGGGCGGCTGCCTGCGTTGTCTGCGTTCATCGAAGCGACTCCGGATGAGGTGGACTGAGGGCACTACTGCGGGACCGACGGCATCCATCACATGATCGGCGTGGCCTTCGAGCAAGGTGCCGAGAACAAGGAGCCGATCGAGCGCCTCTCGTTGCGACTCGGACTGCACCGCGCGCAACAGTCCGAGCACACCGGCGCTGCCGGGATCCGGTTCACCCGGCGGCGCCGTACGGCGTTGTTTGACGAATTCCGCAAGGCGCCCGATCACCTTGCCGATGTCATCACCGCGATCCGCGGTGAGCACCTCCAATGAACTTGACATGTGTTGGGCCAGCCACGGATTGGCGGTGAACTGAACGCGGTGAGTGACCTCGTGCAGGCATACCCACATCCGGAAATCCTTCGGCACCAACCGCAGTTGACGTTCGACGGAGATCACGTTGGGGTAGACCAGAAGTAGACAGCCGCCGCCATCAGCGGCGAAAGGGTCGTACTGACCGAGGATGCCCGAGGAGACGAACGCGAGCACCGCTCCGGTTTGAGCGCCGGCAATACGACCCGAGATGGCATGGCTCGGGGTATGGGAGCCGCCGATCATGACCCGCATGGAATCTGACGCCGCTCGAATCCACTGCTCCCGGTTGACGATTCGGGCCTCGGGTACCGGACGGTCACTGGAGAGTCCGGTGACGTCGCGGACAGGACCCTCGGCAACACGAGCGGATTCAGCGAGTTGATCGATGGCCTGGAGGCGGGTGTAGTCGGTGGCGGGCGGCTCCCCCCGGAGCAGCCGTGCCCCCACCGTGCCGGCGAACTGCCAGTCGACAGCTTTGCCAACGGACGGTGGTTGCACGGAAGGCTTCATCACGAACTACAGCCACAGGTGCGCAGCGTCGCGGCCAGCGCATCAATGGCGGTTCGTCCCTCAATCCCGGCATTGTTGGAGATGAATGCGAAAGTCAACACCCGGCCACTGGCATCGGTAACAATCCCGGCCAGGGAATTGGTCTCGGTCAGCGACCCGGTCTTGGCGCGCAGCCAACCGGCCGGGGATTTTGACTGATCGCCGTCGACAAATCGGTTGGACAGTGTGCCGCTGCCACCGGCGATGGGCAGCAGATCCACCATCGGCCGCAGCGAAGGCTGATCAGGTCCGGCAGCGGCATTGACCACCTCGTCGAGGGTCTTCGACGTCAGCAGATCAGCCACCGACAGCCCACTGGAATCCACGAGCGATGCACCTGTCACGTCGATATTGGCCGACGCCAGCTTGCTGAGAACCGCGTCGACACCGCCAGCGAAGCTCATCGGTCGGCCGGTCGCTTTAGCCACCTCACGAGCGATGGTCTCGGCCATCACGTTGTCGGAGGTATTCATCATCTGAAGCAGCCGATCCATCAGCGGGGCGGACTGCACCGAGGCCAACTGCCGACCGCCGGCCGGGCCCGGCGCGAAGGTGACCCTGGCCGGGTTGATGCCGAGGGCAGTCGCGAGCGCCCGGCCGGAATCAAGCGCGGGGGTCGGCGAGCGCCGAGACTCCACCGTGGTGGGCTGGATTCGCCCGGCATCGAGCATCACCGACTGGATCGGCGCGATGTCGCCGCCACCGATATCAGCCGGGTCCCAACCGGGAGCCATATCTGGGCCGGTGAACAACGAGGTGTCCACCTGCACCGCGGTGGCCGTGATACCGCTCTTGCGAACTTGATCGGCGAGGTCGGAGATCCGGGCGGCGCCGCGATACCAGGTGTCCTCACCCGGCGGTGCCGCCGACAGCGTCGGGTCTCCCCCGCCGACGAGCACCACCACACCCGGCATCCGGGTCTGGTCGGCGGCCTGAACCGTCGTTGTGACCCTGGCGTTGCGATCCAACGTGAGCAAGGCAGCGCCCGCGGTGAGGACCTTGTTGGTCGATGCCGGACGCATCGGTGCGTCGGCGCGCTGTTCCCAGATCTGCTGTCCGGTCTTGGCATCGGTGATGCGGCCGCTGAGGCTGCCCAGATTGGGGTTGGCGACGGCCGGTGCCAGCACCGCAGTGATCGCGGCGGTGGTCGGGATAGCCGCCGAGTCGGACAGCGGAACCACCGCCGGGTTGGCGCTGGCCGGCTCCCGCGGCGGCGGGGTCTGGGCGTCGCTCTTGCCTCCTGCGGTCAGCAGCGCCGCCGTCGCGACGACTACGGCGACAAGTGCGATCACCGCGGCCGCAAGCACCACAGGAGCGCGGCGCGCAGGTGTGCGAACCATGACTCTCCTGACTGCCTCGCGTCCCATTGTGCCCAACGGGCCGGTACTCAAGGGTATCGCTCCGATAAGGTGACTTCCCGTCGCCATCGGGCGACCGGACCGGCAAGAAGGAGTCGCGCGGTGCAGTTCGATGTCACGATCGAGATCCCGAAAGGCCAGCGCAACAAGTACGAGATCGACCACGAGACTGGCCGGGTTCGGCTGGACCGCTACCTGTACACCCCGATGGGGTATCCGGCCGACTACGGGTTCATCGAGGACACCCTGGGCGAGGACGGCGACCCTCTGGACGCGATGGTGCTACTGCCCCAGTCGGTGTTTCCCGGTGTGGTCATCGAGGTCAGGCCGGTCGCGATGTTCCAGATGGTGGACGAGGCAGGTGGCGACGACAAGGTGCTGTGCGTACCGGCCGGCGATCCGCGCTGGGACCACATCAACGATCTCGGCGACGTGCCTGCGTTCGAACTCGAGGCGATCAAGCACTTCTTCGTCCACTACAAGGATCTCGAGCCGGGCAAATACGTGAAGGCCGCAGACTTCGTCGGCCGCGCCGAGGCCGAGGCCGAGATCGAGCGTTCCCGGGTCCGGTTCGCCGCCGAGGGCCACTGAGGGCCGCTGAGGGCCACTGACGATTCGACCCCGAGGATTCGACCCCGAGGATTCGACCCCGAGGATTCGCCCCCGAGGATTCGCCCCCGAGGATTCGCCCCCACCCGGACAATCCCCGGGCAAGAGTTTTCCTGGCCGTAACGCGCGGTAACGCCGACGTGGCATCTGTTTTCGATGATGGCTGGTGTGTTGATGCACCAGGGCTTCGGACTTAACGCCTTCAATCGCCTGCCGACCCGCAGAGCCGTGCATGCGCTCTATGAGTGCGTCAACAGCGTGACGATGGCAGCCGACCTCGCCAAGGGGCGCCCCTACACCGATCATGCCGCGCTGTTCCGAAAGGCCGACGCGCTACTGTTCTCGCTCTCGGAGGACTTGATCGACCACGTCATGGCGGCCCATCCCAAGGTGGGGAGTCGGCCTGGAAGCGCCTACTCGCACGCCGAGCAGTGCTCGCTATTCGATGCCCGTCCCGGTGTCATGCACCTGCTGGAAGGCGCCGCGCGGCGCTACGCCGACAAGTTCGGTTTCGAGTTTGTGATGCACATCGGCCGGGCCGACGTCTACTGCTCAGCCGCCGCGGTGATCGCCGCGATCGGCGACCGGATGCACAATGACGTGGACACCGAACGCAAGGTCATTCGCAATGAGATCGCCCAACTCAACCGCAGCAGGCTCGAGCGGATGCTCGGCCCTGAACGGGGCTACGACAACTGGACCTAACGGTCGCCGCTGATCCTGGTCTTGACCAGGCTGGCCACCATGGTGATCAGCAGCGTCAACACGATGACGGCCAGGCTCAGCAGGGTTGGGATCTCCGGGACACCAACCGGCTCGCCACCGTTGATGAAGGGCAACTCGTTCTCGTGCAACGCATGCAGCAGAAGCTTCACACCGATGAATAACAGGATGAAGGCCAGACCCTGGGACAGGTAGACCAGCCGTTGGAGCAGATCTCCCAGCAGAAAGTACAACTGCCTCAGTCCCATGAGCGCGAACACGTTGGCGGTGAACACCAGGTAGGGCTCACTGGTCAGCCCATAGATTGCCGGGATGGAATCCACCGCGAACAACAGATCCGTGGTGGCCAACGCCACGATGACGAGGAACATCGGCGTCATCAACCGCTTGCCGTCATGTTTGATGTAAAGCTTGAGACCGTCCCACCTATCGGTGGTGTTCAGGTAGGTCTTGGCGAAGCGCACTACCGCGTTGTCGGCATCATCGCTGTGGTCTGTATCGAGGGCCAGCCGAACAGCGGTGAACACCAGGAACGCCCCGAAGATGTAGAAGATCCACGAAAACTGCTGGATTGCAACAGCTCCCAGTGCAATAAAGACACCGCGAAAGACCAGTGCCAACACAATCCCAACTAACAGCGCCTGCTGCTGGTGGACCTTCGGCACGTTGAAACTGGTCATGATGATGATGAAGATGAATAGGTTGTCGATTGACAGGCTGTATTCCGTGAGCCACCCCGCGTAGAACTCGAGACCGAACTGGCCCCCATGGAATTTCCAGACCCAGAGCCCGAACATGATCGCCAGACTGACGTAGACGACCAGCGCGGTCACGCACTCGCGCTTGCTGGGTTCGTGCGGCCGGCGGGCGAACACGGCAACATCGACCACAAGGACGGCCAATGTCACCACCAGGGTGACGGCCCATTCGATCGCGGACACATTCACTGCTCAGACCTCCGGCTGTCGAAACACGCCCGAGGTCTCTTCCGCCGCGAAAACGGCCCGCGGCACCGGACGACCCATATACGGCCGACGTGGTGACGACACCGCGACGAAGGAATACTCCCCTCTGCGTGGCAAGTGTCTCAGGTCTGAGCGCTCTACGCGACAGCGGGGCACCAGCGGCTGTCAGCCCCTAGGATTCGAAGGCGTGGCGACGCCCGAGATTCCCTCTCAATATCTGCGATCGGGGCAAGCCCCCCATCCGCGAACGCTGATCGACATCCTCTACGAAACCGCAGCGCGGTACCCGGACGCCCCGGGCATCGACGACGGTGAGGTCCAGCTCACCTATTCCGAGATGGTCGCCGATCTCGAGGAGGGTGCGCGCTGGCTGTCCGAACGCGGGATCGGCAGCGGGGACCGGATAGGGATCCGGATGCCCTCGGGCAGTTACTCCCTGTATATGGCCATCCTGTCGGTCCTGGCGTGTGGCGCGGCCTACGTCCCGGTGGACGCCGACGATCCCGAGGAGCGGGCCGAGTTGGTGTTCGGCGAGGCCGCCGTGGCCGGCGTCATCACCGAAGCGGGGCTTACCCGCGGCCCAGGTGCTTCGCGCGGCGGGACCGCCGCACCGCCGGCGGTAGGTGATGATGCCTGGATCATCTTCACCTCCGGCTCCACCGGTGTCCCGAAGGGTGTGGCGGTCACCCACCGCAACGCGGCGGCGTTCATCGACGCCGAGGCACGAATGTTCCTGCAGGACAACCCGATCGGACCGGGTGATCGGGTACTGGCCGGGCTATCGGTCGCGTTCGACGCATCGTGCGAGGAGATCTGGCTGGCATGGCGCCACGGTGCCTGCCTGGTACCTGCGCCGCGCGCACTCGTGCGCAGCGGTATGGATCTGGGACCCTGGCTGGTCTCACGCGATATCACCGTGGTGTCGACGGTGCCGACACTTGCCGCGCTGTGGCCGGCCGAGGCACTGGAAGCGGTGAGGCTGCTGATCTTCGGCGGGGAAGCCTGCCCGCCGGAGTT
>Ga0164295_10005286_pt1 | contig 10200 bp, 10 predicted proteins | sample GEODES006metaG_FD_111798 | JGI IMG/M metagenome (GOLD analysis project Ga0164295, IMG submission 111798) | Oligotrophic lake water microbial communities from Sparkling Lake, Wisconsin, USA - GEODES006 metaG | ecosystem: Environmental > Aquatic > Freshwater > Lake | place: USA: Sparkling Lake... | reverse complement strand
GTGCCGCCAGGCCCTGCTCGGCGTTCCTCTCACCCAAAGAAAAGCAGCGCTCGCGCTAAGGGCAGCCCTCGCACTAACGAGAACGCTCGCACTAAGGAGAAGAAGTGACTGATGCTCCAATGATTCGCCCCGGCGAGGTTTCCGGACGCCCCAAGCTGGTAATCCGCTACCCCACTGATCCCAACAACATTGCTGCGCTGCTTCCCACCGGGTTCAGCCCATGGGGCGAGCCGACCGTGCTGCTTGGCGTCTACTGCGTCCCGGTGCACGGCGAACCGGAACATGGCATCAGTACCAAGATTCCGGCAACGTTCGATGGGGTTGATGGCTGGTTCACACTCGGCATCGGCATTGATCAAGAGTCAGCCATCTTTATTAGCCAAGAGACGAACGGACAGCCGAAGTTTCCTTGCGAGGTCACGTACTTCCGGCTCGGCAACACCATCGAAGCCCGAGCAACTCATCAGGGGTACACGTTTATGGCGTACCGCGGGAATGCGCCGGAGGCGAGCAACGAAAATGCTCCCGAACTCGATGGAACTGAGCGAGTTGAGCATGAGTGGTGGATCAAGCACTCTCGCAAAATCGGTGGGGGTCAGGGCTACGACTTTCCGCCGCATGTAGTTGATGTGCGAACCGCCGGAGTCGCAACCCACATTGAGCCGCTCTCGGGCGAACTCGTTCTTGGTCACAGCCCGTGGGACCCCATCGCCGCGCTCCTCCCCATCTGTGGAGAGGCGTCGGCAGAGCTCGTCACGATGCGCCATACCGCTCGTGAGATCACTGTGGCCGGCCCACTTGACCCAGATGCATTTTGGCCGTTCGCTGACACCATCGGCGGGTCAAGATGGCCGGGGATGCGCGGCGCACCCCGGAGCAGATAGAAGAACAACATGACCTCCAGCGAACCCAAAAAGTCCGAGCGACGTGAAGCAGCCGAGGACATTCCGCTCCACGCGCTTCTTGGTCTTGACTGGATGCCCGGCGAGCCAGGCTCTGGAAAGGGTGAAGTCCGCATGCCGGTGCGGGCTGAAGCGTTCGGGTTTACTGCCAACCTTCACGGTGGGGCTATTGCCACGATGGTCGACCTTGCGAGCGCACTTGCTGCGGTTCGGAGCACTTCGTTTGACCCCGAGCAAGAGTCGCTAGTTACCGCCGATATGCACGTTCGCTACCTCGGCCGCCCCCATACCGATCATGTGGTGGCTCGGGCAGAGGTGGTTCGTAGTGGCAAGCAACTCATCGTGATTGATTGCAAGGTCACTGACGATGAGGGTCACATCGTCGCATCGGCTGACTTCTCCATGATGAAGGTTCCACTCCGGCGGCCGCTCACAGAGCTGGCGACCAATGAAACAGAGCTCGCGACCAATGAGACAGAGCGGGCGACCAATGAGCCAGAGCAGGAGCAATCACCATGACTATCTCAGGCGAGTCCTGCCTTCTCATCAACGGTGAACTTCGTCCTGCGAGCGATGGTGGGGTGTTCCACAACATCAACCCGGCAACGGGCGAGATTGCGGGCACCGCTCCCAACGCCACTGCGGCGGATGCCGAAGCCGCGCTTGCCGCTGCACGAAGTGCCTTTGACGAATCCGACTGGTCCAATGACCTTCAACTGAGGGTGCGAGTGCTCCGCCAACTTGATGAGGCATTGCGCAGTAACGAGGAGCGCCTCACGGAACTCACGCTCACCGAGATGGGGGCCCCTCGCCAGTCGTGCGCAAGCATCCAGGTGCATGAGCCGCTTGCCATAGTGGGTTGGTTCGCAGATCTTGCCGAGCGCTACGAGTGGTCCCAGGATCTCGGCACCCGTGACACCATCGGTGGACCAGCACGACGCTGGGTGGAGCGCGAGCCAATCGGTGTGGTGGCCGCAATCACCCCGTGGAACGTACCCAACCAAATCAATCTGGCGAAGGTCGTTCCGGCACTCGCAGCGGGGTGCACCGTCATACTCAAACCAGCACCTGACACGCCGTGGACGGGTCTCTTCCTTGGTCGACTCCTTGCCGAATTCACCGATGCGCCAGCGGGTGTACTCAACGTGCTCACCGCATCCGACAAGGCATTCGGGGAACTACTCACGACCGACCCTCGAGTCGACATGATTAGCTTCACCGGCTCCACACCTGTGGGGAAGCGCATCATGGAAGCGGCCTCCGCCAACCTCACCAAGGTGTTCCTCGAACTCGGCGGCAAGTCGGTGCACCTTGTGCTCGACGATGTGGCCGACATGGGTCTTGCCGCAGCGCATGCCGCCATCGGCACCGGGGTGGTTGCTGGTCAGGGCTGTGCGCTCACTACTCGTGTGTTGTTGCCTCGTGCCCGTTATGAAGAAGGCGTCGACGCAATCGCCAACATGATGAGCATCGTGAGCGTCGGCGATCCATCTGACGACTCAACAATGATGGGCCCGCTGATCAATGCCGCTCAGGTCGATCGAGTCAGCGCTTATGTGAATGATGCCCTTGAGCAAGGTGCTCGCGTGGTCTGCGGCGGACACCGAATTGAGGGTCCGGGCAACTTCTTTGAACCCACGCTCATTGCCGATGTCACCAACGAAATGACCGTTGCGCAGGAGGAGATTTTTGGTCCGGTGCTCGTAGCGATTCCCTATGACTCCGACGACCATGCCGTGGCCATCGCCAATGATTCGATTTTCGGGTTGTCTGGCGCTGTGTTCTCGGACAGTCCCGATCGCGCCAAGGACGTCGCCCGCAGAATCCGTACGGGCACGATGTCCATCAACGGTGGGGTTTGGTACGGCCCAGACGTACCGTTCGGTGGCTACAAGCAATCCGGTCTTGGTCGCGAAATGGGCGTCGCAGGATTTGAGGAACACCTTGAGCTAAAGGCGTACGCCGAGCCGGCGTGAACGTCCTCAGGGTGTGATCCACACCTGGCCATCAAGTAGCCGAGCAAACATCTCAATGATCCCCTGGCGATCCACTGTGGGGTCAACCTGTGAGCTGTAGATCACGATCCCGTAAATGGCAGCGATGAGAGCGTCGGCAAGAGCGTCGAGGTGTGCTGACTCCGCAACTCTCCCGGCTTGGGACCACTGACTTACGGTGCGGCGAACAACGGCCTCCACAGCAAGTGGCTCCACTCCCAGCGGTGCCATCAACTCGATGTGACGGGCGCGTTCAATCGGAGCAATAGCCATGAACGCCAACAAGTCCGGGGACGCTTCAGAGAGCGCCGCTAGTTGGCGGACGTAGTCGCCCGGGCTCAACGCCGTGTTGTTGAGCATTCCACTCAGCGAGAGGGCTATCTCGCCCATGCAATCGTCGTAGACAGCAGCAAAGAGTCCGGCCTTCGACCCAAAGTGGTGTCGGAGATTTCCGGCTTGCATGCCGGCAGCCTCAGCGACCTCTCTGGTGGTCGTTGCGGAGTATCCGAATTCAGCAAACAGATGGCGTGCGGCGCCGAGAATCTCTCGACGTGATGCTTCAGTGGGGCGGTTGTGTGGCCGCCCGGGGCTTCGCCGAACCGAGCTCGTCATGGACTGGGGAACGTGATGGGAGTGACGTAGATGTTGGTCGGTCCCAACTGACCGGCCACCCAAGCGATGGAGTCGTCGCCCGGAGGCGAGCTGTAGTTGTAGACGAGCAGGCTGTTGGGGCCAGTCCACACAATGCCGGGGAATGCGGTGTCGCCTCGACTGGGCAGATCAACCACCCAGTCCACCTTGTTGGCCTGAGTATCGACCTTCCACAGTGCGAGTCGTTTGGGGGTGAACCAATAGGCAGCCTGGTTCACTAGCAGCTGACCATCTCGCGGAAGCCACGACGCCCCGAGGTCGTAGCGGCCCTCGTTAGCAACCTGCCGCCGAGCCAAAATCCACACATCGCCGTTATGTGAGAACACCAACGGTGAATCGAACTTCCGGGGGTCGCTCGTGCAAGTCCAGTTGGTGATGTCATCGGGCGGTGCCGAGCAGAGCAGGGAACCAAACGTGCCGTTCTCGCCCGCCTCGTTGCGCATGATTGCCCACAGCTTGCCGTCGACTGCAAAGGCAAAGTCGGTCTCGCCAGCACCACCGGTATGCACCACTGGACGATCTGGGTTGACGGGTCGCCAGTCGTAGCCGTCATCGGTGGTGAGCAACTCCACATCAATGGATGCCTCGCCGGGCTTATAGGAGTCCTCTCCGCCCCGATACCGAACCATGTAAGGAACGCCATCCACGGTTTTGGTGCGCCACACGACGTAGTCATCGGGACTGATCACCTTCGGGGTAGTCCAGCTGCCATTCGTTTCCCGGTTCATTGCCAAAATCCGACCGGGTTCAAATGCCAACGGATTGGTACCAGCCTCAAAGAAGTAGAGGAACAAGCGCCCGTTGAGCACCAAGAATCGCGGCTCACGAACATCGAGGTCACGGTCGACTACCACCTCGGTCGCCCAGTTGATGCCGGCGTCATCACTGCGGAACACGATCATCTTGGTGAGTTCTGACGCGAAGTGTGTGAGCGAGGTACGCACAGCGAGGTAGCGGGAGCCGTCGAACTCCACCACGTCGAGATTGTTGATCGACTGCATCAGCGGTGCATCGGCAGGGATGCCCGGACCGGGTACCACCTGAGTCGTCGGCCCAATTTCAGGAACGGGAGGCGATCCGGGCTGCGGCAACGGTGGAGCGGTGCAGCCGATGGTGAAAAGCGAAACCACAGCGGCGGCAATGCGCGCACACCACTTCACGGGCACAACGAACAGTCGCGGATTCATTTCGCAATAATTGTTCACGTGGATAATAAATGCCAATGGTTCGCCGCGCGCGCCGGCGCCATCTTGGGAAATTCTCTGAACGCATGACGCCAACGTGGTCTACTTGGCCCGTGGAAAAGTCATTAGACAGCGCAGCCGAATCTCAACCCGCTGAGGACCCGCCCGGCACGCACCGGTCAGCAATCGGCAGCGTCCTCAGCGACGAGTTGCGACGAACCGTTGCTCCACCCGCGATTCGAGAAGGGAGCATGCCCAATCTGGTTTCAGAGTCAGATTGGGCACACGCCTCTCAGAAGTACGAGCTCGACAACCGACCCACGCCGCCTCCGGTTCCTAACGGTTGGTATTCGCTGATGGCTTCCGCCGACCTTTCAAATGGCCAGATCAAGGCGGTCATTGCCGTTGGTCGCGAACTCGTGGCGTATCGAGATGACCTTGGCATTGCTCATGTGGTCGATGCCCATTGCCCCCACATGGGTGCCCATCTCGGCGGCGGGCAAGTAGTTGGGGACTCACTCCAATGCCCGTATCACGCCTGGAAATACGGTCCCGATGGCCAATGTGTGGAGATTCCGTATTCCGATGCCCGCATTCCCGCCAAGGCCTGCTTGCGGACCTACCAGGTTCACGAGACCGCCGGCATGGTGCTCTTTTGGTTTCACCACGGTGACAAACCTCCCACCTACTCAGTGCCAGAGATTCCCGAACAGGGAAGTCCCGACGGATGGTCGGCGCCACGAGAATGGCGATACGAGCTGGTTGCGGCGCTGCAAGAAATGGCCGAGAACAACGTGGACTATGCGCACCTTCGGTTTGTCCACGGTCGGGCCGCAGTTCCCGACAAGACCTCCGAGTTCAAGATGGACGGACCGTTGTCCACAGTGGTGGAGCAACTTCCGGGAGGCGTTGAGTTCCACCGGTGCACCTATGGTCCCGGCGTCGCCACCTTGCGTATTCCGAGCCTCATGACCATTTTGGCCACCACCACACCAATCGACCGCCGGCATTGTCGCCTGCTGTGGCACTTCTACTTTGCAGAGAGCGCAGAGGAGTTTGCCGATGAAATGGTGGCGGGAGTAACCGGCGAATACGGACTCATGGCCGACGTACCCATTTGGCAGGACAAGATCTACCTCGAGCGCCCCTTACTCGTGAAGGGCGACGGCAACATCGCGGAGTTCCGTCGGTGGTATTCGCAGTTCTACGAAGACGCCTAAGATCCCTAGGCGCAACAACCTAACTTCAGAGGAGCAGCGTGAGCATCGGACCAGTCCAGTACATGATCATTGGATTCCCCAGCAACGACTTTGACGGGTCCATTGTCCCCGCACTTGAGCAACTCGTTGAATCCGGCACTGTTCGCATTATCGACATGATCTTCATTGCGAAGGATTCCGCCGGCGACATGTTGGCGTTCGAGTATGAAGACCACCCCGAACTTGCCGCATACGGTTCGGTCTCAGACGACCTTCACGGCCTCCTCAACGACGAGGACATCGAATTGGCCGCAGAAACGCTTGCACCCAACAGTTCAGCCGCACTCATTGTGTGGGAGGACTGCTGGGCAACTCCGCTCGCCGAAGCCATCCGAGCAGCCGGCGGCGTGATTATCGCTGGCGAACGAATTCCGCACCAGATCGTGACCGAGGCCATTGCGGCCGTCGGCCAAGCCTGAGGAGGCAACCAAAAATGATGGGACGACGAGCAGGACGACCAGGCCTCATGGGCACAATGGCCCGCACCGCAGTTATCGCAGGTACCGCTCAAAGCGTGAGCGGCAATGTTGCCCGCCGGCAGCAAGCCAAGGCCGATCAGTCGCAAGCGGCTGCACAACCGCAATATGTGCAGGAAGCACCTGTGGCAGCCGCACCGGTGGCCGCGCCGGTCGCTGGCGGCATCAGTGAGGATGCCATCAACCAACTCAAAGAGTTGGCGTCACTTAAGGATCAGGGCATCCTCACCGAGGAAGAATTCGCTACCCAAAAAGCGAAATTGCTCGGTTCCTAACACTGCTCTGAACCTGCAGCCCTGAACCGCTCCGAGCGAGGGCGTACAGGATCTTTCCACCTGTACCCTGAGCCGGATGCGGTCTCTCCTTCTGTCGCTCTGCTGCGCAATTGCGCTTGCGGCACCGGCATGCGCCGGCGGATCCCAATCTGGCAAGGAGCTTCCTCCCGGCGCCTACCCGCCAGTCGCGGCTCAAGCAGCCGAGACGTCACCTGCGTCCGCGCCTGCCTTCCGGCCCACCACCCTTGGCCGAGTGCAAGGAATCCCGACCGGCATCATCGGCACGGCCGACAAACGCCACCTGCTCGTCGCCCAAGTCACGGGTGAGGTGCGGATATTTGAGATCACCACCACCGACGGTGTGAGGGTTCCGCGACTGCTCTCGGAGCCAGTACTGGATGTCTCGTCACTCACTCGCTTCGACGGACAAAACCGCGGACTTCTTGGCATTGCACTCGTTGATGGTGGTCAGCGAATTGCGCTGAGTTTCACCGACCGAGTCGGCACGCTGCGCGTCGTGACCTATCCATGGAATGGCGGCAAGAAGATTCAGATCTCGGATGGGCGTGAGGCCGCAGCAATTCCCCACCCCTTCGCAGGGCTCACCGGAGGTGGCATTGCCACGCTCAAGGACGGCAGCTTGGCTCTCGCAGTGGGTGACATGAGTCAGCGGTTCACCAACCCGCCTGCTGCTCACGACGCTGCTTCACCACTTGGCTCGGTCCTCCGCATTCAGCAGGACGCTCTCACTGCATCCCTTGGCAATGCACCTGCAAACTCGACGAACTTCAGCTGGCTTGCCAAAGGTCTTCGGAACCCGTGGGGCGTGAGCACCGACCCGCAAACGGGCGACGTCTGGTTAGGAGATGTCGGCGACCACCAGGAGGAAGAGATCGACCGTATTCCTTCTGCGACGATGACCTCAGAGGTTCCCAACTTCGGTTGGCCCTACAAGGAAGGCAACGCCGCAGGCACCGAAACTCCCCCGGCGGATGCCGAGTTCGTAGCGCCAGTCCATGCAAGGAAGCATCGCTTTGAGGTGTGCAGCATTGTTGGTGGAGTCATGTACCGAGGTCGTGCGCTGCCGTCGGTTCGAGGGAGCTACCTCTTCGGCGATCTTTGTTCGGATCGGATCCAAGCATCGGTTTCCAACGGAACGACGGGGCGGAAGTCGGCGCCGATCGGAAAGATCAGCGAGAAAATCATCGGGTTCGGCACAGACGCCAACGACGAGGTCTACGTCCTCGGTCTTGATGGGCTCATAGTCCGCCTCGACCCGGCCGATTGGAACGTCAGAAATATTCCAACGAGTCCGACAACAACGACCTCGGTCGTTTCCGCAAAGCCAGGCGAATCGGCGCCTGCAAAGTGTGCGGTAATTGACGTCTTCGGCGCCCTTGACGGTGTGAACAAACTGGACCCAACCGAAACTCAAAAGCGTTTTATCCGGGCCCGTAAATTGCTGGAACTTGGCGTCACTACCCCAGTTGGACCCGTCAACGATGACATTGAGCAGTTCCGATCCGTCATCGAGCAACTTGCAACCACCGCAATAGAAAATGACTGGGACTTCTCACGCCCAGCACTCGCAAACCTCTACGGCGAGATCAGCAGCAGCCAAGGTCGATTCGGATTCGTGGCCGCGCTGATTGACCGGCTGATTGAAGCGGTAGCTGACTGCCCCGGAGAGACCGTCGAGGTGGAGACTCCAGCAGCGTCCCCTACCTCGGGCGGCTCAGCAACGATCGACGATCTCGCTGACTGACCGGTAAGTTCGACCCGTGGACCCATCAGCACGACAGGTTTGGACATCCGAACGGCCCGGCACCGGGCATGCGGTTGATGCAGCGTGCATTGCGCCGTGGGTATCGCTCGAGATTGACCCCGCCGGAATCGTGTCCGCATGCTGCGCGAATTTGCTCTACCCACTGGGACGGATCGGACAAGATCGATTGGTGGACCTTTGGGACGGCCCGCGGGCGCGAGTCCTCAAGGACGCCCTGCGCCAATGGGACCTGAGCGTGGGTTGCGCACCGTGTCGGTGGCATCTCGAGCACGGCCGCTCCGAACCCGAAATGGCGATCTACGACCCGTTCCCGTTCAGTGATCCCAACCCTGCTGGCCCAGTGTCAATGACCTTTGCCATGTCGAACCGCTGCAATCTTGGGTGCGCCATGTGCACACCCGAACTCTCGTCAACGATTCGACACCAAGCGGGCCTCCCACGGATGGAGTCGCCGTATGACGATGAGTTCTTTGACGATCTCGCCACATTCCTTCCGGGCTTGCGACACGCCAAGTTCCTTGGCGGCGAACCGTTCCTCATCCCTGAGCATCACCGAGTTTGGGAATTGTTGAACCAGACCGGCGCCAACCCCCGTCTTCATGTGACGACCAACGGCACCATCTGGAATGACCGGGTGGAGCGATTGCTCAACGACTTCGTGGTGGACCTTGCGATCTCCATCGATGGTGCAACCGCGCCGACCTACGAGGCGGTCCGAGCGGGCGGCGACTTCAGCGAGGTGAAACGCAACCTCGATCGTTTCATTGCCGCCAGTCGTGCCAAGGGTGCTCACCTTCACTTGAATTTCTGCTTGATGCCTCAGACCGCGCATGAATTGCATCTCATGCTCGAGTGGGGCGATCAGCTCGGTGTTCCGGTGCACGCCATCGTTGTCTCCGACCCCGGTTACGCCCTGCACGACCTGCCGACCGAACAACTTGAGCGCATTGCCCAGGATTGGGAACGTGATGCGGCCCGTCCGCTCGGGCAGAACGCCGAGGAATGGGCCACTCAGGTGCGGCAGTTACATGCAGTGCTTAACGACCGACGAGCCGGTGGATCTGCAGCGACAGGCCAGGCATTCCCCGCTGCCCCCGGATTCCTCGGGTCGGTTCTTGACGGTCTCAGCGGCGCTGCGACTGACGGAAGTCCGGCGGTTGAATTCCAGCGGCTGGCCGACTGGTCGGGGGGTGGACCGGTCGCGATGTGTCGGGTGGGAACTGATCAGACCATCACCGGGATCGACTCACCGCACCACAGGCTTGGTATCACCGATCAGATTCTCGGTCGGCACGTCGACGATCTCATCGCCGTATTGGAATCCGCTGACGGTCGCACCGCGTGGGCCATCGAAGCTGTTGAGGTCCGGCCCGGTTTGGCAGTCCGGGCCGTGGTGTTGTCGGCCACGCGTCCGTCACGTGGTGGCGCGGGTTCGGTGGTGCGCTTTGTACGGACAAGCGACTCAGAAGGTGCGGTAATCCTCATCGCTGAAGATCGCTTTTACGACGCGCCGCCGCTCACAGAAGTCCGGGTTGCTAACCCAACTACGTAGTTGGAGACGCCGGCATTCCAACCCGGTAGCGGCCGCTCCGATTAGAGAGCGGCGCGCTATTGCCGGGCCAGTTCAGATTGCGGCGCTGGTTCAGACAGCGGGGTGGGTATCGGCGAGTTCC
>Ga0164295_10005284_pt1 | contig 10201 bp, 13 predicted proteins | sample GEODES006metaG_FD_111798 | JGI IMG/M metagenome (GOLD analysis project Ga0164295, IMG submission 111798) | Oligotrophic lake water microbial communities from Sparkling Lake, Wisconsin, USA - GEODES006 metaG | ecosystem: Environmental > Aquatic > Freshwater > Lake | place: USA: Sparkling Lake... | reverse complement strand
CGCTCTCGCTGTTGAGACCATTGTAGTTGATAAAGGTGTAGCGCTCGTCAATGAGGGCCGAGATCTGACGGTTGATGCCGAGTCGCACGTCCAGCGGCAGGGTGTTAAAGTTGGGCTCTCGGCCGGGAATGGTGACAAAGTAACGGCCTTCTTTGCGGAGAAACTCGTCAGGGATGCGCAGAGCACGGGCGGGACCCTTGTCGGCGGCGCTGCGCACGACCCGCACCTCCCAGAAATTGTCGAGCATGTAGATGGGATCGCCACACTTGCGAATTTCCTGCCGAAAGTTTGTCTGTAGCGAGGCGGGCAGCATGACAAAGACCTTCTTTTCAGAGAGGAGGCTTTCGGCCACGCCGATGGCGGAGCAGGTCTTGCCGGATCCGAGACCGTGGTAGACGAGCAGGCCCCGATAGGGTGTTTCAATGGTGAGGTAGTCCCGCACGAGCTTTTGGTAGGGCAGCAGCTCTCGGGATCCTCGGGCCTCGGACTGGCGCACGCAGACGTCCACGCCCTCGTCGTCGTCGGCCGTATCCATCTTGCGGTACTTGATAAAAATGCGGGCAATGTAGTCCGCAAACGCCTTGCGGTTTGGCAGTACTGATGCCGCCGCTGCCATTGTCAGTAGAACGTAAATAAAATACGATCTCCTTACAATGTTCTCGCTCGATAACGATCCTCGTATGTGGATGGTGACCATCTACCTCTTTTTGACGTCCGCTCTGTTGTACATCAAGCCCACCATCGTCTTTGACGGAGGAAAGGTCAGGGAGTTTGGCACTGGGCGCAAGGATGCTACGGTCTTTCCCCTCTGGTGTTGGATGATTATTCTGGCCATCATCTCGTACCTCATTGTTCATTTCGGTATGAATATGAGCTAGACGGGCAATACGGCAGGCGTAGTCTCGGCCGCTGCCGCAAGCTCAGCATTGCGGGCCCGCTGGCGCTCGAGTATGCGCTTGCGGAACTCGTCGGCCTCGTCGACCGTCGGCTTGCACGCCGCTTGGACGGCCGAGGCCCGCAGGTTAAAGATGCCGGCAATGGACGCCAGCATGAGGACGTAGCCAAACGACACCCACACGGCCGTCTCGCTGCTCATTCCAAACATGATGAAGAACTTGTCGAACTGAATGCGGACATAGGGAATGTTGGTAAATACCCAGCCCGCAAAGGGATAGAGCCCCCACCAGGCGGCTTCCTGCATAGCGCTGTTCACATCAAGCTTCTGGCACTCGCTAAAGGAGAACGCAATGGCGTAGGCAATCCCCAGGCCGAAAAAAAGCAGGTAGATGCCGCCGCCCACGGCCGCAATCGTAGCTATCGAAACTGCATTCATTATTCATTAGGAAGACGAACTTCAATGGTCTTTATAACACGCACGAGCTGCTCGAGGATCTCTGGCCGCTGAACATAGTGCGGCCGAGTGAGCTGCAAGCACTCGGACAGCGTCTTCCAGCCAATTGCCGAAATCTCCCGCCGCTGCATGTCGGTGAAGCGTCGATGAATGTCGACCGGATCCTTTACGAGACCGACAAAGTAACGGTGCTGGTAGGCGATGCCGTTGGTGCCCACGAACGTCTCCTCAAACTGCACGCCCGAAACAACGAGGTACGAGGGACGGCGAATGTTGGTCTCTTCGAAGAACTCCCGCTCAGCACAGACAATATCCGTCTCGCAGCGGGTTCGGCGGCCCTTGGGAAATCCCCATTCGGCCTCCTCGTACTGCGCCACCACGGTGGTCAGCATCGGCTTGACTTGCTCAAACTTTTCTCGGGCGAGCAGGAGTTCATGGTCTCTTCGGTCGGACCAAACCTTCATCCAGATCTGATCAAACGGCTCAGCGAGGAGCCTGGCGACTTCCGCACGGCTCATGTTTTCAATGAGGCTCTGGACGTACGCCGTGTCCTGGGGATTGTACTTTCCCCTGACAAATTCGGCAAAAGACATGCTGTCCTTGCGCCGAACCATGAGGACCTCGATGTCGTTGACGGTGTCGACGGGCAGCTGCACTCGCTCTCGAGGCGCACGCTTGTTGCGCAGGAGGATTATGCCGCAGGATAATATTGGATCTTGACATTCTCGAAACGGGTGTCCCCGCTGACCGCAGTTATTACAGAACATGTCCATGGTTGCTTATCTCACGCCCTCCCTTTTTCGCTTCCGTTTTTACCTTCTTCATAACATAATGAGCAGTGGGCCACCTCCACCCGCAGTATGTCCGACACCTGCGCCGGCACCGGCATCGGCTCCGGCAGCACCCCCGCCTAGCAACACGGGTCTCATCATCACGGGCGTGGTGGCGGGTCTCGTGATTCTGATTATCGGGTACTTTTACCTCTTTCGGGGAGAGGGGTCGTTCCTGTCCAAGCTTCCGACGTTCCTCTTGTATGCAGTCATTCTGGGTCTGCTGATTTTCGGCATTTACTTTTTCGTATTTGGAATCCAGGGTGGAGGCGTCTCTTCGGGCAACCTCGCACCCTCTCCTGTGGACTCGTCGACGGGATCGACGATTTCGTCCTCGGTGATTCCAGCGGCGGGCGGCGTCAATGGCGGAAACTACGGGCTTCAGTGGTGGATGTACATCAAGGACTGGAATTACCGGTTCGGAGAGGAAAAAGCGGTTCTCAGTCGGGGAACGGACGGCACCTTTAATCCGTACGTATACCTGCACCCCACGGAAAACAGCCTCTGCGTAAAAATCAACGTCTTTTCGGGAGCGGGCGGGTCCGGCCAATCGAGCTCTCCGGCACCCGTCGGGGGCGACGGCTCGCAGACGGACGACTCGTTCACGTGCATCGTCCGCAACGTGCCTCTCCAATCGTGGTTCTGCGTCAACGTCTCGGTCGACGGCCGCAATGTGGACATTTACCTGAACGGCCTGCTCGTGCGCTCCTGCTTGCTGCCCGGCGTGCCCAAGACCCCCACGGGCGACTTGCGCCTGATGCCCGGCGGCGGGTTTTCGGGCAACGTCATTGATGTCTACCACCAGTCGAGGGCGCTCAAGCCCGCCGACGCCAAGGACTTTTGCGCCAAGGGCACCAGCGGCCAGAACTACAGCGAGCTCCCGTCTCGGTCGCTCTTTGGATACAATGTCAAGTTTTCGGTGAATGACAGCAACACGGGTAAAGAAATAAAACAATACACTCTTTAAACAATAATGGCTCTGGACGTGAGAACGATTCTGCTGTCCCTGATGACCCTCATTGTTCTGGGCATCGTCGTGCTCGTCATTTACCAGCTCGTCTACGGTAGCGGCTACTTGCTCCCCTCGGGCATGTCGCCCGTCAAGACACGGGTCGTGCTGATTGATGCGCTCCACGGCGGAAAGGACTATCTGAAGATCGACACGGTGCTTCCCCGCTCGCAGAACGAAAACGAGGGCATCGAGTTCACGTACGCTGCGTGGATTCTCGTCAACGACTATGACGACGGCCAGAAGCCCACGATCTTCGTCAAGGGCAACGCCGACGTGCAGTCGCCGTCAGTGACGCTGCGGGGCGGCCGCAACGAGATCCACATCAAGCAGGACACGTTTGATACGCCTGGGCACATCGTCATTCGCAACCTTCCGGCGGGCAAGATGATTCACCTGGCGATCTCGGTGAATCAGACGGCAATGGACGTCTACGTGAACGGGACGCTCTACCAGCACTTGACGCTGACGGGGTTGCCGCTGCAGAACGACGAGTCCGTCTATGTCGCCGACAACGGAGGCTGGAAGGGGCTGATCGGAAGCTTCGTGTACTACAACTATTCCTTGACGCCGCAGGAGGTGCGGGCGCTGGCCAACACCAAGCCGGTGCGGGACCCGAACGATCTGCCGCCGTACGCCCCGTACCTGGACACGAGCTGGTGGCTGGACAAGTACTAAATTTGTCAAGAATGTATAAACGGATGGAGAAAATTGAGGACCTCCGTAAACAACTCGTGACGGCTATTAACGATCACGGCCGAGAGTCTAAAGAAGCCGATGCCGCCAGGAAGGAATGGAACGCCGCTAGAGAGGCATATAACATTTCTATGTCCGCTAAACCTGCTAAAGGCAGTACTGGAGGCGGCCGCAAGAGCCGCAAGAACCGGCGCCAGACGAGGCGTCGCCGAACACTCCGGAAGTAATTGGCGGTATAGAATAAATGAACTACGCAAACAATGCGCTCGATGCTGCCAAGTCCCATCTCATGGCCGCACATGAGAGCCTTCGTTTATCCAGGAGCGAACTGGCTGCCGCAGGGGAATCCGTAAATTCGATGCCCGAAATCTTGACAGGCCTAGACGCCGCTCTCGCTAATGTAACCACCGCCGAGAAGGCTGTGAACGACCTTACACCCGCCAACGGCGGACGCCGGCGCCGAAAAAGCCGCAAAATCGGGCGGAAATCGAACCGCAACACCCGTCACCGCCTCATCCAACAACGAGGAGGCGGAAACGTTTTTGTTGTCTACAAAATTGGAGGGCCTAAAAGTCCGGATTTCGTAGGGGTATTCCCGACGCTCGAAGCCGCCAAGGAGGAGGTAGAAAAGGATAAAACGTTCGAGATGGAATCCAAAGTTAGAGGTGATGGCTTGATAGCCTCTAAAGAATCTCCTCCAAAGATCCATGTTTACTGCCAGTCAGTGCCGTCGTTTCAATAAATTACACAACCATCTGCATCGTTCCGATGGCCGCATTGGCCTGCTTTTCGCCGTCGGCTATACGGGAGGTTGATTCACTAAACTGCTTCTTGAGCTTTTCGATTTCTGCATTCTGGTCCTTGTCCTGCTGTTCCAGCTCGTCGATGCGGACCAGAGTGTCGTCCACGCCCTCTCGGGACTCCTTGCGGGGCTTGGGCGGGTTCGACAGCAGCCACACCAATATCACAGCAAGCACTACGAATCCCACGGCCAAGAACTTTTGCATCGTGCTTTATTGTACAGAGCCATTAAAGATCGCTAGAGCTCGTCGTGTATCATCTTCCCCGACGGCGGGATCGACAGCATCCACATCAGCAATAGGACGAGCAGGAGAAATAGCACGACCGGGTACATTTCCGACATCGGGTGTTTAATTCTAGGTAATCAATAAAGATGAGCACTTGTTCGGCGCTCGGATCCTCCAAGGACAGCAACGCCCAGTTCAGCACTCGCATCTACAGCTCCTCGGACGTCACTCGCATGATTCGAAACAACGGCGTCCGGAACAACTACCTCCAACTTCCCGCCAAGGGCGAGACCCTCCGTGGCGGAGCGCCGCACGCCGACCTCTACGCCATCGCCCAGACGGTAGGAAGTTTCGCCGCCGCCTCTTCGCTCACGACGGTTTCGTATCGCTCGTGCGTCCCGTGCAACAATGGCGTTCCCTTCCAGCCCGCCGCCGCCTTTCGGGTTATTCGCAACGTAGGCTAATCCGTCGTCCGGTCGGCGACGATATCCCCGTCCGCAGGCACGCCGTTCCGCAGTGTCTTGCGGAGTGTACTGCGGATCTTTTGCTTCTGGGTCTTGTTCAGCGTCCCGGGCTTGTAGGTGAAGAAGAATTTGAGAAAATCGCTGGACTTTTTGGAAATCGATTCCTTGAGCTCGGACGTTTGCTTCTTGATATCCTGGAGCGTGCTTTGTTTACCAAGGCACTCCAGGGGGGTCAGCATCTCGAATTTACGCTTGCCCTTGGCGTGGGCCATGTCCACCAGCCGCTGGCAGATGCACACTATGCGGTTCTCGTCGTAGCCCTCGAGAAAGTGGGCGTCGGCGTAGACGAATCCGAAAAAGAACTGGAGAAGAGTGGGAATGGAGGCAACCTTCAGGCCGCTGCGCACATCGTGGTAGCTGTGGCACGCCGAGGTCTGAAAGATGCGGGCCAGCAGAAAGCCCGACTCGGTCTCGATCATGTCGGCGTGAGCGGGCAGCAGCTCGGCGTAGGCGGGCCGCATGACGACCTTGATGTCTTTCGACCTGAAGACGTTGGAAATCGCTTCCAGATTTCCCTCGACGTCCGTGGTCAGAAGGTCGACGGGCACGTTCCACACATTCTTGCGGGATTTCGAGTGAAGAGCCACGGCCTGAGCCCCCAGCAGCACAATGTCCTTGCCGTGGAGCAGCTTTTCAAAGCGCTTGCGCTCGCCGTCCGTCAGCGAACTCGGAGTTCCCTCGTCGTCCACGTTGCAGCCAACGGGGTAGTGGTGGTTGAGCAGCATGAGGCGCTCGTAGACCTTTTTCCAGCGGGACACGTCGCCCCTCGGCCGAGAGAGCTCGAGGTACATGGACATGCGCAAAAAGTTGGGCGAGACGTAATGGATTTCGTCACGCACAATCGTCTGGCCCCAGAGCTTGTCAAACACCTTGGGATCCAAGTAGGTAATGTCGGCCACGCCCATGAAATCCACAAAGACCTTGTAGGTCATGAGGTGCACGCCAGGCTTGGCTTCGACGGACTTGTACCCCGCCCGGCTAAAGATGTCGACCAACCGCAGGGCGTGAATCTGGGGCTCCTTGCTGTAAAAGTCATAGTCGGGAATATCGTACTCGGGGTCGTAGAACCGGTCTTCGGGCGGCAAAAGGTTGTTGATGGCCGTCCCGCCGTAGCAGAGGACCCGGTTCGATTTCAAAAAGGCCTCGACAATGCCAAGAGTTTTCTTGACGGACGGGTCGTGCGCCGCTTCGTAGTCGACCTTGTCCTGTGTTTGTTTGAGAAGGGCCTCGTCCATTATTATAAAGGCGATAAAATGGATTAAATTGCTTCGATCAAATAATAGCTCATAGGAAGATGTCTGCCGAGCAACGCAAGAATCAACGCCGACGCAACACCAAGAACGGAGAGGCCGCCCCGCCGCAGCCACCCCCCGCCGAGACGAAGAAGAAGTACAACCTGCGGAACAAGTCTGGCGCTGCCGCTGCCGCTGCCGCCCCGCCGACCACGCCTGTCCGCTGGGTAGACGACGACACGCTGTTTGACTCGTTTGAGGACACTGCCGCAGCCGCAGCCCCACCCGCTGCAGCAGCAGTCCCCCATAAGACGGTGCACGGCATACAGGTTCCCGGAAACATGCCCTGCTCGGTCAAGATCCACCTGCACGCCAACGTCGAGGCCGACGAGGACTATGACTCGGACGAGGATTCGGATTATGAGGAGGAAGACGACGAGGACGACGAAGAAGATCAGCGAATGCCTGGGGGCCTGCTGGGAGCCCTGCTCGCACGCAGCATGGGTGGGCGACCGGGGCTTATCGTGGTGGACGACGAGAGCGACAGCGAGGACGAGAAGCCGAAAACGCCCATCAAGCTCTCTCGTCGGGAGACCAAGTACATGAAGACCCTCAAGTCCAAGGAGAAGAAGGTGGCGATCCAGTCGATGCACAAGGTCTCAAAGCTCCTCGAGGAGAGCGAGGTGCCGTACAAGTTCCGAGCGCTGGCACTCGATACGACGCCCCAGATTCAGACCGAGATTATTCGGAAGATTGACGCCATGACTCGGATGGGCAACGAGAGCGGCGAGACGCAAAAGCTCCGCAACTGGGTGAATGCCATTCTGCGGGTCCCGTTCGGCAAGATCATTCCCCTGCCCGTGACGTGCAAGGACGACCCGGCGGACTGCGCCAAGTTCCTCGTGCAGTCCCGGGCGACGCTCGAAAAGGCCACGTACGGCATGCTGCCCGCCAAGACGCAGATCATGCAGATTCTAGCCCAGTGGATCTCGAACCCGCAGTCGGTCGGCAACTGCATTGCGATGAAGGGTCCGATGGGCACGGGCAAGACCTCGTTCGCCCGCAACGGTATTGCGACTGCCCTCAAGCGCCCGTTCATGTTCTTCTCGCTCGGCGGTGCTTCGGACATTGCGCACTACTCGGGACACTCGTTCACCTACGAGGGCTCGATGTGGGGCCGCATCATTGACGCCATCATTCAGGCCAAGTGCATGAACCCCGTGCTGTACTTTGACGAGCTGGACAAGATCTCGGGCACGCCACACGGTGAGGAAATCACCTCGATGCTCATTCACCTGACGGACCGCTCGCAGAACTCGCAGTACCACGACCGCTACTTTGCCGGCATCGACTTTGACCTGTCCCAGTGCCTATTCGTCTTCTCGTTCAACGACGAGAGCAAGGTTCACCCCGTGCTGAAGGACCGCATGTCGGTGATCCAGTGCTCGGGGTACAAGGACGACGAGAAGAAGATCATTGTGGCGAACTATGTGTGGCCCGAGGTGCTCAAGAACGCCGGCATTCGGCGGGAGGAACTCACGGCCACGGAGGAGGCGGCCGAGTACATTATTCGAGAGTACTCGAACGGCGAGCAGGGCATGCGCAATATTATTCGCATCGTCGAGACGGTCGTGAGCCGCATCAACCTGCTCCGGCTGTCGGACGAGGAGAGTGGCAAGCAGTACAAGTTCTGGACCAAGATTACGTTTCCGCTCACGCTGACTCGGGATATTGTCAAGACGCTGCTCAAGGACGTCGAGCTGACTGCCCCCGACACATGGCGTTCAATGTACAACTAAAATACAACGATCTCTGAATAAATGAGCGGTGCAACATCCTCGTCGTTCCAAGAGGAAACCCAGTTCGCCAAGCGGCACATTCGCAATCGTTTTTCGCTGATGGTCATTCCTCACGTCCTCGACGGCGTCCAGAGCGTCTACGAGAATGCTCGGCTCATTTGCGAAAAGAACGGCCAGCCTGACCAGATTCTCATGACCTTTCAGAATCTGCTGACTCGCATTCCCGAGTGGAAGGAGGACGTGCTCGCCGCCGAGGTCAAGCGCATCATCGCCGCCTCCAAGTGCTCGTACCTCGAGGAGCTGCTCACGGGCGTGTTGCTCACGTATCTCCGAGCCTTTGCAGCCGTCCAGTTTCGGGGCGACAAGGACGACAGCGTGGACCTGCAGTTTGAGCGCCCGCCGCTCTCCCGCTTCATTCATGAACTCTACAAGGAGTCCGCCCGCAAATGCTGGGAGCACGCCTTTTTGTTCCGGACGGTCGGCGTCCGCACCGAGCAGCAGGCGAGGAACCGCCAGGAGGTCACGAAGCTGCTGGACGCCGCCCTCGACACGACCCTCGACTCGTTTTTGCCGTGGCAGTCGATCGTCTCGAGCTACTTTTCGGCCCCGTCGGCGGAAGCGGCGGATGCGCCCGCTGAAGCTGCCGAAGCTCCAGCAGAGGCGCCCAAAGTCATTCCGTCCGTTTCCTTTTCCGACGATACCGAGGATGAGGAGGACGACGATGAAGAGACGGACGACGAGGACCAGCCCAAGCTGACGCTGTCGGACGAGGCAGGAGACCTCGGCGATCTTGTCGAGTCCCTAGATGTTCCTTCGGTGCAATCCAAGCCGGATGAAAAGGTGGTCTTGGAGGTTCCGACCGAAACGCTCGTTCTAAAGCTGTAAACGAACGCACCTCTGCTTAACAAACAAGAATGGATACCAACCTCATCATCGTGATGATGATTGTGGCCGTGGCGGCAGTGTGTATTTATGGGGTCGAGCGCTATACCCGCAACAAGTCGATCGAGTGGCCGGATGCCGCCAAGATCGGCGCCATTTCGGGAGCAGGAGCGGGCGGCCTCGTCTTTGCCCTGGGCGGAAGCTCGGAGGTGCTCGACATGGCCACGGCGGCGGCGTCGTCGGCGGCCTCGGTGGCCAGCACGGCAGCGGGCGACATGTTTGTCGGCAAGCCCAGCTTTTGAATATTTCCGTATGCGTGAAACATAATGAGAAAATTATTGGTACCTAGCCTATACTTTTCCCTACTTATGCAAGTAATATCCATCGCATCTGGTCTGTTTGGATTAACATTAAAGGTAAATCCAGCCGATCAAATTCTCAAAACGGCAGTCGGGTTAGAGACCGTCGTATCGCTGATTCAGTTCTCCTTCTACATATGGTATTCATACCATTTCAAAGAAGTTGTGGAAGCTACATTTTATCGATACCATGATTGGGCTATTACAACCCCGATTATGCTATTGACGACAATGCTCTACTTTGACTATAATAACAACCCGGCGGACAAAGAAAAGACGTTGCAAACATTCTGGGACGAACATCATACCGATATACTGGTCGTGTTTGGATTCAATGCTATGATGTTGCTATTTGGATATCTGTATGAAATTGGCATTCTTGATTTATTTACATCGAATAGCATGGGCTTTGCTGGTTTGTTTGCATCATTCTACGTCATGTATAGTTCATTCGTAGCGAAAAATCCATCTGCCAATTTGCCACTCTTTAT
>Ga0164295_10005283_pt1 | contig 10201 bp, 12 predicted proteins | sample GEODES006metaG_FD_111798 | JGI IMG/M metagenome (GOLD analysis project Ga0164295, IMG submission 111798) | Oligotrophic lake water microbial communities from Sparkling Lake, Wisconsin, USA - GEODES006 metaG | ecosystem: Environmental > Aquatic > Freshwater > Lake | place: USA: Sparkling Lake... | reverse complement strand
GTGCTGCTGCAGCGCCTGCCGGCCCTGCTGTTGGTGCCCGCCTTTGCCTTGCATGGCTACGTACTCAGTGCCGCGGTGATCGGCTGGGAACAGGGCCCGATTGGCTTCTATTTGGTGGGCCTGCTGATCAGCCAGGGGCTGCTGCTCACCGCCGCCCTCACCCTGGTGCGCCGCTGGGGCATGGGCCTGGGCGCCAGCCAACTCCGTCTGGCGGCCGGGGTCCTGATCGGCGTGGGCTCCAGCTTTGCCTGGTCCGCCCTGGTGCCCTAACGATGGTTGCCACCCCCACCCCGGCCAACCAAGCGGCCCAAGTCAGGCCCCTAAGCCCTTCCCATCCCCCCCAGAGCCGCTTGCCGGTGACGGTGGTGACGGGCTTTTTGGGGGCTGGCAAATCCACCCTGCTGCGCCAGCTGCTGCTTTCCAGTGGCCTGCGGCTGGCCGTTTTGGTCAATGAATTCGGGGAGGTGGGCATCGATGCCGAACTGATCCGTAGTTGTGGCTTCTGCCCCGAGGAGGAGCTGGACGGCCGGGTGGTGGAACTGGCCAACGGCTGCCTCTGCTGCACGGTGCAGGATGAATTCCTGCCGACGATGCAGCTGCTGCTCGAGCGCGCCGACCAGCTCGACGGCATCGTTGTTGAAACCAGTGGCCTGGCCTTGCCCGAGCCCCTGGTGCAGGCCTTTCGCTGGCCCGAGATCCGCACCCGAACCCGGGTCACCGGCGTGGTGACGGTGGTGGATGGCGAAGCCCTGGCCCAGGGCCACGTGGTGGGTGATGCCGCCGCGATTGAGGCCCAGCGCCTGGCCGATCCCAGCCTCGATCACCTCAGCGCCATCGAAGACCTGTTCGACGACCAGCTGGTGGCCGCCGACCTGGTGCTGATTAGCCGGGCGGACTGCCTGCAAGCCGAACAGATCGCTGCCCTGCAGGCCCAGTTGACGGCCCGGCTGCGTGCTGGCGTGACGGTGCTACCCATGGCCCGGGGCCAGGTGCCGGCGGCCCTGCTGCTGGGGCTGGACCGCGACCAGGCCCATGCAAGCCAGGGCGATGACAGCCATGGAGATCACAGCCATGGAGATCACAGCCATGGAGAGCACGACCATCCCGACCACAACCATCCTGACCACGACCATCCCCACGGAGCCGATCACGATCCGGGCGTCCAGGGGCAGCTTCCGGATCACGACCATGACCATGACCATGACCACCATGGGCACCACGACCACAGCCATGTGGCGATGCAATCGGTGGCCCTACGGCTCGAGGGTCCCGTCGATCGGCAGGCACTGGAACGCCTGCTGCGGACCCAAATTGATCGCCAGAACTTCCTGCGTTTGAAGGGGCGCGCCTGGCTGGCGGGCAAGGCCCAACCCCTGCAAATCCAAGCGGTGGGACCCCGGCTCGAGTGCTGGTTCGACGCCAAGGCCGCCGCCGCCGACCAGGGGCACCCCCCTGGCCTGGAACTGGTTGCCCTAGGGCTCCAGGTGGATGGGGCCGCCCTGGAGCAGGAGCTGCGGGCCCTGCTGGGCCTGGCCTAGGGACTGGTCTCGGGGCTGGGGCAGGCTCTGCGCCTGGGTTCAATGCCAGGGGCGAGGGGCCAGTGATCCAGACCAGCTGCCCCCAGGGCTGGGAGGGATTGGGCTGCTTGGGCTGAACAGCCCTAATCCAGGGGGAAACTGCCCTTGATGCAATGGCCGTCCCAGCAGAGGCTGCGGTCGGGCAGCCATAGCGGTTGCACCGGCCGCGCCGGGCCCTTGCCAGTCGCCAGGGTCAGACCGCCCCGGCCATCGGCGCGCAAGACCCAGCGCTCTTGGCCCACCTGGAGCCACCAATGCCGTCCCAAGCTCTCGATCGTGAGCCGGCAGGCCCGCCAGGGCCCCAGGGCCCTACGGCACTGCAACGCAAGGGCGTGCTCGTCCATGGCCGCCTGGGAGACGGCCTGGGGCAAGCCCGCAAGGGCGGCCTCGGGGCCCTGGACCGGGTTCGGCGACCAGGGCCCCTGCAGCCCAGCGACCAGCGCCAAGGCAAGCCAGGGAACCATGGCTGGTCCGAGGGGATGGGCTCCAGACTGGCGATCGAGGCTGGTTGCTAGAGGCCGGCCTGCCAAGATTTAACAATTGCCCTGGAGGTCCGGTGCCCGTCTACTCAGCCCGCGTTCTGGTCTCGCTGCGGCCATCGGTCCTCGATCCCGCCGGCGAGGCCACCAGGGCTGCCGCCGGCCGCTTGGGCGTGGAGGGGGTGGCCAAGCTGCGCATCGGCAAGGCCGTGGAGCTGGAGATTGAGGCGCCCGATCTGGAGACGGCGCGGGAACGGCTCAGCCTCTTGAGTGACCGGCTGCTGGCCAATCCGGTGATCGAAAACTGGACCCTGGAATTGGCCGCTGGCGGCCAGGGTCAGGGCCCTTCCAGCCCCGTGGGGGAAGGCTGAAATGACCATTGGCGTGGTGGTGTTTCCCGGTTCCAATTGCGACCGGGACGTGCGCTGGGCAACGGAAGGCTGCTTAGGGATGCCGACCCGCTTCCTCTGGCACGAGGAACGCGATCTCAGCGGCCTCGATGCGCTGGTCATCCCCGGCGGCTTCAGCTACGGCGACTATTTGCGCTGCGGCGCGATCGCCCGCTTCGCGCCGATCCTGCAGGAGGTGGCGGCCTTCGCGGAGCGGGGCGGCCGGGTGCTGGGCATCTGCAATGGCTTCCAGGTGCTCACCGAGCTGGGGCTGTTACCGGGCGCCCTGACCCGCAACGAAAAGCTCCATTTCCTCTGCGAAGACACGCCCCTAGAGGTGTCTCCCGGCCATTGCCAGTGGCTCCAGGGCTACGGGGACGGCGAAACGATCCACCTGCCGATTGCCCATGGCGAGGGTCGCTACCAGGTGGATCCCGGCCAGCTGCAAGAGCTGGAGGACTCGGGCAGGGTGGTGTTGCGCTACCAGGCCAATCCCAATGGCTCCATGGGCGCGGTAGCCGGCCTCACCAATCGGGCCGGCACGGTGCTCGGCCTGATGCCCCATCCGGAGCGGGCCTGTGATCCCGCCACCGGGGGCCTCGATGGCCGCCGCCTGCTGGCCAGCCTGCGGGGCTGAGGGGCCCGGAGCAGGGATTTCCAGGCTGATGGCAACCAGCCAAGCCCTGCAACCCCACCCCAAGGGGCCCGATCCAGCCATGAAAAAGGCCCCCGAAGGGGCCTAAGGGGCCATGGCGTTCGCCAATGGACTGGCTAGCGGCTTGGGCCAGGCTCAGTTGACGGCGGCGAAGAATTCCTTGCTGCCGACGGGATCGGGCTTCATCGTTTTTTCACCGGGGGTCCAGTTGGCGGGGCAGACCTCATCGGGGTGGGACTGCACGTACTGGAAGGCCTGCAGCACCCGCAGGGTTTCATCAACGCTGCGACCCACGGGCAGGTTGTTGATCGTGCTGTGCATGATCACACCATCGGGATCGATGATGAAAAGGCCGCGCAGGGCCACACCGGCCTCGTCATCGAGCACGTTGTAGGCGCTAGCGATCTCTTTCTTGAGGTCGGCGACCAAGGGATAGTTGATATCGCCGATGCCGCCATTTTTGCGCTCGGTCTGAATCCAGGCCAGGTGGCTGAACTGGCTATCCACCGAAATGCCGAGGACTTCCGTGTTGCGGCTGGTGAAATCGGCGTAGCGATCGCTAAAGGCGATGATTTCAGTCGGGCAGACGAAGGTGAAATCGAGGGGATAGAAGAACAGGACCACGTATTTGCCGCTGTAATCAGACAGGCGGATGGTCTTGAACTCTTGGTCGACCACGGCCGTGGCCGTGAAGTCAGGGGCCTGTTGGCCAACCCGCAGGCAACCGGTGCTTGTCATGGGATCGGTGGGGAAACGCGAGGGGATTAGCCAGGGGGAAGGTCGTCGCCAGGGGCACCTTTGGGACCCCAGCACCCGAACGCATGAGTCACAATCTTTGACTCAAGGGGGACTGGGATCCCGAGGATTGGCCCGGCCCAGCCGGCCCAGGCCGAAGCCGGAACGACTTCCACTTGGTACCGCAACAATTTATCACAGATCGCCAGGACCTAGCCCTCCCCTAGGGTTGTCAACAACGACACCTTGTTTTGGCCGATGGCCTGGGATCCGGCGCTGCTGCGCAAATTCAATGCCACCGGCCACTTCCGCCTGTTGAATCAGGTTCGCAGCGAGCTCAAAGGGAATCCGATTAAACGGGCCGCCCCCTCCGCAGCCGACCAGGCCAACAGCCGGGGTGTGGCCACCGGCAAGCCCCTAGACCTGCGCTCCCAGGGCTACGGCCGCCGCCGCTCCACTGGTTCAGGCTCGTCGGCCTCAGGCTCCTCTGGCTCAGGCGCATCTGGCTCAGGCTCCTCTGGTTCAGGCTCCCCAGGCCAGTCCTCCTCGGCAGCCCTGGCCACCCCGCTTGCGCCCCTGCCGGTTGCGCCCCTTCCCGACACCGCGCCCGTCCCGGCTGCCGAACCCAGTCCCTGGGGAAAGCGCAAGAGCAGCGCAACGGCCGCCCCCGCTAGCAGCCAAGGCCAAGGGAGCGATGATCCCACCGAAGCGAGCTCCCCGCTCGATGACAGTGCCCCGGCAGAGGCTGGCTCACGCAGCTTCCGCGACCGTCTCAACGCCATCCAAATGCGCTGAAGCGCCCCCTATCGGCTGGGCAGCGCATCGATCAGCGTCGTCAAGCTGAGGGGCTGGAGCTGAGGGGCTGGAGCCGAGGGATGGCTGCCAACTCCGCCATCAAGCTGTAAACCAACGGGCCAAGGCCGAGAGGTCCTCCTCGCCAAAGCCGGCCTCGATCAGGCGATCTTCCATGGCGGCAACCTGCTCACAGATCGGCAGCTGCAGATTCTGATCCGCAGCCGTGCCCAGGGCGATCGCCAAATCCTTACGGTGCAGGGCCAGCTTGAACCCCAAGGGGAAGCGCCCTTCGAGCATGCCTAGGGAGCGGTTGTCCAGGGCCCAGGAACCCGCAGCGCCAGGGCGCAGGGAGGCCACCACGGCCTCCATCGGTAAGCCCAGCCTTTGGCCGAGGGCCATGGCTTCGGCCACGGCCGCGTAGCAGCCCGCCACCAGGACTTGGTTGACGGCCTTGACCTGCTGGCCCGAACCAATCGGCCCGAAGTGGGTCACGGTTGTGCCAACGGCCTCCAACAGGGGCCTGGCGCGCTCCACCAGCGCCCCATCGCCACCCACCAGAACCGACAGGGTTCCAGCCTTGGCCCCTTCGGTGCCGCCGGTGACGGGGGCATCAAGGCAACCGATCCCAGCGGCCTGGAGCCGGCGATGGAACCCCTGGGCCTGGGCGGGTTCAACCGTGGAGAAATCGATCACAAGCGCGCCTGGCCGCAGGCTGGCCGCGGCGCCCTGATCGCCAAACAAGACGGCTTCTGCGGCGGCCCCATCGGTGACGCAAAGACAAAGGACTGCGGCGTTGGTGGCCGCCTCGGCGGGACTAGCGGCCCGGGCGGCACCGGCCGCGGCAAGGGGTTCCTCTGCAATCCGGCTGCGGTTATGGACCGTCAGGGGGTAGCCGCTCGCCAGCAGGTTGGCCGCCATCGGCGCACCGAGCTGGCCCAAACCAATGAAGCCAACCGAGGGCAACGGGTCGCCAGCCATGGCCAAAGGTGTAACAAGGAGGACTGGGGAAGGGTGCCACCCAGGCCCCCAGGGACCACGGCCATTGCCGGGGTTTGGCCAGGTTCGCCCAGCCGGCAAGGGTCCCGACTGGGATCGGCAAACCGAGGGGATCGGCAAGCCGAGGGGATCCGCTGGGTGAGCGAAGGGACTAGCCGCACAAGGGCTTCAGCAGCTCCCAAGCCAGGGGGTCCATGGGGATTAGGCCCTCGTTTGCTGGAGCCCAGCAAAGCTCCTGAACGCACGGTGTACGGCCAGCCCAAGGGACTGCCCGGGAAAAGGTTCGCTCAAGGGGCTAGAGCCGGCGGCCCGCCCCTCCCAGGCCTTCGAAGTTCAAGGCTTAGTCCCAAGGCTGGGGCCGCCACCAAGGGCCATCGATCCCAAGGGGTTGCCCCCCTGTGATGCAACCAACACCAGGGCCTGCATCGCCCAGGGCTGCGTTCTGGTCCCCTCTGACCCATGGTGAGGTCGACCGTTCTGCCCAGCCCATGACCAGCAGCCATGAAGCCAGCCCGCTCGACGCAGACGTGAGCCCGGCGATCCGATCGGTGCTCGATGCCATGGAGGCCGCTGAGATCAGCCCCGAGGACGCCCTGCAAATCAGCCTGGTGCTCTTGAACTTTGTCGAGGAGCACCACCTCCTCAACCTCGAGGAGTTCCTCGCCGATGACCAGCCCGATGCCATCAGCATCGCCGTTTGGGCCGCGGACAGTGCCCGGCTTAAGGCCGCCCGGGAGCTGGTCGAAGAGGTGCTCGGGGATGACGAAGGGGACGACGAGGATGGCGAAGAGGACGGCGAAGAGAGCGACTCGGTGAACGACCTGCTGCAAAGCGACGGCTGAGTTGGGTGTCGCTGGCGGGGGACCCCCGTAACGGCGGGACCCAGATGCCGGCCAGGAGTGGCTGGTGGTGGAGATAAGCAGATAGGTCGCCCTGGCCCCTAGTGCCAATCCCCGCCACTGGCTGATCGATGCCCTACGGCGTAGGGGCCCCATCTGCCCGGAACAGGGCCAAGGATTGGTGGAACTAGCGAAGGGAGATCCGCGACAAGCAGGAGCTGGGCGATCCAGGCCCCGATCTCCACTCCAGCTCCCGTTCCACCCCAGGCCATGACCAGCACCAGTCCCAACGGCAACGGCACCAGACCTGCCCCCGCGGCAAGCCCAGGCCGGATGCCCTCCGCCTTGGAACTGCTTCGCCGGGCAGAAGCTGGGCCGCCTGCACCAGAGGTCGAACAACCGACCAGGCCCCAACTTCCCCAACTACCCGAGCTGCCGGGCCCAACCGCCCCAGCAACCCCTGGCCTGTTTTCTGCCGACCAAACCGCCGCCCTAGCCGCTCCCCTCAACCGGGCCCATGTGCAAACCCGCTCCCAGGCGGGACGCATCCTGAGTTACCTGGAGGGCTGGGTGGCTATCCAAGAAGCGAACCGGATCTTTGGCTTCGATGGCTGGGAGAGGGAAACGATCGAGCTCCGTTGCGTGAGCGAAAACAGGCGGCCCCTGGGTCGGGAGCAAAAGCCCGGCTGGGGGGTGACCTACATCGCCCGGGTGCGCATCCGCCTGGGCTGCCACGCCATGGGGGCGGCCAGCTTGGTGCGAGAGGGGAGCGGCGCCGGCCACGGCATGGACGGGGACTTGGGCCTGGCCCATGAATCCGCCCTCAAGGAGGCTGAAACCGACGCGATGAAACGGGCCCTGATGACCTTTGGCAATTCCTTTGGCCTGGCCCTCTACGACAAGCAGCAGCGGCAGGTCACGGGTTCGCTGCGGCAGGAGCGGGGCATTCAGGTGCTCGGCACCACTGGTCAGGCGGGCCAATCGCAACAACTGGGACAGGCGGCACCGACCGGGCCAAGGGTGCGGGCCCTTGCCCCTGAGCGATCCCCAAAAGAAACCGCCGCCACCGCCCTAACTCCAGCCGAAGTCCAGGGGGTTCACGCCGCGATCAGCAGGCTCGCCCGGCCCCAGGTGGATGCCCTGGTCACGGCCTTCCGGCAGCGCTTTCGTCTGGCCGAAGGGGCCTCGGTAGCGGCTGCAATCACCCAGAAGCAACACCATGACTGGGTTGAGGCGTTCTTGGTGCAGGTGGAGGGTGATGGGCAACGGCAGGAGTGATGACTCTTGGCTGCGCAGATCTGGTTTCCCGGTTGAGAATGCTCCCATGACTAGCGCGCCGACCCTGCCTCCTGATGCCCGCTTGCCAGTGATGGCAGGGATGATCACCGCGGCAATCCCCGGCGCAGAAATTCGACTGTTTGGATCTAGGGCCAAGGGAAACGCAGGCCCCGACTGCGACATTGACCTCTTGATCACAGCCCCCGACAGCTGGTTGCAGACCAACAACCGCTACAAGGTGCTCGCTGAGTTGCGCCGGCAGTTAGGCAGGTCAGATGTCTCGCTTGATCTGCTGCTGTACTCCGTCAGTGAAGTGTTAGAGCGAAAGGATTGGCTTAACCATGTGATCGCCCGCGCGTACCGGGATGGGTTGCGAATCGATGGCCTCACCTGAAGCCCAAAATATGCTCCAGATCGCCAAAGCCGATCTAGAGACTGCAATCGCCTCGCCTGATCCAACAATTTTTCGAGAAACCGCTTGGGGATTCTGGTTACAGCAGTCCGTGGAGAAAGCCCTCAAAGACTGGTTGCTCGAACTCGGCAATACACCACCTCTGTCCCACGATTTGACCAGGCTATTAAAGCTATTGCTGGAGCAGAATATTGACATAGCAAAGTTTCTGGAGCTAGATCAACTAACTGACTACGCCGTCCAATTCCGCTATGACGCAGACCCGAAGCCTTTAGGACTAGATCGCATAGCCCTCAACCAGCAAGTGCAAACCCTCATCAACCAAGAAGAGGCCGTGGTGACTGGGTCAACAAAGTCTTGATGGCGGCAGGCCGCTGATCAATCGCCATCTTCCTGCAATTGGGCGACAGGAGCCCCGGGCCGGGCAGAATAAAACCGGCATTTTCCTGCTAGTAGAAGAGTAAACATTACCCCGGGCAATCATGGTCCCGTCCCTCCTCCAGGCCCCAGAAAGCTGGCCCCAGCTGGATTCTTCCCTACTGATCGCCAGCCGCAGCAAGCAGATCTGCCTCACCTGCCGCTCCTTCCGCCATCACCTCGGTGTAGCTGAGACCCCCCTGCTCACCTGACAGTTCCACCAGGAGCTGATCGGCCAAGACAAAGACCTCAGCTGGCGATGCAGCAACTGGGCGGGAGGGGAGGCCGGCCAGCGGGGGTGGGCAGCGGAAGCGGCATGAGCCCAGAAGCCAGCGCGCTGCCTCATTACACCTCACGCAACTGGTAGCTGAGTGGTGGCCGCTCAGTGTTGCCGTTTCGGCCGGTTCAGTGGGATCTGTGTACAGCCGTAGGCCGGAGATCATCACGGCGAACTGCTTGCAAGCGAACCAATCCCCTTGCTCTAGGCACAGCCTTCCGCAGAGGGGTGGAACCGCCAAAAGCGGAGCCGCAAGGCTGTCCTGCCCTAGGGAGAAAACCATAGGCAGGGCTGGAGTCCTTGCCCGCCCCAGTGGTGACGGACTATTCGCGATGGCTCGGTTTCCCCTACTGACACACCCCTCAAGCGGGGTTAGTAATGGATCAGAGGCCTCGACCAGGGCTGAGAGCCCAAGCCCTGCAACCGGCCCTAGGGCGTCCCCCACGGGGCGCCCTTTTCAATGGGATCGGCAGGATGATTCCTGCTCAGAAAGGCTGCGAGCCATGACGTCCTAGCCATGTCATCACTTCTCAGGACTTGACCGGCCTCGGCTGAAGCGATGAGCTCCTCGACCAGAAGAATTGAGTGGGGAACCGGGGCTTACCCATTGGAACAAGGCCACTTTACAGCAATTGGCTACCACCCAAGAGCTGGAGTCCCTTGGTTTAGCAATACTTGGCCACCGAAGGAAGGGCTCAGAGAGGGACTCCTGCCCCTCTCTGCATTATCAGCAAAGCAGCAAAAACAGGTTTGTGCAATTAAATTGGGTACCAATCAATTGTTTCTAACGGAATTGAGGCAGCTTGCCGGCATCAAGGCTGCGCCTCAGCGCTTCGCCAATGGTAAGCCCCACGGGCAGATCGCCAGAAAATGCGCTTCCCGTAATTCGCTTATAAAGCTTTGATTCCACCAGGAGATAGGTACTGGCAGGCAGGGGGATCGAACCTGCTTTTTTCGCAAAGCTAAGGCCGTTGCGCAGGGTGAGGGCGGTTAACTTGCGCAATTCAGGATTGGTTGAATAGGCCTTGTCATTGATGTAAATAAACAGGGGCCGAGAAAGCGGTTGATAGCGACCTTCCTGAACGCTCATTACGGACGGCTTCACTGGACCCGCTGAGGCAGCAACAGCAAGGGCCCGCAATTTGCTTTGATTAGCTTCATAGTAGCTGAAGCCAAAATATCCCATTGCATTTGGATTGTCGGCAACGCATTTCACAATTACAGTATCATCTTCACTGGAGGCGTAATCCTTCCTAGAATTATCCGCATTGCCATTAATGGCCTTATTGAAATAATCGTAGGTGCCAGAGTCCTTGCCTGGACCGCAAAGCTTGATGGGCCGATCCGGCCAG
>Ga0164295_10005282_pt1 | contig 10203 bp, 9 predicted proteins | sample GEODES006metaG_FD_111798 | JGI IMG/M metagenome (GOLD analysis project Ga0164295, IMG submission 111798) | Oligotrophic lake water microbial communities from Sparkling Lake, Wisconsin, USA - GEODES006 metaG | ecosystem: Environmental > Aquatic > Freshwater > Lake | place: USA: Sparkling Lake... | reverse complement strand
CGCGCGGCGAAGGTCGCGCTTCAACACCTGAAAAAATTTTGGCGCGCCGTGTTGGACGACCCAAAGGCTCTGTAAAAGCCGATGCAAAAATTTCAACCACTATCAGGTTATCGCCAGATGTTATAAAAGCATTTAGGTCTGTTGGAAGTGGGTGACAAACGCGCATTGACGCCGCACTAAAAGATTCGTTTAAGACACGTCAATAATTCTAAAAATCCAAATAAAAAATAAAAAGTACGTTTTTTCGAGCTAATGACGACGACAGAGCATGAGGTTGGCTAGAACAAGATGTAGGCGAGAGACTCTAGATCGAAAATAAGCACGACTGCGGGAGGCGGTATCAGCAAACCCTAGTTTCAATAATTAAGTCTAGGTTAACATTAACTATAGCTCTGCTAACAAAATTCGAGAATAACTTAACTTAACTTAAATTAAATAGCACCTAAGTCATCTCAATGATTTAAATTCAATAAGTTCGTTAGGTTTAAGTAGTTCGACGCAAAACCCTTAATCTACACAATTGGAGATCTTGTGCAAATTGTCGTGCCCATGTCTGGTTTTGGTGAGAGGTTTCGCCGCGCAGGGCATGTTGTTCCAAAGCCACTGATCGAAATCGATGGCAAGCCAATCATTGCTCATGTAATCGACATGTTTCCTGGTGAAGCTGATTTCATCTTCATATGTAACCAAGAACATTTAAACAAACCGGCGTATCAGATGGAGGCCATCTTGAAGGAATACTGCCCTTCAGGGCGGGTAGTCGGTATACCGCCCCATAAACTTGGCCCAATCTATGCGGTCCGTCAAGCGGAGCATCTGCTTGAACAGTCAGAACCGGTGGTTGTTAATTATTGTGATTTCACTTGTTATTGGGACTGGCATCACTTTAAACGCTATGTAAAAGAAACGGATTGCGAAGGTGCGATTCCAGCATATAAAGGGTTTCATCCTCACTCACTTGGTAACACTAACTATGCTTACATACGAGAAGAGAATGGTTGGATTGTAGATATTCAGGAAAAACAACCCTTTACCAATAATCGGATGGAGGAGTATGCCTCCAGTGGTACTTATTACTTTGCTACAGCTGCAATTATGAGTAAAATATTTCGTACAGTAATGGAGCAGGATTTGAACGTTGGTGGTGAGTATTACGTCAGCCTAGCCTACAAACCTCTGTTTGAAAATAAAAAGCCCATCGCAGTTTATCCCCTTCAGCATTTTATGCAGTTGGGAACGCCAGAAGATGTCGCTGAATACAATTCATGGTCAAAAATATTTCATAGCTTAATTACGCACCCTAAGAGCGCACCTTCTACCAAAGGGTCGTTAATTGTGCCAATGGCGGGACTAGGTAAGCGTTTCGCTGACGAAGGCTATGCACTTACCAAGCCACTGATTTCTGTTTCGGGATTGCCAATGGTGGCGCAAGCGACGCATGATCTACCCTCCGCTGAAAATCATGCCTTTGTATTGCGATCAGACATGGCTGGATATGCGGATGTGGCAGATCAATTAAGTGCACTCTACCCAATGGCAATAATAAGAACCATTGATCACGTGACCGAGGGACAAGCTTTAACAGCATTGATTGGTCTGGATGCCCTAGAAAATAAGGTGGGAAAGAACTGCTCCCCGATAACGATTGGAGCTTGTGATAATGGGTCTCTATACGACGTTGAAACCTTCGGCAAACTAGTCCAGGACCCATCGGTAGATGTCGTTGTTTGGGGTGTGCGTGGGTATCCAAATGCAATACGCAACCCAAAAATGTTCGGTTGGATCGATGTCATAGACGGTCAAGTCCGCTCGATATCAGTCAAAACCCCATTGGACAACCCAGCATCTGACCCCATAGTTTTAGGCACATTCACCTTTCGCAGATCTGATGACTTTCGACGAGCCTTGGATCGACTCATCACACGCGATGGGCGAATCAATGGGGAGTTTTATATTGATTCGCTGATCAATGATGCGATTGCGCTCGGATTGCAGTGTCGTCTTTTTGAAGTAGATAGCTATTTGTGTTGGGGCACCCCGAACGATCTTCGTACATTTGAGTACTGGCAATCGTGCTTCCATAAGTGGGGAAGCCACCCTTATCGTCTTGATCTTGACAGTCGTATTCCCAAAGAGCAGATTGACCACCTTGAAGCAAAATACCAATCCGCGATTCCGGCTTTGCCTAGGGCTCTTGCATGATCAAGCGCGAATTAGCCATATTTTTGATTGTTGGCGTGTCGACTGTCTTAGTTGACTTTATTAGTTACCGTGGGCTGATTGGATTTCAAGTCATGGAAGTCGACATGGCCAAAGCAGCTGGGTTTCTGGTGGGAACCCTCTTCGCCTATTTTGCCAATCGCTTTTGGACATTTGGGCACAACCCACACGTCCCGGGTAGTGTTTGGCGGTTTTCAGCTTTATACGCAAGCACGCTTGGCGCCAACGTTCTAACAAACGCGCTCGTACTAAAACTGCTTGCTGATATGGCAATTGCAATTCAATTAGCTTTTCTGCTCGCAACCGGGGTCTCAGCATGCCTTAATTTTCTGGGAATGAAGCTTTTCGTCTTCAAACCGATACCAGCGCCGGAGCTTCAATGAGATTTTCACTTGTCATTCCTTGCTATAACGAAGCAGCCAACCTGCCGTTGCTGTTAGAGCGCTGCAAAGAACTGGCCGTCACGCCCGATGTTGAAGTTGTTCTTGTTGACAATGGCTCGACGGATAGCACTGCAGAAGTACTCGAAAATCTACTTCCAAAATTCCCCAGGTGCCGAAGCATTCGTGTTGATAAGAACCAAGGGTATGGCTTTGGAATTGTCTCTGGCCTCAAAGCGGCTAAAGGCCGGATTTTGGGGTGGACACATGCAGATATGCAAACAGATCCCCAAGACGCGCTTCTCGGCCTAGCGCTTTTTGAAAAGCATGGGGATGATATTTTCGTAAAGGGACAGCGTTATGGGCGCCCTTTTATGGATGTTGTTTTCACTTTCGGGATGAGCGTGTTTGAGACGCTTTTGCTTGTAAGGCCAATGTGGGACATCAATGCCCAGCCGACCATGTTTTCTCGCAGATTCTTCGAATCTTGGACTAATACTCCTGACGATTTTTCGCTTGACTTGTACGCTTACTATCAAGCTCAAAACTGTGGTCTTAAGGTGCATCGATTCCCAGTCAGATTTGGTGAGAGAGCGCACGGTGTCTCGCACTGGAATGTCAACTGGGCCGCAAAGCGAAAATTTATCCGTAGAACGGTTAATTTCAGCATCCAATTAAAAAAGAAAATATCAACATGAAACTCATCTCCCATCGACGCAACACTGTGTCAGAACTTCTCGCCACAGACTCAAAGTATGGAGTCGAGGTAGACATCAGAAGTGCGAGTGATCGGTTGATCATTCATCATGATCCTTTCGTGGCTGGAGAATCCTTTGATGATTGGATTGACGCGTATCGACATGGAACGTTGATACTCAATGTAAAGGAAGAGGGACTCGAAGCGCGCCTGATCGCTTTCATGCAGTCCAAAGGGATTGCTGATTATTTCTTTCTCGATCAATCATTCCCGTTTTTGGTGAAATGGTCCAAGGCAGGTGAGCATAGGTGTGCTGTTCGTGTATCAGAGTTTGAATCCATTGAAACGGCACTGACTTTGGCCGGCAAGGTGGATTGGGTCTGGGTGGACTGCTTCACTCGATTTCCTCTTGGTGAGCATGATGCAAGAAGGCTAAAAGACGCAGGATTCAAACTTTGCCTAGTCTCTCCAGAACTGCAAGGACGTGATGCCAATGTCGAAATTCCGCAACTGGCATCTCTATTGAAAGAGCGGAATATAGTGGCGGATGCTGTTTGTACAAAGCGCCCTAATCTCTGGGAAGCAACGGTTACTTCTTAATGAAGAAAATGCTCCTTCATCCCATGTTTATTGTTGGGTTGGCAGCTCGCCTAGTCCTGATTGTCTGCACGGCGCCAATCGCCATCACGGAGTGGTACGTACCGTTCCTTGATATCAGCACTTCGGTGGTGACCGCTGATCCATGGTCGACGTGGATTGCAAGTGAAGGAACTACTGCCGCGTTTCCTTACGGGTACGTAATGTGGTTGGCTTTTCTCCCTTTGACACTTTTCGCTAAGCTCACTGGATTACCGCTGCTCTATGCATACCACTTAACGATCCTAGTAGCTGATTTTTGTATGCTGTTAACGCTACGTCAGCTTCTTCCCGATCGACAGCGCTTGCTACTACTTGCTTATTGGCTATCCCCCATCATCATTCTCGCCAGTTATGGGTTGGGATTGAATGATTTGATCCCAGCGCTTCTGTTGTGCCTTTCAATATTCTTTGTGCAGCAAGTTAAGCTCAAGTTAGCTGGCGCCCTTCTTGTAGCGGCTATTTCAGCTAAGTTAAGCATGGTGGTGGCATTGCCTTTCTTTGCGATTTACCTGTTTAACAATCGGCCTCTAAGAACACGTCTACCGAAATTTCTTTCAGGCTTCGGTCTAAGCATCCTTCTACTTTGGGTACCTTTCCTTTTTTCGGAGGCTGGTATTCAAATGCTGCTTGGAAATCCGGAAATGGGCAAGATATATCAGTTGGCGATCGGATTGGCTGGTAATGTTTCTATCTATGTTGTTCCCCTACTTTACTTGGTCATGCTTTACTTGGCATGGCGAGTTCGGCGCCTTAACTTTCATTTGTTCCAAGCAAACACAGGCATGGCCTTACTTTTGATCGTTTTAATGACGCCAGCCTCTCCCGGTTGGTTCGTGTGGTGTCTTCCATTCCTTGCTCTCTATCAAGCAATGAGCGGCCGTATGGCTATCCTCTTGGTAGGGATATTTTCAGGAACTTATGTCTTGAGTACGCTACTTGTGACACCGCTCAAGTTCGCAAACGGAAATGAACTTGCATTAGGTGCTGCGCTTCAAGCTTCAGGGCAATTGGTAAGTCAAGCAACCTCACTTCTGCATACGGGAATGGTAGCCATCGGGCTAGTGCTTGCGATCAGAATCTGGCGCGAAGCCATCAGCAGGAACGACTTTTTCAGACTGAGTCGAAAGCCCTTTATCGTGGGAGTCGCAGGGGACTCCGGTGCTGGGAAGGACACGTTTGCAGATGCCATTACTGGACTTTTTGGCGAGCATTCTGTCGTCAAGCTATCTGGTGATGACTACCACCTATGGGATAGACAAAAGCCTATGTGGCAGGTTATGACCCATCTCAATCCGATGGCAAATAATCTAGAGGGATTTTGCAACGATCTTCTGTCGCTAACCGACGGCAAGAGTGTTCTGTGTAGACATTACGATCACCGGAAGGGTCGAAGGTCTAAGCCTTTTCAGATTGAAAGCAATGATTTCATCATTGCAAGTGGATTGCATGCACTTTATCTTCCGGCACTTAGAGAGTGCTACAACTTAAAAATATACTTAGATATTGACGAAGGGCTAAGACGATATTTCAAGCTGAAGCGCGATGTGCAGCAACGTGGTCATACGGTTGAGCAGGTACTGAGCTCTTTTGAAAAGAGGGATCACGACTCAGAGCGCTTTATCCGACCTCAGTCCAATCACGCAGACCTGATTCTTTCTCTGCAACCGATCCACTCCCGGATGCTGGAGGACTTGAATGACAAGCATCCACTTCGATTGAAACTTGTCGCAAATACCAGAAATGGATTCAACGAGCTCTCGATACACCGGGTTCTTGTAGGAGTCTGTGGTTTGCATGTTGATATCGGCGCTGAGAATGATGGTGCTGACATCAAAATGACCATTGAAGGCGAAGTATCATCAGCTGACATTGCCATGGCGGCAGAGATATTGTGCCCTCGTGTTCTCGAGTTTTTAGATATTCCACCCAAGTGGAAGGATGGGATGTTAGGCCTGATGCAGTTGATCACGTTGTCTCATATCAGCCAAGCACTGACAAAGCGATTTATATAGTGAAAATCAATAATCATGAGCGATTTAATCGCCTGCCAGACGCCTTTTTGTTTGATACAGACAACACGCTGTATCCATATGACCCTGCCCACGTCGCAGCCCAGCAGGCAGTGCGAGAAAAGGTAGCGAAAACTTTTTCAATATCGACAAAAGACTTTGACAAAGCCTTTCAAGAAGCAAGGAAGCAGGTAAAAACACGCCTTAATCAAACTGCATCGTCACACAGTCGATTACTTTACCTACAGCGAATGCTTGAGATCATGGGGTTGGGCTCGCAGGTACTCCTGGCGCTTGATTTTGAGCAAACCTATTGGCGAACTTTTTTGAGTAATGCCGTACTGTTTGATGGTGTGAAGGAATTGTTGGATGACATACGCCTGCTGGGAATACCAACTGCAATAGTCACAGATCTAACAGCGCAGATTCAATTTAGAAAGGTTGTTTACTTTGGCCTTGATCACTATTTTGATTACATAGTTACTAGTGAGGAAGCCGGCTTTGACAAGCCGCATGAAGCTCCATTCCAAATCGCATTGGAAAAAATGCAACCAAAGGGAGATTGCATCTGGATGATAGGAGACAACCCGGCGAATGACATCCGAGGTGGACGGGAAAAAATTAATGCCGTGACATTACAGAAAATACATGATGGAGTAGAGGTAGGCACAGGAATAAATGCTGCAGATGCGATTTTCAACGATTTCAGCGAACTTCGGAAAATGCTTGCACAGCTAGGATCTCAATAATGAATGAGCCCCTTAGCATTATTGAAAAGCAAGTTAAACAATTTTGTGCGCGAATTGGTACTGATCCATTATTGGTCCAGGGCCCAGGGGGTAATGTTTCGTGGAAAGACAATGATGTTCTCTGGATCAAGGCCTCAGGAAAATGGCTTGCAAAGGCATGTGATGAGGAGATTTTTGTCCCTGTTTCACTTTCTTATTTGCAAGAAGCCATCAGCAATAAAAATTTCAGCTGCTCACCTTTAATATTAGGAGGTACAAAATTAAGGCCTTCAATAGAAACGATGCTTCATGCGCTCATGCCGCAGAAGGTGATAGCTCATCTACACGCAATTGAGGCTCTTGCTCATTTAGTACGTAAAAATGCTGAAACAAGGTTAGCTGAGTTAATTAATGATTCAATTAAGTGGGTATTTGTTGATTACTACAAGCCCGGAGCAGAACTTGCTGCATGCGTATCTGCAAAACTCACATTAATTCCTGAAGCTGAAGTTATATTTTTAAAAAACCATGGAATTGTCATTGGCGCACCTGACATACCTAACTTAGAGCGTATATTAAGGAAGATAACTAAACTACTTTTTACGAAACCATTCTTGTCAGAATTGATTCCATTCGATTTTGTAATTAAAAATAACCCAAATACATTTTTGAATGACTTTGCCTTTGCTACTGATCCCGAAATAAACAGGCTGTCAACTAATTCTTATTTAATTTCAAGGGTTCAAAATGATTGGGCTCTCTACCCCGACCACGTTGTATTTCTTGGGGATAGCGCAATTGTTATTGATGACACTGCTGCTGAATATAAGTCAGAAATAATAGGTCGAAACCCTGACTTCATCTTCGTTAAACAACAAGGAGTATTAGAGTGCAAGGCGATTACTCCCGCAAAAAAAGCTCAACTTCGTTGCTATTACGACGTGCTCGTTCGGCAAGCCCCATCTGAAAAATTAGAGTCTCTTAAGCAAATCAATATCAAAGAAATACTTAACTGGGAAGCTGAAATCTTCAGGCAGAGATAAAGCCCAATGACAAGCGCTGATCAATTAAACATGTTAAGCCCGAGCACTAGATGTAAATTGGCTTTTTTATTTGTAGTTATTTTTTATATTTTGCACCAGTTGACACTCCAACCCAATTGGGTCTTGGGGGGGGAGATGTGGGCAGAGATGGCAACTAATTACTATTTAAATGCCGAGTCACCGTCATTACTAACAAAACTATTTGCAACCGATGCTGGTTACATTCCAATTGTCCCAAGAATCATTGCATTAATCGGCAATCAGATAAACATACCTGCCACTTTCATACCATATTTTTATACATTTACCGCACTGATTCTTAGTGGAATGATGGTCGGCTGTTTTTGTCTCTCTATTTTTAGAAAATTATTATTAAGTGATTCACTTAGGATGGTTATAGCAATCTCAGTTTTAATGGTTGCTGACTTTGAAACTCGTACGTTTGTTAACTTTTCATATTTCTCAGCCTTTTTTATTGCAATTGTGACTTCCCTTGCTTTCAAGGATAAATTAGAAGAAGTTCCTTGGTGGGCATGGTTAATTCCAATTTGTATTATTACGAAGCCAGCTGTTGCCTCAGCAATACCAGCAATGGTTATTGCCTCTATATTTAGTAAGAATAGATTTCGGCAGGTTACAGCTATTTCTTTATTATTGTTTTTAATGCAATTTATACAAATCGTAATTAGCTCAAGAATTGGCGTTATGCACCAAATTAATGACACCAGTATAGTTTCTAAATTAGTCTCCTCTGTCCTTTATTTTTTTGGATTTTTAGGAGGCTATGCAATTGGGCCAGCAATAAATCCTAATAAATATTTATCTATACAAATGGGAATTTGTATATTTGTAATTTCTATATTTGTCATACTAAAAATTAAAAATAGAGCCACTTCGCTAATAGGTGTTGGAGCCTCACTCTTATTATTTAATGTAATTCTGAATTGCTTTGCGCTAACGGATAGCTGGAATTTAAATCTAAATACACTAAAAGACATCCCAGTATATAGACATACTATTGTTGGTTATTTTGGGGTGGTTTTGATAATTGGCGCATTGATTTCGTGTTTGTTTGTTAATGAAGAAAGTCACATTAAGTTCAACTTAAAAAATTATTACGGTACTTTTTTGTTTTGCATCTGGTTTATAGCTTCAGGATGGTTTTTGTCTGGATTGAGGTTAAGTAAGGAACCGATATCACCGACTATTGGAAATTCCCAATGGCAGAAAATGGCTCATGAAATTGAGAGTGGCACAGACCCTATATGTGTTCCAGTTGATCCATGGCATAAACGAGAAAGTTGGCTATATCAAAGAAACTGCCAACTATTGAAAATACCTCCTTTTTGGGATGATGGGTCACTTTTAATTAAAGATCCGCTTCATATCGATTTATCTCCACCTGTACGACTATTTGAAAAAAAACTCTTATCTGCAGCCGTGCTTGCAAAGCCACTCAGCTCAAAAAATGAGTTTATTGAGGTGCGTATGCAAATGACTCTAAGAGATGGCAACAAAGTTAACTATCAAGGTTCCAACTTAATCAGGCCCACTGGGGGGCTTATCCAGCTTAACGGCCCAGTTAGTGTAAAAATAAATGAAATAGTTTTAATTAGACTGTATTTTAATTTGCCTGTCGAAATTGCTTTGGCCGCAGATGATCCATCGGGCTTGCCTAGCATCGCTTGGATGGGGAATTAGTAGCGTATTGTTTAAAGATTTTATTGTTATTTTTTTACTGTAGCTATTTTTTCGTCAGCATTGATAGTCTATCGTGATATTTTTTTATTGATGCATCAGCGGCCCCATTCATCTCCATTAGACTGATTGCCGCTTCCATAAAAGTAATTGCATTTTTAACGTCCCCTTTCTCTTCCTCAATTAAGGAGAGCCTCCACAGCACATATGGGCTCTGTATAAAACTGAGTAACAGTAATTTATTTCTCTCAGTTTCTGGTATTTTAGGAAATTCAGGGACAAGCGCGCTAAGGGCAAATGTTATCGAAAAAACTATGATGAAAGTTTTGACTATGAAACTAGGCAATCCCTTGGATAAGTCTATTGAGCGATCTATTGTTTTAACTTCGGAATCACTTGAATCTGTAGGCATCTTTTTACCTTTCGAGGGGTTTGTTGGTTTATTACTTTTCGTAATTTTAAAAGGATTAGCAACTATTCCAAGTTAGCTCTGCGATTAGGGAACCCAAATTGTGGTTCGGTAGGGTCGGCTTTGCAGAATTATTACAAGAGCACTTCCCTTTAAGTTTTTATCAAAACAACTTGACCGTCAAGACTGAGAAAGGGTAAAAAAGTTGGCGAGAAATTTGTGGGTATAAATTAAAAACGCCCCAAATGGGGCGTTTTTTCTGTACATCCTGAGACATAGTTAACAGTTCATACCGGACACATCCTTTACAGTTTTTTGGCATAGGAGGGAACTGCTATGCCGTGGAAGGAGTGTCACAAGATGGATGAAAGAGTGCGTTT
>Ga0164295_10005281_pt1 | contig 10206 bp, 9 predicted proteins | sample GEODES006metaG_FD_111798 | JGI IMG/M metagenome (GOLD analysis project Ga0164295, IMG submission 111798) | Oligotrophic lake water microbial communities from Sparkling Lake, Wisconsin, USA - GEODES006 metaG | ecosystem: Environmental > Aquatic > Freshwater > Lake | place: USA: Sparkling Lake... | reverse complement strand
TTGCTTAAAAACCCAGCAGATTTCGCTGTTTCTTCCACACTGCTTCCACACTCTTGGTTCGACTCCTATAAGTCGTTGATCTGTATGAGGAAAATATTTCTTAAACGGATTTTTTGTTTGTTTAAGATGTACCGGCGCGAAAATCGGCGCCATGACCGTGCGCACGATCACTTTCTCGAATTGAATAATATTTTCTGTCCTTTAACGCGCGTACGCGGCACGCAAGAGGTCAGCGCCTTTTTCCGCGATCATCGTTGTTGGAGCACAGGTGTTGCCTGAGATCACGTTCGGCATCACTGACGCATCGATCACGCGTAGCCCATGTACGCCGTGAACACGAAGCGCCGGGTCCACAACTGATGATTGCGGGTCCGGTCCCATCGCGCAGGTACATGATGGATGATAGGTTGTCTTGCAATTGGCGCGGGCGTGCGCAGCCAGTGCTTCGTCGGAGTCGAGCGGTTCGGGCGGGCGCGCACGCGAGTGGATGACCTGCGCCAGCGGGCGAGCGGCGGCCAGTTGCAGCAAGAACTTCAGACTGTCGACCATTACACGCATGTCCTCAGGCGTGCTGAGGTAGTTGGGCTGGATCAGTGGCGCAACGTTTGGGTCGGACGATAGTATTTGGAGCTGCCCCCGGCTTTCCGGGCGGCATGGACTAACGGTCATCGTCAGGCCGCTGAACGCATCAGGTCGAAGCTGGGTCTTCTCCTTGCCCGGATTTGTTGCGAAGCTCATTGGCAGAATGTAGAGTTGGCAATCAGGTCGCTCAAGCCCAGGGCGAGAGCGAAAAAAGCCGCCGCCCTGGTTGATGCTGAGTGTCAATGGTCCGGTTCTTGAAAGCAGGTACTGCAGGCCCGCGAAGGCCTGGCCGAAAGGGCTGCGCAGCCGCTCGTTCAACGACGGCACTTGGGTGCGGAAGGCGAACCCGCTCTGCGCGTGGTCCTGGAGGTTGGCGCCGACCTCGCCGTTGTCGTGAACGACAGGAATGCCCAGCCGATGAAGCAGCGCGCCAGGTCCTATCCCGGAGCGTTGCAACAAGGTCGGTGATGCGATCGCGCCTGCGGCCACCACAACCTCGCGGGTCGCTGTGGCACGCCAGCGCTGCCCTTTTTGTACGTACTCCACGCCCACGGCGCGGGTGCCTTCGAAGATAATTCGTTCGACCACCGCGCCAGTGATCACCTTCACATTTGGCGAACGTCTGACTCCATTGAGAAATGCGTGCGCGTTGCTGACCCGGCGGCCATTGCGGAAGGTGAACTGGTACAAGCCAAAACCTTCTTGCCGGGCGCCGTTGAAATCGGTGTTTTCTGGATGCCCCAGGAGCTTGCCGGCGTCGATGACGCGTTGAACCAGCGGATGGTGGCGCCCACCGATGCTGGACACCTTCAGCGGGCCACCTGCGCCGTGCCATTCACTGGCACCGAGATCGTTGTCTTCGGAGCGAAGGAAGTAGGGCAGTACGTCGTTCCATGACCAGCCGTCATTGCCCATGCGCGCCCACCCGTCGTAATCTTCGGGTTGGCCGCGGATGTACACCATGGCATTGATCGCGCTAGAGCCGCCGAGTAGTTTTCCTCGCGGCCAGTAGTCGGTGCGGCCGCCCAGTTGCGCGTCGGGGGCCGTGGTGTACGACCAGTTGAGGCTGTCGTCATGGAACAGTTTCCCGTACCCCAGGGGCATGTTCACGAAGAACCGGTCGTGGGTGCCACCGGCTTCAAGCACAAGCACGGAATGGCCCGCCTCGCTAAGCCGCGCAGCCAATACGCAGCCTGCCGTGCCACCACCCGCTATGACGAATTCGGCAGAAGGGCCAGGTGTCGTTTGCATTCCGTCAGCTTTCGCGTGGAACTGGCGTAGTAGGGATCGTCAGGTCGTGCAGCGACTCGGGCATCCAGCTGCGCACGGTTCGGTTGGCTTTGAAAAAGCAGCGTCCGTAGTGCGCAAGCGCGGCCTCGTCGATCTCGAAACCGAGCCCGGGCAGAGTCGGTGGCTGTAGGGTGCCACGGTCGTGACGCCAGGGTTCGGTCAGGATCGAATCCCGGGCCTCAACTGTCCAGCCCGGGGGGCTCAGCGGATACTCGTACTCCATCTCGTTGGCGAAACCGCTGGCGAGCAGCACATGCATGTTCACGGCGAAGCCGATACCATTGCTCCAGCTGTGACCGGTGAACTTGAGACCCGCCTCCCGTACCAGCTTGGCGACCTGCAGGGTTTGCGAAATTCCGCCCGTCCACATGGCATCTGGCTGGAAGATGTCATAGCAGCGCTTTTCGACCATGTATTTCAACTCTGGAAAGCCGGAAGTGTGAAGCTCTCCTCCGGAGACGGCGACTCTTGAGTAAGCCGTGAGATCTGCCATCTGGTCGTACCACTCCATGAACAGCGGTTCTTCGACCCATGCGAGGTCCGCTTCGTAGGCTGCATCACAGAAGCGTTTTGCCCTGGCCAGATCCCACTTGGGCCCGGGGCCGTTAGCTGTGTGCCAAAACGCCTGGTTGCAATCAACGGCGAGCTTTAGTTTGCCGCGCAACGCCTCTGCTGGTTCCTGGATTTGGCGAATGTCGACACGCTCGTCGAAGTCGTGGACCCGCACCTTCAGTGTTGAAAATCCTTCTTCGTGGCGTGCCCAGCATTCTTCGATGCGCGCTCCGACATCCTTGACCTCCCCGGAAGATGCATAGAGTCGCAGCGGCGTGGCTTCCCCTCCGAGCAGGCGATACACTGGCTGACCGGCGAGTTTGCCTTTGATGTCCCAGAAGGCAGGTTCGATCCAGAAGTTGCGCAATCCCCCGTAACCAGGCACGCGCAACATCTCGAGGACGTGGTCGATGTCCGTCGGGTCCTTACCGAGAAACGCGTGTGCCAGAAAGTCGCCTATCCCTGCTCGCTCGCGACCCATTGCCGTGAAGGCGCTGAATCCTTCGACCCCATCTTCTGTACGCAACCGGATTAGATAGTAGGCGCTTGACGTTCGTGTCCCCCCAACCACCCAGGCCGGGGAAAAAGAGGCTGGCAATGGGGTCTGGACGAGGTACAACTCGATCGATTCAATTCGGGACATTTTGTGAGGACGTATGGTTAGTGTAAACAAATGATAGCGCTATCACTTTCGGATTGTCAAGCCCCAAAAAATCTGCCTTTTTCAATGTTGACGTGGTGGGGAATGGCCTACTAATGGCCATTTTGGTTTGCTGGAAGTATTCCGCTATCATGAGTTGATGGATAACCCACGCAGGCGCTCAACGCGCGAAGGAGTACAGAGCATTCGCATTGAGGATGTCGCCCGTGAGGCGGGCGTGGCGCCAATGACAGTCTCGCGCGTCATCAATAAGCCCGATACTGTGGCCGAGAAGACCCGGCAAGCGGTGCTGGCAGCGATTGAAAAGGTTGGGTACATCCCCAATCATGTAGCCGGCGGGCTGGCATCACGCAGGTCTCGGACGGTTGGTTTGATCATTCCACACATCAGCAATTCCACCTTTGCAGACAGGGTGCAAGGGATGACGGATGTTCTGCATCGCGCCGGCTACAACCTGTTGTTGGGTCTGAGCGGCTATTCCGAGGAGGCTGAGTTCGATCAGGTGACGGCATTCCTGGGCCAGCGAGTTGCCGGCTTGTGCCTGACTGGCACGACCCACGCGGGGCAGACGCGCGCATTGCTGTTGCGCGCGGGCATCCCCGTAGTTGAGACCTCCACTTTGGTAGGGCCGTTCATAGACATGGCAGTAGGCTATTCAAACGAGCAAGCTGCGCGCGCCATGGCTGAGTACCTCGTGTCGTGCGGATACCGCAAGTTGGCGATGATCAACGCCCAGCAGCGCCACGACCGCAGCTTGGCCCGGGAACGTGGATTCCTTGCTGGCCTGCGAGCTTCGGGGGTCGAGATGAGCGCTGAGGCTGTCTTCATGTCGGAGACCAGCCTGGCGATGGGTGCCAAGGCATTTGTAGATGTGATCTCCGCGGTGCCTGACGTCGAAGCCATCTTTTGTGCCAATGACGTTCTCGCCGTTGGCGGCATGCTGGAGGCGCAACGTCGCGGCATCCGAGTGCCGGAAGATATTGGGTTCGCTGGCTTCGACGACATCGAGCTGGCGCAGGAGTTCACTCCCGCGCTGACGACGATTCGACTCAAGCGCTACGAGGTGGGGTCCGTGTCCGCTTCTATGCTGCTTGACAGAATCCAGGGCGGTTCGCCCGAGGCGCCGGTTTTGGATCTCGGCTATGAAGTCGTTCCGCGATCTTCTACACGACGCCCATAGGTAAAGTATCTGCTCAGCGAGGCCTGGGGGCCTGCGGACACTGACTTCGCAATTAAGTAAGGGAAAACCTAGGTGTAAGTGAAAAATGCTAGCGTTATCATTTGGGCATGTTCTGCCCTTTTTTAATTGCTAAATAGAAAGGAATCCACAATGACCAGTACAGATCGGTTTCAACTTCCGCTTGTCGGCGTCCCCGGGGAGGCTGTCACGAATCGCCGCGCCATTCTCAAAGCTGGAGCAGGAGTTGCCGGCGCAGCATTGATAGGCTACGCACCTGCAGTAATCGGGCAGGTCAAGCGCTTTAGCGGCGTCACGCTGAACGTCGCGTGCTGGAACGCCAAGTACCCGGTGTTGCTGGCGGACTACCTGCCCGAGTTCACGGCGCTAACAGGTGCCAAGGTCAATTACGAAACACAGGGTTTGCAAATTTACAACCAGCGGGCTGACCTGGAACTCTCGACCAAAGGCGCGGGCTTCGACGTGCTAAACATCACCTTCGTATTTACCAATCGATGGATCGGTAATGGCTGGCTCACACCTCTGGACCCGTACATCGCGGACCGCAACAAGACGCCCGAAGGGTGGGATTTCCAGGATTTCTTGCCGGGCGCGGTATCGCCCCTGCGCGATGCCAAGGGGGCCGCGTACGGTGTGCCGTGGGTCACGGATTCGGGGATGACGATTGCGACGCGCTACGACTTTTTGAAGGCAAGAGGGCTGGCTATGCCCGACACCTTCGACGATCTTGAGAAGATTGCTGGGCTTGTGCATCAAAAAGACGGCGTGGACGGCTTCCTGACCGACAACCATTGGGGCTTCTGGTATCCGCCGCTGCTGCAAGGGTACGGCGGAGATATCTTCCGTGACGCCCCCAACGATCTGATGCCGACACTCAACTCGCCAGAGGCGATAGCGGCCGCCGAACAGCTCTCTCGCATCGTTTCAAAGTTTGGACCAGCCGGTGCAGCGGGGATGGCTTACGGTCAGTCACAGGAATTGCTCAAGTCAGGCAAGGCCAACATGTCCACTGTTACGCACGTGGCCGGTATGGAGATGGCTGCGCCGGGATCAAAAGTTGCCAGCACTCTGCGCTTCGCCATGTGTCCGCGTGGACCCAAGGGACGCTTCCCCGGAATCGCCTCCCATGGCTGGGGCATCCCGGAGGGTTCTCGCAACAAGGATGCCGCTTGGGAGTTCATCCGCTGGGCAACGTCGAAAGAACTGCTGTCTCGCATGGTGAGCGAAAAGCAGCTCGGCTCCGTCACGCGGCGATCAATTTACGGCTCGCCCGATTACCGCAAGCTCATTAACGTAAATGGCCAGGACACCGGTCAACTCGTTCTCGATACGATCAAACTGAGTGATCAGGGACACATGAAGTACCGCACAGTTCCAGTGTATCCGCAGGTCAATGTGCAGCTCAATCAGGCGATCGGCAGGATTGTCTCAGGGCAGATGAGTGCGCGTGAATCCATGAACATGGCGCAGACTTCGGTTCTGGCAGACTTCCGCCGGGCGGGGGTCAAGGTTTGAAAATGCCGCCGTGATGCCGGGCGAAGGTTGGGCGGCGCGACGCCGCGGGCAGCTTCTGCTGGGCCTGGGACCAGCATTGCTCGTGCTCGCTACGCTGACCGTGGTGCCGGGCATCTATCTGGCACTCACGGCGTTGACGCCGCTGAACCTCGCTAATCCCGCAACTGCGTGGAACTTCGAAGATCCGCTCGGAAACTTCCGCAGCATGCTGGAAGACCCCAGCTTTCTACATTCAGTGAAGGTGCAGGCTCACCTGTCGGCGGCATCGGTAGTTCTCCAGCTACTGATTGGCCTGGCGGTCGCGCTCCTCTTGCACACCTCGACACGAATTCGGGATGTCGCGCGTTCCCTACTGCTAATTCCGATGGTGCTGCCGCCCATCGTAGTTGGCATAGTCTGGCTCGCGCTTTTCACAGTGGATATCAGCCCGATCCACAGGGGGCTGGCATGGCTTGGGATGCCGGTCGGACCCTTGTTGACGAATCCATCCAGCGCACTGTGGGCGGTGGTCCTTGCAGGCACGTGGCAGAACTTTCCGTTCGCAATGCTGATGTCTCTCGCCGCACTTCAGATGGTACCTGCAAGCCCGTTAGAGGCGGCCCGCATTGATGGCGCGAGTGCGTGGCAAGTTTTTTTGCATGTGCGACTGCCCTTCATTGCGCCCACGCTGGTCGTCGCAGGTTTGTTCATGCTGATCGACAGCGTCAAGGCTTTCCCACTGATTTTCATCATGACCGATGGTGGGCCGGGCAACGTGACCGAGGTGACCAACTACTACGTTTACAGACAGGCGTTTAGCTTTTCGCTGTGGGGCTACGCCAGCTCAATTGCCATAACTCTTGTGGCTGCGGTATTCTTGCTGAGCTACGCCATTGACCGGCTGACTTCGCGACTGGACAAAACTCAGGGTTCACTCTCATGATGACGCGGGCCAGTTCGCCTTCGCCGCAGGCCGTCAGACCGTTGCGCAAGCTGCACGCTCGCCGAATCGGAGACGCATTCACTATCGTTCTGACACTCGCGGTCCTGTTCCCATTTTTCTGGCTGATCCAGGTTTCATTCCGGCCGAATGAGGATATTTTCGGCAGCGACATCCTGTTCAGTCCTACGCTGGAGCACTACCGTGCGCTCTGGAAAGGCAACTTTCCCGGCTCATTTATTAACAGCATCGTCACTAGCGTCTCGGCGACCGTGTTGGCAATGTTGATCGGGGTGCCTGCGGCCTATGCGCTTTCTCGAGCGCAGTTTCGCGCGAGCCGCGGCATCCGGATGTGGATATTAGTCACGCGAATGGCACCCCCTGTTGCCTTCACCATCCCCCTGTTCATTGCGTTCAAATTCATGCAGCTGCACGACACCCGAATCGGCCTGATCATCGTCTATCTCACGTTCAGCCTTGCCCTGGTGATCTGGATGATGAAGCCGTTCTTCGATGCGGTGCCTACTGCCCTAGAAGAAGCTGCGGCAATCGATGGCTGCAGTACGTGGCGGGCATTTTTTTCCGTCACCTTGCCGCTGACGGCCCCTGGCCTGGCAGCGACGGCTGTGATCTGTTTCATCCAGGCTTGGAACGACTTTTTCTTTGCCTTAATTCTTACCCGCACCCAGGCCTCGACTGCACCGGTCGCAATCGTCGGCTTCATCCAGTATGCCGGTTGGGAGTGGGGGCGCATGGCTGCAGCGGGCACATTGGTGATGGCTCCAGTGGTCATCTTTGCAATTCTGGTTCGTCGCTACCTGGTCCACGGCCTGGCGGCGGGAAGCATCAAAGGGTAAGGAACATTCATGTCAACTGTTCGACTTGAGAAGGTCTGCAAAGCGTTTGACGACGTCCCGGTCGTGAAGGATGTCAGTCTCGACCTGCCAACGGGCAGCCTGACGGTTTTCCTCGGCCCCTCCGGTTGCGGCAAGACTACCACCTTGCGCATGCTCGCAGGCCTGGAGTCGGTATCAAGCGGTCGCATTTTTATTGGCGACAACGATGTTACGGATCTAGATCCACGAGACCGCAACATCGCCATGGTGTTCCAGAACTACGCACTTTACCCTCACAAGACAGTTGCTGAAAATATGGCCTTTGGCCTGCGCGTTCGCAAGGTCGATCCGACAGAGATCGAGCGCAGGATACGCACTGCGTCGGAACTTCTGGGCCTGTCACAGCTCCTTGAGCGCCGGCCACGCCAGTTATCCGGGGGGCAGATGCAGCGTGTCGCATTGGGGCGGGCGCTGGTTCGGGATGCGGAAGTTTTCTTGCTTGACGAACCGCTCTCCAACCTGGATGCCAAACTTCGCGTTCAGATGCGTGAGGAGATCTACAAGCTGCAGCGGCGGCTGGGTAAGAGCATGGTTTATGTCACGCACGACCAGGTCGAGGCAATGACGCTGGCGGACCAGATCGCCATCATGCGCGACGGTCAGGTGCAGCAGGTCGCATCGCCCCTAGAGATTTTCGACAGGCCGGTCAATCTGTATGTCGCCACCTTCATTGGGACACCAGAGATGAACATCCTCACCATGCGGCGCGAGGGAGACCGTCTTGTAGCTCCTGCACTGAGTGTTCGGCCGGGCGGATTCCTGCCAGCCGTCAAGGACGGTGTGCAAGTCAAGGTCGGCATCAGGCCGGATCACGTTCAGCTGGCCGCCAGTGAGAGCGATGCATCCGCTTGGCTGACGATAGATGTTTGTGAGCAGTTGGGAACCACGACACTGCTATCTGGCCACTTGGGGGAGCAGAGTTTCCGGACGTTACTGCCGCGCACGCAAGCCAAGCTGGGCGATCGCTTGCCGATTCGCCTGCTGGTCGAGCATTTTCATTTCTTCGACGCTGATACAGGACTGCGCTTGGACAACTACCAATCAACTTGACCCTGAGCGAATGAGCTCAATCGTCTACCCCTTGTTCACCGCACGAATGCGATTTTGAAAACTGTTTTGGGTGAGTCCGCTGCACTTATGCCTGAACGGCTGCTTTGTGTCGAGATCAGCCCGCCATCGCGAAGGCCTGAAAAACCACTTAGGGCCTTCTTCGGACACACACGCCATTGAATTGCATGCGGTCCTGTCTGAATGCTCTGAAAGTTCAGGGGTTCGAACACTGAAAATTCTTGGCCTCGTGTGTGTCACCCTGACCCAGATAGCGCGCCACTTGGGGGTAAGCACACAGCGGTCGACTCATTTTTTCATTTGTCTTGGTGGCCAGCATGCTGGTTGGGGCTTTGCCATTTTCTACCCAGTTTTCAATAGCACTCAAAGTGTCAAACTGATCAGGACCAGGGCCGCCACTGCAGTGCAAGACACCCAGCCAGACCCTTTACAAGTTGGGAGCGGGGCTCCAACGAGAACTTTAATGGTTTGCTGCGTCAATATGTGCCTAAAAAGAGATCGATGAATACGGTTGATGAGGAGGAAATTACAATGATTCAAAACAGGTTGAATAACAGACCGAGGAGAAGACTTGGATTCAAATCACCTTCAGAAGTGTTCCATCAATCTTTAAAGCGCGTTGCGCTTCGAACTTGAATCCGCCGTAATTTATTAGAAAAATGAAACTACTTAATTATTTAAAGTTGGCAAGTGTGCCTGTAATTTTATTTTTAGCAAATGCCGCTCTGGCAGATAATTTATCAACTTGTTTAACTGGAAAGTATCCATCGCTTTGCGATAAAAGTAAATTGACAGAGGGTCAAAAGCAACAGGCAATTGTTGCTGAACGAAGTGAAAATTTAAAGACATGCTTGTCGGGAAAATATTCAATACTTTGCAAAAAAAATTTACTTTCAACTAGTGAATTAGAAGCAGTAAATACTGCCGAGCGTCGAGAAAATTTAGCTACTTGTTTAAGAAAGTGAACCATGACGAAGAACATCAACCGCGAAGCACTGTACGAATTGGTTTGGACCAAGCCCATGAGTCGCTCAAAGGTAACCACCAATTGTGTGTCAATTAGGGTTTGAATCCGCTCGGCTGAAACTAGCGCAATTGAGCTGAAGAGCATGGTGACGCACGCACCCATCACATGATTCTTGAGTTTTACGCTCTGACTTAATTGACCACTTGTATGGCAGGGTAGACATAGGCGTGTTCTTGGTGAATAGACCTTGGTAAGTAAAGTCTCAAAGCCAAATAAAAACCCTCTTGAGGAGATGGCAACCAATTTGCAATGTGTGTTGGAGGGAGATGACTTATAAAAAGAGTAAGTCCACCATTGCTGTCATACGTGAGTCCTTTTGTTCGATCGCCAATTGCAAATATTTGCTGTGGGTTATCGTAAAAAAGATAGTCTTCTTTTCGGTAAAGTGTGAGAGACCAAAAGGCATCGACCTGTGGCAATCCACCTAAAGGAAAATGGATTTGATAATTTTTTCGCCCATCAAGAACATTTCCATCGCTGTCACGAAAGGCAAGTAGG
>Ga0164295_10005280_pt1 | contig 10207 bp, 8 predicted proteins | sample GEODES006metaG_FD_111798 | JGI IMG/M metagenome (GOLD analysis project Ga0164295, IMG submission 111798) | Oligotrophic lake water microbial communities from Sparkling Lake, Wisconsin, USA - GEODES006 metaG | ecosystem: Environmental > Aquatic > Freshwater > Lake | place: USA: Sparkling Lake... | reverse complement strand
GATCGTTATCTGCTTGCCCGTGCTCGTGAGACCGACGTAATGCTCGCCGCTGATTCGGTCGTGACTCTTGGTGAGGCAATGCGCGCCGAAATCATCTCGCGCGGAGTAGCGCCTGAACGCGTCGCGCTCGTACCCAATGGAGTTGACGAGAACTTCCTTGCGCCACTTGTCGACAAGGAGCAGGTACGCAGACGTCTGGGGATCCCGGCTGCTGAACTCGTCGTTGGGCTGATCTCCACGTTGTACTCACACGAAGGGGTGCTCACGCTGATTCGTGCCGCATCGATTCTGCGGGATCAGGATGTTGATGTTCGTCTCGTCATCGTCGGCTCTGGTCCTGACGCGGTTGCCATGCACACCTTGGTGGACGAGTTGCGGCTCGCTGACCGTCTGACGGCCCCCGGGCAGGTACCCGTCGGTGCCGTCCGTCATTGGTTCGACGCCCTCGACGTATTCGCGCTGCCCCGCATCGATTCCCGAGTGACACGTCTGGTGACTCCACTCAAGCCGGTCGAATCCATGGCGCGCGGCGTGCCGGTCGTCGCGAGTGATCTCCCGGCCCTTGCTGAGGTAATCGGGGCAGGCGAGCGCGGAATACTCGTGGCCCCGGACGACCCTGCTGCGCTTGCTCAAGGGCTTGCCGAGTTGCTTGATGACCGGCTGCGGTCAGCGCTGGGATCTGCGGCCCGCGAGTGGGTGGCGGGGTGTCGCACGTGGGCATACGCGACTCGGGCCTACTCGGGCGCGTACTCTGGCACCGCCGACGAGTTATAGCTCGCTGCCGGGCAAGGGGCCCGATTTCGGCACCGAACGTAAAGGACCTGCATGTCGGTCGACCTAGTCGTGATCGGTCTCGGATACGTGGGCCTGCCCCTCGCCCAGGAGGCTACCCGCGCCGGATTGACCGTGGCGGGCCTAGACGTCTCGGTGCGTGTGGTGGAGGGCCTCACCGCCGGTCGTTCACATGTGGACGACCTGTCCGACGCTGATATTGCCCAGATGCGTGCGAGCGGATTCACGGCCACCCTCGATGTGGCAATCATCGAACAGGCCAAGACCGTCGTCGTATGTGTACCCACTCCATTGACCGAGGAAGGCGGGCCCGATCTTGGGCCCGTCGAGTCCGCGGTCATTGCGATTGCGTCGCATCTTCAGCCGGGGCAATTGATCGTCCTAGAGTCGACGACCTACCCAGGGACCACAGAGGAGGTCGTCCGTCCTGTTCTTGAGGCCGGAGGGCTCATCGCGGGTCGAGATTTCCATCTCGCATTTAGCCCAGAGCGCATCGATCCCGGTAATCCTGTGTATGGCATGAAGAACACACCAAAGGTTGTCGGTGGCACAACTCCGAGGTGCACGGATGTAGCCGCAGACTTCTATGGCAAATTTGTCGACACGGTCGTTCGCGCCGCGGGTACGCGCGAGGCGGAAATGGCCAAATTGCTGGAGAACACCTATCGCCACATCAATATTGCGCTGGTCAACGAGATGGCGCGATTCTGCAATGAATTGGACATCGATCTGTGGGATGTCATCAATTGCGCAAAAAGCAAGCCTTTCGGTTTTCAGGCGTTCTACCCCGGACCCGGGGTAGGTGGTCATTGCATCCCGATCGATCCCAATTACCTCTCCTATCGGGTGCAGGCAAAGCTCGGTTACCCCTTCCGCTTTGTGGAGCTAGCGCAGGAGATCAACGCTGGTATGCCGGCCTACGTCGTCCGTCGCATTCAGGACATCCTCAACGACGATGGTCGGGCTCTTCGCGGCTCAACCGTGTTACTCCTCGGGGTGACGTACAAACCGGACATCGCTGATCAGCGCGAGTCGCCAGCCAAACCGATCGCCGCACTTTTGCAGGACAAGGGCGCCAACGTGGTTTACCACGATCCCCACGTCATGGATTGGACGGTGCGCGATGCGTCCGTCGATCGAGTCGGCGATCTCGATGCTGCCTTAGCGACGGCTGATGTATCTGTCCTGTTGCAGAACCACAAGGCATACGACATCGATCACATCGGTGCGGCCGCGCGGAGCCTCTTTGACACGCGCGGTGTGGCTGCAGGCCCGAAGGTGGTACGACTCTGAGTCAGTCAGGCTCAAGCGCCTCTCTCTCGCCAGCTGTTCAGGCAGCTCTGGCTGATGGACTGCGCCCGGTCAACCAACGGCCGAAGTTCGGCGTCTACATCCGCGGGCTCTGGCTACGTCGTCGCTTTATTGGCGCATTCGCGGGTGCTCGTGTTGATGCGGAAAATAGCCGCAATCGACTCGGGCAGTTATGGCAGGTGCTCGACCCGGTCTTCACCATGGGCATTTATTGGTTCATTTTTGGTTTCCTGCTTGATGGCCGCGGTTCAGTACAAAACTACATTGGGTTCTTGGCGGTAGGTGTTTTCTGTTTTGCGATCATTCGACAATCTGTATCTGCCGGCTCGAGGTCCATCTCAGGGAATTTGGGACTTCTCCGCGCAATCCATTTCCCTCGTGCAGTGCTTCCCATCGCGGTCGTTATCAAGCAGTTGCGGGCATTTTTAGTCGCGCTGCCCCTCATGATCGTGATTTTGCTGATCACCCAGGAATCAATCACCTGGTATTGGCTCTTGGCTCCAGTAGGCGTCGGCCTGATCGTGATTTTCTCTTTTGGCTTGGCACTTATCACCGCAAGATGGGTCGCGCATGTCACTGACGTGAGTGAAGTGTTGCCCTACATGCTCCGCATTTGGGGTTATCTGTCCGGGGTCATGATTCCCATAGCGGACCGGCTGCGTGATTTGAATGTTCCCGCGCCTGTGACATTCATTGTTGAAGCCAACCCCGCAACAGTTTTCCTCAATTGCATGCGCGATGCATTGATGGGCACCTACGACTCCCCGTGGGGTGTGTGGAACTGGGTGGCTGCAGCTGCATGGGCCGCAGTAATCTTCCCGTTCGGGCTATGGTTTTTCTGGCGCGCGGAGGCTACGTATGGACGAGGCTGAAGTCCCCGGCAATGAATCTGAGGAAGAGGTCGAAGAGCCACGGACTCTCGGCAAGCTCAAAGTTGTTGTCGATGACGTGCACGTTACCTATCGTGTGTGGACCTCGCGCACGCGTGCAGAAGGCGAACGCAAGTGGTGGCAGCGTGGCTCTCGGGCGGTTCCGACGAAGCGCGAAGTCCATGCGGTACGTGGCATTTCGTTTGAGGCCCGGCAGGGAGAAACCATCGGCATTATCGGGCGCAATGGCTCGGGTAAGTCGACCCTCCTTCGGGCCATTGCTGGTCTTATTCCGCCAAATCAAGGCACGGTATACGCAGATGGACAGCCCACTCTGCTGGGCGTGAGTTCCGCCCTGGTGCCGTCTTTGACGGGAGCCCGCAACATCGAACTCGGACTTCTGGCGCTAGGAATGTCTCAGCAGGAAATCGCCTCGAAGTTCGATGACATCGTCGAATTCAGTGGCATCGGGAAATCAATCCACATGCCGATGAGCACGTACTCATCAGGTATGGGTGCGCGATTGAAGTTCGCGATTGCTACCGCGATCACCCACGACATTTTGCTGATTGACGAAGCCCTTTCTACTGGAGATAGCGAGTTCGTGGAGAAAAGCGCGGCGCGCATCGAAGAGCTTCGCGATGAAGCGGAGGCAATTTTCTTGGTGAGCCATTCGGCCTCTGCCATTCGAGCTATTTGTGACCGAGCCATCTGGATCGATGCCGGTCAAATAGTCATGGATGGGCCGACGGAGGAGGTCCTTTCGAAGTACCTCGAGTCGGTGCCCCGTAATGTGAAGAAGGATCGCAAGCAAGCTCGGCGAGCGCGCAGACTGCGCCTCGATGGGCAAGGTGGCGACGAAAGTGGAAGTGACTGGGCTCAGGACGCGTCCGACAGCGGAGGCTTTTAAGCGTGATGCGAGTCCTCGTAGTCACGGTTGTCCATCGACCTGACGACGCTCGCATACTCACTAGGGAGATCGGTGCCCTTCTTGCGTCAGGACACCATGTCACTTACGCGGCACCTTTCACGGGGTTCGGGGTTGCGCGCCCCGACGGTGTCCGCTCGATTGATCTGCCGCAATCGCGTGGCCGAAGTCGCGTAGATGCTCTGCGAATTGTTCGGAAGATGCTCAAGCAGCAGGCCCCTGTGCACGATGTCGTGATCCTGCACGACCCGGAGTTGCTGATTGCAGCGCGGGGATTGCGTCACCCGGTGGTGGTGTGGGATGTCCATGAAGACACGGCCGCGGCGTTAACGCTCAAGTCGTGGCTACCACGCTGGGCGCGACGACCTGTCGCTGGAGCGATTCGGGCACTCGAAACGACAGCTGAGCGCAATCGTCGGCTCATTCTGGCGGAAGGCGCCTACGCACAACGTTTTGCTGGTGCGCATCCTGTGGTTCCGAATACGACTGCGGTGGCAACGCACACATCGATCCCACAGCCGGGACGCGCTGTGTACATCGGCCATCTCACACAGGCGCGCGGTGCCCTCGATCTCGTTGAGGTCGGGCGGCTCGTGCATTCGGCAGGCATCACAGTAGATGTCGTGGGGCATGCGCATGGGGATGTGCGCGGCGCGCTTGAGCACGCGCATGCTGCCGGGTGGATTGTGTGGCATGGATTCGTCGCCAATGATGTCGCGCTGGAGATGCTCAATGGCGCAACGGCTGGGCTGTCACTGCTGCACGACGAAGACAATTATCGAGTCTCGATGCCGACCAAGGTGATCGAGTACATGGCCCATGGCGTTCCGGTTATTACCACTCCGCTGCCGCTTGCGGCGCGACTCGTGAAGACTCATGACTGCGGAGTTGTGGTGCCCTTCAATGATCCTCAGGCGGCGGCCGATTCGCTGATCTCACTTAACGCTGATGAATCGACTCGCCTGCGCTTGGGCGCCAATGGTCACGCGTCAGCGTTGGCTGATTGGAATTGGGACCACGATTCGGTTGCGTTTGTTCGCCAGCTTGAGAGCTGGGTCGCTGAAGGGAAAGTTAACGTTGTCGGTGTTGCTGAACCCGACCCACGATGATGCCGCAGGCACCCGCAAATCCAACGGCCAGAATGCTCAGCACTAGACGAGCCGAGAAGTTGCTGCCGATCCCAATGGCAAGGACAGTCGTAACTGCAGTGAGCGCGGCAAGCACGATTGCCCACACCTTGGCGTGAGGGACAACAGCGGGAGCAGGGCGGCGCGCGGGGGTGGCCTTTGCTGGGGTCGCCGTGTCTAGCTCAGGGGTCTGCGTGCCAGCCTCGGCGCGCATCTTGCGCCGCGCGCGCGAGATATTTAACTTGCCTTGCTTGGTCTCGACTAGGTAGCCATGCGTGACCAGCCAGGCTCCGGACTCGAGCTCGATAGCACCCAGCTCACCCTCGGTGAGGGTGTCGCGCCAGGCGCCCTCACGTCCGTCCGTGATGTGGTTCTGGGTGATCCGTGAGTCCTCGTCTATGCCCACCACGAGCGCCGCTTGGACCCTTTGCTTCTGTGCATCGATATCGACCTCTGCACAAATGGTGGTGAGGCGCTCTTCTGTCAGTTCGATCTGGAGAGTTGTCGCCAGGTTGCGTACGAGTCCGGGCACGTCATTACGGAAATCCTCGTATTTTGCGATCCATGCGCCAGGCATCGACGTCCACATATCGTTACCCGCCAGTTCCCGGCGCGTCGCAAGCCGCGAATTGCGGGGGCCACGACGTGGATCACGCTTGGTGTAGCGGCCCTTGCGGTACAGCGAGGCAATAGCGTCGCGCACATCGCGGTAGGTGTAGAGGTAGATAGCTCCTTCACGAGGAAACTCCTCCTCGCTGAAGGTTGGCCGGTAGTGCACCTTGGCCATGAGCAGATCTTCAGGATCGGCCGCGGCGGCCGCGAAGTCCTTCAGTTCGACGTCACGCGGATTGCGAAGCCCCGGCTGGCCCTCGAGCAGCAGTCGGGTGATCTGCCAGACAAGAGTCGAACCTGAGCGGTGCATGCCACATACGAGAACGAGCACGCCTCACCTCACCTTCTGTTAGGGCAGATTTTACTGGCCCCATCCTGCCAGTAGACCTAGGAGTTCTTGGTATCCGACGCGAGGCCGCTCAGGAGTGCCAGAGCTTGCCCGGCTGCACGCTCAAGGTCATCAAGGTCGGGTCCACTGGTGTCAACCGCCCGCGCAGAAGGCAGGAGTTCGCTGATGTCACCTACGACTCGGGCACCACTCTGAGTAAGAGTCTCCACATCCTGCTTCGCCCAAGAACGCACCAGTTCAAGGCGATCCGAAGGAAGGGCGACGGACTTGCCTCGGTGTGCGCGAGTAGTGAGCGCTTCGTTGATCATGCGCATGCGCACGGCTCGAACGCCCTTGGGGTCGTATTGCTGGCCCTCCACCGCCTTATTGAAGGCGGCGAGCAGAAGCACCTCGGCCTCGGTGAGGCCTACGTTTGCAGTCAGCATGTCGACCTTCGGCGGATTCGTCGGTAGTGCTTCGCTGAGTCCGAGTCCTTCACGGAAGCGCAACCACAAGGCATCTGGTCCAGCTTCGCGGCCCGGAACAGTGACGACGGTCACTCGGTCCGGACCGACCACAGACTGCCAGCGTTTCACCAAGCTTCCGATCGCGTAGGCACGCCAGAAGGTGAGATCTGGGTCCGACTCCCACAGGGCTTCGTCGACATCAAGATCACCCCGACGCTTATTTGCCAGAGTCTGGATGTAGGCAGACATCTTGGAACTTCGGCCGTTGCGAATGTGCTGTTGCCACGACGAGGGGATAACCCGGCCGAGATCGCGCGCGGTGATGATGATCTGTGTGTCGGCAACATTGAGGGAAGACACGAGTTGCTCTGCGCCGATCTGACGCACCACCGAAATCGCCTCGCCAGACACGATTGCCGTCCCCGGCCATTCGCGCACCTTCTTTACGAGGACATCCCACGCTGGGCGTTCTGCGTCCGCGCGGACCTGAGGTACCCACGGGTAATGGTCGCGACCTAGGAGGCCGTAGCTGGCGGCCTCGTGGTTGTAAATCTCTTTTTTACCCGCGAGGCGAACCGGGTAGAGCACGCCCTGGTCACGAATCTTGACGGCCAGACGCTCCAATACGCGCTGGAGATAGGTAGTGCCGGACTTCTGCGTGCCAATGTGCAGCAGCAGCCGAGTCGCCACGAGACCTCCCAAGTTGAGTTCGCTCATCGTAGTCGCCCGCATCCCCCTCGTGGGGTGTGGCTCGGGCCAGCATGGGAGAGTTTTGGTATGGATATCTCGGGTGCGACGGTGGTCGCCATCGGGGTTTTCGACGGGGTGCACCGGGGGCATCAATTAATTTTGGCTAGGGCCCGAGCCCACGCAGCGCAATTAGGACTCCCCGTAGTCGCCGTAACTTTCAATCCACACCCGATGTCGGTGACTCGACCAGGCCGAAATCCAAAAATGCTTCAAACGATTGACGACCGCGTCGCAGCCTTGGCGTCTTCGGGAGCTGACGCGGTGAATGTCGTTGAATTCACGGCGGACTTTGCGGCGCTCACTCCAGAAGAATTTGTCGACCAAGTACTCGTATCCGGTTTGAATGCCCGCTACGTGGTGGTGGGCGACAATTTTCGGTTCGGTCAACGTGCGGCTGGTGATCCCCTCGCGCTTGAGGAATTCGGCAAGTCGCGCGGCTTCGAGGTAGAGGCCGTCCCGTTGGCCATTGATGGGGACGAACCATGGTCTTCGACTTATATCCGGGGCTTGCTTGTTGCGGGTGACATCGCACGAGCCACCGAAGCACTCGGCCGTCCATTTCGTATTGAGGGCACGGTCGTACACGGTGACCACCGTGGTCGCGAACTGGGCTTTCCGACGGCGAATGTGGATGTCGCGCAGGACCTGGTCCTTCCCGGACCCGGGGTCTACGCGGCCTGGTTCGAGCACGCAGGCACGCGGCAGAAGGCCGCCGTATCTGTCGGCACCAATCCCCAATTCGAGGGGGCCGAGATGCGCGTGGAGGCCTATGTGCTCGATTCACCTGGACTTGATCTGTATGGGCAGCAAGTTGTGGTCGACTTTGTCGCCCGAATCCGCGGCCAGTGGGTCTTCCCCTCCGTCGCGGACCTCATTGCCCGGATCGAGCAGGACGTCGCTGAAGTACGACTGGCGCTGGCCGCCTCCTAAGGCTGGTACTCTGTGCGCAGACGGTCTTGGGGCGGGCGCCCCATGATTCGTGTCGATCTGTGACCACCCGGTCATGGCACCACGCGCCCGGAAGGACGAAACATGCCCCTCGAATCCGCCGTTAAGGCGCAGATCATCGCCGAATACGGCTCGGGCCCCGCTGATACTGGCAGCCCCGAAGTTCAGGTTGCAATGCTCTCCAAGCGGATCTCTGATCTCACGGAGCACCTCAAACTGCATCGTCATGATCACCACTCGCGTCGCGGACTGCTGCTCCTGGTGGGGCAGCGTCGTCGACTCCTTCAGTACCTGTCCCGCACGGACATCGCGCGTTACCGCACGCTCATTGAGCGCCTCGGCCTGCGTCGATAGTCATTTACCCGCGGGGTACCCGCACTGGCCGGTCCTCGGTAGTGGTCTCCGGATGCGCATATGCGCAGGCCGTGGGTCTCGATCGAAGACCGTTCTACAACGCAGTAGCGGGTTCCCCATGTCTCACTAAGGAGAACCCCCATGGAGGGATCTGAGATCACCTCGACCGAAGCTGTGCTCGACAATGGCCGCTTCGGCACCCGCACCATCCGTTTCGAAACTGGTCGGCTTGCTCTTCAAGCCGGTGGATCTGTCGTCGCATACCTCGACGACCAGACCATGCTGCTCAGTACGACGACTGCTTCCAAGCAGCCGAAGGAGCATTTCGACTTCTTCCCATTGACGGTCGACGTCGAGGAGCGCATGTACGCCGCTGGACGCATCCCTGGCTCGTTTTTCCGTCGGGAAGGTCGCCCTAGCGAGGACGCCATCTTGACGTGTCGCCTCATCGACCGGCCGCTGCGCCCGTCTTTTGTGAGCGGCTTGCGCAATGAGGTACAGGTCGTCGTGACTGTTCTCTCGCTCAACCCCAATCATCTCTATGACGTCGTTGCAATCAACGCTGCTTCGGCGTCAACACAGCTTGCGGGCCTTCCGTTCTCGGGTCCTATCGGTGCCGTACGAGTGGCGCTCATCGACGGCCAGTGGGTTGCGTTCCCGACGCACACCGAGTTGGAGAAGGCCGTGTTCGACATGGTCGTCGCTGGCCGCGTGGTCGGTGACGATGTCGCGATCATGATGGTCGAAGCTGAGGCCACATCCGCCACGATTGACCTCGTGTTCTCCGGTGCAAAGGCGCCGACGGAAGAGATCGTTGCTGAAGGTCTTGAGGCATCGAAGAAATACATTGCTGCGCTGTGCGCCGCGCAGGTTTCTTTGGCCGCAAGTGCCGCGAAGGAGATTGCGCACTACCCGCGCTTCCTTGACTATGGCGACGATGTGAAGGACGCAGTTGCTGCAGCAGCATCTGCTGACCTAGCAAAGGCGCTCACTATCGTCTCGAAGGCTGAGCGCGAAGATTCCCTCGATGCCATCAAGGCCACTGTCTTGGCGCAAATTGGCCCGAAGTTCGAGGGTCGCGAGAAAGAGATCGGTGCTGCTCTGCGCAGCGTGACCAAGGAGCAGGTTCGTCAGCGTGTGTTGCGCGACAAGATCCGCATCGATGGCCGAGGACTCACTGACATCCGCACGCTCAGTGCAGAGGTCGAGATCGTTCCTCGCGCCCACGGTTCGGCGCTCTTTGAGCGTGGTGAGACACAGATCATGGGTGTAACAACGCTCGACATGCTCAAGATGGAGCAGCAGCTCGACACGTTGTCGCCCGAGACTCGCAAGCGCTACATGCACAACTACAACTTCCCGCCCTATTCCACCGGTGAGACTGGTCGTGTGGGTTCGCCTAAAAGACGTGAGATCGGTCATGGTGCGCTCGCTGAGCGTGCCCTTGTGCCGGTATTGCCTTCGCGCGAGGAGTTCCCTTACGCGATCCGTCAGGTGTCTGAGGCTCTCGGTTCCAATGGGTCGACATCAATGGGCTCTGTATGCGCATCCACCATGTCGCTTCTCAATGCGGGTGTGCCACTTCGCGCTCCCGTTGCGGGCATCGCGATGGGTCTCATCTCCGGAGAGGTCGATGGCAAGACCGAATACGTCGCCATCACCGACATCCTCGGTGCTGAGGACGCTTTTGGTGACATGGACTTCAAGGTTGCCGGCACGCG
>Ga0164295_10005279_pt1 | contig 10209 bp, 8 predicted proteins | sample GEODES006metaG_FD_111798 | JGI IMG/M metagenome (GOLD analysis project Ga0164295, IMG submission 111798) | Oligotrophic lake water microbial communities from Sparkling Lake, Wisconsin, USA - GEODES006 metaG | ecosystem: Environmental > Aquatic > Freshwater > Lake | place: USA: Sparkling Lake... | reverse complement strand
GAAAGGTAGTTTGGCGCGGCGCTCGAGAACCGCGAGCAGCATGGCGACTCGAGACGAATCGACGCCGTTCGTGACGCGTCTCGGCTGAGGTGCGCTCGACGGAACGATGAGTGCCTGAATTTCGACGGGAATCGCACGTCGACCTTCCATTGTGATGGTTGTGCACGTTCCGCTGACCGGTGTCGTCGTGTTCGATCGGAACAGGGCGGACGGGTCGGGGACCTGCTCGATGCCGCTTCCGACCATCTCGAAACATCCGACCTCGTCGGTTGGCCCGAAGCGGTTCTTGAGCGTGCGGACAAAGCGGAGTGCGGTTTGGCGGTCGCCCTCGAAGTGCATGACAACATCGACGAGGTGTTCCAGAAGTCTTGGCCCCGCGATGGTGCCGTCCTTGGTGACGTGACCCACGAGAATGACGGGAATTCCGCGCTCTTTGGCGATGCGAACAACCGTTGCGGCCACTTCGCGCACCTGGGCGACTCCGCCTGCCAGGCCATCGACGGTTTCCGACGACACGGTCTGTACCGAGTCGATGATGACGAGCGAGGGCTTGACCTCGTCGATATGACCGAGGACTGTGCCGAGGTTGGTTTCGGCCGCGAGAAAAAGCGTGTCGACCAGTGTGCCGGTGCGCTCGGCGCGCAGCCGCACTTGGCCGACGGATTCCTCGGCGCTGACGTACAGGACAATGTCGCCGCGCATCGCCACCCGACCAGCGACATCGAGAAGAAGAGTTGACTTGCCGACTCCCGGCTCGCCGGACAACAGAATCGCGGCACCGGGGACGATGCCACCACCGAGCACTCGGTCGAATTCAGCAATTCCGGTCGGTCGATGCTCGGCATCGGTCACCGCGATCTGGGTGATGGGGACGGCGGCACGGTTCGTCGGAACACGTGTCGCGACTGTTCGCCCCCCGAGGGACTCAGTCCCAAATTCGCGAACGGTGTCCCACTGCTGGCATTCGCCGCATCGGCCGACCCACTTGTTGGTCGTCCACCCGCACTCGACGCATTTATAGGGAGTTGTCACGCGGGCCATGGTTCCAGATTAGGCGAGACGACTGACGTGATCCCGTTTTTCTCACACCTTGTTTCGCGTGTAAGATTTCCCTCGGTGCCGTGTCCGAGCGGCCGAAGGAGCATGTCTCGAAAACATGTGTGGGTGCAAGTCCACCGTGGGTTCAAATCCCACCGGCACCGCCAGGGCCCCCGAGGAGACTCGGGGGCTTTTTTACCCCACGTGCCGCGAATGTGACTTCGCAAATGTTTTTATGAATGTTCGCTGAAGCGAACATTTCGATATACACTGAAGCCGACCTTTTCGAAGGGGGTCAGTGAGCCGGAACCGCCACGCGGGACCGGCTCACTTCATTTAATCAAGCCCTTAGGGCAGAAGTCGGTTGGGTCCGCGGAAGAGGTACGTCGTTTCGCGGATCGACGGCAGGCCGAGCATGAGCATGAGGAATCGGGCCAAGCCCATTCCGAAACCGCCGTGCGGGGGAACCCCGTGGCGGAAGAAGTCGAGATAGAAATCGAGTTCCTCTGGGTCGAGCCCCTTGTCTTTCCCTTGAGCGGTGAGGACGTCGATGCGGTGTTCGCGCTGTGCACCGGTCGAGATTTCGGTGCCGTTGTAGAGCAGGTCGTATGAGTTCGTGAGGTTCGGGTCGCCCTCGTGACGCATGTGATAGAACGGGCGGATCGACGTGAAGTAGTCGGTGACGAATACGAAGTCGTGCCCGAACGTTTCCTTGACATACGCCGACAACTGACGTTCGCCTTCGGGGTCGAGGTCGCCATCCGCGCGCGGCACGGTATATCCGCGGGCCTTGAGGATATCGTGCGCTTCCGAGAGAGGGATTCGAGGGAACGGGGTCGACGGAACGACAACGGGAATTCCGTAGGCCTCCTCGACCTGCGGACCGAGCTTCTCGGTGACCGCGGTGAGACCGGCGACGATGACCGACTCGTGCATCGCCATGACGTCCTCGTGCGAATCAACCCACGACATCTCGGCGTCAATCGACGTGAATTCGGTCGCGTGGCGTGAGGTAAACGACGGGTCTGCGCGGAACGCGGGTGCGATCTCGAATACCGCACCGAAACCGGCGGGCTGCGCCATTTGCTTGAAGAACTGCGGGCTCTGCGCGAGGTACGCCGTCGTCTCGAAGTACTGCATCTCGAACAGTTCGGCACGGGACTCGGAGGCACTCGCCATCAGCTTCGGCGTGTGGATCTCAATGAAGCCGTTGTCGACCCACCAGGTTCGCATCGCGTGTTCGAAGACTGTCTGGACACGGAAGATGAGGTTCGCCTCGGGGCGACGAAGGTCGAGGAAGCGCCAGTCGAGGCGCTTGTCGATGCTGGAGTCCTCGGCGATGGGCGGTTCGGGTTGAGCTTCAGCGACGACCTCGAGCGTCGAAATCTTCACCTCGAGCCCGCCGAGTTTCACCCGTTCGTCGTGCGCGAGTTGACCCGTGACGCGAATGAAGGTCCCGGCGTTGAGTGTTCCGATGAGTTCCGTGAGAGCAAGTCGCTCGGCCGAATCGGCGACCGCGGGGTCGAGCTCACGAACCGCCTTTGTGACGAGCTGCACAGCCCCAGACTCGTCACGCAGGATGACGAACTGGACCGCCTTCTGGTCGCGGACGGCGTCGACCCACCCCGCGACAACAACGTCGCCGTCGGGGAGAGCGGAAAGGGATGCAACGGTTGAACGCTTAGCCATAATCTCCAGCGTAGCGGGCGGGTTGCCCACAGTTTGCGCGGATACAATCGGGAGGGTGAGTGCCGAGCGTGTCCATCTCGTGCGCCACGGTGAGGTGAATAACCCCGGTGGCGTTCTGTACGAGCGTCTGCCGAACTTTGGACTCACTGAAAACGGTCGAACACTGGCCGAATCGGCGGTTCGTCACGTGCCTCTCGACACCATTACTGTGCTCGTCGTCAGCCCGCTTCAGCGTGCACGTGAATCCATGGCGCCGTGGGAATCTGCAACGGGAAAGACCGCGACAATCGACGAACGCGTGATCGAGCCGTGGAACGAATTCCGAGGACTCCGCATGGACGGAGGCCGCACTCTTCTCTCGCGACCGGGCCTCTGGAAGTTCCTGGCGAACCCGTTCCGTCCGTCGTGGGGCGAGCCGTATCGCGACATCGTCCAGCGCATGTTGGCGGCGATGCGGGACGCGGTCGATTCGGTCGACGGCGGTGATGTCGTGATCGTGTCTCACCAGTTGGCAATTTGGATGGTGCACCGCGCCATGTCCGACAAGTCGCTGGCGCACTGGCCTGGCACTCGACGCTGTTCGCTGTCGTCCGTGACGTCATTCCAGGTTCACCCCGCCGACTTCGTCGAATACGACTATCGCGAGGCAACCGACGTCGGTCGCGCGGTGGATTCGGGGGCGGTGTGAGGCGCGGCATTCTGACTGCGAGCCTCGTGGCCTCGCTTCTCGTCATGGGCGGGTGTGCTTCGAACGACCCTCTCGCGCAGGACGCAACGAGTGCGAATTTCACCTCTGCTGACGGAACCGTGACCGAAGTCGCGCCCGCAAATCGCGGCGATGCGGTGTCGTTCGAATCCAGCGATATGACGGACGGGTCGACCGTGAGCTCCGAGGATTATCGCGGCTCGGTGTTGGTCGTCAACTTTTGGTATGCGGCGTGCCCCCCGTGCCGTGCGGAAGCGCCGGACCTTGCCGGACTGGCCACCGTCTACGCCGACCAGGGAGTTCGCTTTCTCGGGGTGAACGTCTACGACAACGCGTCGGGGGCGCAATCGTTCGAAAAGACTTTCGACATCCCGTATCCCAGTGCACTCGACGCGGACTCGGGCGAACTGCGGCTCGCGTTTGCGGGGGGCCTTCCCCCGAGCGGAATCCCCACCACCTTTATCGTCGATCGAGACGGTCGGGTCGCCGCGCGTTTGTTGGGCTATATCTATGACCGCTCGATGTTTGAGGACATGCTCGATCGCGTTGTCGCCGAGGCCACTCCGTGATCGACAACGTCGGCGAAATCGTGTTCTCGGGCGACCTCGTCCTCGCGTTACCCATCGCGTTCCTCGCCGGATTGCTCGCGTTTCTCTCGCCCTGCATCATCCCTCTCGTGCCCGGATACATCGCCTACGTCTCTGGTTTTGCCATCACCGCCGAGCCGACACCGGCCGATCGCCGCCGAGTCCTTCTCGGGGTTCTCGGCTTTGTCGCTGGTATGGGCGCCGTATTCATCTCGTTGTCGGTGATGTTCGGGACTCTCGGACTCTTGCTGATTCCCTATCTCGACATCGTGTTGCGGGTGTCGGGCGTGCTTCTCATTCTTTTGGGCATCATCTTCGCCGGCGGAATCCCGGCACTGCAACGGGATTTCCTTCCTCAGTGGAAAACGCGTGCCGGGGTTTGGGGTTCGCCGCTTCTTGGAATCGTGTTCGCCATCGGGTGGGTTCCCTGCGTCGGCCCGACACTTGTTGCCGTGCAAACCCTCGCGTTGAGCGCTCAAGACCCCGCTCGTGCGGCGGTTTTGGGCGTCGCCTACTGGCTCGGGCTCGCACTTCCGTTCGTGGTTGTTGCGCTGTTGCTCGGTCGAATCCTTCCCGCTCTCGCGTGGGTGCGACGGCACATCAAAACCATCAATGTCGCGGGCGGCGCTCTCCTCGTTCTCATCGGTGTCCTCATGGTCCTCGGCATCTGGCGCGAACTGCTGTCCTGGGCGGGGGTGTTCCTGAGTGGCTTCACGTCGACCCTCTGACCCGGCGTCTCTGCAACCCGTCGACCTCGCCGATTCCACTAGCGACTTCGATTCGCCGGACGCCCCGCGCAAGAATCGTCTGGACGCTCCGATTAGCGGACCCAAGCTCGGGCCGCTCGAGTTCGTGCGCTGGGTGTGGCGCGTGCTCACGTCGATGCGCACCGCGATCATTTTGCTCGTGTTGGTGGCGTTCGCGTCAATCCCCGGTTCACTCGTCCCGCAACGCTCGTCCGACCCGAACGGGGTGATTGTCTTTAGAGACGCCAACCCCGAACTCTTCCAGTTCTACGAGTCGATCCAACTGTTTGACACCTTCACCTCGGTCTGGTTCTCGGCAATTTATTTGCTGTTGTTCATTTCGTTGATCGGGTGCATTGTCCCGCGCACGCTTTACCACTGGCGAATCCTGCTGGCCGAGCCGGCTGCCGAACCCGCATCGTGGGTGCGACTTCCTTTCCGCCGACGTGAACCGGCCGTCGGGGGAACCGCGGCGTCTCTGGACCGTGCCGAGGCCGTATTGCGAACTGCGCACTATCGAGTCGTCCGGAATGACACATCGATTCGCGCCGAGTTCGGCTATTTACGCGAAACGGGGAACCTCGTGTTCCACGTGGCACTCGTCGGAGTTTTGGCGACACTAGCTGTCACCGGTGGATACGGCTGGAGTGGCCAACGAGCGATTATCGAAGGCCAAACGTTCACGAATCAACTCGCGTCGTTCGATTCGTTTCACCCCGGGTCGTGGTTCTCCGAGCAGAACCTTGAGCCGTACGGCGTGACGCTCGAGTCGTTCACGGCGGAATACACCCAAGATGCCGTCAACGACGCGTGGATGCCGATTGACTTCACGGCGAAGGTCTCGGTCGCCGAGGGGGATGCGACCCGCGAAGTGGTGCTCAAGGTCAACGAGCCGCTGGCCGCTGGCAATTCACAGATGTACCTGTTGGGGAACGGCTATGCTCCCGTCATCACCGTGCGCGACCCGCAGGGAACCGTAGTGTTTGATCAGCCCGTCGTTTTCCTCAGTCAAGACTCCAACCTCACGAGCGTCGGCGTGGTGAAGGTCCCCGACGGATTGTCGGAGCAACTCGGCATGCAGGGGTTCTTCTACCCCTCCGCGGTCGACCTCGATTCGGGTGCCCTGTCGTCGAACAATCCCGAACCCACCAACCCGACGGTGACGTTCAACATTTACACGGGCGACCTTGGGCTCGACTCGGGGGTGACCGCCAACGTGTTCCAACTCCCCGTCGAGTCACTCACGCAGATTGCCGGGCGACACACGGGCAACGACGTCATGTTGACTCCGGGCGACGTGTTCGAACTGCCCGGCGGGCTCGGTTCGATCGAGTTCACGTCACTGCGCCGGTTCATCGGTGTCGAAATCCGTCATGACCCAACACAAATGGGTGTCGCGATCAGCCTCTTCTTTGTTGTCGCGGGATTGCTCGCATCGCTGGGGACCCGCCGTCGTCGCGTGTGGATTCGTGCCCGCGGAACGGCGCGCACGCCGGAACTCGAATGGGGTGGGATGTCGCGCGGTGACGACCCTCGCCTCGACGCGTCGCTTGATCGACTCGTGGGGAAAACGCTCTTGTCAGCTGCCGCTAAAATGAGAGGAAAATGACGAACAACCTCGAATCCATTTCTCTCATCGCCACTTATTCCGCGATGGCGGTGTACACCCTCGCGTTTATCCTCTTCACGGTCGACCTAGCTGGTCGCGCCGCTTCGGATGGTCAGTCCCCACCGACTAGGTGGCTTCGCAGCGGGATGGCGGTTCTCCTCCTCGGGTTTGCGATTCACTTCGGGGCGGTTATCACCCGCGGAATCTCGGCCCATCGCGTGCCGTGGGCGAACATGTACGAGTTCGGCCTGACCGCAACACTCGTGTTGGTAGGAGTGTTCCTCGGAATCAACATCTGGCGTGACGTGCGTTTTGTCGGTGCTTTCGTATCAGGGTTTGCGATCCTCGCGCTCGGTATCGTCGCCGTCAACTTCTATGTCGCGGTGTCGCCCCTACCCCCTGCGCTACAGAGCTACTGGCTCGTCATCCACGTGTGTGTTGCGGTTTTGGGAACCGGATTTTTCGCGACGGGTGCCGCGCTGTCAGCGTCGCAACTGTTTCAACAATCGCGTGAAGAGGGCAAACTACAGACTCGCTCGTGGCGATTCCTGGCGGCGTTCCCATCCTCCGAAACCCTCGAAGCGCTCGCCTACCGAATCATTGTGATCGGATTCGTCTTCTGGACCTTCACGGTCATCGCGGGCGGAATCTGGGCCGAGCGCGCGTGGGGACGCTATTGGGGCTGGGACACGAAAGAAGTTTGGTCGTTCATTATTTGGACGCTGTTCGCGGGATACATTCACGCTCGCGCGACGCGTGGCTGGCGCGGGCGTCCCGCGGCGATCTTGAGCCTCGTCGGTTTCGGTGCCGTTCTGTTCAACTACGGAATCGTGAACGTATTCTTCAAAGGCCTGCACGCCTATTCGGGCCTCTAAAGCAACGCGAGGCACCGGGTGGCACGATCATGCCACCACTGTTCGCGCTCGGGGCTGACCCTCAGTTCTTCGGCGGCTTTTTCGTCGACGATTCCGGGCGTTGCCTCAAACGTTCCACAGTCGGTGAGCGGAGGGAGGACATCGCGCTCGAACAGCACATTCGTCGCGATTCCGCAGTCGTAGTCGAGGTGCTCGATTCGCATAGCGAGGTCGACCGACGCCCCAAGACCGATAGACGATTCCAACGCGCTCGAGACGACCACGGGCAGCCCCGCCTCGTCGATGAGGTTCAGAGCGCGTCGAACACCGCCGAGCGGCGCTACCTTGATCACAAGAATGTCCGCTGCACCTGCTCGAGCGACCGCAACCGGGTCGGCAGCTTTCCGAACGCTTTCGTCCGCCGCGATTGCAATTCCCAAACCGTGAACGCGCGAGCGAATCTCGTAGAGCTCATCGACGCTCGTGCAGGGCTGTTCAACATATTCGAGGTCGAATTGTTCCAGTGCGCGAATCGCGTGTTCCGCTTCGTCAACGTTCCAGCCGCCGTTCGCGTCGATGCGAACACGACCGCCCGAACCGACAAAACTGCGAGCGGCGCGAACTCGCGCGATGTCGTCCTCGAGGGCTTGACCAGGTTCGGCGACCTTCACCTTGACCGTGCGGAAATCACCGAATCGTTCGAGAATCGACGCGACGTCGACCGCGTCGACCGCGGGCAGTGTGGCGTTGGACCGAACGACCTCGCGAAAGATGGGTCTCTCCTCGGTACCCGGAAGTTGGTTCCAGGCTTGTTCGATCGCGCACGCGAGCCACGGAGCGGACTCGGCGTCGTCGTATTCGGTGAACGAGGCGAACTCGCCCCATCCACCCATCGGCGAGGCGATGAGCATCGTCTCGCGCACGTCGAGACCGCGAAACCGGGTCCGCATCGGAAGTGCCACGACCCGCACGTTCGCGAGAAGCTCGTCGACGGTGGGAAGTCTCATGTCTCAAACATATCCCCGAAGTTATAGCCTGAACGTATGACAAATGCCGTCAGCGACCTCTTTGACTCGACCCAGTGGGCCGTTGTGCCCGGATTCGAGAAGCTCACGGACGTGACGTATCACCAGTCAGCCGATCAGGGCATCGCACGAATCGCATTCAATCGCCCAGAGGTTCGCAATGCGTTCCGGCCGCACACGGTCGACGAGTTGTATCGCGCGCTCGACGACGCGCGCCTCAACCCCCGGCTCGGTGTCGTCTTGTTGACCGGGAACGGCCCGAGCGCGAAAGACGGCGGCTGGGCGTTCTGTTCCGGCGGCGACCAGCGCGTGCGCGGCGCGGACGGTTACAAGTACGCCGACGGCGAGACCGCGGACACAATCGACGGCGCTCGCGGAGGTCGACTCCACATCCTCGAGGTGCAGCGCCTCATTCGGTTCATGCCCAAGGTCGTCATCGCCCTCATTCCTGGCTGGGCTGCCGGTGGCGGGCATTCTCTCCACGTCGTGTGCGACCTCTCAATCGCGAGCCGTGAACACGCCCGCTTCAAGCAGACCGATGCGACGGTCGGCTCGTTTGACGCCGGCTACGGCAGCGCGTATTTCGCTCGTCAGGTCGGCCAAAAGTTCGCGCGTGAAGTGTTTTTTCTTGCCGACGAGTACGACGCTCAGCGTGCCCACGACATCGGTTCGGTGAACGCGGTCGTCGCGCACAGCGAACTCGAATCAACGGGCATCGCCTGGGCGCGCAAGGTTCTTGCGCAAAGCCCGACGGCCATTCGCATGCTCAAGTTCGCGTTCAACGCTGTCGACGACGGACTCGTCGGTCAGCAGGTGTTCGCGGGGGAAGCGACGCGCCTTGCGTACGGAACCTCCGAAGCGGTCGAAGGCCGCGACGCTTTCCTCGAGAAGCGCGACCCCGACTGGGGCGCCTTCCCCTGGCAGATCTGACCGTGTCGCCTTCGGAACTACCCGACCACGAACTCGAGCCAATTCGAGACGCGCTGGTCAGCGGCATCACGGTCGAAACGAGTGGTTCGACCGCGCGACCGAAGCGGGTGCGTTTGTCGGGCTCGGCGCTGATTGCCTCGGCCCGAGCCACCGCCGACGAAATCGGAGAGGGCGGATGGGTTCTCGCACTTCCTCTGACCTACATCGCGGGAATTATGGTCGTCGTTCGATCTCTCGTCGCCGAAACCCCGCTTGTCGACGCCCGCCGCGAGCCGTTCGATGCCCGCGAATTCACGACGTGGGCGGCCGGCCTCGCTGACGGAACCTGGTTCACGTCACTGGTCCCCGCGCAACTGGTTCGACTGGTGGATCTCGCCGAAGGCGACACTGATGCCCGCGACGCGCTCCGACGCTTTTCTCGAATCCTGGTGGGCGGTCAAGCAATCCCCAGCGGACTCATCGACCGCGCAACGGCACTGGGTATTCGCGTGACGAAAACTTACGGGTCCGCCGAGACCGCGGGCGGCGTCGTCTACGACGGTCGACCCATCGGAGACACTCGCATTCGCATCGCGGAGAACGGTCGCGTAATCATCGCAACGTCGAGCCTCGCTGACGAGTATCTCGGCGATACGGAACTGACCGCAACGAGCTTTCGGGTTGACGACGGAACGCGCTGGTGGCACACCACCGATGCCGGAGAGTTGACGGACGATGAACTGGTAATTCTCGGGCGAATGGACGACGTCATCATCACGGGCGGAATCAAGGTCTCGCTCGGGGATATCGACCGCGTGCTCGAATCCGCCGGCATCGACGCCGTTGCGAGTTGGTTCACCGACGGGACGTGGGGTCAGGTTCCCGCGCTCGTGTCGACGTCGAACCTTGATCGCGAGGTCGTACGCGACCTCATCGAGCGGGAATTGTCGAAAGCGGCCCGCCCCTATCGATTCGTCACGGTGCTGGAACTGCCGAGATTGTCATCAGGGAAAATCGATCGACGCGCGCTAAACGAACTCGTCGCG
>Ga0164295_10005278_pt1 | contig 10210 bp, 9 predicted proteins | sample GEODES006metaG_FD_111798 | JGI IMG/M metagenome (GOLD analysis project Ga0164295, IMG submission 111798) | Oligotrophic lake water microbial communities from Sparkling Lake, Wisconsin, USA - GEODES006 metaG | ecosystem: Environmental > Aquatic > Freshwater > Lake | place: USA: Sparkling Lake... | reverse complement strand
GGAGCACAAATCTTTAATCGAATCAGCAGCCGGCCATAAATTGCAGCAACTTTACGTGCCTCGGGTTTTAACGAAAGTAAATACGACCCAAATGGAATTGGATTGCTCAGGATTTCAAACAGTCATCGCAGTAGGGGGTGGCAACGTGATGGACGGCGCAAAGTCACTTCTGGGTAGTAAAAAACATCGCCTGATCATGATCCCAACTACTTTAAGCGGCTCAGAACACAGCGCTAATACAACTTACTGGTCTGAAGGGAAAAAGGTAGTCGTTCCTATTGGATATGCAGATATGGTCATTGCCGACCCTCAAGTGTTAATCAAAAATGAAGCGGTACTTAGAGCCGGCGCAATTCATTCTTTAGCACACATTCTAGCTACGACTAAGACAGAGAATTTGTCTGACTGGCATTTAAGAATTTCAGCTATGGCAGCGAAAGATTTAATAGCGGCATTCCATGTTACAGATTTCACGTCTTTTTGGAATCGCGCAAGATTATTTCGTGGAGCCTGGAACGCTGCAGTATCTTTTATGATGTCGGGTCCAAAAATTGGCGCACACCATCTAATTGTCCATAAATTAGCAGGACCTTCTGATCACGCAACTTTCAGTGCGACACTTCTTTCTCGAACATTGACGCAGACAGATGTTTATCAAAAACCTATAGATGGACTTTCACGCTATTTCCCCGAGATTTCAACAGAATTAATTGGTCTCTCAGAAAATTGGCTATCGACTGCATCTGTGCTTAATCCACTAATTAACCCATTAGAGATAGTTGGCCCTCAAGAAATTCAATCTGAAATAGCAGAATTGTGTAGATTAATATGAGTATTGTTCAAGAAAAGCAGTTAGCTTTCCAAATCGCAGAATCTTCAATAGCTGTTGCCACAAAACCAAGTGATTTGGCTGAGGAAAAACTGTCATCAGCCATCACTATTGGATTACTAGAAATAGCAAGAAGTTCAATGGATTCGCACCACTGGGGTGTAGCTTCAATATTGCGCGGGGATAGTCAAGGACCAGCTAAATCTTTACAAGGTACATCAGGGTCTGTTGAGAATATTGCGCAATCCCATGCTTATTTAATGCATGCGCTATTGCGTGACGATTCTTATAGAACAGCATTTCACCCAGGCCAGTTAGTTATTCCAACTTGCCTTGCATTGGGACAAGCGATTGGAGTAAGTGGAAGAGAATTTCGTGAGGCGACCTCGATAGCCTATGAACTAGCCTGCAGATTCGCCGATATATTTTTACCAGATGCAGCTTTTAGAGGCTGGCGTATTACCCCTTTATTAGCGCCAGTGGTTGCATCAGCTGCTGCTATTTCGCTTTTAGCCCCGAGGGATGCGGGCAAGCTTGCCGATGCAATCACACTAGCTGCCGCTCAGATGGGTGGCACTCTTCATACAGCTCGCGGTGGTAATCAGTGGCAGACCCAAAGTGCACTTCAGATTTCAGCTGGGATATTCGCAGCAAAATTAGTTTCTAAAAATTCAGGTGGGACGGGGGATGGCTTAGAGGGAAACATGGGAGCCATGGAGCAATTTCTTGGCAGAACTTCATATCTGCCTCCTGCTTCGGACCATCGCATCTTAGATTTAACATTCAAATTGTATGCGGCTCCGATGTATGCCCAATCTTTGTTGCAGGCTTTTGACAGTTTAGATATACCGAAAGAATTTCAACCAAAGAAAATTGATGTATTTATCTCAAAATTCGCAAATTCATATGCCGGAGATTCGAGAAAAACCGACGCGATCGCCAGTTTAGAAGAGTTGGTAATTGAGAAAATGAATGAATTGTTTCCTCAACAAGAAGCTTTTAATTCTAAGACTGGAGGATTAGAGGTGTGTATTTTTGCCGACACTGAACTAACTGATGATGAATCAAGGATTGAAATCTTTGACCTGAGCGGCAAGAGTCTAGTTTCGAGCGCTACCAGCAAGGCAACTCGGGTAGGACCTAATGAAATTATAAAGATGTTTAGTTGTTTTTCAGGAAGTCAAGTTAGTTCTCTAGTGGGTTCTGTTGAACAGCTCTCGAAAGCACAATCTCTATCAAATTTACAAGAATGTTGGGAATCTATAGTCCAATCTACAAGGAATGAGGAGTAAGTGAACAACATGCAAACCGAAATAGAAATTCGTGGGTTGAGCCACCATTTCGTTAGTCCAGGCGGAAAAGCCGTATCAACGATCGAAGATATCTCTCTGAATGTTGCACCTGGAGAGTTTGTTGCCATTGTTGGACCAAGCGGATGCGGTAAATCAACAATTCTCAACATTGTGTCGGGATTACTAGCTGTATCCGAGGGAGAGATATCTATCGGTGGCAAAAAGGTTGAAGGGGTAAGCAAAGAATTAGTTTATATGCCTGCCAGAGATTCCCTTTTTCCGTGGAGAACATGTAAGAAAAACGTTGAACTCCCGCTAGAGCTGCAAGGAATTCTATCGCCGGCAGAGAGAGGTGAACGGGCTGAAATGTTGCTCAATGCGGTTGGGCTTAATGGTTTCGCAGACTATTTCCCGTCAAGCCTCTCACATGGCATGCGCCAAAGAGTTGCCGTAGCAAGAACTTTCTCCACTTCGCCACGAATTCTGCTAATGGATGAACCATTTAGTGCGCTAGATGCACAAACCAAAATAGTTGTGCAAGATCTATTCTTAAAAATATGGGAAGAGGAAAAGCAAACCGTTTTACTGATCACCCATGATGTTATGGAAGCGGTTGCACTTGCCGATCGGGTAGTTGTTCTATCTGCTAGACCGGGAAAAATTAAGTCTATTCACAATATTGACCTTGATCGACCGCGTTCGGTACGGAAGCTTCTCTTCGATGAACCGAAATTTCAAAAATACCTGCATGCTATTTGGGAGGATTTAGATGTCCAAGAATGATATGTCAACAAAATCAATGAAAACCCCCAAGTTTGCGTTCACAAAATCGGGGTCTTCTGCGATCTCACTTTATAGATTGATTACGATCATTGTATTTCTTCTCTTTTGGGAGTGGGTTGCACGATCAGGTTTAGTTAATCCGCTATTTCTTGCCCCCCCAAGTAAGGTAGTAGATTCAATCGGGTATTTAAATGAACAAGGTTTATTACTCTCAAATATTTTAGCGACTTTGAAGGCGGCTTTTGCTGGCTTTCTTATTGGACTTTTAGTCGGTAGCTTAGTCGGATTCGTCATTGGATTAAATCCGCTACTAAACAGATTCTGTGCACCATTTATAACCATGATGAATAGCACGCCTCGAATAGCTTTAGCGCCGTTATTTGTTCTTTGGTTCGGTATTGGCATTTCTTCACGAATAGTTTTAGTGTTTTCGCTTGTGGTTTTTATTGTTTTGACAAATACCATAGCTGGAACTGAGAACATTGATAAAGACCATCTGGTGCTCGCAAAACTAAATAGTGCCAAGCGTAAAGACATTATTTTCAAGGTGGCTTTACCGTCTGTAGTCCCTTGGATTATTGCGGCAATGAGAGTTTCTTTTGCTTATGCACTAGCTGGTGCCGTAGTTGGTGAAATGTTCCTTGGTCAAGAAGGATTGGGATACTTAATCACCGCCGGCTCAGGAGTTTTCAATGTTTCGTTAATTTTCGCAGCTTTAGGAATGACAATTGCGATTGCTTTTATTGTTGACAGATTAATGGGCTTACTAGAGAAGAGGATTCTAAGATGGAGAGCTTAACGAATAGAGGTCTTAATAGAGTAGTAGTTATTACTGGAGCTGCCCGTGGCATCGGCTTAGATACAGCTCAGGTGTTAAATCAGAATGGTTGGAAAGTTGTAGGAATTGACATGATTCCTGCCGAAGATCCAGCCGTTTTTGCTGGTTTTTACACAGTAGACATTACAGATCGAAAACTTATTGATGAAACGATAAGTAAAATAGTGATTACGCATGGCTCGATCTTTGGTCTGGTTAACAATGCAGCGCTTACCCCAGTTGCTCCATTCCTCAATGCTAAAGATGAAGACCTTGACTTGGCGATCGAGGTCAATGTCAAGAGCGTTTTCAGAATCACCCGTTCTGTTGGCGAACATATGAAAGAACAAGGTTGCGGTTCAATTGTTAACCTAGCATCCGTTAACGCCGAAAGAGGAGTCACGAACACTACAATTTACTCCTTAACAAAAGGTGCGATTGAAGCTTTCACTCGTACGCTCGCAGTTGAATTTGCTTCGCATAACATAAGATCAAATGCTATTGCTCCAGCACCGACATCTACAAAGAAGGTACTGGCGCTACTAGATCAGGCAGCGATTGAGGTTCGAACCAACAGAATCCCAATGAAGCGACTAGGTAGACCTCGAGATATGGCCAATGCCATTCATTTCCTACTCTCTGATGAAAGCGAATTCATTACTGGATCAATATTGCCGGTCGATGGTGGCTATTTAGCCTACGGGTCATAGAAAAAATGAAAGAGAAAGTTGTAATTGTTACAGGTGGAGGCGGGGGGATTGGGGCGGAAGTAGCGCGCCAATTATCCCTAACGTCTTGGATTGTGGTTTCCGTGGACATGGAATTTTCACGAAACACAGATAAAAATCAGAAGGTTATTGAGATAGTCGGAGACATTACAGATCCTCAAACTATTGCTTTGGCTACCGCTAAAGCTCAAGAACTTGGAGAGCTTTGCGGTCTGGCAAACATTGCCGGAACAAGGAGATATCGAGCCTTTCCTGAGATCGAAAGAAGTTTTATTCTCCAACATTTAGAGGTAAATACGATTGCTCCTTTAGCCTGGATGCAAAAGGTGTCAGAAATTATGATTGAGAATAAGACCGCGGGCTCAATCGTAAATATTACTTCTGTGATGGCAGAGCGAGTAACTCAAGGCAATGCTGCTTATTGTGCTTCAAAAGCTGCGTTGACTGCCTTGACCAAGGCGGCAGCATTGGAATTAGCCGGAAACGGTATTCGAGTTAATGCCGTTGCGCCCGGCCCCACCGATACCCCAATGCTTGATGCTTTGGATGAGAAGAAAAAAGCGAGTTTAGCAAAGTGGTTGCCACTTGGAAGGCTTGGGTCACCAAGTGATGTGTCTGAGGCCATTCTATTTTTACTCGATAGCGGAAAGTTCATAACTGGAACAACTATTAGCGTAGATGGAGGATATCTTGTTGCATAATCAAGAGTTAGTGCATTCATTGAGTTCAGAGGGAGTCCTTGCGCTTTTGAAAAGCGCTGTGGCACATGCGCATAAACTGAACGTCAGTGTTTCCATATCAATTTTGGATAAGTCAGGAAGGCAAATTGGCTTTTATCGCATGCCAAAGTCATCGTTCTCTTCAGATGCTGTTGCTAAAGGAAAAGCGTATGCAGCGGTGTGCTTTAAAGTAGAAACTAGCGTTCTTGAAAAGAAAATACCTTTTGAGAAAATTGCTCAATTAATGGCTGCCAACAAGGATGAGATTGTAATAATTGAAGGCGGCAGGCCAATTCTTTTTGAAGAAAATCTAATTGGAGCAATCGGTGTCAGCGGTGCAACATCAGCCCAAGATGATGAAATCGCTGGGGCTGCTATCGATATGTACCTCAAATAAACGTCTAAAAACTGTTTAATGATTGGCATTTACCTTGATTTTGCGAGCAATTGCAGAATTAGCTGGATGGTGATGTCTTCAGCTTTTTATTGGCCAAGAGGACAGAGTCCGGCTTAATGCGAGTAATTTACCTTTACTTAACCGCACCGGCTGAGATGCCAGAGATAAATTGCTTCTGCAAAATCAAGTAGAAGATCACGATTGGAATTACCGCAAGAACTAGTCCGGCCATCGCCTGTCCATATTCAATGGAGTATTGACCATAGAATAGATAGGTTGATAGCGGTAAAGTCTGAGTCTCATTAGTAAGAACTAGGCGTGGCAACAAGAAGTCGTTCCAAATCCAGAGCGCATTGATAATTGCGACTGTTGCTGTAACAGGACGCATCATCGGGAAGATAATTCGCCAAAATGCGACCATGTCGGAGGCTCCATCAATTGAAGCTGCTTCATCAATTTCAGTTGGAATATTAGAAATAAAGCCATGATAAAGGAATGTAGACAGTGCAACACCGAAGCCAATATAGAAAAAGATCAGCGCTCCACGATTATTCCAAGAGACAAATTGAGCAAATCGCGCCATAAATGGAATCATCAAAGCCTGGAATGGCACAATCATCGAAGCAACAAGTATTAAGAATATGTACTTAGATAGCTTCGTTTTTGTACGCGCCAAGTAATATGCCAACATTGATGAAAAGATGATTAGTAGTGAGACGCTAAAGAATGTAATGATAATTGAATTAGTCAAAGATCTAAAAAAATTCATCTTTGTATAAGCTTGCTGGAAATTTTCCCAAGTTATCTGAAGTGGTATGGCGAGCGGGTTATCCAAAATGTCATATTTGAGCTTGAATGAATTTACAAAAACTAGGAAAAATGGAAAGACATAGGCAAAAGCCAAGGTAATACCAACAATAAAGGTGGCGCGCTTGCCCCAACGTGCACGTGTTTTCATCGCTGAACTTCGTATCTCTTAGATACGGATACTTGAACAAGAGCGGCAAGCGCGACTATCAAGAACATTATGACCGCCTTAGATTGACCAGTGCCAAAGTTTCCATTAGCGAAAGCATCTTGGAAGATGTGCAGAGAAATCAGTTCGGTAGTACGGAAGGGCCCCCCGCCGGTGAGCGCGACGTTGACGTCGTAAGCCATAAAGCCACCTCGCAACGTCAAAAACAGCGCAATGGTAAAGGCCTGGGCCATCAATGGAATTTTGATTGTGAATAGGGTGCGAAGTGGTGAGGCGCCATCAATTTGAGAAGCCTCAAGGACATCAGTTTCAATTGAAACTAGCCCCGTTATGTAAACAATCATCATGTAGCCAGAAGATTGCCAAACTGTGACGATGATGAGCGCCCAGAAAGCTTTATCTGTGTCTTGCAACCAAGACTGCTTGAAAAGCTCCCAATTATACTTATTAGCTAGTGCTACTAGTGCGCTGTTAAAAATAAACTGCCAAATCACACCGAGGACGACACCACCAACTAGGTTGGGTACAAAGAAAAAAGTACGTAGAAAGTTTTTGCTTCGTAGTTGAGATGTGACTATTAGTGCGAGACCAAACGCAACCGCATTTACTAAAATCAAAGAGACAATTACAAAAAGCGCGGTAAATCTAAGGGTTGACCAGAATGTCGGGTCTTGAAATGACTTCGCGTAGTTGCTGAATCCAACTAATTTTGTAGTTTCAAATCCATCCCAATCCGTAAAGGTGTAATAGGCGCCATTTACAAAAGGAACTACAAGAACAATAGAAAAAATAGCGAGTGGTATGCCAGCAAATTTCATGAATTTCTTCATGGCTCTCGCTGATTTCACTCGGTTCCCCTAATTCTTAAAAAAATCATCCTGAGGCGAGGAGACCCGCCTCAGGATGATTTTAACTACTTTTTGTTAACTTGAAAATGGTTGAGCGAAATTACTTCGCTGCTCCACGCCAAGTCTTAACCGAATCTTTCCATGCATCCTGAATCGCCTTTGCAAGTTCAGCTGAGCTGATCTTGTTGGTGAAATATTGCTGCATAGATACCTTTCCAACGGTCTCTTGGAGACCTGCTGGGTAGTAGGTGTTGATCCATTCAAGTGTCTTGCCGCCATCAACAAATTTCGCGATATCACGAGACATGCTTGTAGCTGGTGCAACCTTGAATCCTTTGTAGACAGGGATGAATCCCATTCCACCATCAGTTACTGGGTCAGCAACGAAGCGCTGTCCTGTTGATGATGTGTATAGCCATGTTAGGAAGTCAACTGCTCCATCGCGCTCAGCCTTTGTTGACTGCTTTGCATCGATCATGAAGTAGCCAGGTACGCCAACTGGAATTGAATCATTTCCGTATGTTGTCGCAACGGTACCTGTTGGAACAGGCATGATTCCGAAATCAGTACCCTTTGCAGCAGTCATCAAGTTTGGCTCTGTCCAGTTACCTTGGAACATGAATCCGTAATCTCCGCTCGCAAGGTTTGCGATTGAAGCATCGTATTCAGTGTCTGTTAGGTTGACTGTTGATCCGTTGTACTTCTTAAGAAGATCATATGTTGCAAGCCAGTTCTTGAAGACAGGATCTTTTGAAAGATCTTTCTTTCCATCTGAAAGGGCATCAAGTACAGCTAGACGTGCTTCATGAGTTTTACCGGCATTTGTGTGGAAGATGTTTGTGAAGTGTGCTCCAAGTGACCACCAAATAGCTGAGAAGTGAATTGCCTTCTTGCCCTTTGACTGAAGTTTCTTGAATGCAGCTTCTAGATCAGTACGTGTCTTGATCTTTGTAACATCAATACCCGCAGCTTTGATGACCTTCTTGTTGTAAAGAAGACCGAATGCTTCTGCAGTCGATGGAACACCGACTTGCTTTCCACCAACATTTGCTGCTGCAAGAAGACCTGGTGATACAAGCTTTACAAGCTTTGTACCTTTCCAGTCCATGACTTTGTCAGCCATGTCAGGAATCTCTTGAAGTGTGTACATGATTGTTGGAGCATTCTTTGCAGCGTACATAGGTGTTACGTTCTGAAGGAATGTAATGTTGCGATCGCCTGGGATTGACTTAAGTGTGTAGCAGTTCTGGCTCTTGTTGTAAGAAGCTACTGCAGCTAAGAACTGATCTTGGATTTCAGGCTTGATTGTTCCGAGCATTGTTACAGCTGTCTTCTTTGTGCATGTTGCTGCTGTAGCAGTTGGCAATGCAACTGTTACTGAAAGAGCAACTGCTGAAGCGACTATGACCGCTCCAAGCTTTGTCTTCTTCATATATTTCCTCTCAAGGGGCAGTCGGCAGATAGTTACCGAATGATTTGAGCGCAAAATTACCTGAACCTAGATACTCAAAATAGGGAAAATGGGGATTTAGCCGTAACGATGTGATGACATTTTCAGGCTTTTTTGCGGTTTTTTGCGGTTTTTTAGGGTTTTTTGGGGTGCTGTATGTGAATTTAACGGCGTGCTGAGATGGCCCTAGCCTCGAGTGAACGGGGGGCTTGGGTACCCTCTGCGATCTCGAGAGTCAGGCTTCGGTTGGCCCCAGCCAGAAATAACAAATCGGTTACGACGTGGGTTCCACCTGCAGCAAAGATTTCTACCGAAGTGCGATCAATAATTGCGGTCATATCCAACATTTCCCCGTCGCCAATAATCGGCGCACCGTGAATATGGGTGGATTCAATTTCGTTCCAAGCATGCGACCTGTCAACAAAAAGAGTTTTATTTTTTGTATCGTAACCAAATTCAAAGAACTTGCCGTCATCTCCTGTGACCCGAATCTTTGTTGATAGACCATCACCAATTAAAATACTGGCTTTAATCTCCAGAAGTTCGGCGTTTGTGCCGGCGGAGATTTTTTCGCCAAGATAATTATTAAACTCAGCAACCGGATTTGCAGCTAGCAAAAGATTTCCGGCTTTAGAAATAAGCGACAGTTCACGAGGCAACGTCATCGCACCGCGCCAAGGATCGGTTGGAAAATTGTGTGCATACTCCCAGTTATTCATCCAACCGATAAATATGCGACGGTTATTTGGGGCATCATTAAATGTGACCCCAGCATAATTATCTCGTCCATAATCAACCCAACGAGGGCTAGTATCATCGACGAGAAATTCTTTTCCATCCCAGTTGCCAATAAAGTATTGAGTTCCTGATCCGCCGGTTAGGCCACCTGGATTAAGCGAAATAAGAAGAACCCATTTGATTAAATTTTCAGCACCATCGACAGTTATTGGAAATAGATCTGGGCATTCCCAGTCGCCATCGACTGCTCCAGCCGGGCCAAAATCACTTAGATGGCTCCATTTTTTAAGGTCATTTGAAGTATAAAAGGAGACCCTTCGTTCTTTTGGTTTAACTACAGACATCAACCAGGATTCAGTAGTGCGATCCCAAGTGACCTTAGGGTCACGGAAATGATCTAGTCCTAAATCTAATACTGGGTTTGCCGCGTATTTAAACCAAGTAGAGCCTTCATCCAAACTGTATGCCAACGCTTGCGATTGATGTGAGTGATCATGTTTATGTGCTGTGTAAATTGCAACCATAGGTGGGTTTTCTAGCGAACCGAATCCGGTGGTATTGAAATAATCGACTACCGCACTTCCAGAAAATATTGCATGTGTTTCGTCACTGGAAATCGCAACTTCTTGCTCT
>Ga0164295_10005277_pt1 | contig 10211 bp, 12 predicted proteins | sample GEODES006metaG_FD_111798 | JGI IMG/M metagenome (GOLD analysis project Ga0164295, IMG submission 111798) | Oligotrophic lake water microbial communities from Sparkling Lake, Wisconsin, USA - GEODES006 metaG | ecosystem: Environmental > Aquatic > Freshwater > Lake | place: USA: Sparkling Lake... | reverse complement strand
GGCCATGGCCTCGGAAATTTTTGGCATCGCAGCGGTCTTTTGGGTGCTGATCCCGGTGGGCCTGGTGGGCGGCCTGTTGCTACTCAAACTCGAGAAGGAATGAGCCCAGGCCCCCGGGCGCCGATCGCGCTGGGTCCTGCTCACCCCTAGGCTCATCCCTCCCTGACGCTCCTCCATGCAGGTTCTGGTCATCGGTGGTACGGGCACCCTCGGTCGTCAGATCGCCAGGCGAGCCCTTGATGCCGGCCACCAGGTGCGCTGCATGGTGCGCTCGCCGCGCAAGGCCGCCTTCCTGCAGGAGTGGGGCTGCGAACTCACCCGCGGTGACCTGCTCGAACCCGCCAGCCTCGACTACGCCCTAGAGGGCCAGGAGGCGGTAATCGATGCGTCCACCACGCGACCCACCGATGAGGCCAGCATCTATGCCATTGACTGGCAGGGCAAGCTCAACCTGCTGAACGCCTGCGAAAAGGCCGCCGTTAAGCGCTTCATCTTTGTGTCGTTGTTGGATGCCGAAAAGCACCGCAGCGTCCCTTTGATGGACATCAAATATTGCACCGAGCAGCTGCTGCTGGCCTCAGATTTCGACTACACAATCCTGCGCTGTGTGGCCTTCATGCAAGGCGTGATCGGCCAGTTCGCCATCCCGGTGCTGGAAAGCCAGACGGTGTGGGTGAGTGGCACGCCCACGCCGATTGCCTATATGAACACCCAGGATGTAGCCCGCTTTGCCGTGGCTGCCTTAGGGCGGCCCGAAACCAGCCGCCAGGCCTTGCCGGTGGTGGGCCCCCGGGCCTGGACCACCAGTGAGGTGACCCAGTTGTGCGAAAAGTTCAGCGGTAAAACGGCCCGCATCTTCCGGGTGCAACCCGTGCTGATCGGCCTGATGCGCGGGGTGGCAAATTTCTTTGAGGCCGGCCTCAACGTGGCCGACCGCCTGGCCTTTGATGCCGTGACCGGCGGGGGCGTGACCCTCTCAGCTCCGATGGAGGAAAGCTACGGGGCCTTTGGCTTGGATCCCAGTGAGACCACGGGTCTGGAGGCCTACCTCCAGGAGTATTACGCCACAATCCTGCGCCGGCTGCGCGAAATGGAAGCCGACCTCGACAAGGACGCCAAGAAGAAGCTTCCCTTCTAAGCAGGGTCAGGGCCCCGGCCAATCCCAGCCCGGGATCTAGTTTTTTTGTACTAGTTTGCTGTAGTATGGCGAGCTTGCGTCATGCCCACCGATGTCCGTTGCCCAGATCAAAAATTTGCAGCGCCGTCTCGCCAACCTGGAGCAGGAGGCGGTAGATGAAATCAACCGGGCCTGCGGCAACGAGCTCTGGCAGAGCTTGGGCTTTGATGCCCTCGACAGCCTGGAGGATGGCGATCGCCGCGCCCGGGCGAACTACTACTACGGCCAGTTGCAGGCCGTGCGGGAGTTAAAAAGCTGCCTCTAAGGCCCCCGTTGCCTGCGCAGGCACCCGCGGCTCCCTAGGCGCCTCGGGCCGCCCTGGCTGCATTCTTGAACCCCGGGCCTCCAGCTTCCAGCCCCAGGAGTGGGGGCTAGGGCCTTCAGCCCAACACCGCGATGCAATCGATCTCCACCCGGCCCCCTTTGGGCAGGGCTGCGACCTGGACGCAGGCCCGGGCCGGCGAGACGCCCGCACCGAAGACCTCCGCGTAGAGGGCATTGACCTTGGCGAAATCGGCCAGATCGGTCAGAAACACCGTGGTGCGGACCACCTGTTGGGGGTTGCCGCCGGCGGCGGCCAGAACCGCCTGGAGGTTGGCCAGCACTTGGCGGGTTTCCGCCTCGACATCGCCCGAGCCCACCATCTCGCCCGTGGCTGGATCGAGGGCAATCTGGCCGGAGCAAAACAGCAGCCCACCTGCCTTGACGGCCTGGTTGTAGGGGCCGACGGGGGCCGGTGCCGCCGCGGTGACCACGGCCTCAAGGCTGGGGGCTGGAGACATCGGATCGCGGCTTGGGGGGATGGATCGATGCTATGGCGGCAGGTCGATCGCCACTAGCCGCCTTGGGGCGCCGGAAGGTCAGGCCCGGGGCTTGGTCGAGACCGGCCCGCCGGCCGCCCTAGCCCCGCCAGTGGTCCTTGCTGTGGCGGTAATGGGTGAACTCCTCGACATCACGGCTGCGCATAAACAGGTTGCTGAGCAACTCCTCGCCAATCGTGCTGGGGATGGTTGGCCGTTCGGCTGCCCGCACGCCCAAGACCTGCCGCAAACGGTCCGTGATGGCTTGATCGTCCGGACGGAGGTGGTGGGCCCAACGCAGGTTGGCTTCGGTGTATTCATGGCTGCACCACACCCGGGTGGCCGCCGGCAGGGCCGCTAGCCGCTGCAACGACTGCCAGAGCTGCTCTGGACTTCCCTCCAGTAGCCGGCCGCAGCCCCCCGCAAACAGGGTGTCGCCGCAGAACAAATCCCCCTCTCCGGGCTGATCGGCAGGCCCGTCCACGGGCGGCAGGTAGAAGGCGACATGGGCGCGGGTGTGGCCGGGCATGGCCATCACCTCGATGGCCCGCCCAAGCAGGCTGAGGCGATCGCCATCGCCCACCCCCTGGGTTTGGAACGGGATCCGCTCGCGATCCGCCCCAGCGGCAATCACCTCGAGCTGGGGCCAGCGCCGGAGCAGCGCCGGCGTGCCACCGATGTGGTCGTGGTGGTGGTGGGTGTGGAGCACGGCAATCGGCTCTAGCTGGCGCTCGTCCAGCCAGGCGATCAGGGGTTCGGCCACGGCCGGGTCCACCACGACGGCCTGGCCCGCGCTTTCATCTCTGCCAAGGCTGCTAGCTCTGGTAAGCCTGCCAGCGCCATGGAGCACAAACACATAGTTGTCTTCGAGCACCGGGATCAGGCTCACGTCCCTGGCGCCGCTGGCAATGGCCGCTGTCGAAGGCCCATCGCCGTCCCCCGTGGCCCGGGCGGGCGAGCTCTCCGCCTGGGGGTTTGCGGTTCCCGGAGCGCTCGGATGCATCGTTAAAGTCCAGGTCGAGGCCGATCCCCATGATCACTGTCGCTCTGGCCAAAGGCGGCCTGCTTAAGGATTCCGTTCGCCGTTTTGCCGCGGCCGGTTTGGATTTTTCGTCCCTGCTCGATCCGGTGAATCGCCAGCTGCGGGTGGAGAGTGCCTGCGGCAGCGCCCGGGCCCTGCTGGTGCGTAATGCCGATGTGCCCGTCTATGTGGCCTACGGCCAGGCCCAGCTGGGCGTGGTGGGCTACGACGTGCTGCGCGAACATGCCCTGCCCGTGGCCCAGCTGGTGGACCTGGGCTTTGGTGGTTGCCGCATGAGTGTGGCGGTGAAGGCCAGCAGCGCCTATCGCCAGGCCGTGGACCTGCCCGCCCATTGCCGCGTGGCCAGCAAGTTCACCCGCTGCGCCCAGGAGTATTTCGCGGCCCTCGACCTGCCGGTGGAGCTGATCCACCTGGCGGGTTCGGTGGAGTTGGGCCCGATCACCGGCATGTCCGAAGCGATCGTTGATCTCGTGGCGACCGGACGCACCCTTGAGGAAAATGGCCTGATCGCCATCGAAGACCTGTTCCACAGCACGGCCCGCCTGGTGGGCCACCCCCTGTCAATGCGGCTCGATCCCGGACCCCTGCAAGCCCTGGTCGACCGACTCGCGGCCCTGTCGCCCGCGGCTCCTACCGCCCCTGCCCCAGTCCCTGCCCCAGGGGCCGCTGCAGGGGTGGCGACCTGATGGCCAGCCGTGATTGGCAACGGCTGCGGCGGCTGCTCCCCTATCTGGCCCAGGACCGGCGCCGCCTGACCCTGAGCTTGGTGCTGCTAATCCCCGTGGCCCTTGGGGCTGCGGTCCAGCCCCTGCTGGTCGGTCAGGCGATTTCCGCCCTGCGCCACGAACCGACCATGCCCTGGCTGGCCGGCCAGAGCGTGCCCGAGGTGCTGCGCACCCTGGTGGGCCTGTTGTTGGTGGCCGTGGTGGTGCGCCTGGGGCTCCAGGGGGTGCAGAGCTACAACGTCCAGGCCGTCGGTCAGCGGCTCACGGCCCGGATCCGCAACGACCTGTTTGCCCACGCCCTCGACCTATCCCTGCGCTTCCACGACCGCACCCCCGTCGGCAAGCTGCTCACCCGCCTCACCAGCGATGTGGATGCCTTGGCCGAGGTCTTCGGTAGCGGCGCCGTGGGGGTCCTGGCTGACCTGGTGACCCTGCTGGTGATCGCGATCACGATGGTTTCGATCGAGCCCCGGCTCGGAGCCCTGCTCTTGGTCAGCCAGGTACCTGTCACGCTGACGATCCTCTGGTTGCAGGGCCGTTACCGCAAGGCCAACTACCGGGTGCGCGAGGAGCTGGGCCAGCTCAATGCCGATCTGCAGGAAAACCTGCAGGGGCTCGAGGTGGTGCAGATGTTCCGCCGCGAGGCCCACAACAGCGCCCGCTTTGCCCGCACCACCAATGCCTATCGCAAGGCCGTCGATGGCACGATCTTTTTCGATAGCGCGATATCGGCCCTGATCGAATGGGTGGCCCTCACGGCCATTGCCGTGGTGCTGGCCCTGGGGGGCTGGATGGTATCGACCGAGGTGATGGGCCTCGGCACCCTCACCACCTTCATCCTCTATTCCCAACGCCTGTTTGATCCCCTGCGCCAACTGGCCGAACGGTTCACCCAGATCCAGGGCGGTTTGACGGCGGTGGAACGGATTGGCGAATTGTTTGAGGAGCCCATTGATATTCAGGAGCTGCCCGATAGCGAGCGCTCATCAGCGGCCCAGATCAGCGGTGGCAATCGCCATAGCGCCGGCGAAGTGATCTTCGAGCGGGTGTCCTTTGCCTACCGCAGCGACGATCCCATCCTCGAAGATCTCAGCTTTCGCATTGCCCCCGGTGAACACGTGGCCCTGGTCGGTCCCACCGGCTCGGGCAAAACCACGGTGATCCGCCTGCTCTGCCGCCTCTATGAACCCCAGCAGGGCCGGATCCTGCTCGATGGCATCGATATCCGCGAATTACCGATCCAAACCCTGCGTCAGCGCCTGGGGGTGGTCCTGCAGGACACCTTCCTGTTCAGCGGCAACGTGGCCGACAACCTGCGCCTCGATGCCGAGATCAGCGACCCCGAACTGCAGCGGCTCTGCCATGAGCTGGGCCTTGATCCCCTGCTTAGCCGCCTACCCCAGGGCCTTGAAAGCCCCTTGCGCGAACGGGGCGGCAATCTCTCTTCCGGCGAACGCCAGCTGCTCTCGGTGGCCCGGGTGGGGATCCGCAACCCATCGGTGCTGGTCATGGATGAGGCCACGGCCTTCCTCGATCCTTCCACCGAAGCCACCCTCCAGGCCGACCTGGAGCGGCTGCTGCAGGGCCGCACCGCGATAGTGATCGCCCACCGCCTGGCCACCGTGGAGGCGGCCGACCGGATCTTGGTGCTCAAACGCGGCAAGTTGGTGGAACAGGGCACCCACGGCGAATTGCGCGCCGCTGGGGGGCTCTATGCCCAGTTGGCCGATCTGCAGGAGCGGGGCCTGGCCCGGCTCTAGGGAGCCAGCGGTTTCGTGGGCTCCCAGGCGTCTGAGCCAGGCAGGTTCAGGAGCCAGGCCGTAATCCGCTCAGCGAGCAGGGCCGGATCCTGGCCCATCGGCAGGTGGCCCAGCCCAGGCAGCACCTCCACCGCGTGGTTGGGGGCGTAGCCCGCCAGGTGGCTGACGTAGCGCGGTTCCATCACCCGATCGTTGCTACCCACCAACCAGAGACTCGGCACCCTGAGGGCAGCCGTCAGGGCTGGTAACTGGCGCACGGCGCCCCGGTTGGTGCTGCAGGCCAAGAGGCCCCGGGCCGCCCGCTGCTCGGCCACCAGGGGGCTGCGGATCGCGGCTAGGGCCGGCAGGTCGGCTAGCCAGCGGGGCCGCAGGCTGAGGAAGGCGGCGCCGGCCTGGCGCACCCGGCCGAAGACCCGCGGTTGGTAGACGCCGCCGCCGGCGGCAACCTGCACGACCCCCAGCAGCTGGTCACCTAGGCCAGCGGCGCCGTGGAGGGCGATGCTGCCGCCCAGGGAATGGCCGATGAGCACCAGGGGCCGGCCAGCGGCCTGGTCCCGGGCCTGCTGCGTCAACCAGCGGCCATAGGCGGCCAGGGTGGGCTGGAGCCGGCGGGGCCGGGGCCGATCGCCAAATCCCGGCAGGTCCGGAGCCCAGCAGTCCCATTGGGGCTCCAGCTCCCGTACCAGGGGCTGCCAAAGCCGTCCGGACAGCAACCAGCCATGCAGCAACACCAGCAGGGGGCGTGGGGACAAGGCCGCTGCCATCAAGGAGCTCCAGCCTGCAACAGCCACCGCCCCCATGGGGCAGGATCTCCCCCATGACCAGCTCCTCCGACTCCGCTAGCTCCCAGGCCGCAGCCCTGGCGGGGATGTACGGCGACGAGCATCGTCTCTGCAGCACGGCTAACGCCAAACTGGCCCTGGTGCTCAGCTGCGAGCGGGAGATCGACCTGTTTGAACTGGAGCAGCTCTGCGATGCGGTCGGTTGGAGCCGCCGGCCCGTGCGCCGGGTGCGCAAGGCCCTCGACCACAGCCTGCTCTGGGTGGGGCTCTGGCGCCATGAGCCGCGCCTGCCCCGGCTGGTGGGCTTCGCCCGCTGCACCGGCGATGGCGTGATCGAGGCCACCGTCTGGGATGTGGCGATCCACCCCCTTTACCAAGGCTGCGGCCTGGGGAAGCAGTTGATGGACTACGTGCTTAACCAGCTGCGCGCCATGGAGGTGGAGCGGGTGAGCCTGTTTGCCGATCCCCAGGTGGTGGGCTTCTACGAGGCCCAGGGCTGGGAACTGGAACCGCTTCAGCGCCGCTGCGCCTTCTGGTATTCCACCTAGCCGGGTGGGGCCGCTGGCAGCACCTGGCGATAGCCCTGGGCTTCGATCACCTTCAGGGGCGTGGCAAACAGGGCGCTGAGGGGGCCGTCCTGAAGCAGCTCCTGGCAGGATCCCTGGCCGACGATTTGCCCCTGGCTCAGCAGCACACAGCGCTGGATCTCCGGGATGATCGCCTCGATTTGGTGGGTCACCAGCAGCAGGGTCGTGCCGGCTTGGGCCAACTGGCGCAGCACCTGGAGCAGCTGGTGTTTGGCCTTGAGATCGAGCCCATTGGTGGGTTCATCGAGCACCAGCACTTCGGGGCGATGGACCAGGGCCCGGGCCAGCAACAGGCGCCGCTTTTGGCCATCGGACAGCTGGCCAAAGGGGCGGTCGGCCAGGGGCTCTAGGTCCAGTTGAACCAGTAGCTCCTGGCTGCGCTGCCGTTGGCGCCCGTTGGCCTGCTGGCTGCGGCCCAGGCCCACGGAGCCAAAGAAACCCGAGAGCACCACATCGCTGGCGAGCACGGAGGCGCCGTAGGTCGCCTGTAGATCTGGGGAGACCAGGCCGATGCGGGCCCGCAGGTCCCAGAGGTTCACCCGCTCTTCGCCAAAGAGCCTCAGCCAGGAGCCCGGCTTCACCACCGGGTAGATCTCGCGGCTGAGCAATTTGATCAGGGAACTCTTGCCCGAGCCGTTCGGCCCCAGGATCACGGTCTGCTCGCCCAGGTGCAGCTTCAAGCTGAGGTTGCTAAACACCGGCCTGGGCCCCAGGTAGGCCTCAATCGACTGGAGATCGAGATAGGGGGTGGCGGCGGCCATCGGGGCGGTGCTGCGGTGCTGCGGTTGGGGTCAGACGGTCGTTTTAGGGCGCTGATCTAGGGCGCTGATTGAGGCCATAGGCGGCCGGGGCGGTGGCGGCGAGGGCGAGCGGGGCGAGCACGGCCAGAGCGATCAGGGTTTGCAGCAGCAACAGGGCCATGCCCAGGGCCGAAAAGGCCTGGATGCGGATTTTGGCCTTGATCAACAGGGTGAGCAGCAGCAGGGCCGTGGCCCGCAGGCCGGCGATCCGCAGGGCACTGAAGCCAGCGAGCGGGCAGAAGGGGGGGATCAGGGCCATGGCAGGGATGCGATCGACCAACTTTGGCGGAGTCCGGCACTCCCTGGCGCCTGCCTGCACCGGTGGCAGCGCCGGTTTCTTTAGGGTTCAGGCCCTTTTTCCGCCTAATCCGTACAAACTCCTATTGCAACTCCAGGCCGGTTGATCGATTGTGACTGGGACGGGATTTGGAGGTTCCATTGATGGAAGATACCCCCCCTCAGCATCACCTAGGAGTCAACTGACGCTGCGGCCCCTGCTCCAACAGTCTCAACTGATTCAACACGTCCAGGCCATTTGGTCACCCTTTGCATCGTGCCAGGTGCCCCAGGGGATGGACATTGAAGCTTAAAGCCCAAGGCCCCAGGTGACGCCGTTTGTTGCTCCGAACCGATTCACTTTCACCCACCAGCCATGACAACATGGGTACATTTTAAGCAGTGATTTCTGCTGGCAGCTCCGTTTGACAAGGAGGAATGGATGATTAGCCCGGTGCCTCGTCACCGGGCTTTTCCATGCAATGGTCGAGGGGCCTTTCAATCGGATCGATCGATCCAACTTGTTTAGGTACTGGTTGCCCTGGAATCGCCCCGCGATGGGGATCCCCTCCTTGGATGGATTGTTCCAGCGATGGGGGCAGGGGGACTTGAACCCCCACAGCCTTACGGCCTGCGGATTTTAAGTCCGCTGCGTCTACCAATTTCGCCATGCCCCCGATGCCGAGTCCCCGAAGCGATGACCCTTAGGCGCCCATCGCCTGACCATCCTAGATTCAGGCGGCTTGATCGATCGTGGCCCCGTGGTTTTGCCTGGCTTACCAAGCACCGACATCCTTTTGGCCCTCGGCGCTGCCGTGGCTCTCGCTGGCGCCTACCTGGTGGTGGTGCCCCTGGCCCTCTACTGGTGGATGAACCGGCGCTGGATGGTGATGGGCAAGCTGGAGCGCACGGGGATTTACGGACTGGTGTTCCTGTTTTTCCCTGGCCTGATCCTGTTCTCCCCGTTTTTGAATCTGCGCATGGCAGGCCAGGGCAAGGCCTGATGGCCCCTCCTCCCCCTTCCCCCGCCCCTCAGTCCAATCCCATGACCCGCGGCAAGGCCCTGATCCTGGGCGTGGCCTTTTTTGGCCTCGGGGCCGGGGGCTACGGGCTGTTCCAACTGGCCGGGTTCGGCGAGGCCTCTGCCGGAATTGCCGCTGAAGCGGTCCTGATCCTGATCGTGATCGGCTGGATCGGTTCCTACCTGTTCCGGGTGGTTACCGGCAACATGACCTATATGCAGCAGCGGCGCGAGTACCGCAGCCGCTATGAAGCCGCCACCGAAGACGAGCTCCAGAAGCGCTTTGAGGCCTTGCCCGCGGCCGAGCAGGAGAAGTTGCTGCGGGACCTGGGCCAGCTGGACGATGCAGCTGAGCCGTGAGGACCGACCGCCCCATAGGCTCACGGTCATTGCCTACCAATCGGCCCGATGAGCGCTGACGCGATCTCCCCCGTTGCCGGATCCGCCACCTTGATCCAGCGCTGTTTCGCCCGGCTCAAGCAGGAGGGGCGTTGCGCCCTGATGCCTTTCCTCGTGGCTGGCGATCCCGACCTGGCCACGACCCGGGCCAGCCTGCTGGCCCTCCAGGGGGCTGGCGCCGACCTGATTGAGCTCGGCATCCCCTACAGCGATCCCCTCGCCGATGGGCCCGTGATTCAGGCCGCCGCCGGCCGGGCCCTGGCCTCTGGCACCACCCCGGGCCGGGTGCTGGAGATGCTCGCCACCCTCAAGGGGGAGTTGCACACGCCCGTGGTGCTTTTCACCTACAGCAACCCCCTGTTGAGCCGGGGCATGGAGCGCTTCTGCCAGGAGGCCGCCGCCGCCGGCGCGGCCGGTCTCGTCGTTCCTGATCTCCCCTTGGAGGAATCCGCCAAGCTTTCGCCGCTAGCTGCCGCCCTGGGCCTGGATCTGGTGTTGCTGGTGGCCCCCACCACCCCTGCTGGGCGGATGGCGCGTATCGCCGCCGCCAGCCGCGGCTTTACCTACCTGGTGTCCGTGACCGGAGTGACCGGCACCCGCACCAGCCTGGAGGGCCGGGTTGAAGGGTTGGTGCAGCAACTCAAGGCCATGGGACCCACGCCGGTGGCGGTTGGCTTTGGCATCGCCAGCGCCGATCAGGCCCGCCAGGTCATGGACTGGGGGGCCGATGGCGCCATCGTCGGTAGCGCCTTGGTGAAGGTGATGGCGGCGGCCTCGGCGGCCGCGCCCCACGATCCCGCCCCCGCCGCAGTCGCAGCGGCCGCAGCCTTCTGCGCCGAGCT
>Ga0164295_10005275_pt1 | contig 10212 bp, 8 predicted proteins | sample GEODES006metaG_FD_111798 | JGI IMG/M metagenome (GOLD analysis project Ga0164295, IMG submission 111798) | Oligotrophic lake water microbial communities from Sparkling Lake, Wisconsin, USA - GEODES006 metaG | ecosystem: Environmental > Aquatic > Freshwater > Lake | place: USA: Sparkling Lake... | reverse complement strand
TTCGCCGGGCCGCCAGCGATAATCGCCATAGAGCTTCACCACATCGGCCCCGGCGCCGATCTGCCGGCGCACGGCGCTGACCAGATTCGGCCCGTCGGCCTCCTCGGCACCCTGCGGCACGTGCCAGGCATCATTCTTGGGCGCGTAACTGCCCGATGCCACCAGCGCGCGGGTGGCGACGATCATGCGCGGGCCGGGCACATGGCCCTCGTTGATGGCGCGCTTCAGACCCACGTCGGCGGTGCCGGCGCCTTCGCTGCCCAGATCGCGCACCGTGGTGAAGCCGGCCATCAGCGTGTCGCGCGCATGGACCACGCCGCGCGCCACCCGATAGGCCTCGCTCTCCTTCAGCACCTGATCGTCCCACTGCGTCTTGTCATAAGGGTGCAGCAACAGATGGCTGTGGCCTTCGATCATGCCGGGCATCAATGTGTGGCCAGGGAGCGCAATGCGCGTCGCATCGGCCGGCACCGTCAGCGCCGCGCCAGCCGCGACGATCTTCGTGCCATCCACCAGCACCTGCCAGCCTTCGTGCATCGCCTCGCCATCGAACACCCGATCAGGCACCAGCAACACGGGTGCGGCGACCGCCGGCAAGGGCAGCAGGGCGATCAGGGCGGCGAGACATTTTTTGCGCATGGCCCCACCTTCGCCAGCCCGGCCGCCAGCGCAAGCCCGAATCGCGCAGGCGAGGCCGCTTGGCGATCGGCCCGGCTGCGGCTATCAGCGGCGCGAGGGAGACGCGATTTGAACGAGAATGCGAGCGCAGCCGTGGCCGACACCCGCCCGCAATGGTTCGGCCACCCGGCGCAACTGGCGCGGCTGTTCACCACCGAGGCCATGGAACGCTTCGGCTATTATGGCATGCGGGCGCTGCTCACCCTCTATCTCGCCAATCATTTCCTGTTTTCCGATTCCACCGTTACCGGGCTCTATGGCGGCTTCACCGCGCTGGTCTATCTCACCCCGCTGGTCGGCGGTTTGCTGGCCGATCGTTATCTGGGATCGAAGAAGGCGGTGAAGTTTGGCGCCATCCTGATGGCGGCTGGCTATTTCACCCTGTGTTTCGGCGGCGAGACGGCCAAGCCCTTCGCCAAGTTCGATGGCCAGCAATATGCGGTGAGCATCGAGAAGATCGGCAACGACCAGTCGCAGTTCGTCACGCTCAATGGCCAGAAGCTCCAGATCAAGGGCAATGAGGATGGCAGCGTCTCGCTGAACGCCAGCGACGGCCGTGAAGCGCGCCGCATTGCCAAGGGCGGCTTCGAAGCCGGCGGGACGCGCGACGCGCTGTTCGTCACCGTCATGCTGATCGGCCTGTCGGCGGTCACCATCGGCAATGGCTTCTTCAAACCCAATATCTCGACGATGGTCGGCAGCCTTTATGCCAAGGGCGATCCGCGCCGCGATGCCGGCTTCACCATCTTCTACATGGGCATCAACATCGGCTCGCTGGGCAGCCAGTTGGCCTGTCCGGTCCTCGCCGATGCCTATGGCTGGTGGGCCGGGTTCCTGCTCGCCGCGCTGGGCATGGCATTGAGCTGGTTCCTCATCCAGTTCGCCGGGCCAAAGCTCGATGGCTATGGCGATCCGCCGCCCGGCGCCGCCAATCGCGACATTCCCATCTATCTGGGCGCCATCGCCTTCGTGCCGTTGGTGTGGTTCCTGTTCACCAATCTGATGGCGGCGCCGCCGCCGGTCGCCGGCGAAGGCTTTCTGGGCTATCTCGCCGGCCTGCCGATCCTGGGCAAGGTGCTGTTCGGTACCTTCCTCGCCTGTGTTGTCGGCATCCCGATCTGGTCGATCATGGTCGGCAACCGCGCCGAATGGCAGATGATGCTGGCCGCCATCATCCTGATCGTCTTCAACGTGGTGTTCTGGACGCTGTTCGAACAGGCCGGATCGAGCCTGACGCTGTTTGCCGCGCGCAACACCGAATTGTCGATCTTCGGCGTGCCGATCTCGGCCGGGCAGACGCAATTCTTCAACGCCTTCTTCATCGTCACGCTGGCGCCGCTGTTCAGCCTGTTGTGGCAGGCGCTGGGCCGGCGCGGGCTGGAACCGGGCATTCCGGTGAAGTTCGGCATGGCCTTGGTTGGCGTTGGCGGCGGTTTCCTGTTCCTGGTGTGGGGCACGCAGTTTGTCGGCCCGGAATTCAAGGTGGGCATCTGGTGGCTGGCCGGCCTGTATTTCATCCATTCCGCGGCCGAGTTGATGATCTCGCCGGTCGGCCTGTCGATGGTGACCAAGCTGTCGATTGCCCGCATTGTCGGGCTGATGATGGGCCTGTGGTTTGTCTCCATCGCCTGCGCGCAATATGTTGGCGGGCTGGTGGCGCAGGTCGCCAGCGTCGAGACGGTTGGTGGGCAGGTGACCAACCTCAAGGTCAGCCTCGATACCTATGCCGGCGTGTTCCAGACCATCGGGCTCGCCTCTGCGGCGATCGGTGGTGTGCTGCTGCTGATCGCGCCGCTGCTGAAGAAGCTCATGCACGGGGTGAAGTGATCGGCGCAAAGCAGGGGTTAATGCAGGGGTTGCGGCCATGGCCCTGTTGGCCCAGCATGAGGCCAACAGGGGAGAATGGTTGATGAAGTCGAGTTATCTGCTGGCAACGGCCATCCTGGCGCTGGCCACGGCCGCATCCGCCAAGGACAAGCCAGCCGAAACCCCGTCGCCGCCGCCTGAGGTCATCCGGGTCGGCAAGGACCCGTTCCCCAGCCAGTACAAGCCCTACCCCGGCGTGACGACGGTGATCCGTGGCGCCACCATCTATGACGGCGCCGGGCGGCGCATCGACAATGGCATGATCCGCATCGAAGGCGGCAAGATTGCCGAAATCGGCGCAAGCGTTGCCGTGCCGGCCGGGGCGAAGCTGATCGAGGCGGCTGGCAAATATGTCACCGCCGGCATCATCGATATCCACAGCCATTTGGGCGTCTATCCCAGCCCCGGCGTGCAGGCGCACAGCGACGGCAACGAAGCCACCAGCCCGGCGCGCCCGGAAGTGTGGGCCGAACACAGCGTCTGGCCGCAGGACCCCGGCTTCAGCCGCGCGCTCGCCGGCGGCATCACCGCACTGCATGTGCTGCCCGGATCGGCCAATCTGTTCGGCGGGCGCGGCACCACATTGAAGCCCGTCTATGGCCGCAGCGTGCAGGAAATGAAGTTTCCCGGTGCGCCCTATAGTTTGAAGATGGCCTGCGGCGAAAACCCCAAGCGCGTTTATGGCAGCCGCAATCAGTTGCCGTCCACGCGCATGGGCAATATCGCCTATGCCCGCCAGCTCTGGTCCGATGCGGTGATCTACAAGCGGCGCTGGGATGATTATACCAAGCGTGCCGAAGCCGGCACTGCCAAGCCCGGCGATGCGCCGCGCCGCGAGTTGGCGCTGGACACGCTGGCCGGCGTGCTGTCGGGCGAGATCCTGGTGCAGAACCACTGCTATCGCGCCGATGAAATGGCCAACGTGATCAGCATGAGCCACGAGTTCGGATACAAGGTGACGGCGTTCCACCACGCGGTCGAAAGCTACAAGATTGCCGACATGCTGAAAGCCGAAGGCATCTGCTCGGCGATGTGGGCGGATTGGTATGGCTTCAAGATGGAAAGCTATGACGGCATCCGCGAGAATATCGCGCTGGTGAATGCCGCCGGCGCTTGCGCCATCGTGCACAGCGATGATGCCAACGGCATCCAGCGCCTGAACCAGGAGGCCGCCAAGGCCATCGCCGCCGGCCGCCGGCTGGGGCTGCCGATCGCACCGGAACTGGCATGGACCTGGCTGTCGCTGAACCCGGCCAAGGGGTTGGGCATTGGCGACCGCACCGGCAGCCTGGAGGTCGGCAAGGCCGCCGATGTCGTGCTGTGGTCGGCCGAACCGTTCAGTGTCTATGCGCGGCCGATGAATGTCTGGATCGATGGCGCGCTGATGTATGATTGGGGCGATCCCAAACGCCGGCCCATTGCCGATTTCGAGCTGGGCCAGCCCGGCGCAGGGGATGTGAAATGAAGCGGCTTGCCATCCTGGCCTTGCTGGCGAGTGCGCCCGCATTCGCCGCCCCCATCGCCATCACCGGCGCCACGGCACTCACGGCTCGCGGTGAGGAAGTGATCCGCAACGCCACCATCATCATCGATGCTGGCCGCATCACCGCCATCGGTGCTGGCCTGCCCGTGCCGGCTGGCGCGACGGTGATTGATGCCAAGGGCCTGCCGGTCACCCCCGGCATCGTCGCGGTGCCCAGCGATCTTGGCCTCACCGAGGTCGGCGGCGTGCGCGAAACCAACGATGGCAGTGCCCGCACCTCGCCCTATTCGGCGGCGCTGGACATGGCGGGGGCCATCAACCCGGCCTCGTTGCACTTTGCCATCTATCGCATGGCCGGCGTCACCCGCGCTGCCGCGGTGCCCGATGCTGGCAACGCGGTGTTCGGCGGGCAGGGTGCGCTGCTCAGCCTGGCGGCCAGCGGCCCGACCGTTACCCGCGCGCGGGCCTTTCAATATGTGGAACTGGGGGAGGCCGGCGCCCAGCTTGCCGGCGGTTCGCGTCCGGCGGCCTATGCGCAGCTTTTGGGCCTGCTCGATGCCGCCAAGCAGTTGGCGGCCAATCCGGCAGCGACCGTGGGCGGCGAGGATTCGGGCTCCTTGACGAAGCGCCGCGATGTTGAGGCGTTGTTGCCGGTGATTGCCGGCACGCAAGCCTTGATGGTGCACGTCGAACGCGCCGCCGACATCATCGAGGTGCTGAAACTGAAGGCGCGTTATCCGGCGCTGCGGCCGGTGCTGGTCGGTGCGCGCGAAGCCTGGCTGGTGGCGGCCCAGATTGCCCGCGCCGCGGTGCCGGTGATCACCCACAGTCTTTATGATCTGCCCGACGATTTCGAAGGACTGGCGGCCTCGCGCAACAATGTTGGCGTGTTGCAGGCGGCGGGCGTCACCGTGGTGCTGGGGCCGCTGGGCGGTATCGGCGGCACCACGCCGGTCAATCTGCCGGGCTATGCCGGCAATGCCGTGGCGCAGGGGTTGATCCCCGGCGGCAAGGGGCTGACCAGGGCGCAGGCGCTGGCCAGCATCACCGCCAATCCGGCGCGCGTGCTCGGCCTGTCCGACACCGGCACGCTGGAGGTGGGCAAGCGCGCCGATGTCGTGCTGTGGGATGGCGATCCGCTGGAATTGACCAGCTCGCCGACCAATGTCTGGATCGATGGCGTGGCGCAGTCGTTGACCAGTCGGCAGACCGAACTGGCGCAGCGCTACAAGACGCTTGGCCGCACCGATCTGCCGTTGCAGTATCCGCAGTGAAGGCTGTGGCCGATTGAACGGCGATCGAACGGCGGCAGGGGGAGAATATCGTGTCGGATCTGGTGCTGCTTGGCCTGTTGGTCGGGGCGTTTGTCCTGACCCATGAACTGCTCGCACACCCGCTGCGCGCACCCCTGGTGGCGCGGCTGGGCGCGGGCGGCTTTGCTGTCGTATATTCGTTGGTGGCGATCGCCACGCTGGGCGCCGCCGTGCAATTGTGGCGGCAGATTCCCAAGGCGCGACTGTGGGACACGCCGGCTTGGGCCTATGGGCCAGCGCTGGTCGCCATGCTGATCGCCTTCATCCTGTTTGTCGGTTCGGTCACGGCGCCCAACCCGTCGATGATGCCGGGCGTGAAGGGTGAACCAAAGGGCATGCAGCGCATCACCCGCCATCCGATGATGTGGAGCTTCGTGATCTGGGCCGGGGTGCATATGGTGATGACCGCCGATCCGCGCACCATCATCCTGGCCAGCGGCATCGCGGCCTTGGCGTTGATCGGCACGGTGATGCAGGATGTGAAGAAGCAGGGGCAGGACAGCAATTACGCTGCCCATATGGCACGCACCAGCCATGTGCCGTTCGCGGCCATTCTGGGTGGCCGCCAGCCGGCCAGCGCGCTGTGGCCCGGCCTGGTGCCGATGCTGGGCGGGGCGGCGGCGTGGTTCCTGTTTCTGGGCTGGGGCCACACATGGTTGATCGGCGTTCCCGCCGCAGGTTGGAGCTACATGCAATGACAGTCTCTGGGAGCAAGGTTTCGGGCAAGACGATCTGGATCACCGGTGCGTCGTCGGGCATCGGCAAGGGGTTGGCGCTGGCGCTGGCCGCCCAGGGTGCGCGGTTGGTGCTTTCGGGGCGCAACCATGATGCGCTGACGGCGGTGGCCGCCGATTGCCCCGGCGCGCTTGTTGAAGCGTTCGAAGCCACCGATCTGGAGTCGCTGCCGGGAATCGCGGCGCGGGTAGAGGCCGCGACAGGCGGTATCGACTGGCTGGTCAACAATGCCGGCATCTCGCAGCGCAGCCTGGCGCTGGACACGGACTTCAGCGTCTATCGCACCATGCTGGAAGTGGATTTCTTTGCGCCGTTGCGGCTGACGCAATTGGTGCTGCCGGGGATGGTGGCGCGCCGATCGGGGCGAATCATCAACAACGCCTCGGTGGCCGGCAAGGTCGGATCGCCGCTGCGCACCGGTTATTGCGCCGCCAAGCATGCGCTGGTCGGCTGGTCAGACGCGCTGCGCGCCGAAATCGCGCAATATGATGTGCAGGTGCATGTGCTGACGCCCGGCTTTGTGGCCACCGGCATCGCCGCCAATGCGCTGCGCGGCGATGGCAGCCAGAAAGGTGCCGGGGATGATCCGGTGAACGATGGCATATCGATCCACGAAGCGGCGCAGCAGATCATCGCCGGCATCCTGGCCGATTCGCCGGAAATCCCGGTCGGCCGCGACGGCGCGCCGGAAATGCAGTTGCTCGATCTGAAGCGCCACAACCCGGAAGGCTGTTTCCTGGCCATGGCGGGGATGGCGCCCAAGGTGGCGCGCTGATCGCGGCGGCGGCGGACGTGCGTCGTTTTTCCCTTGGCGGATGGCGCTGGCACGGCTAAGGCCCGATCAGGCAGCCGTCGCATCAGATGCAGCAGGCCCGCCTTCGCACATGTGTAACCGGGCTGTTGGGGCTTCCGAGCCCTTGGCCACGGAACCGCAGGCGGGCACAACCGCAGACCCGGCTTGACGCCGGCGTCTGTTGGCAAGTGCAAGGCACTGAAGTTCACCCACAGCGGGCCCAGGTGGGGCCACGGCCGGGCCAGGAACGAGGATCGCGATCTTGATCAGAAACAACCAGCGCCGGCGTCGGGGTGGCAGCAACAATGGCCCACGCCCGCAGCAAATGGCTGGTGGCAACAATTATGGCCCGCGGCTCGACAATCGCCAGCGCGGCAACGCCACTCAGTTGCTGGAAAAATACCGGGCGCTGGCGCGTGATGCGCAACAGGCCGGTGATCGCGTGACCGCCGAATATTATTTGCAATATGCCGAACATTATTTTCGGCTGCTTGGCGATTATCGTGATCGCCAGCCTGACGCGCGCCGCGGCCGCGACGGTTATGATGATGATGGCCTGGACGGCGATGGTGACGGTGACACCATCGACGATGGCCGCGACGATGTGGATGATCGCGGTTCGCGCCGCGATGACGCCCGCCGCGATGAAGAACGCAACAATGATCGCCCGCCGGAACGGATGCGCGATGAGCGCCCGCAGGAACGGCAGCGCGACGACCGCCCGCGTGAAGACAGGCAGCGTGAGGATCGGCCCCGGGAAGACCGGCCCCGGGAAGACCGGCCCCGGGAAGACCGGCAACGCGATGACCGTCCGCGCGGCGATCGGCAGCGCGCCGAGCGCCCGCAGGATGACCGGCAGGATCGGACACGCGCCGCGCGCCCAGCCGAAGATCGGCCCCGTGAGGATCGCCCCCGTGAGGATCGCCCGCGTGAAGAACGTGCCCGCGACGAACGCCCCAACGATGATGCCAATCGCAACCGCCGTGATTGGCAACGCGACCGCCGCGACCGCCGGCCGGAGCGGGACGATGCGCCGCGCGCCGGCAACGACGCCGAAGCCATCGATGATCGCGAATCGCTGCTGCAGGCCTTGCCACCATCGGTGTCGCGGGCCGAGCCCGTGCGCAGCCCCGCCCGTGAAGACGACCGCCGCCTGTCGTTGAGGCATGCCGAGGCTGAGCCGGCCGCTGTTCCGGCGCCGGCGCCAGCGCCAGAACTGCCGCCAGTGGCTGCGATTGCCGACGAACCAGCCGAAGTTGCAGCGCCGAAGCGCCGTGGCCGCCCGCGCAAGGTGGTTGCCGATGTGGAACCGGCCGCAGAATGAGCCGGGCCTGAGCCGAATCGCCGCGAAGCCTGCGTCAGTCGTCGGCTTCGCGGCGATCGACCGATTCGTCGTGGCCTGATCGGCTCGATACGAACACCAGGCCCATCAGCGCGCCGGTGAGCAGCAGGGTGCCGGCCACACCCACCGATACAGCCAGATAGAGTTCCCAGCGCGCCGGCGCGCCGCTGGCATGCAGCCACGTCAGCGCCGCTGCCACCGCAGCGACCGCCAGGCCGCCGGTTATGGCCATCAATTGCTTGAAGGGCCGCCAGACCGATGTCTGGGCACTTCTGGCCTGCGGTTCGGCCCCGCCGTTATCGATTGTCACTGATCTTTTGCCTTCCTGGCCGGATGGGCGCATCCTCGGCCCGGATCACAAGCCCACGGCGCGTGCATACTGCGCCAATCACGGGGAGGCGAATCATGATCGGTTCGATTCTGGTCGACAAGAAGCCGCTGGTCAGCGTCGGCCCTGATGCCACCATCACCCAGATCGCGGCCTTGCTGCATGAACACCGGATCGGCGCGGTGCTGGTGATGGATGGCGATACCATTGCTGGCCTGGTCAGTGAGCGGGACATCTGCCGTTGCCTGCATGTCCATGGCGCCGGTGTGCATGATGTGTGTGCGCGGGAGATCATGACCGCTCCCGTGGTGGTCACCGAATCGCGGACCAGCGTGGCCGAAGCGATGGCCATCATGACCGACCGACGATTCCGGCATTTGCCCGTAGTGGACGATGGCAAGCTGTTGGGCCTGGTGTCGATCGGCGATCTGGTGAAGCGCCGGATCGAGGACGCCGAGGCAGAGGCCGATTCCCTCAAACACTATATCGCCAGCTGATCCCACCGGCGCCGGGGCAGGGACATGCCCGGGATTCGGGGCCCGTCTGCGGTGCCAGGGGAGCAATCGACGCGATTCTGCGGGGCAAAGGCGATTCCCGAAGCCGGCTTCAACCATATTGCGGGCCATTCGTTCCGCCGATTCGGCGAAAAAGCATCCCTTGGAGGGTCGCAACCCCATCCCCAGACAGGGCGCTACACAGGGAACGAGTTCGCTTCTTCCAAGGATGGGACAGAAAATTTCACAAGAATGCAAAAAACGCCTTGCCAGTCCGGGGGTCCGCCCATAGAGGAGCGCTCCCGGCCGACGAGAACCAGCGGTTCCCGCCGAAAGCCAAGACAGCAGCGATGGTCGCCTTGACCCACCAAAAAGTGGGCAGACAATCATTGCGGTGCCGGGAATTTCGGACCTTCCGAGCAATCGGAAAGAAAACGAAAAAAGTTGTTGACGGAGAGTTCAGAGCGGACCATAAGCCGCCTCCGTCGCCGACGACGAACCCACCGCCCTCAACTGGGCAAAGCGTTCGCCGCCGACATCGAACAAGACACCGGTCAGGAACCTGGGTAACCAGGGGACAGGCAGTTGTCGCTCTTTCTCATCGTAGGTTAAAATGAAGGGACATGTGGGCGGCGGTCCACGGTTCGGGGGTTCAGGCTCCGGATACCGTGGTTAAACCAAAGCTTATATGTCTCAATACCACAAAGCACACCGGCTTTTTGCCGGTACGTTAGTGATGTTGTGCAGACAGAATAAGCTCCTGAACGAACGGTCAGTTGCAAACGGTTTTCCCCGTAGCAACTGGTCGCATGAACTTGAGAGTTTGATCCTGGCTCAGAACGAACGCTGGCGGCATGCCTAACACATGCAAGTCGAACGAAGCCTTCGGGCTTAGTGGCGCACGGGTGCGTAACGCGTGGGAATCTGCCCTTAGGTACGGAATAACAGTGAGAAATTACTGCTAATACCGTATGATGTCTTCGGACCAAAGATTTATCGCCTAGGGATGAGCCCGCGTAGGATTAGCTAGTTGGTGAGGTAAAGGCTCACCAAGGCTACGATCCTTAGCTGGTCTGAGAGGATGATCAGCCACACTGGGACTGAGACACGGCCCAGACTCCTACGGGAGGCAGCAGTGGGGAATATTGGACAATGGGCGAAAGCCTGATCCAGCAATGCC